>OJKA01000173.1_pt1 | contig 33842 bp, 35 predicted proteins | sample 1596451 | NCBI WGS metagenome assembly OJKA01 (sample SAMEA4350155, study PRJEB24818) | metagenome | biome: human; feature: gut; material: faeces | place: Denmark | collected 2013-09 | reverse complement strand
GCAGCAATACATGAAGGTCAATTTATCGATTTTAGTGGCAGATGAGGAAAAAAGCGCGGAAGCCACGAAAAATGTGGCCGTCATTCGTGACAGCGTCGTAAATTTATTGCGCCAACAAAAGGCCAGCGGTATTTTGAGCTCCGCCGAAAGTGTACCGAATTTAAAAAAAGCATTGAAAGAAACAATTAATCAGGAATACGGATCAGAAATCGCCAAGGATGTTTATGTGACGGATTTAGTGATCCAATAGAAAGAGGCATGTTGATGGAAACATTTTTATCGCTGGTCAAAATGATTGGGTTTTTGCTGCTTATTCTTTATTTGATCAACATCAGTTTGAAATACTTGAATCGTTACACGAACCAGCACAATCACCAGCTGCGTATTTTGCAAAAAATCGCCGTCAGCAAGTCGTCTTCGATCGGGATCGTCCAAATCATGGACAAATGTTATGTCATGAGCTTTTCTGAACAGCAAAACCAAATCATCAAAGAGTTGACGCCAGAAGAAACGGCCGCTTTTTTACAGCAAAGCCTAGAAAGCACCCAAGTGCAAGCTGGCAAAGACTTTTCTGAATGGCTCAACAAAGCCAAGGCGGAAATTGCTGGAAAACGAGGCAAGCAAAAATGAAGATCAAAGGCAGAGATATCAAGATCATGGCTGCGGTCCTTTTCAGCAGTCTGATGCTTCCGCAGACGGCATTTGCGCTAGACACGGAAGACGTCAGTTCCACCATCAACAATTTATTGTCGAATGGGAATGGCTCAAGTGATACGATCAATACCTTCTTGTTGCTGACGCTGCTTTCCCTTTTACCAGTCTTGCTGATCATGATGACTTCTTTTACTCGTATCATCATGGTCTTGTCCTTTGTGCGCAGTTCGTTAGGTACACAGCAAAACCCGCCCAATCAAGTGTTGATCGGGTTGGCCTTATTCTTGACATTTTTTATTATGAAACCTGTGTATACCGACGTCTATCAGCAAGCGATCGAACCGTTTGATCGACAAGAGATCAGCCAAGCCGAAGCCTTTGACCGCTCAGAAAAACGGATCAAGGCCTTTATGATGGTACAGACACGGGAAAAAGACATTGCCTTGTTTGCGGAAGCTGATGGGGAGACCGAAAAGTATCATTCTTCTGACGATGTTCCTCTGACCGTTATGGTACCGGCGTTTATTATCAGTGAGTTACGAACGGCTTTCAGTATCGGCTTTTTGATTTTTATCCCCTTTTTGATCATTGATCTGGTCGTCTCCAGTATCTTGATGTCGATGGGGATGATGATGCTGTCGCCGATCATGATCTCACTGCCCTTCAAGATCTTACTATTTGTTTTAGTGGATGGCTGGTATCTGATCGTGGAGTCGCTGATCAAGAGCTTTCAATAGCCGCTAAGAAAGGAGCCAAGAGGAAATGACAGTAGAAATGGTACTTGATGTGCTAAGGGAAGCCTTTCTTCGAATTTTAGCGATATCTGGCCCTGCCTTATTGGTTGGCATGCTCGTTGGATTGGTGATCAGTATTTTTCAAGCCACTACCCAAATCCAAGAACAAACGTTGAGCTTTGTGCCGAAACTATTAGCGATTTTTTTGACCTTGATCTTGGCGGGGAATTTTATGCTGAATCTCTTGTTGAATTTTACCAAAATGATTTTCAAGATGATTGCGGCAATGTAAGGAGGAAACCTGATGGCGCCGATTCAAGCGACGGTGTTGATTTTTTGTCGAATATTGGCGTTTGTCGTCCTTTGTCCGATCTTCTCACAGCAAAATTTTCCGTCACTGGCAAAAATCGTGATCGGCATGGCGTTGACGGTCCTATGTCTGCCGACGGCACCTGCGATTCCCGAGCTTTCCCTCTTTATGCTGACGGTTTTCGTCATCAAGGAAGTACTGTTTGGGATGGCGATGGGCTATTTGAGTCAGCTCGTCTTTACTGGTGTGGAAATTGCGGGTCAACTGATCGACTTTCAAGTAGGCTTTTCGATGGCGCAAGCCTATGATCCGACGTTGCAAATCGCCTCTTCCCAGTATGGCAAAACGTACTATTGGCTGACGATCGCTGTGTTTTTTGGACTTGATCTGCATCATCGACTGATCACAGCACTGCTGTTGTCTTTTCGGATCGTGCCCTTAGGCTCTGTGGTGATCCAAGGCACGACGGTTGAAGGCATCGTCAAACTTTTCAGCCAAATGATGGTGATGGCAGTCAATCTTGCGGCACCAATGATCATTGCGCTGCTGTTGGTGGACCTGGTGCTAGGTGTGATTTCTCGGTCGATTCCCCAGATCAATATTTTGATGATGAGTCTTTCGATGAAAACCGCCATCAGTTTTGTGGTGTTTCTCTTGCTACTACCCAATGTCCTTTCGTACTTAGGCAAACACTTGCCAGATACGGTCCGCTATTTGCAGGAGTTTATCGAGTCCTTTCAATAAAGTAACAGGTAGCCAGCAGGAGGTGAGAAGATGGCAGAAAAAGATGGCAAAACCGAACTACCTAGTGCCAAGCGGCTGCGGGATGCCCGCAAACGCGGGGAGGTCCCTAAGACCCAGGAATTAGCAGCAGCTGTTTCGCTATTGGTCTTCTCGTTTTTGATCCTGTCTTTATGGCAGTTTTTCGCAGCTTCTTTTTTGCCTTATTTTTCCCGAAGTTTGGCGCAGCTGGCTGATTATCAAACCAGTTTGGCGGATCTGCCGAAACTGGGGGTGCAGAGTATCTTGCTGCTGCTTTTGTTGTGTGCGCCCGTCTTTTTGGTCGCGCTCGGAGTCGGGCTTATCACGAATTATGCCCAAGTTGGTCTGTTGTTTTCTGGCAAGGCCGTCAAACCAGACTTTAAAAAGCTGAACCCCATCAGCGGGATCAAGCAGCAATTCAGTTTGCGCTCGTTGATGAATTTAGGCAAAACATTGGCGAAATTCGGCGTGATCGTCTACTTGTGCTACCAACAATTTTTAGCCGCCGTCCCTGTTTTACTGGGTTTGAGTGAAGTGGGGTTGGAAAAAACGATCCTGTTCATGCTGCTGCGGGCCAAAGAATTGTTTTTACAGATCTCGATTTTCTTGATCATTTTGGCCGTAGTCGACTACGGCTACCAACGCTATAACCATCGTAAGAACTTGATGATGAGCAAGCAGGAAGTCAAAGAAGAGTTCAAGCAAATGGAAGGTGATCCGCAAGTCAAAGCACAGCGCAAAGCGAAGTACCGTGCGATGACCCAAAATGCCATCGCCAACGTCAAAGAAGCGACGGTGTTGATCACCAATCCGACCCATTTCGCCATTGCGATTCGTTACGATGCCAGTAGTGAAGGGGTGCCGCGGGTCCTGGCCAAAGGGGCAGATCAGCTGGCGCAGCGGATGAAAGCAGAAGCACTGAAAGAAAATATTCCACAGATCGAAAACCGTGAAGTGGCACGAGCCCTTTATCGCCAAGTAGAACCCGGGGATCTGATCCCGGTTGAGATGTATGAAGCCATTGCCGAAATCATCGCTTTGGTCTATCAGTTAGAAGAAAGCCAACGCGGCAAGATTTAAGGAAACAGGAGGAACAAAAATGAATGAGGCTGCCTCAAAACCGAAAAAAGGCATTGGTCTGGCGGATATCTTAATCTCGGTGATCGTCCTAGCTATTATTGGTTTGATTATTATTCCATTACCGAGTGCACTATTAGATATTCTGATCATTATCAATTTGACGATCGCGATCAACATTTTACTGATCACCCTGTTTACCAAATCAGTGTTGGAATTCACTACGTTTCCAACCTTGCTGCTGATCACAACGATGTTTCGTTTAGGTTTGAACCTATCTTCCACACGGTTGATCTTGACCCAAGGAAATGGTGGACACGTGATCGATGCCTTCGCCAATGTCGTTGCCGGCAGCAATTACATCGTGGGGATCATTTTGTTCGTGATCATCATGGTGGTTCAGCTAGTCGTCGTGACCAATGGTGCAGGGCGTGTCTCAGAAGTGACTGCTCGCTTCACATTGGATGCGATGCCCGGCAAGCAAATGGCGATCGATTCCGACCTAAATGCCGGTTTGATCACGGAAGCGGATGCCCGCAAACGACGAAAAGATCTGCAGCGAGAAGCTGATTTCTTTGGTTCGATGGATGGTGCCAGCAAGTTTGTCAAAGGGGATGCGATCGCAGGGATCTTGATCACTGTCATCAATTTAGTCGGCGGGGCGATCATTTTCTCCATGGGGGGACAAATGACCGTCATGGAAGCCTTCGCCCAATTCGGGAAACTGGCGATCGGGGATGGCTTGGTCAGCTCGATTCCCTCTTTATTGATTTCGATTGCTTCTGGGGTGATCGTGACTCGTTCCGATAACGATAGTTCCTTTGGTTTGGATATTGCGGCAGATGTGATGCGTAATCCCCAACTGTTTCGGATCGTGGGGGCGATTCTCTTCGTCTTAGCCTTAGTTCCTGGGTTTCCTTTTGTCCCTTTTGTGTTGATTGGTTTAGGCCTTTTCGCAGCCAGCTTTCTGGTGACGCAAAAAGAAGAAAAGCAGCGAGTGGAACAAAAACAATGGGAACAAAAATTGGCACTGGAACGCAAAAAAGAAGCACAGGAAGAAGACGATTCCGTGGCTTCCTTCCAAGTGGAACCAATCTCAGTGGAAATCGGTTATGGTCTGATCCCTATCGTGGATAGTTCGATCGACAACAGCTTGATGAACCGCATCGTGGCGATCCGTAAACAGAGTGCCAGAGAATTAGGGATCTTAGTCAGTCCCGTTCGTATTCGCGACAATCTCTATTTGGATGCCAATGATTACGTGATCAAGATCCGCGGCAATGAAGTCGGCCGCGGCGATATTTACCCGAATAAAGTCATGGTGATCAGTCCGAATGAAGAGCCGTTTCCTTTTCAAGGAATCGCAACAAAAGAACCAGCCTTTCATCTGGATGCTATGTGGATTGATGAATCCGATAAGGAGATGGCGGATCTGCAAGGGTTTACGATTATCGAGCCGTTGACCGTGATCGCAACACACTTAAAAGAAATCATCTATGCCCATGCACCAGAGCTGTTAGGTCGCCAAGAAGTCAAGAAATTATTGGAGGGCATCAAAGAGCAGTACAATGTCGTGATCGATGAATTGATCCCCGATATTTTACGGCTCGGCGAGGTCCAAAAAGTTTTACAAAATTTATTGGATGAGCAAATTCCCATCAATGACTTAGCAACGATCTTAGAAACTTTAGCCGATTACGGCGTTGTCACGAAAGACGTAGAAGTTTTGACAGAATATGTCCGCCAAGCATTGAAACGGACGATCGCTGCCAAGTATGCCAATGAGAACCACGAGCTGCAAGTGGCGGTGATCCAGCCGAAACTAGAAGAAATCATCGCTCAAAGTATCCAAAAAACCGCAACTGGCTCGTACCCGGTCTTAAAACCAGATACCGTGACCAAGCTGTTGGATTCCATCAGTGGGATCCAACATGCGGCGATCGCTCAAAATATCAATTTCGTGATTCTGGCATCGCCTAAGATCCGGTTAGCATTCAAAAAAATGATCGTTTTTAATTTTCCAGATATCGCCGTTCTTTCTCTAAATGAGATTCCCAATGAAATTGCGATCGAAACGGTGGGCAGTATTGACATTTAAGCAGAATTTTCTTAGGAAGGGGCATCGCCGATGTATGAAGTCGATCGAGAAGCGGAGATCATCAAGTATCTGCCGCTAGTGGAACGGGTGGTTCAGCGCCTGTCTATCAAAACCGCCGATTATGAATCAGGCGATCTCTATAATATTGGGGTGATTGGGCTGATGGATGCCTTGCGGAAATTCGATCCCTCAAAAAAAGTTCCTTTTGAAAGCTATGCAGCGATTCGCATCAAAGGGGCAATTATTGATGATGTACGCAAGCACGCCAAAATCTCCCGATACAAAATGGCGGCAGTCAATCAGTTTTATCAAGCACGGCAAGAGTTGGAGCAAAGCCTCAAAAGAGAAGCGACCGACACCGAGATCTGCAAACAGCTGGGAATCAACCAAAGTCAACTAGCGGATATTTATGAGAGTCTGCACTACTTAGCCAGCGTCTCTTTGGAAGATACCTTGTTTGCTTACCAAGAAGAAGGCATGACCTTAAAAGATATGGTTCGGGATCCAGCCGAAAATGTCGAAGATACCTTGGTCGCTGAAGAAAAACGCACCGCCTTGGTGGCGTGCATCAAAAAATTAGGGGAACGGGAACAATTGATTTTAAGTTTGTACTATACCGAAGAACTGACGTTAAAAGAAATCGCTGAAATCTTAGAAGTCTCGATTCCGCGAGTTTCACAAATTCATGGCAAAACGATTGCCAAATTGCGCACATTGATTGAGGAGGAACTGGCATGATTCGAGGATTGGATGTCTTATCACGGAACATTTCATTATTACAAAAGCGACAAGAGACGACGAGCGGCAATATTGCCAATGCCAATACAACAGGGTATCAAGCAAAAACTTTGTTCCAGTCGGCGCTAGATGAAGTCGCATTGCATAATTACCAAAGCGGGCCCAATGCGGATACCCGCCGTGATATCGGTGGATTGTCTTTAGGGACCCAATTGGCAGGCAGTACCATCAGTCAAGACCAAGGCGCCGTCAAACAGACGGGACAAGCCAGCGATTTTGCACTGCTTTCCGAAGGCTACTTTGTCGTTCAAAATAATGCGGGGCAGCGGTTGTATACGAGAAATGGCGACTTTACCGTCAATCAGCAGAATCAATACGTGACACAAGAAGGCTATCTTGTCTTGGGTGCCAATGGACAAGCAGTCAGCGCCTTGGGACCAGCGAACTTTCAGATCCAAACATTCCCCCCAGAAGCATTGACTACAGCTGGTCAAAACTATGTGACTAGCAACGCAGCAGGAACCACGGTGAATGCACCCGTGATCCAGCAAGGTGCCTTAGAACAAGCCAATGTAGCGGTTGCCGATGAAATGGTGGCGATGATCCAGACTTCTCGCGAATTTGAAGCCAATCAGAAAGCCTTGAGTTCAACGAATCAGACATTGCAAAAAGCGGTCAACGAATTAGGAAAGATTTGAGGATGAGTCAATGAATATCAGTGGATTATTAGGAATCAGCCGTTCTGGGTTGAATCATTTGCAGACAAACTTAGACACGACAGCCAACAACATCGCCAACGTCAATACCAATGGCTACCAAGCACAAACGACCCACTTTCAATCATTGATGGAAAATGCCATCGGTGCAGAAGAAACGCTATTTAATGGCAACGCCGTCCAATATGGTGCGTCAATGGGGGCAAAAGCGACTACGACTACCAGTTTTGCCCAAGGCAATCTGGCGGGCACCGCTCAGCCATTAGATCTCGCGATCCAAGGCAACGGCTTTTTCGGGGTCCGGGACCAAACTGGTCAATTGCTGCTGAGTCGAGCAGGCAATTTTCATTTAAGTGAGAACAAGCAATTAGTCAATAGTGAAGGGTACCCTGTGGCAATGACCACAAACGTACCGACCCCTCAGTGGCCAGATGCGCAGCAAATCGCAATAGATGCCAGCGGTCAGCTGACGACGGAAGAAAATGGTCAGACTCGCGTGTTGGGGCAGCTGACCCTTTATCAGCCGACGAATACAGAAAACATCACGCCAGTGGGCAACCAACTGTACCGTGCTGGTGATCAAGCGTTGCTTACTTCGCAAACCAATCCAGCAGCCTTTGGCAGCGTCTTGCAAGGACAGTTAGAACAGTCGACGGTGGATCTAGCGACTTCCATGACAGACTTGTTAACGACCCAGCGTGCGTATGGATTGAATACGAAAGCCATGCAGACAGCCGATGAGATGTGGTCCGTGATCAATCGTTTTACAGATTAGAGGAGAAAGAACATGATTCGCTTAACCAAGGTCAGTAAAAAATTCAGCAATGGCACGTTGGCATTGGCCGATATTTCTGTTGCGATCCCTCAAGGAGAATTTATCTATGTGGTGGGTCCCAGCGGTGCGGGCAAATCGACCTTATTCAAATTACTCTTGAAAGAAGAAGAGCTTTCGGCTGGTTCTATCCAAGTCGGCAATGTCTTGTTGGAACAACTCAAAGACCGTCATCTCTATATGGTTCGACGACAAGTCGGTATCGTCGGACAAGAAGACCTTTTGCTTCCTTATCTGACGGTTGCCAAAAACGTCGATTATGCGCTGCAAGTACTAGGCACTCCCCGCAAGCTGCGTCAGGAAAAAACCGCCAAAGCACTGCAACTGGTGGGCATGTTTCCTCAAAAGGATCACTATCCTGAAGAGCTTTCCGTGGGACAGCGCAAAAAAGTAGCGATTGCGCGGGCGATCGTCACAGAGCCAGCAGTCTTGATCGCCGATGAGCCCACCGCCAATCTGGATGCGAAATCAGCCGTTGAAGTCATGAAACTGCTCTTGCGGATCAATCAAGTCGGTGCCACGATCCTCTTGGCGACTCACGACAGCACGATGGTCAATACGGTCCGTAATCGGGTGGTCGAGCTGCAAAACGGTCGCTTGGTTCGTGATGAATATCAAGGCGGCTATACGCGCTTTGCTGATCCAAAAGATACATATGTCTGGTGAAGATGCTTAACTTTTCTAGCAAAAGATCCGATTAAAGAACTAGAAGATTGTTTTCATAATCGGATAAAGAAGGAGTGACCCAACGATTATCAAGTGAAGAGCGAATCTTGATAAACAGCACGACTGATCATTTTGCATAGGAAAGGATACTGTTATGAAGAAGAAGGTACAAGCTATCATCAAAAAAATCCGCTTGGCGGCGTTGATTCCGCTAGGATTTACCCTGATCGTATTATTAGGATGCTATTTCTTCGTGATCCGCACCCACGGAGACGGACAAGCAGCAAAAAGTTTTTTTATTTTTTCAGTAATCGTACTGCTGCTAGAAATCGCAGTGTTAGTAGGAATGACCTATTTGGTAAAAAAAGAGACCCACTCGGGCATGGATACGTTATTGACAGAACTAGAAGCAGTCGGTTCTGGCGATCTGTCGCATATCGATGAGATCGGCAGCAGCGACCAGACTTCTCTTTTTGGGCAAGTTCAAAATCGTTTTCAAGGGGTTTTAAACACCTTCAAAGCGGTGATCGTTGGCATGCACGAAGAAAGCAGCCGAATGGAAAAAATGGTAGGCGGCCTAACGACAACCTCAAAAAATGCCAAAAATTCAATTGAAAATGTGCGTCAGACGATGAATGCCATCGCAGATGCCACTAGTTCACAAGCCTCCGAAGCGGAACAAACCTCCTTTGATATGGACGAGCTAGCCTTAAGTATCGAAGAGATCCACAAAGAGATCGAATTGATGAACGGCTATGTCGGTCAATCCCAAAGCAGCAATGTCCACAATTCGGAAATGATGTTCCATGTATTTGAAAGCTGGGAGATCGAACGGCAAAACCAAGCAGAATTAGTAGAAAGCATGAACGACATGAACGAAGATGTCCAAAGCATCGGTAAGATCGTTCAGCTGATCAATGACATTTCTGATCAGACCAACTTACTGGCATTGAATGCATCCATCGAAGCAGCTCGAGCTGGAGAAGCGGGCCGAGGGTTTGCCATCGTTGCGGAAGAAGTCCGCAGCTTGGCGGAACAAAGCAGTCAATCAACGAAAAGCATTCGTTCGATCATTGAAACGATCCGCAAAAAATCGGAAAAAGTGGTCTCTGCAGTGACGGATTCCTTTGAAAGCGGCGAAAAACAAACCAACAATATCAACAAAGCGATCGAATCAGCCAATGAGATCTCTGATATTGTCGAAAAATTGGTTTCAAGTATTCAAGCCGTGGAAGCCCATATTACCGGGATCGTTGAGAAAAAAGACATGGTTCAAGTTTCCGTCAGCAACATTTCGGCTGCTGTTTCGGAAACATCCGCCGGCACCCAAGAAGTAACGGCAAACTTAGAAGACTTCTACTTAGTCATCGAAGACTTTGAACGGAATGTGCAAGAGATCGAAACGATCGCCACTATCCTTAAATTCCAAGTGGATAGTTTCAAATTCTAAAAAGGAGCAGTGACGCCAATGGAACAATACGTTGTATTTAAAAGTCATCAACAACTCTTTGCCTTGCGTATCGACTATGTGGTACGGGTCATTGAGGCTGCTTCTTTTACACAGCTGCCAGAAGTGGCGGATTTCGTGCTGGGGATCCAGCCTTTTGAAGAGGCGATGGTGCCGATCATTGACATCCGCAAAAAGCTGTTTGATGAATTTACACCGGAAACTGGGCAAAATGTGGTCTTGTTGTGTCACTGGCAAGAGCAGGCGATCGGCCTATACGTGTAAGAGATCGTCGGCATTTTACCGCTAGTTGAAAGTCCTAGCAATGCGGAACTAAATACATCAGGACTCAAGCAAAACTATATCGAAGCCTTTCTGAAAAAAGACGATGAACTTGTGCTGGCATTGGAGCTGCCGTTTCTCTTCAGCTATGAACAAGCCGCTGAGATGACGGCGGAGTTAGACGCCTATCAGACAGAGGAATTGGCAGCCGCCAATGACCATGACAATGATGACCGTGAATGAGGAACTGCATGTGGGGATCTCGGAGTATAAGATCGCCCAAGCGCCGACGCGTTTGATCACGGTGGGTTTAGGTTCTTGCATCGGCACGATCATTTACGATGAAGCCAGTCATATCGGCGGCTTGAGTCATATTATGCTGCCAGATAGTCAGCCTTTTTTGCACAAGCGGGAAATCAAGCCCGAGAAGTTTGCGGATTTGGCATTGCCAGCGATGGTGGCTGAGCTGGAACAAAAGATCCGTCGGCCTCGCTTTCAAGCGAAAATCGTTGGCGGCGCCAATATGTTTCAGTTCCAGACGCTTAACGCTGCCAGCAATATTGGCCAGCGCAATATTGAAGCCGTCGAGGAAGTCTTGGCTCGGCTAAACATTCCGATCGTAGCCAAACATGTTGGCGGCAGCGCTGGTCGAACGATGATCGTAGATCTTCAGGATTTCAAGACCATGGTTCGGCAAGTCAAACAAGAAATCGTTTATTTGTAAAAGGAGTACAGGGACATGAAAAAAGTAATGATCGTCGATGATTCGGCATTCATGCGGAAAGTAGTGACAGATTTATTGAATCAGCTGCCTGATATCGAGGTGACCGTCGCTGCCCGCAATGGCAAACAAGCATTGGACTATCTGACCAAAGAAGCGATCGATTTGGTAGTAATGGATGTGGAGATGCCAGTGATGAACGGATTAGAGACCTTGCGGAGGATGAAACAGCAATCAGCCATTCCCGTCATCATGCTTAGTTCATTAACCAATCAAGAAACCACGATTGAGGCTTTGGCGCTTGGCGCCCGAGATTTTGTGGAAAAACCCGTCAGTCTATCGATGATCGAAAAAGAATGGATCGCTGAATTTCATCAAAAGATTTTGGCGATGGATCATGAAGTCGGTATGGTTCACCCGCCAGTACCAACGATTGCCCAGCCCACTAAGCTGACACAAAACAGCTTGCCGGTATCACTTGATGCGCTAGTCATTGGTGCTTCAACAGGCGGCCCCCGTGCTTTGCTGGGAATTATTCGCCGTCTGCCTGCGCGTTTGCGTTGCCCGATTTTGATCGTTCAGCATATGCCAGCGGGCTTCACGGCTTCCTTTGCAAAACGCTTAGACACAGAGACAACCGTTCGAGTACAAGAAGCAGTCGACGGCATGCGGATCGAAAATCAAGTGTATCTTTGTCCAGGGGATTACCACATGACCGTCCAACAAGGGCACCTGCAGCTGGACCAGCGAGAAAAACGGCATGGGACGCGGCCAACCGTCGATTATCTTTTTTCCTCAGCAGCTGACTACTATGGCCCGCAACTAGCGGCAGTGGTTTTGACGGGGATGGGAAAAGACGGCACCGCTGGCTTACGACAGATCCAAGCGGCTGGGGGCTATACGATCGTTCAAGACAAAGAAACGTGTACAGTCTTTGGGATGCCGCGGTATGCCATTGAACAAGGAGTCGTGGATGAAGTCCTGCCATTGCAGGGCATTGAAGCAAAAATTGCACAGATGGTCAGGTGAAGAAGATGGAAGAAGAATTTGCCTTATTTAATGCGTGGGTGGATCGCCGATTAGGGATTCCCTTAGCCGCATACAAAGAAAATCAAATGCAGCGCCGCATCCTTACGATCATGGAAAACAGCGGGGCAAAAACGTTGAGGGAATACCAGCAATTGATCGAAGGCGATGACGGGGTGCGGGCGGCTTTTTTAGCCCATATCACCATTAACGTAACGGAATTTTATCGCAACAAAGAACTGTTTGACGCCTTTGAACGCGTCTTGAAAACCATTGTTCTCCCGAAAACCACGCTGCCCAAAATTTGGAGTGCCGCATGTTCGATTGGGGCAGAACCCTATACGATCGCGATGCTGCTAGAAAAAAACCAAATTGCCACAGCCAATGTTTTGGCTACCGATATCGATACGCAAATTTTGGCAAAAGCCAAGCAAGGACTCTATCGAGACCACGAATTGCGGAATGTCTCAGCGGCAGAACGTACCCGTTTTTTTGATGCAAAAGAAAAGAACCAGTTTCAGATCAAACCAGAAATCAAACGGCGGGTTCATTTTAAGCAACACGATCTTTTGAAAGACCCGTACAATGGGCCTTTTGATGTGATCGTTTGCCGCAATGTGACGATTTATTTCAAAAGTGATGCTCGGGATGCCGTCTATCAAAAATTCAGCGATGCATTGGTCCCAGGGGGCATTTTGTTTACGGGAGCGACAGAAACGATCAATTTTGCGGAACAATTCGGCCTCAAGAAAATCGATTCGTTTATCTATCAAAAAGTATAATTTTGTAAAGGAGGGACCCATTTGGATGACAATAGTGTCTATCGTACCCTTTTCTTTGAAGAAACAGACGATCATTTAGCACAGTTGAATGATCATGTCTTGCAATTGGAAAATGATCCAAAAGATAGCGCCTTGCTGAATGATATTTTCCGTTCTGCCCATACCCTTAAAGGGATGGCGGCAACGATGGGCTATGACGTCATGACGCAGCTGACCCATAAAATGGAAAATATTTTTGAGTTATTTAAAACTGGGACCTTGCAAGTGACCCAGCAATCGATCTCATTGATTTTCAAATGTCTGGATCGCCTGTCAGAACTTGTGGAGGACTTGCGGGAAGAACGAGACCTGCAGCCAGCTCAAATTGCCGATTTATTGGCCGAACTTGACCAAACGGAACATTCTGGCGGTATATCAACCGAGACAGAAGCAAGCCAAAACCCCACCGCAGTGGGCGCGTTAACCCCACAGCTTCAACAGATCGATCCTTCTGATCTGTATGTGATCGAGCAAGCGGCTGGAGATGGCTATCAAGCGGTCCAAATTGCTGTTCGCTTAGATGCCCAATCCATGTTAAAAGGTGCTCGTGCCTTCTTGATCATGGAAAAGCTTGGCCAAGCAGGGGATGTTCTTTATACAGAACCAGATGCCCAAACACTCGAAGAAGGCACCTTTGAATCAGATTTTTCACTGCTGTATTTGACGCAGCAAACACTGGCTGATGTCGAGCAAAACATCGCCAGCAATAGTGAGATCGAAGCCTTCGTGGTGGCACCGTTTGATCCTTCAGCTGCTGTGTTGGAGGAGGCAGAAGAGCTGCTTCAACCAGTGCCGACCCCAGAGTCAGAGACTTCTGCTCTTCAGCAAGCGACAACAGAAACGAAAGAAAAATCGCCGGCGCCCGCGCATCATGCGTCCGCCCAAAATCAATCGATCCGAGTCGACTTGAATCGCTTAGATTCATTCTTGGATCTCGTGTCCGAATTGGTGGTCTATCGCAATCAATTGGAAGATGTCAGTGAGCGGGAAAACATCGAAGCAGTCAAAGACCCCTTAGAGCAAGTTTCGCGATTGACCTCTGAGCTGCAAGATTTGGTCTTGCGGATCCGCATGCAGCAAGTCAATGTCGTCTTTAGTCGCTTTCCACGAATGGTTCGGGACTTATCCAATGAACTGCAAAAGGAAATGGAACTTGTCATTTTTGGGGAAGAAACGGAATTGGATAAAACAGTGGTTTCTGAGTTGAGCGAACCTCTGGTCCATCTGTTACGTAATTCTGTCGATCACGGCATCGAAGCACCCGATGTTCGGGAAAAACTGGGCAAACCGCGCAAGGGCACGATTCGCTTGGCGGCCTATCAAGAACGCAATCGCGGTATCATGACTCTAGAGGATGATGGCAAAGGCCTTGATCCGCAAGTAATCAAAGCAAGTGCTGAAAAGAAAGGCTTAGCAACGGAAGGTCTTTCCGATGAAGCGTTGCAGCAGCTGATTTTCCATCCTGGTTTTTCAACGGCGCAAGAAGTGACTAACATTTCTGGGCGCGGTGTCGGGATGGATGCCGTGCAATCCAAGATCACCCAACTAGGGGGCACGATCGAAATGAAGAGCCAGCCGAATAAAGGCACGCAGTTTGTGATCAAATTGCCATTGACTCTATCGATCATTCAAGCGTTGATGGTTCGCGTCGGAGCAGAAACCTTTGCGATCCCATTAAATCTCGTCGAACGCGTGGTGATGGTCAAAGAAGAAGAGATCATCCAGACGGTCTCAGATGAGGTCTATCGTTTTCAAGAGGAGTTGATTCCCTTGGTTCGGACCGATCAACTCTTAGCGATCGAAGGCGATCCATCTGAGAAAAAATTCGCCATCATCGTCAACAATGACCAGCAATTTCACGGCATTTTGGCAGATGAGCTGATCGGCCAGCAAGAAATCGTCATCAAGAAAATCGATCCGCTGCTGCAAAAGCTGAATCGCTATCAAGGAGCAACGATTATGGGCAACGGCTCGATCGCACTGATCCTAGACATTCATGCCATCTGTCAGGAAAAAAAGGATGACCGCTTATGAGCTATACAGCGCTGCAGATCGATGGCCTAAAAGAACTGATCAATATCGGCGGTGGTCACGCTGCGACTAGTTTATCAAAGCTCGTCCAACAACCGATCGATATGCGAGTACCGGAAGTCGAGATTCTAGCTTATGAGGACCTGTATCAGCAGATCATGGCGGAAGACAAAGAAGTTCATGTGGTGATGAGCCAGATCGAAGGGGCATTTCGAGGGATCTTCTTGTTTGTCTTAACGGATGAATCCGCCGCAAAATTGCGTCAGTTGATGATCCAAGAAAGCGATCCGTCTGAAGAATTGAAGCAATCGGTCATCAACGAGTTGACCAACATCCTTACCAATTCTTTTTTGATCGCGATCGGGCAACTGTTGGAAACCCAGCTGAGTGCATCTTTACCAAGCGCCAGCTATGATTTCTTTGGCGCAGCGATCAGCTCCATCTATTTGGCGATGGCCCAGTATGATGAGCAGGTGATGGTGATCCGTAATGAGTTCGTCTACGCCAAAGAAACATTAGAGGCATCGTTATTTTTGATTCCAGAAATCGGTGTACTAGAAAACATATTTGATTCATTAGGAATTTGAAAGGGGCAAATACAATGTCAAAAAAAGTATTGATCGTGGATGATGCGGTATTTATGCGCATGAAATTAAAGGATATTTTAGAAAAAAACGGCTATGAAGTCGTGGGGGAAGCCCAAAATGGCCAAGAGGCTTTTGAAAAATACCAAGCAACGACACCAGACTTAGTGACCATGGATATCACGATGCCAGAAGTGGATGGCTTAGAGGCATTAAAAATGATCCGCACGTTTGATGCGCAGGCCAAAGTCGTAATGTGCAGTGCCATGGGACAACAAGGAATGGTGATGGATGCGATTCGCGCCGGTGCGGTGGACTTTATCGTGAAGCCCTTTGACACGGACCGCGTAATCACTGCCATCGACAAAGCCTTTGCCTAATGCCTAGGAGGATAGCGACATGCAGATGATTCTTTTCAAAATGGCTCAGCAGTACTATTTGATCTCGGCGGACTCGGTGGACGAGGTCATTGATGCCCCTTCTTTTACGAAGGTGCCCTTAGCACCAGAGTGGGTGGAAGGGTTGATCAATCTGCGGGGGTCTGTCGTAACGGTGATTCGTTTGGCAAAATTGATTCCCATCATGGAACCAGCCTACGAAAAAAACATATTGATCATGAAGAAGCAAGAGGAGACTAAAGGGGTCCTCGTAGAAGAAGTAATTGAAGTTCTTGATATCACCGAAGACGATATCCAACTGGGCAATCAAGAGACAGAACATGCCGTTGGGGTCGTGACGATCGGTGAAAAAGTAGCCAGTGTGATTCAAATCGATCACATGATTTTTTAAAAAAATGGGGGATTAGTGTGGATCAGGTATTGACGCAGCAAGAGATTGATTTATTGTTGAATGCGATGAGCAGCGGAGAGATCGATCAAGAAATTATTGAGATAGAAGACAAACAAGCCAAAGTGAAAGCCTACGATTTTCGCCGACCAACAAAGCTGTCGAAAGAATACGTCAATACCCTGCACATGATCTTCGAGGATTTCTCGAAGATGAGCAGTAGCATGCTTTCTACCCAACTGCGGATCAATGTTTCTTTGCAGTTGGCAGCTATCGAACAAGTCAGTTATGACGAATTTATCCATTCGATACCAAAATTTACTTTGTTGGGGCTCTTTCATTCGCAGCCTTTGAGCGGGATTCAAATGATCGAGATGAACCCACAACTGTGTATGATGTTGGTGGAGTTGTTGTGCGGCGGCTTGGATGTCTATCAAAACAAGCCGATCGAAATGGATTTTAGCGAGAAAAAAAGTTTTACTGATATTGAAACAGCAATCTTGGAAGAAGTGGTGGCACAATTTGTCCGGGTCTACCAAAATGTTTGGAAGGACATCGTTGCCTTGGATTCGGTTTTGGATGGAATCGATACGAATCCGCAATTGATGCAAAACATGTCGCCCAACGAACCCGTCGTGTTAGTGACCTTTACTATCAAAATTTTTGAAGTGAAACATTTTATCAATCTATGTATCCCCTATGTCTTCTTTGAAGGGATCATTGATAAATTAAGTTTCCGCAATTGGTTTGATAGCAATCAGCCAGTCAACCAAGACGATAGCCGCGAGTTGCAAAAAAGTTTGAATGGCGTCGGTTTGAATTTAGAAGTTCTGCTGGGCCATGCTCAAATGAGTCTTTCTGAGTTTCTCCACTTAGAAGAAGGCGATGTCATCAAACTAGACAAAAAAATTACTGAACCATTGGAGACTTTCATCGATGGAAAACCTTACTTCCGAGCAAAACCTGGGAAGCAAGAGGACCGTTTAGCCATTGAATTATTAGACAAGTTAGAAGAGGAGCAAGAACTATGAGTGAACGTTTATCCCAAGCAGAAATCGATGCATTGTTGAATCAAAGTGCCCCAGCCCAGCCGCAAGGATTAGAAGAGCAAGTCAAAGTCGACATTATCGGCGAAGTTGGCAATATCTCCATGTCGCAAGCGGCGACGACGTTGTCTTCCATTCTTGATCGTCGGGTCAGCATCACGACTCCCCGGGTGTCTAAAATCAAATTTGGTGAGATCTTAAACGACCTCGTTGCACCAAAAGTAGCGACGACAGTTGAATTTAAAGAAGGCCTTTTAGGCAGTAATTTGATGCTATTAGAAGTCAAAGATGCCATCGTGATCGCCGATTTGATGATGGGTGGAACTGGTGAAACCAGCAACACTCAATTTACGGAATTAGAGCTAAGTGCTGTGGCAGAAGCTATGAACCAAATGATTGGGACTGCCTCGACTTCGATGGCGACGATGATCAGCCGCAAAGTGGATATCTTGCCGCCGATCGTCAAACTATGGGAGACACCAGAAAACATTGAGTATAGCGGGATCGAGGCAGAGGAAGAGATTTACTGTATCTCATTTTCTTTGCGCGTCGAAGGTCTGATCGAAAGCAAAATCATGCAAATCTTTACGGATCCTGTGGTCAACGATATCGCCAGTGCGATGCTCTCAGACGAAGCGACTGTCGTTACTCGGGAAACACCAACACCGCAGCCAACGGCACCCGTTGCTGCACCTACGCCAGAACCAGCGGCTGCATCAAAGCCCGTGGAAGTCAGCAAACCTGCGTTTCAAACATTGGCCTCCAGCGGAGTGAGCGATGGGGATAATTTGGACTTGATTCTTGATGTGCCATTGGATCTAAGTGTCGTGTTAGGCCGCAGCAAAAAAACCATTAAAGACATTTTATCTTTCAATACGGGGTCCGTCATCGAGCTGGAAAAACTGACGGATGAACCGCTAGAGATTTTGTTGAACGGCAAACTGATCGCCACTGGGGAAGTCGTGGTCATCAATGAAAACTTTGGTGTGCGGATCACCAACATTCTTTCGCAAAAACAACGCATCCACAATTTGCATTAATTTGAAGAAATCGCAAAAAGTTAAACATATGGGTTTAACTTTTTTGTGATTTGACCGATAGTAGAGGGTAGAAGAATGAGAACGGAGGAGAACCTATGAAAATCGAAAGAGGTTACGCAGAATACAGCGACAAGGCCATCAAACGTGAAGCGGTCAAACAAGAAAAGCCAACTGCTGCTCAGACAGAAAAAACCGTCGATGTTCAATTATCCGAAACAGCTCAAGCCATTCAAAAGAGTGCCAATCAAACAGCCAGTCGTAGTGAGCGAGTGGCAGAATTGAAACGAGCGATCAAAGAAGGCACCTACCAAGTATCTGCCGAAACGATCGCAGATAAAATGCTGCAACAAGATGAAAAGCAGGTCGACTAGATGACAGAACGGGAATTTGAGCGTCAGCTTCAGCAGTTCTTGCGGTTGCTGCAAAAAGAAAAGACCTGCTTGATCAAAAATCAAGCAGAAAAATTACCAGAACTCGTCGAGAAAAAAACCGCCTTCGTACCCGTTTTTTCCACGTATGAAGGAACTCTTTCAGTGACGATCAAAGAACTCATCCGCCAGATCCAAGTGCAGCAAGCCGAAAATCTCCTGCTGACGGAGCAAGCCATTAGTTTCCAAACTGTTTTGATGGATGCAGTCAAAGAAAATATCAAGACACCGGCAAATACGTATTCGAAATACCAAGAAAAACAAGCTGTCTCAACAGCGATCATCGATCAAAAAATGTAAGGAGTACTTCTATGACAGGACTATTTGGTTCATTAGGCACCGCAACCCGGGGCATGACCGCCAATCAAGCAGCGTTGCAAACCAGCAGCCACAACATTGCAAATACCAATACAGATGGCTACTCAAGACAACGAGTCAACTTGCAAGCCGAAGCGTCTTACCATCTAGCGGGTGTTGGCAGCATCGGTATGGGTGTGAAAGTCGGCAGTGTCGAACGGATCGTCGATGATTTTGTCATTGGACAAGTACGCAATGCCAATTCTACCTATACATATTATGAACAAAAAGCAGACATATTAGGACAGCTGGAAAGTTTAATGAATGAGCCTTCTGACAATGGACTGTCCAAACAGCTGGCAACGATGTTTGATTCTTGGACCGCATTAGCCAACAATCCTGAACTGGATACGTCTAAGACCCTTGTGCTGGAAAACAGCAGTACGTTTGCCGATACCATCAACCAAATGGGCAAACAAATGACGCAGCTGCAAAGCGACACGCTGGATACCATCGAAAAATCCGCGCTGGACTTCAATGAGAAGGTCAAACAGCTGCAATCCTTGAATGAACAGATCTATGGGTTGACGACGAGTGGTGAGACACCGAATGATCTTTTGGATCGTCGAGACAGTCTGTTGAAAGATCTCTCGGGTCTAGCAGGGATCGAAACCAAGACCGATCAGTATGGCCGTGGGTTTGTATCCATGAGCGGACAGACGATCTTAAGTGCGGAGGAACGCAATACCCTTAGTGTGGTGGTGGGACAAAGCGACACAGGCGCCTTGGTTTCCAAAGACGGCAACGCCTTGAATCCTGCCGAAACCATTACAGGGTCTTATCCAGCTGGAACCGTCTTGTTGACGAAAACCACCGACAATGGCGAAACCGCCTATACAGAATTGCCAATCAAAGAAGGCGCGATCGGTGGCCTGCAAGCATCATCTGGGGAGATCGGCAGCCGCTTGACGGAATTGAACAACTTTACGTCGACGATCGCGCAAGCCATGAACATGGTCTTTACTGGCGGCGCTTCTCCTACTAGCGGACTATTTGAGATCGGCCAAGATGATACTGGTACAGCGACGACGATTCGGGTCAGCCAAGCACTGTTAGATAACCCAAGTCTGGTGACCGGCGGAACGAGCAATGCAGCAGGAGATGGTTCAAGAGCTGCTGCAATGGCGAAACTCAGCAGTGCCAAATTGGACTTCCCGTTGTCAGAAAAGACGATCGCTTCTTTTGATTCTGAGACATTGACGTTTGCCAATGCAGCATCTGGCATGAGTGTCAGCAGCTATTTTAACAGCATCGTCACCAAAAACGGGATCTCAAAACAGCAAGCCGACAATACAGTCAGTGCCCAATTGTCGCTGCTGAATCAACTAGAATACAAAAATCAATCGGTGTCTGGGGTTTCATTAAATGAAGAAATGTCAGATGTGATTCGTTTCCAACAAGGATTTCAGGCCAATGCCCGCATATTATCGGTCGTTTCTGAAATGTTAGACACATTGATCAATCGAACAGGAGTGTAGACCATGCGTATTTCCAATTCAATCACCTACAATGATTTTTTACGAAATCTAGGAACCAACGCCTCCAAAGTCCAATCCACGTTGAATCAGCTATCGAGCTTAAAAGAAGTCAGCAAGTCCTCGGATAATCCGCTGCTGGTTTCAAAAATCATGGATCTCAATGTGTCGTTAAATCAAAACAAAACTTACAACAATACGATCAAAGACAGTATTTCTTGGACAAAAGCCCAAGATTCTGCTTTAGAAAGCGTCAGTACTTCGATGCTGCGGATTCGCTCGTTGGTTCAATCTTCTGCCAATGCGACAGCTGGCAGTGAGGAATTAGGGGCAAATCGTTCAGAGATCGAGCAAGAGATCGAAGGCATCGTTGAATCATTAAACACCAACTTTGATGGCCGCTATCTATTTAGCGGAACGAATACGACGACGGCGCCTTTTGAGATCGTCAAAGAAAATGATGCCATCGTCGGTATCAAATACAATGGCACCAGCGAAGACTTGCCGCGAGAAATCGCAAATGGGGTCTCGGTGGATCTGTTAGCCAGCGGTGATCGTCTGATGAACGAGACGGGCACAGCTGAGGATCCCCAAAATTTAAGCACCTATTTCAATGATTTGTTGTCTGCGTTGCGCAGTGATGATAAAGATGCCTTAGGGGGCGAGCTTTTAACCGCTCATGACCAGCATGCCACTAATGTGGTGAATGTACGGGCGCAGATCGGCACCCTCTACAATCGCTTGGAAGCGGCAGCTGATCGAAATGAGACGGAAAAGCTGAACTTGACCGAAACACTGTCCAACAAACAAGACGTCGATATTGCGGAAAAGTATATGGAATATCAAAATCAAATGACTGCCTACCGTTCAACACTAGCGATGGGAACAAAGATCATGCAGATGTCCATTCTAGATTATTTAAATTAACCCAAAAACTTTTGTTCTTTGCTGAGAGCAAAAGTTTTTTATTTTTTTTAGAAAAAAGGCTTAACCCTGAACGGTTTCTTCCGATAAATAGTAGCAGAGGGAAACCTTAGCGAATAAAAATTAGGAGGAACTACACATGAGAATCAATACAAACGTTTCAGCATTGAATACTTACTCACGCCTAACGGCAGCAAATGCTTCTAAAAGCAATTCTTTGTCTAAATTATCTTCAGGCTTACGCATCAACAAAGCTGGGGACGACGCAGCTGGCTTAGCAATTTCTGAAAAAATGAAAGGCCAAATCGGCGGTTTGTCACAAGCAAAAAGCAACGCACAAGATGGTATTTCATTGATCCAAACAGCAGAAGGTGCATTAAATGAAACCCACAGCATCTTAGGCCGTATGCGTGATCTTGCGGTACAAAGTTCAAATGGTACGTTAAGTGATGACGACCGCAGTGCGATCAACAAAGAATACACTGCATTGTCTGATGAAATCGACCGTATCAGCAATACCACTGAATTCAATACAAAAAGCTTGTTAACTGGTGAAGGCGATGATGCGAAATCATTCACTTTCCAAATCGGTGCCAATGCAAACCAAACAATGAGCGTTTCAATCAACAACATGAGCTCATCTGCATTGAAAGTAAAAGGCTTAGATTTAACACAAGCCATTGATACAAGCGATGCCAAAGCTGTTGCTGCAGCAAAAGATAAAGCAGTAGCGACTGCCTTCAAAGCAGATGCTACAACAAAATATGCAGCGGACGGCACAGTTGATGCGGCAGCTGGTAAAACAGTTGCTGAATTACAAACAGCCATCGATACAGCAGCGGATGATACAGCAAAAGCAACAGCTCAAAAAACATACGATGATGCTTTAGCAACATTTACCGCTTCTGATGAAGGCAAAGCAGCAGCGGCAACTGTCAGCGTTGAAAACAACCCAATCACGAAAATCGATGAAGCGATCAAAGCAGTTTCTGCACAACGTGCGGATCTTGGTGCGGCGCAAAACCGTCTAGAACACACAATCAACAACTTAGGTACAACGCAAGAAAACCTATCTGAAGCAAACTCACGTATCCGTGACGTTGATATGGCCCAAGAAATGATGAGCTTTACGAAGAGCAACATCCTTTCTCAAGCAGCAACTTCAATGTTGGCACAAGCAAACTCAATGCCTAACAGCGTATTGAGCTTGTTACAAGGATAATTTTTGATCAAGTGAACCACTGACACAAGGACTGCCTAGGGGAAGCGCAGTTCTTGTGTTTTACATAGCAGCACAAAAACGCTTAGAAATGAGGAAGCTCTGATGGATATTCAGCCAATGTCAGGAATACACCCGATCGAAGCCGTTGCGTCGGTCGCTAAAGCACGTCCGATCGAATCCCTAGATCAAGAGACCGCCAACCTTCAGCCGCAACACCAAGAGGGGAAACTGGCGGAGAAAAAGGAACAGACAGCGGCAACTGAACCGCCGATCCACTATTTTTCAGTAGCCGATCAGCACAAGATCGCAGCCTCCGTGGAGGAAGTGAATCAGCGACTACTTGGCAAAGATATGAAATTGGCTTATGAAGTACATGAGCGCACAGGGCGTACCATGGTGCGTTTAGTGGATATGCAGACCAACGAAGTGATCAAAGAGATCCCGCCCGCCAACATGCTAGACGTGATTGGGAAAATATGGGATGACATGGGCATCGCGGTCGATCGAAAGGGATGAAAACATGGCAAGTGTAACCAGCAGTTCAGGAATCAGTACAACGCTAGGGAGTTACTCTGGCGTGACTTCAGAGGATATTGAAAAATTATTGGCGGCAGATGCGATCAACAAGACCCGCGCTGAGAATAAAATCACGTCGCTAAAAGCACAAAAAACGGCGTGGAGTGATATCAGCACTCGCTTGACTAACTTTTTGTCAAAAGTCGATGCATTACAAAAAGATGATGCTTATCAAACGAAAAAAGCGACGACCACCAATAGCAGCATCGCTTCAATTGCAGGAACAACGGAAGCTCCAGAAGGCACCTATGATCTAAAAGTCAACCAACTAGCAACAGCCACGAAGGTGACCGGGAGTCAAGTAGCTCAAAGCAGCAAAGCGGCCCTAAATGTCAGTGGTCAGCTGTCATTGACCAGTTCGGAAGTCGATGAAGATGGCAAACCGATCACCGCTTCGATCGAGATCACGGCCGAAGACAGCTTAAAAGATGTGGCAGCCAAGATCAATAGCCAAAGCAAGACGACCTTCGTCGCGGCGAGCATCGTGGATAACCGTTTGATTTTAACGAACACCAAAATGGGCGACAAAAATTTCTTGATCGACGGCAATGCTGCCGAAGGGTTAGGGATCGGTTCAACTGCGACAACGACGCAAGGCCAACCGGCTATTTTTGAGCTAGACGGCATGAAGATCACTCGCGACAGCAACAGTGTGACGGATGTTATCGATGGTGTCACGCTGACGTTAGCGAAAAAAAGCGAGGAGCATGTGACGCTTTCTTTAGCCAATGATACCTCGAAAGTCGTTGATGCAGTGCAAGGATTAGTGGATCAATACAATAGCTTGATGAGTTTTATCGGCGACAATTTGACCGTGGGAGATCCTAGTAGTGAAAACAACAAGACGGGGACCTTGGTGGGAGACAGTGCGTTGACCCGTCTACAGACCCAATTGCGAAATTTGATCACCATTCCAGCCGTCAGCGGCTCAAAGCTGACCGCCAATAAGCTAGGCATCTCCACCGTTGATAATGATGGTACATTGGGACTGGATACGACAAAGTTAAAAGAAGCCTTAGCGGAAGATCCCGCTGCTGTGAAGTCTTTCTTTTATGCAAGTACGAAAACTAAAGAAGCCGATGGCACTGCGAGCACGAAAGAGACTGGCTATACACTAGCCCTAAAAGAATTAGCCAACAGCTATGTCGTCAATACTTCAGCCAATAAAGGGATCATTGCCACCAAATCTGCGACCTATGACAGTACCATCAAGGATTTAAACAAGCAGATCACACGGTTTGATGATATTTTGGCAATGAAAAAAGAGCGTTACATCACAATGTTTACCAAGTTAGACTCCGTGATGATGGAGGCTGAAAATCAGCTGAGCTACCTAAGCAATCAGTTTGCCAATACGTCAAACTAGGCTAGATAGCCGATTAAAGCAGTCATTTTTTCATTCGCATAAGAAACCCTCGTCAACATGAAAGGAAACAACCTATGGAGCCACACGTATCATTAGATGAACGTTTGAATCAGATTTTAACTGGTTTTGCCCAATGGCGCGGCGACAGCGAAGAAGCCAGTCGTTTGATGGCAGCCAATGCAGCGGTCATAGCAGCCATGCAAGCAGAAGTACAGAGCCATAGTCCACAAACCAGTGCATTGGCGCAACAAGTGATCCAAGCGTATCAAGCGTTCTTAGACCAGGTCAAAGCCCAGCGCAAGAGATCAAACAAGAATTGGGGCGTTTGAACCGCAAAAACAATCTTGTCAAAACGTATTTGCAGCAAGAAGACAGTGCCGCCTTCGTCGAATTTGATTTATAGTGAGGAAAAAAAGATGAATTATCAAAAAATGCAAAACAACTATTTGCAGAACCAAGTAATGAGTGCCTCCCCCAACAAACTGATTGAAATGCTGTTGCAAGCAGCGATCAAAAATATCAAATTAGCAGTGATCGCATTGGAAAAAGAAGATTTGAGCCAAGCTCATCAGCAATTTGTCAAGGCGCAGAATATTTTATTGGAATTACGGGTCTCTTTAGACCGTGAGCAAGGCGGCGCTATCGCTGAAGATCTCGATCAGCTGTATGGCTATATGTACGATCAGCTAGTCAGTGCCAATGTCCAAAAAGAGGCAGCCCCTGCAGAAACGGTCGTCCCGCTTTTAAGCGAACTACTGGAAAGCTGGCAAACGATCACCCAATAAATTTGAGAAAAAGCAAAGAAACGACCACCTAAAACCTAGAAAAGTTTAGTAATTGGTTAAATTTTTACCATGTATCCCTTTTCACTAAGCTTTCTTTTTCCCCTCCTCGTCCCTATCTGGTACTCTTTTTATGAGCGTACCGAAAAGGTGCAAGGAGGTTTTTTTTTGAAACAAAAAATAGTACAAAAGCCGCTTTTCTGGCAAGTGGTGATTCTGATTGCAATGAGTGGTGTTTTTTTATTACCGCAGATCCTAGGCCAAGGCATGATTTTGGGCTCTGATGTGGTCTTTCACTTCAATCGTTTTTATGAGACCAGCCAGCAGATCAAAGAGGGCAATTTTCAATATTTTCTTTCTATCTACGGGTTTCAGCAATCTGCTCGTATCGTCAATGCATTATACGGGCCCTTTTTTGCCTATTTCCAAGGATTGCTGGTCTTGCTGAGTCCTTCGTGGTTTTCTTACCAACTGCTCGCCAATGGGCTGCTCTATCTGCTAGCAGGGTTTTCGATGTTTGGCTTATTAAAGAAACTACGAGTCAATGGCTGGCTGTCAGTGGGGATGAGCATCCTGTTTATGGCGACCTATTCTGTCCAGTATTGGATTGAGCGGCAGGGCTTTTCTGCTTGGGGAGCGGCCGTGTTACCGCTGTGTCTGATTCCACTGATCGCACTAGGGGAACATAAACGGTTGCGGCCTTTTGCGGTAGGGGTTTCCGTGGCGGTCTTATTTCAAATCCATGTGTTTTCAAGCATCTTGTTAGTGCTCTTATATGTGCCCTTTTTCTTACGCGCCTTTTTTGTTGGAACTTCCGGCGAAGAAAAACGACAATTGGTGCTGCGCTTAGCAGGAGCGATCGGGATCTTCTTACTGTTAACCGCCAATATTTGGTTAGGGATGTTGGATCTCTATACGAGTAACACGTTGATCGCGCCTTTTGTGAATCGCAACATGCAGAACAATACCATTACTGGAACCAGCAGCTATTGGTGGACGACTCCGTACCTGCTGCCCATCTTATGTGCTTTGTTCTTTTGCGGTGCGATCCGTGTATGGCCGCGTCTATCTGGCGGCTTCAAATTAATGACGGCAGCTGCAGCAGTCTTTTTCGTTTTATCATCGAACGCTGTTCCTTGGCAATGGCTAGGCAGTCTGGACAATGGTGTGATCAATTTACTGCAATTTCCTTTTCGGTTCTTTGTTCCTGCCACGATTTTGATCTTAGTCGGTTTGTGCCTGCTAGTTCCTTATTATCGGGGCAAGCCATTGGCAAATCCGCGTTGGTTCGTCCTCGTTTTAGTCTTGAGTGTTGGTCAAATCCTGATCCAAAACACGGTCAAAATGCAGGATTGGCACTCTGATGAAGCGGCGGTTTCACTGCGAAACCACACCTATCTGTCGGCGGAATCTGAAGCGCAATTGAAGGAAGCCTATTTTAGTAACGACAAGTCCTTAGCCTTAGCGCTGTATCAACGTTCTACGCCAGATTATCTGCCCCTCTATCAAGAGACCAAGAAGAACAAATACAATTTGTACGGGGAAGAAATCATTGAAAAGAATGATACCGTGGCAAAAACCGTAGAAAACGGGAAGCTTACTTTACGTTGGCAAGGTGATAAAGAGACGTGGAAGGCGTTACCGATCATCAATTACCGATATACTGAATTGACCCTCAATCAGCAGCCGCTAACTGAAAAAGATGTCTCTTTGAGTGCCATTGGTGCCGTTTCTGTCCAACAGCAAGCAGGGGAGAATGTCTTAGTCGTTGATTACGACGCGCCTTGGTTTTTCGACGGAGCTTTATGGCTGACGATCATTTCTTGGCTCGCTTTACTCATCGGCTTTATCAGCTGGAAAACCAGACAGCTGTACCGTCGTCGTAAGGTCGTACAAGCTTTATTGAAAGAATCTGAATAAAATGAATCAGAAAAGAACTTCAGCGAGAGGGCTGAAGTTCTTTTTTTGCTGATCAACAACAGTGTACCTGTTGCTTTTCATCAGAAACAATAATCGTTGCGCACGCAACGATTATTCCTTATAATAGATTAGACACTTTGAAGAACTAAGAAAGGCAGGAGTGCTCATGGAAGCCATTATCCGCTCAATCAATCATATTGCCCGTCTCGCCACCCTTTATCGGGAAAAAGAACTGAAAAAATTTGGTTTAGGCGGGATGCATCATACCTATATCTTAAACATTTGCCGCCAACCGGGGATCAGTCAAGAAGCCTTAGCCAAGAAGATTTTTGTGAATAAAAGCAATGTTGCCCGTCAACTAGCAATCCTAGAAGAACGAGGATTTGTCACTAGAACCAGCAGTCCCACCGACAAACGACAATTACTGGTTTATCCAACCGAAAAAGCACTCGCCGTCCAACCAGCAATCCAACAGCTGCTTCAAAGCTGGAATGAACAAGTCGTAGCAGGTTTTTCTGCTGCCCAACAGCAGCAGTTGATCGCCGATCTGGAAATCGTCAAAGAAAATTCCCAGCGGCTTTTAGCGAAAGATGAGGCGATGGAATGAATCTTTTGACTCAATATTTAAAACCCTATATCGGCCGCATCTCCCTTGGCGTCAGTATCAAATTCTTCGGCTCCCTGATGGACTTGCTATTGCCTTGGATTTTGGCGTATATCATCGATTCTGTGATTCCCACGAAGCAGGTATCTGCGATTTTTGCTTGGGGTGGGGCGATGGTGGTCTGCTCCATCATCGCAGTCGTCACCAATATCATCGCCAATCGGATGGCCTCCAGTGTTGCTCGCGATACCACCGGCAGTATACGCCATGATTTATTTGAAAAAGTTTCCTATCTGTCGATTCCGCAAGTCGAAGAAGTCGGGATCCCTTCCTTGGTGTCTCGCTTGACGACAGACACTTACAACATCCATCAAACGGTAGGCATGATCCAACGGATGGGGATTCGTGCCCCGATTCTGTTATTAGGGGGGGATCATGATCACTGCCACATTAGATCCCGTGTTGACGCTGGTCTTAGTAGGCGTCTTGCCCTTCACTTTAGTGGCGGCAGTCACGATCTCGAAACGGGGGATCCCCTTGTTTGCTTCATTACAAAAGCAAGTGGATGTGTTGGTGCGAACTGTCCGTGAAAATGTGACTGGGGCTCGGGTGATCAAGGCCTTGTCCAAAGCAGATTACGAGAAAAAGCGCTTTGACCACGTCAACCAAGACGTAGTAGCTGCGGAAACTACCGCTAATCGAACGATGGCTGCGACACCACCCCTGATGGACCTATTTTTGAATATCGGACTGACGCTAGTGATCGTCGTCAGTGCCTTTCGCGTCAATCAAGGATTGACCCAACCAGGCGTCATCATCGCCTTTTTGACTTATTTTACGATCATTTTGAATGCCATGCTCAGTATCACGCGCATCTTTGTGATCGTGTCGAAGGGGCTGGCTTCTGCCGATCGAATCCAATCCGTCTTGCGCCTGCCGCAAAATATGCAAGTCATTGAGGCGCCTGTCAAAGAAGAGTCTGCGCATATCGTTTTTGAAAAAGTTTCCTTCACCTATCCTAACGGTACCCAGGTGCTGAAAGACATCGATTTTTCCTTGCAGCCGGGAGAAACCTTAGGGATCATCGGTGCGACTGGTAGTGGAAAATCAACGATCGTCAAACTACTGCTGCGTCTCTATGACCCAACGAAGGGCATGATTCGCATCGCTGGTCGCGACATTCGCTCCATCGATCCGACGGAGCTGCATCAGTTATTCGGTGTCGTCTTACAAAAAGACGTGCTTTTTGCGGAAACGATCGAAGAAAATATCGCTTTTGGTCGGCGGTTTTCCAAAGAACAGATCGAAGAAGCGGCGGCTCGCGCCCAAGCCAAGGAGTTTATCAATCAACTACCCAAGCGCTTAGCTCATCCATTGCATGCCAAAGGCAGCAATTTAAGCGGGGGTCAAAAGCAGCGGGTCTTGTTATCGCGGGCCTTGGCGGGGGATCCAGAGATTTTGATTTTGGATGATTCTGCCAGTGCGCTGGATTATCGGACCGACGCGCAGTTGCGCAAGGTCCTGAGACAGCAGTTTCAACAGACGACGACGGTCTTGATCGCGCAGCGGATCAGCTCGATCCAGCATGCCGACAAAATTTTGGTGCTGGAAAACGGGCAAATGAACGGCTTTGGCAGTCACCAAGAATTACTAGCAGAAAATGCGATCTACCAAGCCATTTATCAAGGTCAGACAGGAGGTGCCGACGATGCCGAAGAAAAAAACGGAAAAACCGCAGGATAGTAAGAAAACACTACGGCGTTTGTGGGGCTATCTCTACGAGTACAAAGGTCTCCTGCTGGCAGCCGCTGTATTGATGATGGCCAGCAACATCTTCGCCTTGGTGGGCCCGTTGCTTTCAGGATACGCCATTGATGCCATTCAACCGGGTCCCGGCAAGGTCATTTTTGACCGAGTCTTCTTTTATTGTGGGCTGATGCTGCTGTTTTATCTTGCGTCTTCCCTTCTTAGTTATCTGATTTCGCTCATGATGATCCGCTTGAGTCAGCGGGTGGTAGCAGCGATGCGCAAGGCGATTTTTGATAAAATCACCGAACTGCCAGTGGGGTATTTTGACCGAGTCGCCACTGGGGATATCATCAGTCGCATCAGTTATGATGTCGATACCATCAATACGTCATTGGCCAGCGATGCCATTCAAGTCCTCAGCAGTCTTGTGACGATCATTGGTTCGTTTGTGATGATGGTTTTGATTTCGCCGCTGCTGGTGCTGATTTTTGTCGTAACGGTTCCCGCTTCGATCTTTTTGACCCGCTTTTTGATGAGCAAATTTCAACCATTGTTTCGCCGTCGTTCCCGCAAATTAGGCGAATTGAACGGCTTTGTGGAAGAGATTATTTCTGGTCAGCAAACGATCAAGCTGTATAACCAAGAAGAAGCGATCATCAGCCGTTTTGACGAAAAAAACCAAGAAGCGGTGGATGCCTATTACAATGCCGAGTACTACGGCAGTATGACTGGTCCTTCCATCAACTTTATCAACAATCTGTCGTTGTCCTTGATCAGTATGTTTGGCGCCTTGCTGTTTTTGTTCGGTCATCTGACATTAGGGAATGTTTCTTCCTTTGTTCTTTACTCCAGAAAATTTTCAGGACCAATCAATGAGTTAGCCAACATCTTCAGTGATTTGCAATCGGCATTGGCGGCGGCAGAACGGATCTTCCGTTTGCTGGATGAAGAACCTGAAGTTTCTGATGTTCCTGGAGCCTACGAATACCACGAGGTGTCTGGTGATGTCGCCTTTGACCATGTGACCTTCGGCTATCAAGCACAGCAGCCCATCATCAAAGACCTTTCGCTACAAGTACCAGCTGGCAGCTTGGTCGCGATCGTCGGACCGACCGGAGCGGGGAAAACCACCATCGTGAACCTCTTGATGCGGTTTTATGACCCTGACCAAGGAGCGATTCGGTTAGACGGTAAAAATATCCGCCAAGCGACACGCCGCAGCTTACGGCAAAGCTATGCGATGGTGCTGCAAGATACCTGGTTGTTCACGGGAACGGTTTTCGACAATTTGGCCTACGGCAAGGCGAATGCGACGTTGGCAGAAGTCCAAGCTGCTGCACAAGCCGCCCATATCCATGACTTTATTATGAGCCTGCCAAAAGGCTATGATACTTTGATCTCTGAAGACGGAACCGGTATCTCACAAGGGCAAAAACAGCTGTTGACGATTGCACGAGCAATGCTGTTGGATGCCGATCTGTTGATTCTTGATGAAGCCACATCGAATGTCGACACGCAAACAGAGCTGCTGATCCAAGCAGCGATGACCAAATTGATGAAAGGCAAAACTTCCTTTGTGATCGCTCATCGCTTGTCCACGATTCGACATGCCGATACGATCCTCGTGGTGGAACAGGGGAATATCGTAGAGCAAGGGACCCACGAAGAGTTATTAGCCAAAGAGAGGCGTTACGCCGCACTCTATCAGGCACAATTTGATGCATGATCCATAGCTAGTCCACATCCTTGCAAGGAGAACGCCACTGCTTGCAAGGATATTTTTTGCGTGCCATCGGCTTTCTCGGCATAGGTACAAAATCTTCTTATGACAAATCAGGCAATTATCGGTATACTTAAGAAAGGGGTATCATCAAACAGAAAGAAGGGAAACAATTGGATCATAAACAACTAAAAGAATTCCCCAACGATTTCTTATGGGGTTCAGCATCAGCAGCCTATCAAGTAGAAGGCGCATGGCAAGAAGACGGCAAAGGCGCTTCGGTTTGGGACGATTTTGTCCGCATTCCAGGAAAAACCTTTAAAGCAACTAACGGAGATGTCGCAGTCGACCATTACCACCGCTTCAAAGAAGATGTTGCCTTGATGAAAGAACAAGGATTGAAAACCTACCGTTTTTCCATTGCTTGGACACGGATTTTTCCAGAAGGACGAGGAGAAGTCAATCAAGCAGGGTTAGACTTTTATTTAGCATTGATCGATGAACTGATAAAAGCAGGGATCGAACCGATGGTGACCTTGTACCATTGGGATCTGCCACGAGCCTTGCAAGAAGAATACGGTGGCTGGGAATCTCGCAAAATCATTGAAGATTTCACCAACTATGCGGCCGTATTGTTTGAAGCCTTTCGCGGCAAAGTCCACTATTGGGTCAGCTTGAATGAACAAAATATCTTTACTTCTTTAGGTTATCTTTTAGCTGCCCATCCACCAGGAGTGACCGATCCTAAACGGATGTATGAAGTCAATCATATCGCTAACTTGGCGAATGCTTCGGTGATCAACAAGTTCCATGAGATGAAAATCCCAGGGAAAATCGGACCAAGTTTCGCCTACTCACCAAACTACCCAATCAACAGCGACCCGAAAAATATTTTGGCAGCTGAAAACGCGGAAGACTTGATGGCGCATTATTGGTTAGACGTCTATCTATGGGGCGAATACCCGATTGCTGCAATGAATTACTTGAAAGAGCAAGGGATCGCACCAACGATCGAACCAGGAGATATGGACTTGCTGCGTTCAGCAAAACCAGATTTCTTAGGGATCAACTATTACCAAACAGCAACAAATGCCTACAATCCATTAGATGGTGTCGGAGCGGGGAAAATGAACACCACTGGGAAAAAAGGCAGCTCCGAAGAAACCGGGACACCAGGAATGTTCAAAAAAGCCGAAAATCCATTTGTGGAACGGACGAATTGGGATTGGGAGATCGATCCTCAAGGGCTGCGGATCGCTTTACGACGAATCACTAGCCGTTATCGGGTGCCTGTGATCATTACCGAAAACGGACTTGGTGAATACGACAAACTAACCGACGATCATCAAATCCATGACCAATACCGCATCGATTATTTAGCAGGGCATGTCCATGCCATCAAAGAAGCGATCAGCGACGGCGCGGAAGTTCTTGGCTATTGCACCTGGTCCTTCACTGATTTGCTAAGCTGGTTGAACGGCTACCAAAAACGCTATGGTTTTGTCTATGTTGACCAAGATGAAACGCAAGAAGGATCTTTGGCACGCTACAAGAAAGACAGCTTCTACTGGTACCAAGAGCTGATCAAAACCAACGGGCAAGAGTGCTAGCCTCCTAAAACCAATACCTGAATAAGCGAAACGACCCCTGCAACGGCAGTAATCGTTTCTTAGAAAAAGTACGTTCCACCTGTAGCGACTGCCCAAAGGTAGACCAAAAGTCTCGCGTTTTGGGCCGCTTCAAAGGAGAACGTCCTTTTTTTGAGTATTATCGTTGACAAGTGTAAACGATAATTGTAAAGTAGAAGAAGATTACAACTGTAAACATAAAAGGTTAATGGGTTTGCATAGCAAGCAAGGAGGAAGGAAACAATGATCGAAAAGAATTATGGGGTAAAAGGGATGACCTGTGCGTCTTGTTCCCAGACCGTCGAAAAAACAGTCAGCAAGCTGACGGGGGTCGACCAAGCAGCTGTCAATTTGGCTTCTGAAAAATTACATATTCGTTATGATGAGCAGCAGCTCACCGAAGAAACACTCGCTGCGGCCATCAAAGCAGCGGGCTATCAACTGATAGGCTCCCAAAGACAAGAGACCTTTGCCATCTCGGGCATGACCTGTGCGTCTTGTGCCCAAACAGTAGAAAAAGCCGTTCAAAAATTAGCGGGTGTGGAGCAAGCCTCCGTCAATCTGGCAACAGAAAAACTGACGGTCAGCTATCAACAAGATCAAGTGACCGCCGCGAAGATCGCAGCTGCCGTGAAAGAGGCGGGCTATGATGCACAGCTGCCGACCGCTTCTGCCGACAAGGCGGATTCAAAACAGGCAGAGATTCGTGCTTTATGGCAG
>OJKA01000172.1_pt1 | contig 33911 bp, 42 predicted proteins | sample 1596451 | NCBI WGS metagenome assembly OJKA01 (sample SAMEA4350155, study PRJEB24818) | metagenome | biome: human; feature: gut; material: faeces | place: Denmark | collected 2013-09 | reverse complement strand
CCGGTCAGGGTGGCGGCCGGCTTCTGGCGCCATTGCGGTAACCACAGCAGCAGCGCCACCAGCGGGAAGAACATCAGCATCAACAGCGCCCCGTGCCAGCCACCACTCCCCAGCGACAGCGGGACGATCAGCGCCGACCCTGCGGCAGCAGCGGCTCCCATCGTCAGCGAATAAGCCCCCGTCAGTTTTGCGACCTGGCCCGGAAAATCACGTTTGATTAAGCCAGGTAACAGGACATTGCCCAGCGCAATCCCACAGCCCACGATCGCCGTACCGATAAACAGCAGCGAGGCCGACGGCAGCGAACGTACGCCAATCCCGATGCAAATCAGCAGCAGAGCGATAAAAAGGCTGCGCTCCATGCCCAGTCGCCGGGCGACGCCTGCGGCAAGGGGAGAGATAAAGGCGAAGGCCAGCAGAGGCAGCGTCGTGAGCAGGCCGGTTTGCGCCGTGCTTAAGCCATAGTCCTGTCGGATAGTGTCGAGCAGGGGGGCGACACCGGTAAAGGTGACGCGCAGCGTCGTGGCAATCATCAGGATGCCTGCAATCAGCAGCGCACCCTGTTTCCCGGAAGGTTGAATAGCAGTAGTCATTATTGTCTCTTACGTTCAGGCGAGCGCATACCATACCGATTTAAGTCGTGGTTGAAATCAGGCTAAAATGACAGTTTATCGCTAATATCGGACAACTTTATGTACGGACTGGGGCTCGACGGCTACGATCCCGATAGCCAGCACGACGCGGCGGTGGCCTTTCGCATCCGCGTGGTGGCACAAGAACAATATATTCCGCTGCATCAGCACCGCAAAGGGCAGCTGATTATGGCGCTGGGTGGCGCGATCACCTGTGAAGTGGAGAACGCGATGCTGATGGTGCCGCCCCAGTATGCGGTGTGGATCCCAGGACAAACGCCGCACAGCAACAAGGCGACGCCCGGCGCGCAGCTCTGTCTGCTGTTTATTGAACCCGGTGCGCTCGAATTGCCGACGCGTACCTGTACGCTGAAAATATCGCCCCTGGTGCGGGAGCTGGTGCTGGCGCTTGCGGACAGGTCACGGGAGGAACTGCCTCTTCCCGCTACCGGAAGGCTGGTTGACGTCCTGTTTGATGAACTGCCCCTGCAACCGCAGGAGCATCTACAGCTGCCGGTATCTCCGCATCCAAAAATTCGCCTGATGAGCGAGACCATGGCAAACGAACCTGCCGCCTGGCAGACGCTGGCGCAGTGGGCAAGCCACTTTGCCATGAGCGAACGCAATCTGGCGCGGCTGGTGGTGAAAGAGACCGGCTTAAGCTTTCGCCGCTGGCGGCACCAGCTCCAGCTGATTGTCGCATTGCAGTTTTTGATCGGCGGAAAGTCGGTTCAGCAGGCGGCGCAGGCGCTGGGGTATGACTCCACCACCGCCTTCATCACCATGTTTAAGAAAGGACTGGGACAGACACCCGCCCGCTATATCGCCAGCCTGACTACGACTTCCCGATAAACAGCGAAACCAGTCCGGCGGCAATCAGCGGGCCAACCGGCACGCCACGAAAAAGCGCTACGCCTAACACGGTGCCCACCAGCAGCCCGGCCACCAGTGAAGGCTGGCTGCTCATCAGCGTCACGCCGCGCCCGCCAAGCCATGAGACAAAAACGCCCACCGCAATCGCCACCAGCGATTTCCAGTTTACAAAGGAGTGCAGCAGCGTTGAGGCCGGTAGCGTTCCGCTGGCAATCGGGGCCATCACGCCGATGGTCAAAATAATGATCCCGATGGTAAGCCCCTGTTTTTCTATCCACGGGAAGAAGGTATTCAACGGTGTGACGCGAACGATGATCAGGACCAGAATGGAAATCGCGACGGTGGTGTTGTGGCTGACAAAACCCAGAGCAGCCAGGGCCAGAAGTATGAGCAGTGTAGGGTCGAACATGACGGGATCCTTGCCAAAAATAGTAAGCCTGCTTACTTTACGCGCAAACGCGACGGCAGGCAGGCTTTACTGAAAAAATTGTCTATTTTTGGGCACTTGCCTGACGTCAGTCCATCAGCTGCTGGATAAGCGGACTCCCTTCGCGGATAAACACCGGGATGGTTTCCAGCGCCGCAGGCACCCGGATATGCTCCCCACCGGCGTAGCGCTCACCGTTGAGAGCGACCCAGCTATTGCCCGTCGGCAACCAGACATCGCGCTCACGCTGACCGGCCTGCATAACCGGCGCCACCAGAAGATCTTCGCCAAACAGATACTGATCTTCACACGCCCAGCTCTGCTTATCCTGCGGATAGTGCCAGAACAGCGGACGCATGAGCGGGTCTCCGTGCAGATGAGCCTGCTGGTACAACGCGTCAATATACGGGCGCAGGGTTTCGCGCACGGTAAGCCAGTGCTGCATGATGGCGTAATTCTCTTCTCCGTAACTCCACAGCTCATTAGGCGAACCGCTGTTACACTGAGGAATGCCGTCACGGTAGCGCTCCGGGGGCTGGATCTGCGGTTCGCGATAGCCGTGCATGCGCAGAACCGGTGTAAACACCGCCCACTGGAACCAACGGATCAGTAATTCGTGGAACGCCGGGTCGTTAACGTTCCCTCCCTGGAAGCCACCGATATCGGTCGTCCACCATGGGATCCCCGCCAGCCCCATATTCAGTCCCGCGGCGAGTTGATTGCGAAAAGCATGGAACGAGGAGTGGACATCACCCGACCACGCCAGCACGCCGAAGCGCTGGCTGCCTGCCCAGGCGCAGCGTACCAGGTTAACAATGTCGGTTTCACCATTTGCCTGGAGCCCATCGTAAAAGCCCTGCGCAAAGTCACGCGGGTAGCGATTGCCCACTTCCAGCACCGGACCGGCGTGGTAGCGATAGTTGTCAAAATCATAGGCGCGGTATTCCGGCTCCGCTTCGTCCAGCCAGAACAGCTTAATGCCCATGTCGTAGTAATTTTTCTTCACTGTATCCCAGACGAATTTCCGCGCCTCAGGATGGGTCGCATCAAAGAAGGTGGTATTGCCCATGAAATCGAGATTGACCTGCACGCCACGTTCACTGCTGACCAGCCAGCCTTTGGCTTTCATCAGCGGGTAGAGAGGGCTGCGCGCCTCTACCGTTGGCCACACCGACACCATCAGCGCAATACCCATTTCGCGCAGCTCGTCGACCATCCCTTCAGGATCGGGCCAGTCTACGGGGTCGAAGCACCAGGTGCCCTGATTCGGCCAGTGGAAAAAGTCGATGACCATCACCGACAGCGGCAGATTACGGCGGCGATACTCCCGCGCAACCTCCAGCACCTCCTGCTGGGTGCGGTAGCGTAATTTGCACTGCCACAGCCCGCTGATAAACGCCGGGGCGGAGGGCGGAGTACCGGTGGCTTTCACATACTGGCGGGTGATATCCGCCACCGTGTCGGCGGCGGTGATCCAGTAGTCCATTTCTCCTGTGACGCGGGCGCGCCATTCCGTCTGATTTTTTGCAAAGCTGGCTTCACCAATCGCCGGGTTGTTCCACAGCAGGCCATAGCCAAGGCTGGACTGCATAAAGGGCACGCTGGCCTGGGAGTTGCGCTGTGCCAGTTCCAGCGTACAGCCTTTCAGATCCAGCCACGGCTGTTGATACTGACCCATGCCATAGATGCGTTCATCCGGACGCGATTCAAACCGGACGGTGAGCTGATATTTCCCCCCCATTAGCGGCTTAAATTCGCGGCCATCCAGCTTCAGGGCGCTGACATATTTATCCTGGCTCTTCTCGCTGGCACCGATACCCACCGTTGAACGCTGGCGCCACATCTCTTCCAGCAGCAGTTCGCCGCGCTGATTGTAGAAGGCCAGCTGACCTTTAAGATTCAGCGTCGCGGTAATATTGCCGTTGCGCAGCGTCAGGCTTTCCGCTTCGGCGACAATCTCAGCCTGGCAAGGGGCGGCGGGCAACAGTGCCTGTAAGGCCTCATCAAAAGCCGGGGAGCAGGTGGCCCTGACGCGCAGGCTGTTTTCACCCCACGGTTCAATACGCAGGATCTGGCGTTCAAAACGCCATTCGATACTGTTGGAATGTTGGATCAGCTCACTCATGGATAACGCGTCCTTCTAAACAGGGTGTTTGGCAAGATGGATGGATTGCATTGTGCTGTCGTCGAGCTTGTACCAGCGCAGCGTGGCAAACGCGCAGAGTGACAAGACGCCAGGCACGACGGTGAAGAGGGCGATGATGCAGTACATGGCCGTGGTGGTCTGTTCCGGGGCGTTGGCGACATAGCCGCTTAAGCCCAGCGTCCAGCCAACAATCGCGCCGCTGATCGCCATTCCCAGCTTGAGTACGGCGAGGAAGGTGGAGAAGATCACGCCGTCCATGCGTTTGCCCTGTTTCCATTCGCCGTAATCGGCGACGTCCGCCATCATTACCCACATCAGCGTGGTGGTGGCCTGGTAAAGGGTGGAGACGATAAACGTCATGGGCACCAGAATAAGCACTGACTTAGGCGCAAAGAACAGGGCGATGCTGAGTACCCCCGCCAGTACGGAACAGTATCCAAACATCTGCACTTTGCTGACGTTCTGCGTCAGACGTTTGGCCAGCGCACTGCCTGCGGCTTTCCCGAGAATATGCGCCCCGAGCATCCACATAAAATAGCTTGCGCTACCGAGATAATAAGTGACGAAATACATCATTGCGCCAAGGCGAATAACGCCAAAACCAATGTTGGTTAATACCAGGACGGCGACAACCCGCCATTGGTCGTTTCGTAATAAATCCCGCAGTTCCGCAAGATAATTATTGTGGGTAGCGGGAGCCTTAATTCGTTCACGCGTATTGGCGAAGCAGATCCAGAACATGATGACCGCGATGGTCGCCATAATGGCCATCGCCCAGCGGTAGCCCAGTAATTTATCATCGCCGCCTAAAAACTCTGCCAGCGGCATCATAAAGAATGTCGACAGCGCGCCACCCAGCGTGGCCAGGAAAAAGCGATAGGACTGGAGGGAAATTCGCGCATCGTTGTCGGGCGTGATCACCGCGCCCATGGAGCAATAGGGAATATTGATTGCGGTATACATCAGCATCATCAGGGTATAGCTGACGGTGGCGAAAATCATTTTACCGTGCAGATCGAGCGACGCCGGCACGGCGTAGGTCAGCAGACAACTTGCGCCAAAGGGCAGCGCCAGCCAGAGCATCCAGGGGCGGAATTTGCCCCAGCGCGTGCGCGTCCTGTCTGCGATATAGCCCATCGCCGGGTCTATTATGGCATCGGCGGTTCTCGCCAGAAGAAACATGGTGCCCACGAATGCGGCAGGTAGCCCCACCACGTCCGTATAGTAAAACGTCAGAAAAATAATGACGTTATCCAGCCCAATATGGCTCGCCATATCGCCTAACCCATAACTGATCTTTTCTTTACGGGTAATTATTTCGGTCATTGTATTCACCTTGCCAGTGTAAGGTTTATTTTTGAGGTGCTCCGTAAACAGGGTTAACCATGATGAAAAGGTTAACAATTGCGAGATCTGGCATCGGGGTTACGTAAATTTCTTTTCGTGATACCGGTAACAAATAAAGTATTTAAACAGTGACTTTATACGGGGAGAATAGTTAACAGCGAATCGTTTCAGCGAAAAAATAGTCATTTCACGGACGCGTCATTGTCATTTAACTGTCATTGTGCGGGGGTAAAAAAGAGGCAAATGGGCAAAGCAGAGGGCATCATGAACGATCCTATGTTTGTCGAAACGCTGATTATCTCCTCATCGTTTTTTATCATCGCGATTATTTTGATTGCTTCCGTGCTGCTGCTGGAAAACGGCTGACCGTTAGCCAGCCGCAGTATTTATTGTTTACGGAACGTCACCAGTTCAGGACGGGCGATACGCAGATAGTCCTGGGTATCCATAATCACCGACTTTTCCAGCAGGCCGGCGTTAAAGGCGATCTCATCGAAGCGCTCAAACAGCAGCGGATCGGCGACCAGCGTCAGATCCGGATGAAAGCTGAAGGGGGGAATGGCGCCGAAAACGCAGCCGGTAAGCGCATCCACTTCAGCCGGACTGGCAAGAGAGGCCTTTAGCCCACCGAAATGACTGGCCAGCAGGCTCAGATCGGCCTGCCGATCGGCGGCGAGGATTGCCAGAATATGTTTCTTAACACCGTTGCCTTTTACCTTGCAGACCAGTGCTTTTGCACCCTGTCGGAGATCGGTCCCGCGAATTTCACTGACCGCTTCGCATTTCCCAACGGCTTCATGCGCCACCACGCGAAAGCGCGCCTCCTGCTCGGTTAATAAGCTGATTAGCTGCTGATGGGGCGTCGTCCCGATCACGTCATCAGACATAACGATTTCACCTGTGATTTGCCAATACGTAGCTTGCTACATTAGCACGGGACAGAGAGGGCTGAAAGAAAACAGCCAGCGGGTGCGCTGGCTGTTGAGTCATGCGTTGCTGGTGGACGACTGTTTCTGGAGCAATTCGCTAAAATCTAAGTGACTGAATTTAATTAGTAAAACTCTTTCCCCAAAACATCCCCAAAATAATTCCCCAAAACTCCCTGTTTAAATCACAACTTTTTTCCATTCTAGACCACGATCATCTCCATACATTACGCTCATTGCTTCGGTTTTATGCCCTAAAAGAGTTTTGACATCTATACCCTGAGCTTTGTATGTTCTTGATGAAAGCGAGCGCTGTTCATGAAACGGCGGAAGGGCAGTGCAATCCTTAGGCCAGATGATATTTGCTTTATCTCTTGCCTCCTTAAAATATCTTGATATCGTTTTTTCTGGAACGTGAGATCCCGCTTTACCGTAAGCGTGATGCTTAACATGGTGGATCAGATAAGGGCTTACTACTCTATCGCGACACTTACTAATAACATCAGCCAGAGTCAACCCGATTGCATCGCACCTTAAATTTAAGGGGATAGCTAACTTCATTCCGGTTTTATTTTGGGTAACATGAAGGTGATTATCCCAAATGTCACTAAACTTCATCTCGACTATGTCACCTATCCTTTGCCCGGTTACTAAAGCCAAAAGCATAGAATTTTGAGCGCAAGGCGGTAAAGAGCCTGCGCTTTCAAAAATCAACTTCCATTGTTCAATGCTAAGTCTGCTTCGTTTCACTTTGGCTATGGGATTTTTTACAGCTAAGGCTGGGTTGTAGCCAGGATCAACCTCGCCAGCATGCTGCGCCTCTTTGAACACGTCGTTTAGTACGCTTCTTATCAGTTGGCCCATTCTGTGCTTTCCCTCTGCCTTATACTCATCAATAATTTTTGCAATGAGTCTTGTATCTACATCTTTCAGTCGAAGGTTTGGAACTCTGTCTGCGAGGATCTGAGAACATAATCGTCTGGATTTTACAGTAGGTTTTTTTATCTCACCGTCACGCAACCTATCCATCTGAATTTCGATGTATTTTTTAATCCACTCAGATACTCGTATGCCCTGATCCTTTTTACCTGAGTTCTTCATTGCCATATCAATCAGAGCATATGATTGCTGAGTTTCTTGTTCTGCGGTTATACGGTTCATCTCGATTGCAGCAGCTTTTGCCGCTTCATCATCTGTCCCGAATCCAATAAATGAACCTGTTACAGGGTGGCGATATTGCCAATAAATTTTTAAAGTACGTTTATCTAATTTACAGTAAAGGTTAGGTATTTTGACGTTATGTTTTCTGGGGCGAGCTGCCATTTATTGCTTTCTCCACTAACTGGCGGGCCTTGTCTGATAATGAAGTTGAAATATCAACACTGCCAACCATGCCAACAAAACGAGCATCTTCATCTATAACCCAGCGTCGACCTTGCTTTAAGGCTGGCGGATAAGTCTGTTTGGTCTTTGCTATTTTGTTTAATGCTGAGTTGCTTAATGGATATTTGAATCCATTAGGACCAGATGCCCACTCATGAAGTGTTACTAACTGCCCCATGCGTTTCTCTCCACTTAACCGGCTGCACCCGGTGTTTATTTCTGCAATTTATCCTTCATGCTCTTAACTGTTACCGTAAGCAGATCGATATCAGTCACTTTGCCATGAATTATTTCAGCTATCCGCTCAACAATCGCGCGGTAGTTTGTTTGTTCGGCCCCCTGAAGCATGGCGGCGCGTATTGTGCGAGCAATGTGTTCACGAAGCTGCTGGCTCCCGTGATACTTGACTGCTATATCACGCAGCTCGTTCACCAGCTCACGGATCTGATGGTCTTTCATTGCTACCGGCGCTGGCGGGGCGGTGTAAAACTGCGTTCCCAGCGGCATCATCTTCATGTTGTGGATACCTTTGATATTGCGATAGGTTGGCTTCTCTGAAATGACAAGACCATCCAACATCATTCCTGACTGTTGCTCAATAACCTCTCCAACAGCCTCCGCTTCGAGCGATGCCAGTGCCAGTTTCATCGCCGCCAGCGACATCGCGGCATCTTCGTTTACTGCGCCGGGCGTCGCATCTCGCTCTTCTTCGAGCTCCGCGATTGTCTGCTGGAGCCATTCTTTGGTTAGTTCGCTCATGGGTTAGTCCTCAGTACACGAAGTCGCATGTAAATTCATGTCCGCATTCCGGGCATGCCGTTTCATAGTCACGAGTTGCCACGGTGTCCGTTTCGCAAATCTGAATAGACGAGCAGCCTTCAGAAAGTTGAGGTCGTAAATCAAAAACGTGCTTACACTGCGGGCACTGGGTATCGAGTGACAAACTCCACTCTGCGGTTGTATCAGCCATGCTTACTCTCCTTTACCGGCTGCGGCGGCGCGCTCAGCTTCGCTCTGCTCCCAGAACCACCGATGAAGATTCATTAGTTCTTCGTCCAGAGGAGCATATTTACGATCAAAATAAGCCTGGGCGTCTCTCTCCGATTCGTCCGGCAGTTCACCTGGACCAAACAGCGTGTTATAAATCCATGCCAGCCCCTTTTTGGCGTCGCCAGTTCCCTGCCATTCGATGATTGCGGCCTGCATTACCAGAATGTTTTTCCCGATTAACAGGTCTAGTTCTTTGTGCCTGTTTCTTATGTATGCATTGTCGCTCTCAAGCTCAGAAATCCTCTTCTCGGCGGCTTCCATCTCATCCAGCAGCGCCAGTACGTCAGTATCGCTCGCATCGACGACAGTGACGCGTGACTGTTCGTAGTGGTCGTCCGCTATGCTGCGTCCTGAGGCGTAATGGCAACCAGTATCGTCATAAGTTGCTCCGGTGCAGCCATAGGTAATTCGGCTAGCAGACATGCGCTGTACCGTCATTTCAGTGCCGCAAATATGGCATTTTGGTGTCGGTTTTGCGGAGTAGCGCTCACGGAGAGTCTTTTTGTCTATGTTGCTCATTGGGCGGCCTCTTGGCGTAACCAGATGCATACAGCACCATCTTCAGTGTCGTGAATTGAACCAACAAACCATCCATCACCATCTGGTGAGTCTGGCTGCCAGGCGGAAATGTCGTAACCATCTACCTCTGGGTCTATATCATCTTCATCGCGGTAAACTACCGTCCATTCGAGCCCGTTCTTATCCAGCCAGGCGTTGAATTCATCATGCGAGATAGATTCACGCCCATCGCAAAATTCATCGTAAAGCGGATGAGTCCAATAACCGTACTGGTCGCGTTGAACCGGGATGGCTGAAATTTTATTGCTCATGATGCTGCTCCTTTGCGAAGTTGGGCGGCGAACTCGCGGGCATCATCACCGCTGATATCTGCATGCATCTCTTTGGCGAACATCTCCACCCCCTGCGCCATTACATCAGCCAGGATAACTTCGGTTGCTGGGGTTTTAACGTCGACCAGCATTCGAACGCTTTCGACATTCTCCGGATCGGTTGATTGCTGCCATCTGATAGTTGCGTCAATCGCAGCTTTAATCCCCGCATTTTCCGCAGCCAGCGCCGCAGCTTCATTACGAACCTTACGCAGTTCCAGAACAGCTACCTGCACTGCATAAGCGAACATAGCAGCAGGGCGGTCACTCACTTTTTCACTGTCTCGTTGCATGTTGACAGCAATAGTCATCAGTTCATCCAGCTGTTCGCCGGTCATTGGTTTATTGGCTGTCATGATTTTGCTCCTGCTGCAATTTGTGTTGCTTAACGAAGTGGGCCACAGCCTTTGACTGGCTGGTCACGATCCCATTAAGGATGACGTTCTTACCGCGATAGATTTGCGCTTTCCCGATCTCATTACCTTCAAGTCTGACGTAAAGAGTTTTCCCTCTGATCTCAGTTTCAGGGACTGGTTGTGACAGGCGGTAAGTTTCACGCGCTTCGGCAATCGCTTTATGTTCGTCCATAATCGACAGCGCCTCGGCCAGCGCAGTCCCTTCAAGAGTGAAGAGGCCTTCATCACTGATCGTGGCCTGAGCCATCAGCTCAACGAAACGGCGTGCGTTCTTTACACTCAGCTCCGGCGCGATAGAGCTACGGGTCACTTTCGATTTACCCTGAGCAGCCGCTACAGCTTTATCATGTTGGAGTACTTTCCCGGCCTGTTCGCCATACTCCATAACGCGATCAACCGCGACATCGACTGACACAGCACCGGATTTAACCTCCTGCTGAACGTCATGGTTCGCCGTGCTGAGGAGCAGCAGCTTCTCGACGGTGGAGACAGACTTATTCACCAGCTTTGCTATCTCGCTGGTGGTCTGGTTAAAGGCGTTATGTAGCTCCTGAATAACAGCTGCCTGTTCCATATCGGATAGCGGAAGCTGGTTATTACTGGTCATGATGCGGGCCAGGCGCTGAACATCGTTACCGTTGAACGGCATGATATGGATGCGGTCTACTGGCTTACCGGCTTCTGCACAACGCGCATAGCAGCGACGCCGACGGTGCCCTTCAACAACCCACACTCCACCTTCATCACGAGCGATAACCTCCAGCGGGGGAACGGAGCCACCATTCATCAGAAAGTTGAAAAGGTCATCATCTGCCTGGCGGGTACGTTCATCATCTTCGCGTTTGTTGAAACCTTCCCGCACATGGATTTGGTCGAGGCTGATGAACATCCCGGTATCGGTGCGCTTGATGGTCCCGTCACGGGTCATTTGCTTGAATGAGTTAGCCATCAGAGAGCCACCTCGTTATTTTGGGAAATGACGATGGGTGACAGCTCACGCAATTCTCGCTGGGCTTCCAGTAAATGCATATTGGTTCTGGTCTTCGTGTAGCGTTCAACAATGCGGTCACACTCTTTGGCCCAGCTTGCGACATCTTCACGCAGAGTAGCGTTCTGAACAGCCAGTTCTCTACGCTGCGCCATCGCTTCACAAAGCACGACGCTGGTATAGTCCAGGCGGTTAGCCAGTTCGGTCATAATGCCGCGATAAGCTGGCGGAAGGAGAGGGGCTGCCTTACGCGCTGCGTCGATCAGCTGCTCCCGGGTCATGCGTGGTTGTAACTCGGTGACGTTCTGTGTGTTCGTCATGGATAGTTTCTCCGTGTTATACGCGCTCTGCACAGCGCTGAATTTTGGTTGCACGAATCCCTCGCCGACTGGCGACAAAAAATAATGGGGTTTCGTTTTAATAAGCACCCAACCTAGGCACTTAGTGAAACGGGCGGCTGCCACCGCCAGTTAGCTTCTCCACAATTGGGAGCGCGTTCTCCTGAGTTGATTTAACGACTACGGCCTCTCAAGTTGAACGCTGAACGCGCTTTCAGTTGTGTAAAAGGGCGGCGACAATAAGGACATTCAAAAATGCCGACCGCCAAGACTACACACAGCATCTATTACATGGACAAACAAGGAATTAATACGTCTTAGGCCATCCTTCAATGGTAACAACCACGCTGGCATCTGAATCGCCATTTTCATTAGCAGCGTAGCTATTCGAATAGTTTTCCTTAGCTTTTTTACGAGCTTCAACTAAGGATGCAGACTCAACCTGGTACGTGTAGTAGCCATATCCGGTATTTAGTACGACTGTGTATTTATTATTCATTTTGGTTTGCTCCGGTGGATTAAATTCATCCTCGTCTCTTCCGAGGTGTCACACCTGATCGCCACGCTGGTGAAACTTCTCTGGCCGTCGTACTTGCCTGGCTTGCACATTCCGGCTACCCGCTGGATCTGGATACTTGAAGGAATCCCCGGACCGCTGCGGCACATGTGCCATATGCCGTACAACTTACTACCACACCGACACAGGTAACTGTCAGTACCTTGGGTGTGATTCAAATGTAGGATATCTTACTTTGTTGTGTCAATACTAAAAGTAGGAAAACTTACATGCAGGATGAAAAAAAACCGACACGAATGTCGGTCTTAAGAGGGGGAAGATATTAGAGGTCAGTTACTACTTGTTTTACCACACCGACAATTTTGCAGTTACCATTGACTTCCATTACGCGGTAGTTAGGGTTTAACGGTACCAGGTATTTTAATGGCCCATCAATAACAAACTTTTTGAGAGTGGCCTCAGCAGAACCAACAATCTGAGCGACAACAATTTTGCCATTAACTTCTTGTGGGCTGCCGTAATCGGGGTCCACCACAACAAAGGAGCCTTCAGGAATACTTGGTGCTCCATTCGGGTTTGTCATAGAGTCGCCACGAACACGTAATGCAAAACCTTCATCAGATAAGTTGGCAGTAGTGAATATCCATTCGGAAATATCGTCCTCAGTAATGGGAGCACCACTTTCTGTCCATTCCCCAGCTTGAACCCAAGATAGGATAGGAATTTTCTTTACTCCGAATTTCTCAGTCGGCTTGTAAAGAATTTCGTCACAGTCTGGATCACCTTGTCCTGTAATAATCCACTGAGGGTTAGTTTTTAAGGCAGCCGCCAGCCCCTGTAGGTTAGATCCTCCAGGTTCATAATCACCAGACTCCCATCCTGTGACTGTTACTCGGTTTACACCAATCAACTTGGCGAGAACAGCCTGGGTGAGCTTTAGCTCTTTGCGTCTTGCGCGGATGCGTTCATTCATTTTCATGTAGGCAATCCTACCATTTTATGATGTAGGAATCCTTGACCTTTAAATGTAAGATATCCTACTATCATGATGTGTGTTTCCCTTACATTTGGGGCAAAAATGAAAAAAGATGATGTGGTTTCTTACTTCGGCAGCGTGGGGAACGTAGCCAAGGCTTTAGGGATTTCCCATGCATCAGTATCTGGGTGGGGTGAAGTAATCCCAAAAGGCAGGGCATTTGAGATTCAGGCACTGACTGCTGAAAAGCTGAAAGTTGATCCAACCCTTTACGCTAAGCCTAATCAAAACGCTGCTTAATTTTAACTACCAAAGGAAAAACAACATGGTAGAGCCAAGCCTGAAAGAAGTAGTTAAAGCGATGTGCAAAACGTACCCAGGAGGCCGCGAGGCTATGGCCGGTGCTCTTGGCATGTCAGTAACGCAGTTCAACAACAACCTATATGAGAAGAACGGCTGCCGTTTCTTCGAAGTGAACGAGCTGGAGGCGATGGAAGATATCTCGAATACGTCTCTCCTGGCTGATTATTTTGCCCGTCGCTGCGGCGCTTTGCTGGTGGACGTTCCCCAACTTGAAGACCTTGATCGTGTCGACCTGTTTGATCGTGCCATGAAAACGTCCGCAGCGCGTGGACGTGTTGATACCGTGATCCAGAGAGCTCTCGAAGATGGAGTAATCGAACGTCATGAAGCTGAAGAAATCAACGAATATCACCGCCGTCATCTGGCAGCGCGTGAAGAAGAGATCCGCGCGATTGTCGCGCTGTTTAGCCGTAAGAAAAGCCAAAAGAAGTGACGCCCGCGAGTGTGCAGCTCCGGGCGTCGTGGCGTGTCGTGTTCAGTGGAGAAACTAACGCATGAACAGTTTAAACCGATTGAGACCAGCGAAGCAATTCAGATGCCTTCCTCTGGTGGGAAAAGACTCCCCGTTCGGCTATGTGGAGAGATTAAACAACCAGGCGGATCAGAACAACTACCAGCCTGAGAACGCGATGGTAGAGGCATTTGCACTGATGAACGAGAAGGGGCGTGAGGAATGGCTGAAGTTGACCGGCGATTCAGAGACCACAGAGGCATCACCGTCCACGTCATCAGATGGGAGCCCGAGACTCGACGCGTTATATACCTTCGCGAAGGGTACGATCATGAGTGCTTCAGCCCTCTTGAGCAATTCCAGCGTAAATTTACAGAGTTAAAGGACGACCATGAGCCTGTTAATGCCATCCCGCCCGATAGTGATTAACCCTGACCTTGCGTACAGCATTGGGCTGAACGAGGCCATTGCGTTGCAGCAGGTTAATTACTGGCTGAAAGAAACTACCTCCGGACTGGAGCGTGACGGCGTGCGCTGGATTTACAACACCAATGAGCAGTGGCTGGAGCAGTTCCCGTTCTGGTCTGAATCCACTCTGAAGCGCACATTCACCCGCCTGAAAAACCTTGGCGTACTCAAAGTTGAGCAGCTGAACAAGTCTCAGCGCGACATGACGAACTATTACACGATCAACTACGAAAGTGAGCTTTTAGATGAGGTCAAAGTGACCAAATCGAAGAGTTCAAAATGCACTCTTCCATCAGGTCAAAATGAACCGATGGAAGAGGTCAAAGTGGAACGTTCCATCGGGTCAAAACGAACCGCTCTCATCAGGTCAAATTGCACTGATGTTCTTACAGAGAATACAACAGAGAATACTACAGATATTAAAAACCCTATTTGTCCGGTTGCGGCGCAACCAGACGATGATGTGTTGATCACCGATCAGGCTAAACAGGTTTTAACCCATCTGAACCAGGTGACCAGTTCGCGTTATCAGGTTTCAACAACCTCGCTGCAAAACATTCGCGCCCGAATCGGGGAGGGCTTCACCGTTGAAGAGCTGTCGCTGGTGGTGGACTACTGCAACGCCAAGTGGAGCGACGATTTAACAATGGCGTCCTACCTGCGCCCACAAACTCTTTTCCAGCCAACCAAGTTTCCAGGCTACCTGAAATCAGCGAACAGCTGGGCGAATGCCGGAAGGCCAGCGCGTGTTAACGGGAAGTGGGAGCGTGAGGATGGAATCTTCAAATCCAGCTTCCAGAATACCGACTACAGCAAAGTCCCGGCAGGTTTCAGAGGAGCGAACTCATGAGCCTTCTGAAAGATATTCAAATCTTCATCGCTGAAAACCCTGGGTTAACAAACAAACAGATCGCAGCATCCATGCCCCAATACGACGTTCACGCTGTTCAGCGCGGTGTATGCCATCTGGTCAAACTAAATCGCGCAACCCGCCAGCATAACGGCAAGTGCTACCAGTATTTTGCCAAAGCGCCGGGTGGTGACGTTAGCGAGGGGCGTTCTGCACTGAAAATTAACCGGGCAGATACGCCAGCTGTATGGGAACAGGAAGAAGCGCCGAATCCAGCTGTAATCACGATGATGGATAAGGCTCAAGGCCTGTTTGAAAAAGGACTCTACCACCGTGCAGCCACGGTTCTGATGGATGCCTTCAATCGCTCTAAGAACGAAGAGCAGAGGATGAAGATACTGATTGAGCGTCAGCGTTGCCTGAGCATGGCGCCGAAAGTGAAAGCACCCTCTGATGCATGGTGTCTGGCTGGCCGAGCGAGGAATGTCTGATGAAATACTCACTGATTTATGCCGACCCTGCGTGGGAATACGGGAACACCATCAGCAATGGCGCTGCAAATAACCATTACGGCACGATGAAGCTTATCGACATGAAGCGCCTCGCGGTTTGGGACCTGGCTGCCGAGGATGCTGTTCTGGCTATGTGGTTCACCGGTACGCACACCCGAGAGGCTATCGAGCTGGCTGAAGCATGGGGATTTAAAGTACGCACGATGAAGGGTTTCACCTGGGTTAAGTTCAATTCACTGGCAGAGCAGCACATCAACAAAGCACTTCAGGCAGGCCGTGTGGAGGATTTTTACGATTTCATCGACCTGCTGAACGCACAGACCCGCATGAACGGCGGGAACTACACTCGAGCCAATACCGAAGACCTGTTGATCGCCACCAGGGGAAATGGACTTGAACGCAAGTGCGCCAGCATCAAGCAGGTTATTTACAGCCCACTCGGTGAGCACAGCCAGAAGCCAGCAGAGGCGCGTTTCCGTTTGGAGAAGCTTTACGGTGACGTCCCACGCATCGAACTATTCAGCCGTTGTGGTGCGCCTGGCTGGGACCACTGGGGAAATCAATCTGAATCACCAGCTGTTGAGCTTATACCGGCAGTTGCTGTTCCCATGAAAAAACAACAGGAGCGCGCCGCATGAAACCTGAATTAACTCCGCGTCAGAATGAAGTGTTTGAAGCTATCAAGGTGCATATCGAAAAGGCAGGCTTCCCGCCTACGATGCTGGAGCTTGCAGGACTAATAGGCTGCACATCACCGAACGCTGCTGTAGAGCACGTGAAGTCACTTAAGAAAAAAGGTTACATCACTGTTGCTCCTGGCGCTGCCAGAGGCATTACCGTCATCAAAACGGAATGGGATGCAGATCCAGTGACGATCATAAAAAACCTGCTATCCGGTGGAGATAAGGCCAGAGATAACGCTGTTGAATGGCTGAAAAAACAGGGAGTGACGTTATGAAACTGGTGCTCCCGTTCCCACCGAGCGTAAACACATACTGGCGAGCCCCAAACAAGGGGCCGTTAAAAGGCCGCCATCTTATCAGCGAGAAGGGCAGGGCATACCAGAGCGCGGCATGTGCAGCGATCATTGAGCAACTGCGTTGCTTACCAAAACCATCATCATCACCAGCTGCGGTGGAGATCCTTCTCTTTCCGCCAGATGCCCGCCGCCGCGACATCGACAACTACAACAAGGCTCTGTTTGATGCGCTTACGCATGCTGGCATTTGGGAGGATGACAGCCAGGTGCAGAGAATGCTGGTGGAGTGGAGGCCGAAAGTGCATGGCGGAAGGGTAGAAATAACAATAACTAGGCATCAACCAACAATGGGGGGAATTGGGTGAGAGCCATACTGACGCCCGAAATTGCGCCGATGTCCGGGGTGGTTCTGTTCCGCCCTGGTACAGAACTGCTCTGGCTATTCCGTCAGGGAAGGGTAGTTATTGAGTCACCATCCGAAGCCATCCAGCATCTGCCATCTGGATTAATCCCTGAAGCCCACCAGCCTCTTACTGATGATGCCAATATGCAGGCTATTTTCGTCAACGAGAGAGTCATTCAGCGAGCTGGTGGGTTGAGTAGCCTTGATGCCTGGCTGGAGAGAAAATTTGAATGTCAGTGGCCTCACACTGACTGGCATGCCAGTGACTTTACGATAATGCGCCACGCTCCGGGGAGCATTCGTCTTTGCTGGTCATGTGATAACCATTTACGTGAGCAAACCACTGAAAGACTGGCAGGAATTGCCATGCAGAACCTGGTAAAATGGTTGCTGGAAAGGGTAAATATTGATTTAGGTTTCAGCCCTGACCACACTCTTTCGCTTCCTGAGTTCTGCTGGTGGATGGTACGTAATGATCTGGCTGACCTTGTTCCTGAATCGGTGGCGAGTAAAGCCCTCAGGATTAAGCCAGAACAGCACAGTTCAGTGATGAGGGAAAGCGACATTGTCCCGTCATTACCGGCTACGCAAATCTTTCAGGAGAAGGCAAAAAGGATAGTGGCGGTGAAGGTCGATCCTGAAACGCCGGAATCTTTCATGCGGAGGCCAAAGCGCCGACGCTGGGAAAACGAGAAGTACACCCGCTGGGTGAAGTCGCAGCAGTGCAGTTGCTGCAATAACCCAGCAGACGACCCCCACCACCTGATAGGCCATGGGCAGGGTGGAATGGGTACCAAAGCGCATGACCTGTTTGTGATACCGCTGTGCAGAGCGCATCACGACGAGTTACACGCTGATCCCGTGGCATTTGAAGCGAAATACGGCGACCAGTTAACGCTGCTGTTTCGGTTTTTAGATCGTGCGCTGGCAATCGGCGTACTGGCGTAAGTGGAGACGCAAATGATCAATCCTTCAGAAGTAGGCAAATCCGGCGAGTTGGTTCGCCTTCGCACTCTCGAAAGTATCTGGGTACAGGGAAAGCTCCGCATGTGGGGCCGCTGGTCTTATATCGGTGGTGGCTCGGGCGGAAACATGTTCAACCAGCTGCTGGCATCCGGGAAAATAACCAAATCCGCCATCAACGATGCGCTGCGCCGCATGAAGAAATCCGGCATCACCAAACCCGAGCTGGAAGCATACCTGCGTGAAATTCTCGACAGTAAAAACAAAACTGGCCTGGCGTTCTGCTCGGACGAAGAGGGGCTTAAGATTGACGGCGTTATTGCGGCAGTGCTGATGAACGAAGAATACCGTGGGCTGTATAGTGTGATTGTTGATCGTCATCGTCTTCGTAAGAGCAAACTTCAGATGGCTAACGAGCTTAATGCAAAACACCCCAACTGGACCCTTATCACATGCCGCCGTCGCATTGATACATGGGTTAGTCTTGCAGAATCGATCCTTTACGCACCACTTTGTGACGCGTTCGGCACAAATGGCGACAGATTTAAGTTGCAGAATGAGCAAGAAAGTGCTTAAATTGTGTTAGGCTCGGGACAGTAAATCGTACTGAGCAACCGAACAAGCCTAAACCCGCCATGGTGCGGGTTTTTTTATTGTAAAAAACGACGAGTGGGTTACTATTCATCCCATAGGAACATTAACTTTTCATAAGTGGCAGCAATCAAATGGCTGATTTAGCTTACATTAACCCACAGATTTTTAATTGGGCACGGGCGAGAGCACAAGTGTCTGAGGAAGATCTGTCCCAAAGTTTAGGGGTTAAGCTAGAGAAAGTTATTAGTTGGTCCAGCGGAGCGCAAAAGCCAACGTTTGGGCAGGCCCAAAAGTTAGCAAGTAAGTTGCATATTCCATTCGCGTTTTTCTTTTTGCCCGCTCCGCCTCAGGACACGTTGCCAATTCCTGACTTGAGAACGCCTGGCAATCATGGGCTAGTTAATACCAGCATTGATCTTAAAGACACGATCGCCTCTGTCATTAGACGACAAGAGTGGTTTAAAGATTATTTAAAAGAGCAGGGAGCGGAAGCCTTGAGCTTTGTTGGTTCCTATAATTTGAATAGTGACCCAGCAGATGTTGCCAAAAACATTAGACAAACACTTAAGCTCGACGATTTGAATCCAAGAGGCTTGGGGTGGGAAGAATATCAAAGAAAGATTGTTGAGGGCGCAGAGGCTGCTGGCATACTTGTTATGCGAAGTGGAATAGTTGAAAACAACACCCGTCGTACTCTTAGCGTATCTGAGTTTCGGGGTTTTGCTATTAGTGATAGGCATGCTCCGGTTATTTTTGTAAATCTGCGTGATGCACCTTCTGCAAGGTTATTCACACTGATACATGAGTTAGCCCATTTGTGGCTGGGCCAGAGCGGCGTATCCAGCGGCGGTGTTATGGAGGACCGTAGAGAAGAGCAGTTTTGTAATGCAGTCGCAGGTGAGTTTTTAGCTCCAGCAAGGGACGTTACTGCACTTTGGGACAAAGACAAAGACTTATATGATAACGTAGCTGATATTGCAAAGATTTTTCATGTGAGCCGTTATGTTATCATTAGAAGAGCATATGATCTGGGTCTAGTTTCTTTCGATACGTACCAAGAGTACTACAGAGAGTTAATCAACCAGTTCACTAATGCTGACGGAGGCGGTGGGAACTTCTATGCAATAGCGAAGAACAAAAACAGCGCTCTCTTTAGTAAGGTAATACTTAATGAGACTCTTAGTGGAAGAGTTCTCTTGAGGGATGCAGGTAAGTTGCTTGGAATATCTCCTGCAAAGATTAAACAATATGCTACGGAAATTGGTGCCTAATTAATGTATCTGATTGATGCCAACGTCTTCATAGAAGCGAAAAATAAATATTATAATATGGCTTTCTGTCCGGCATTCTGGGACTGGCTTCTTCGTGAGTGCGCAGGTCAGAATATTTTCAGTATCCATGGCATCTATCAAGAACTTGTAAACGGCAATGATGAATTACGAACCTGGTCTATGGATAATCGGCATTTCTTCTTGCCAGTGAGTGATGAGGACACGCAACGAAATCTTGCTATTGTGGCAGCTCATGTTGTCGAAAAACAAACAAGTGTGCCAATGGCAGCTGGTGCAATGGAGGATTTTTTAAGAGGTGCAGATACTTGGCTTATTGCCAAGGCTATGGCAACGGGGGCAACAATTGTTACGCATGAGAGACTTGACTTACAATGCAAGCGCAAGTTTCTGATTCCTAACGTTTGTACCCATTTTGGTGTTCAATATGTTGATACCTTCACTTTGCTGCAACAGTTAAATGCATCTTTTGTTCTTGCTGCATAGTTCACTGTTATCACATATTTTTCAGACTTCTTCATTATCATCAAATAAAAAGGCTGCCTTAAGGCGGCCTTTTTCATATCCGCGCCACGCTCGGCGCAATTCAACCACAGAGCCTTTCAGGGGTGAGCCATAGGGAACGGTCGATGTGACTGTCTATGTGGGCAGATCATTCCTGATGGCCTTTGACAGAGTGATTTTTTTCATCGGTGCTAAGTTAATCTGGCATTCGATAATGCTCTCGACACATAAAACACTGGGTGGGGATACACCTACATCGCAGAGAAAACTGCATGACCCATGACCAGCTGCTCATTGCTGGTCTTTTTTTTCCGCCATTAGCTCAACTGGAAAGAGCACGGAGCTTCTACCTCTGTGGTTCGGGGTTCGAATCCTCGATGGCGGACCAGAGAATTACTTAATTAACGATTTAGTATTTCTAACACCATCACTCACACCGCTGCCATATAATCAAATCCTCACACTGAGGAGATAGCAATGAAAGAAGGTTTCTACTGGATACAGCACAACGGCATAGTGCAGGTCGCTTACTACACCGCCGGTGTCACCGAGGACCTTGAAACGGGCCAGACAATAACTGGTGTCTGGCATCTGACACGAGGTGATGATATTTGCCACAACGGTGAGGCTGAAGTGATTGAAGGCCCACTGTCTGTGCCAGTGAAATGAATATATTCATCTGATTACTTGGCGGATTCTTTGTACTGCACATATGCTATTTAAGCATCCTGCGGAATGGATGTGTTCTGAAAGCATTTTGGTGGTGAATTCCCTATGCGGAGGGGTGTTCCAGCAGATACCTGAAAAGGAAACCTCTCAGACGCGGGAATGTTTGCTGGAGTAATTCTCACCGGGAGGCACCCGGCACCACTCTCTCAGCTATTGCCAAATTAGCAACTATGCCTGCTGTCCGAGCAGGCTTTTTTTTGTCGATACAGATAAACTATTGACCGCGTGAATATATCCTGAGTAAGTTATACATGTGGCGAATCCCATCTAAGCGGTGGGGCGTCTGGTTAACTGCTATTTGCAGGTATGCGCGCGACTTTGATAACCAGAGATAAGTCACCGGGAGGCACCCGGCGCCACAAATTTTTCAAACTTTCGTCCCATTGGAAGGGTATAGAGTGTTCAAGTTTAATTCATCCTTGCTTGCGATTTTTCTGCTGTCAGGTTGTAGTTCTGATCTGGTTTTAAGCCCACCTAAACAACCTGATTACAAACCAATGCCTGACATCACCCAGTCTGTGACGCCGACGCAACAGCGTGCGATCATGGCTGGAGAGAGGCCTGATTGGTCAGAAAGAACACCAGTAAGCGCTGCGAAGCGATATTAATAAACGCTTATCTAATAAGGCTGCCATTGGGTGGCCTTTTTTATTTCCCCTCAAATTTACTGAGAGGATTCACAGCAATATGAGGGGGACCGATGTCCGATCCATTTTCCGGCACGGGGCTGGCCGGTTTAGCTTTGACTGGAGCCAGTGTTTACGGTCTATTGACTGGAACTGATTACGGTGTCGTTTTTGGTGCATTTGCTGGCGCCGTATTCTACATAGCGACAGCGGCTGACCTGAGTGTGTTACGTCGCCTGGCATACTTCTTCGTGTCGTATATCGTCGGCATTCTTTGTTCGGGGCTGTTGGGTTCAAAACTCACATCCTGGACGGGGTACACCGAGAAGCCTCTGGATGCTATCGGTGCCGTAATCGCTTCTGCGTTAGCCGTTCAAATCCTTACGTTCCTGAACAAGCAGGACATCGGCTCGCTGGTGGCGCTGATAACGCGTCGGGGAGGTTCAGGTGGTACTAAATGACCCAACAGCAACTATCAACGCGCTGCTCTGCGCCGGAGTTGTAATTACTCTGATGTTTTACCGCCGTGGTGATTCGCGGCATCGGCCATGGATTTCGCGTTTAGCCTGGCTGATTACCGTCACTTACAGCGCTGTACCGCTGGCGTACCTGTGTGGGATTTACCCGCATTCATCATGGGCCACCATTGCGGCCAATATCATATTCCTTTCAGTGCTGGTGGCCGTCAAAGGCAACGTTGCACGTCTGGTTGATCATCTGAGGCACTAATGGACAAAGCACAATTTCAGAAGGCGGCTGGTATAAGCGCCGGGTTAGCTGCGCGCTGGTTTCCACATATCGACGCCGCCATGAAGGAATACGGCATCACTGCACCGCTTGACCAGGCCATGTTTATTGCCCAGATGGGGCATGAAAGCACCAGGTTTACCCGTGTTGTGGAAAATCTGAATTACGCGGTTGAAAACCTGGTACCGACGTTCGGTAGCCACCGCATCACGCAACAGCAGGCCGCCGCACTTGGCAGAACGGCAACGCAAACGGCAAACCAGAAAGCGATCGCCAATCTGGTATACGGTGGTGAGTGGGGAAAAGAACACCTGGGCAATCAGGTTGCCGGTGATGGCTGGAAATATCGCGGTCGCGGGCTGAAACAGGTTACCGGCCTGAGCAACTATCGCAGTTGTGGCCACGCGTTGAGACTAGACCTTGTTACCCACCCGGAGCTGCTTGAACAGGATGAATATGCTGCGCGTTCAGCTGCATGGTTCTATGCCTCCCGCGGTTGCCTGCTTCATTCCGGCGATGTTGAGCGCGTTACGCTGCTTATCAACGGTGGACGTAATGGTATGGATAAACGCCGCGCGCTGTTTAACCTGGCGAAATCTGTTCTGGTGTGAGGTGAATGTGGGTATCGAAACGATAATAGGGCTGGCCGCATTGGTGATTTCCGCTATCGTCGGCGCTTTTGGCCTGGGCCATATTCGCGGCTCCAGCAAAGCGGAAGCGAAAGCCGACCAGCAGCGCACCGAAGATAACGCAGCGGCAACGGCCACGGTAGCAGAACGCCGGGTAGAAGCAACGAAAGAGGCCAGCAATGTACAGCAGAATGTTAACCATATGCCTGGCGACGATGTTGATCGCGAGCTGCGGGACAACTGGACCCGTAAGGGTTGAGGTAGTGGACACGGCTTGCGACTGGGTTAAACCTCTCTACGGTACAGCGCACGACTGGGATGTGCTGGATAAGCAGACGAAGCGCGACATCCTGGCGCATAACAAAGCGTGGCAGGCGAACTGCCAAAAGGAGAAAGCCGATTTGAAGTAGCGAAGCGGTAAGACCGCAGCCGAAAGGCAATGCAGCAGTCATAATGCTGCCCCGAGTCGCGTAATAGCGAGCAGGTATAGCAGACCGATGTGAGGGTAATTAAGGGAACATGCTCCGGTAAAGCAGTGCGAACGCCATACGCGCACCGGTTATAAGCGGCGATGATGCGACAGAACTCAAGGGCATGAGTGTGGCCACTCCGGGAAGTGGTAGCCATTACAAAACTCAACTGCTGGTGGGTTTGTTAAGGTTTTTTTCCATTTATCTGAGATACGGCCTTACATATTTAGATAATTTTTATAACTGTTCCGGCATCTTTTAACTTTGTGTAAGTAAAACCCACCGCTCCGTAAAATGATACGCAAAGAAATATCAAAGCGAAGAGCATTACGTAGAAACTGACGTCGCCCTTTACAGAAAATTGATAAATTGCAAAAAAACATAGTAAGACGAATGCTGCCAGGGAGGAGAGTGCAATAAGTGAATAAAGAAAAATCATGAGCAGGTCGTCCTGATGTTAACTTACGTCAAACCATTGTATCTACAGCCTGGCGGATTACCAACCTACTTCAATGCAACGCGCTTCTGAAAGGTTAGATACGCATCGTTCATCGCGAGCAGCGTGAAACGTGGAAGCGTCCCGGCGGTGGTTGATACCGCATGTAACTGGGTAAAGCCAATCTACCTGACTGAGCACGACACTGACGTTATGGACCGTCAGACGAAGAAAGACATCCTGGCGCATAACAAAGGGTGGCAGGTAACTGCTTGAAGAAATAGAGCCCCATATCTTGCATTCATTGACAGTCAGCAGGGACGGCCTACTAATTAACTAAATGTAACATTATCTTTAAGAAAAAAAGGGGAAAAATTATTAAGATAGATTCATCTAGGATGGATAGGTGAACTTCATGAAACATATACTTTGTGCGCTATTTGTTTTCGTATCATCTTCTGCTTTCGCTGATGTTGAACAGCATCTGGCCGAGTTAGAGCAAAAAAGTAATGCGGTCCGAACAAAAATTATTAACGAAGTAAGTAGTGAGCAAATCAGGCAACAAAATAAACTTGCCATTCAAATGAAAATAGATAAATTGCGCGCAAAAATCGGCGGCGAATCAGATTTGCAAAAGAAAGTAGAAATGGAAGAACAGCTCAAAAATTTACTGGCTCAAAAAAATAGTCTCTGAATTTAGTCAAATCAGCGCTCATAATCTAAGTAAAAGAGCATATCTATAGCCTCGCACTAGCGGGGCATTTTTAATGCGCATCGCACGCGCATATCGAAGAAAGTCTTTCAGCTGTAAGCCTGACATATCAATAAATTTCTTTAAGCACCAGATGGATGAGCAGAGAGCCTTTGTCTGATGTCACCGAAACATATTCCGGCGTTCTATTCGGTGTGGGTGGCTGAAGCACAAGTTCAGGAACATTCTTGCTGAAGAACGAACGAGCTATCCGTCGGCAATGTTTTTTGTTTTTAGCGACCATATGGCTCCGAAAGAGCCGCCCGAAGGCGGCGGTTGAACTGGAGAGAATAATTATCGGTCACTGCATAACCGACAGGACAATCTTATTGCAAATGATAATCATTTTCAATAGAGGTGTGGTGAAGTAATCATTCGCCGCCGACAATCCCTTACTGGAGAAATTATGCAGGTCACTATAGATGGTGTCCCGTTTGTGCCTGCCTGCGCTTCAGCGCCACTGATTGGCATTGCAATTACCACCCACAACCGGCCAGACGTTATAAAGCGCGCCATTGAGCAGCACACCAAGCATCTTCCTGTCGGTGCGCTGGTGGTGGTTATCGACGACGGCTCTAAACCTGCCGCAGTGGTGCCTGACGGCGTGCAGCTGCTTCGCCATGAAACATCACTCGGCATTGTTGCTTCGAAGAACGCCAGTTTAACCGCGCTGATGGACGCCGGGTGTGAGCATCTTTTCCTTTGGGACGATGACGCCTGGCCCATCGCTGATAACTGGCACCTTCCATACATCGAATCACCCGAACCGCACCTGGCTTACCAGTTTCTCGATCTGGCAGGGACGAATAAGCTGAAGGATATGGCGGTCCTGTACCGGGATGATAAGCACATCGCTTACACCGGGCAGCGCGGCGTGATGCTGTATTACCACCGCAGCGCTATCGAGAAGGTTGGCGGTTTCGATCGGGTCTACGGTCGCGGCATGTACGAGCATCCCGATCTGGCGCTGCGCATTCACAACGCCGGATTATCGACCTGGGCGTTCGCTGATGTGGTCGGCTCTGAAAAGCTGATTCACTCCATGGATGAGCATGAAGAGGGGACGCGCTCTATTCCCCGGCCTGACCGTGAAGCACTGGTGAAACGAAACGTCGGAATATTCAACGACCGGCGGGATAGTGGTTATACCGGATTCGCTTCATACAGTACCAATCCGAATCTGGTGATTACGACGCTGCTTACGAGTCAGCCAGACCCACAGCGCGGCGGAAAAATGAAACCCGACCCGCGGGCTCTTCAGGTTTGGGCGGACTCAATATCCGGCGCGTTGCCGATTGTCCTAGCTGACGAATTAAAAGAGTCGCCAACTGGTGCCGGCCTGTTTGAAGTCCCGCTGGTGGACATGAGCCCTTACATTGCTCGCTGGCTTCACATCTATCAGTTTCTACGTTCGCATACTGAGTACCACCTTGTCTGGTGTACGGACGGTACTGACGTCGAAATGTTGCGAGAGCCCTGGGCAGAAATGGAGCCGGGTAAAATTTACGTTGGCTCAGAGCATAAAACGTATGCCGACGAATGGATGAAGGCTAATCACCACGGCAAAGCGTATAGCGATTTCATCGAGCAGCATCGTGATGAACCACTGCTGAATGCTGGGCTGCTTGGTGGCAGCCGTGAAGACGTAATGGAGTTTGCTCACCGGATCATCCGACAGCATTACCTGATTGAAAGCCACCGATTCTGGAAGATGGAAGTAGCTCCCGCCACGCTGGTGGACATGGGTGCTTTCGGTATGGCTGCAAAGTCTTTCGGAGATCGCATCGTTACCGGTCCTAAGGTGCACACCATCTTTAAAACAGATGGATTCGGGAAGGAGGTTGCATGGTTTCGCCACAAGTGAGGTTTGTTGTTGTTGGTCACCACACCCGGATAGATCATGCACAACGTCTCGCTGCGATGCTGGATGCCCATCTGCTGATTGATGACGGTAACCACGGCGCGAACTGGAATCACCGACGCGCGCTTGAATGGGCTGCTGAGCAATCTTGCCGGGTAGTGGTTGTTGAAGATGATGCGATGCCAGTGGGCTTGTTCTTCACTTCAGTCACGAGCTGGCTTAATCGCTTCCCAGAATCGCTGGTGAGTTTTTACCTGGGTACTGGTCGACCACCTCAATATCAAATGCAAATAGCTGAACGACTGATAGTTGCTGATAAAACTCAGGCTGACTACATCACACTGCCGCGGCTGATACACGGCGTTTGTTATAGCGTACCTCCTCAGCATATTGAACGAGTCCTTTCTCGATGGGACAGAAGCAAGCCTGCCGATTATGCCGTTGGTGATGCCTGTGGCGGGGCTGTGGTTTATCCGTGTTACTCGCTGGTGGACCATGCAGATGGTGAACCTGTAGAGCGTCACCCTGACTCAGCGCCACGAACAGAACGCCGCCGGGCGTGGAGGTTGCATGTCTAAGCTAACAACGTTAAAGCCACGCCTGAAAGCCATTGATACGCGACGCATAAAGCCGATCTACGGTGAGCAGCGCCGCATAAGTGGAAGTGCAAGGGTAAGTTTGAAGCGCCGTATCTATGCGCGTGACAATGGTCGCTGCTGTATGTGTAATCGGGTTGTTGATTTGACTGACAGTGAACTCGACCACCGTGTCGCGCTTCATTTCGGAGGCGATAACTCGGAGCGCAACCTGTGGACGCTCTGCACTGAATGTCACGCAGGTAAGTCTGCACGTGAAGTTGCCACCGGTCAGCCTGATGAGCAGGCCCTGAAGCATGAGGTGCCTGAAGGCGATCAGGCATCAGGATTTGTAGGGCTTTGAGTCCAGCCAACCCCGGGGGGGTATCATCCAGAGTAAACATCGATCGCCCTGGACACCTCGCCCCCTCTCATTCGCAGAAAAAATCCCCCTCTGGAGGGTGTAAACATGTTAACAGCGCAGAAGCGGAAATATGCTCTCGCGCTGATGTCCGGGATGTCTCAGAAGGATGCGGCAATAAAGGCGGGATATTCTGAAAAATCCGCGCGTTCCAAGGGGTCGCAGCTTGCTAAAGACCCGGAGGTCATCGCGTTTATTGAGCGAAAAAAACGAGAAAAAGTTGAGGTGGATGACGAACCTGCGTATTGCAGAAATGTTTATACCCCAGCAGTAAACACGCCTGAAGAAAAACGACCTCCTGCGGCATCGTCCGCCGGTGAGTATGAAGACCCTCTCGACTTCCTGAAATCGGTTATGAACAACGTTGGTTACGAAATCGAAACCAGGAAAGATGCTGCGAAGGCCATGCTGCCTTATATGCATCAGAAGAAAGGAGAGGGCGGTAAGAAGGATGCAAAAGCTGAGGCTGCCAAAAAAGCGGCCAATAAGTTTGCCATTCAGCAACCACCGAAACTGGTGGTTAACAATCGAGGGAATAAATGATGCCGGAGTGGACAACTGCCTGCCCTGACTGGGCGGAGCGCCTGACGAAAGGCCAGTCTATTATTCCTGCACCGATATACCCGGAGCAGGCTGAAATAGCTCTGAACGTTTTCAGGCAACTGAAAATCGTTGATGCTCCAGGATCGCCAACGTTCGGTGAATCCTGCGCACAGTGGGTTTTCGATCTCGTTGCGGCGCTGTTCGGCTCCTATGATGCCGAAACCGGCCGCAGACACATTACAGAAGTGTTTGTACTGATCCCCAAAAAAAACTCCAAGTCTACGCTGGCCGCCGGGATCATGATGACGGCGTTGCTTCTCAACTGGCGTCAGGCTGCCGGGTATACCATCATCGCCCCGACCGTAGAGGTGGCGACAAACGCCTTTAACCCGGCGCGCGACATGGTAAAGCGGGATGATGATCTGGATGACCTCTGCCAGGTGCAGACACACATCAGGACCATCACCCACAGGGGAACGGACACGACGCTGAAAGTGGTGGCCGCCGACCCCAACACCGTTTCGGGGATTAAATCTGTCGGCACGCTCATTGACGAGTTGTGGCTTTTTGGTAAGCAACATAACTCCGAAGATATGCTGCGTGAGGCAGTCGGTGGCATGGCATCACGACCTGAAGGCTTTGTGATGTACACAACCACGCAGTCCAACGAACCGCCAGCTGGCGTGTTTAAGAAAAAGTTACAGTACGCCCGTGACGTTCGCGACGGAAAAATTCACGATCCGCATTTTCTTCCGGTGATATTTGAGCATCCACCGGAAATGGTTGCCAGCGGAGAGCATCTTCTTCTGGATAACCTCGCGATGGTTAACCCCAACCTGGGTTACTCCGTTGACGAGCAGTTTCTTTACCGCGAATACAACAAGGCGAAAGAGGCCGGGGAAGAAGACTTCCGTGGTTTTATGTCCAAGCACGCCAATGTTGAAGTCGGTCTCGCCCTGCGCGCCGACAGATGGGCTGGGGCAGATTTCTGGGAGCAACAGGCAAGGTGCGTCACTTTTGACGATATTCTGCGCCGCTCTGAGGTGGTCACAGTTGGTATTGATGGCGGTGGTCTCGATGACCTTCTTGGCCTGGCCGTTATCGGGCGCGATCGCCAGACTCGCGAATGGTTATGCTGGTGCCATGCATGGGCGCATACCATCGCTCTGGAAAGGAGAAAGAGCGAAAATTCAAAATTAAAGGATTTTGAGAGGGCCGGTGACCTGACGATCGTTAAGCGTGTAGGTGAGGATGTTGAGCAAGTTGCAGAGTACGTCAGCCGGATTTATGAAGCCGAACTGCTGGACAAAATTGGGATTGACCCCTCTGAGGTCGGGCAAATTCTTGATGCGCTCAGTGAGGCAGGCATTCCTGATGAGGCTGTAACCGGTGTCAGCCAGGGCTGGAAACTCGGCGGCGCCATTAAGACTACCGAGCGAAAGCTGGCTGAGGGTGTTCTGCTTCATGGTGGTCAGCTTCTGATGGCATGGTGCGTAGGCAACGCCCGTGTGGAGCCGAAAGGTAACGCCATACTCATCACCAAACAGGCCAGCGGGAAGGGGAAAATTGACCCTCTTATGGCCACATTCAACGCCGTTACGTTAATGGCTCTTAACCCCGAACCGGTCAAAAAAGACTACCAGGTATTTTTCGTTTAACACACACGTCAGTTAATGGCCCGCACATGCGGGTTTTTTCATTTCTGGAGGCCAGCAAATGACGCTTAAACGCGCCTGCACCCTCATGACGGTGAAGTCGGTAAATGAGGATGAGCGGATTATCACCGGCATCGCCTCAACACCGTCTCCCGATCGTGACGGTGACATTATGGAGCCGGAGGGGGCGAAATTCCGCAGCGATACGCCGTTCCTCTGGCAGCACGACCGCTCTCAGCCTATTGGTACCTGCACGCCAAAAATGGTGAAAGAGGGGTTGCAGATCACAGCAAAGCTCGTGAAACCAACCTCCGACATGCCGTCACAGCTGATCGCACGTCTTGATGAAGCGTGGGCTTCTATTAAGGCGGGGCTGGTACGCGGCCTGTCGATTGGGTTCCGCCCAATTGAGTATTCCTTCCTGGATGAAGGCGGTATTCGCTTTTTGTCCTGGGACCTGCTTGAGGTCTCGGCGGTGACCATTCCGGCCAATTCCGAATGCTCCATCCAGACCGTTAAATCTTTCGATCGCCAGTTTATCGCCGCGTCAGGCAATGAGAAACCGGTAGTGAAAACCTCTAAAACCGCTGGCGCTACAGCACCCAAAACCAAAAAAGGAAACATTTCGATGAATATCGCAGAACAAATCAAGAGCTTTGAAGCGAAGCGTGCAGCGCTGGCCGCATCACTTGATGAAGTGATGTCGAAGGCGGCTGAAGAGGGACGTACCCTCGACGCTGAAGAAGAAGAGAGCTACGACAACACATCCGCAGAAATTAAATCAGTTGATGCGCACCTCAAACGACTGCGTGACATGGAAAGCAATCTGGCATCGACTGCAAAACCGGTATCTAAAGCTGCTGGTGGGGAATTCACCACCGTGAAGACAAACGCACCGGGGATCATTCGCGTTGAGCAAAATCTGGAGAAAGGTATCGCCTTTGCCCGTTTTGCCAAGGCACTGGCGGCGGCAAACGGCAGCCGTTCTGAAGCGCTGGAAATTGCACGTAAGCAGTACCCGGATGATGCGAAACTTCACCATGTGCTGAAAGCCGCTGTTGGTGCTGGTACAACGACCGATCCTCAGTGGGCTGGTGCGCTGGTGGAGTATCAGGAATATGCAAATGATTTTGTTGAATTCCTCCGCCCGCAGACCATTATCGGTCGTTTCGGTCAGGGTGGTATTCCTGCCCTGCGTCAGGTCCCGTTCAACATTCGCATTCCGGCACAAACTTCCGGCGGATCTGCAAACTGGGTAGGTCAGGGTAAGGCCAAGCCGCTGACCAAATTCGACTTTGAGTCCATCACGTTCAGCTTCGCCAAAGTCGCAGCCATTGCGGTGCTGACCGATGAGCTGATCCGATTCTCTAATCCGGCAGCTGATGCACTGGTGCGTAATGCGCTGGCAGAAGCGGTCATTGCACGCCTGGATACGGACTTCATTAACCCGGCGAAAGCTGAAGTTGCTAACGTCTCTCCGGCCTCAATTACCCACGGTATTGTGGCTGTTCCATCAACCGGCGATCCGGATGCAGATGCTGAAGCGGCATTCGCTCAGTTTGTCTCCAACAACCTCCAGCCAACTGGCGGCGTGTGGATCATGTCCAGCACCAACGCGCTGGCGCTGTCCATGAAGAAAAATGCTCTGGGACAGAAAATGTATCCGGAAATGACCCTGCTTGGCGGCACATTCCAGGGGCTTCCGGCTATCGTTTCGCAGTTCGCCGGAAGCAATCTTACCCTGCTGAACGCGCCGGATATTTATCTGGCTGACGACGGTGGTGTGGCAGTGGATATGTCACGTGAAGCCTCTCTGGAAATGGAAAGCGATCCTACTGGCGACAGCGTCAGCCCAACCGGAACGGAGCTTGTTTCCATGTTCCAGACGAACAGCGTGGCTATCCGTGCCGAGCGCTGGATCAACTGGAAGCGTCGCCGCACGGCAGCGGTGGCGGTTATTTCTGGTGTGAACTACGGCTCTAACCAGGGAAGCTAACGCGAAAGGAGGGCGGGGGAAACCCCGCCATATTGCATGGCAAAAATCAGATATCTGCAACGCACACATGACTCTTTTACGGGAGACGTAAAGACCGTGGACGATCGGTGCGCAAGGGTGCTGGTGCTGCTTGGCAAGGCAGAATATTTCACCGAGGTAACTACCAGGGTGAGGAAGAATAAGCGTAGAGCGGAGAACGGTTAATGTGGAATCCTTTCCGAAGAAAAGAGGGGCAAGTCAAAAATCTACAGCAGCCTGTTGTCAACCGCGGGGGCTGGACGCCGATGTTCAGTTATGTCCACGAACCCTACGCCGGGGCCTGGCAGCAGAACATGGAAATTAAGCCCAAAACGGTTCTCTCCTATTATGCTGTGTTTTCCTGCATATCTCTGATCGCAAGTGATATCGCTAAAATGCCTCCGCGCCTGATGAAACAGGATTCAAATGGCGTTCGGAGGGAAATCAAAACCGGAAAGATAGCCGCGCTGTATTTCAGGCCAAATGCCTTTCAGAACCGCATCCAGTTCTTTGAGCACTGGCTGAATTCCAAGCTGTGCGAAGGTAATACCGTTGCGCTCAAGATCCGGAACAATCGCGGTGAGATAACTGAGCTGAGGCTGCTGGACTGGAACAAGGTTACGCCGCTGGTAGCTGATGATGGCTCTGTCTTCTACCAGATCAATCCGGATAACATGGCTGGTATTGAATCATCTGTGACAGTACCGGCACGAGAGGTTATTCACGATCGGTTCAACTGCCTGTTTCATCCCCTTATTGGTCTTTCGCCGATTTATGCTGCTGGTCTGGCTGCAATGCAGGGTCACCATATTCAGGAAAGCTCAGCGTACTTTTTCCGCAATGGCGGGAAACCCAGCGGTGTTATCGAGGTTCCGGGCTCGATTACGGAAGAGAACGCCAGGAAGATCAAAGAAAACTGGGACACTGGTTATACCGGGGAAAATGCGGGTAAAACCGCCATTCTAAGCAATGGTGCGAAATATGTTCCCCGGACGGTATCAGCTGCTGATGCGCAAACTGTCGAACAGCTTCGCATGACCGCGCAGATTGTCTGTTCAGTATTTCACGTGCCTGCTTATAAGGTTGGCATCGGTGAACTGCCAACGCATGACAACATCGAGGCGCAGGATCAGCAGTATTACTCACAGTGTCTTCAGTCCCTGATTGAGTCCATCGAATTGCTGCTGGATGAAGCGTTTGAACTTGAGGGTGATACGGGGACTGAGTTTGATGTTAATGCGCTGCTGCGTATGGACAGTGAACGCCGTATTAAATCCCTGGGGGAAGGGGTGAAAAATACTATCCTCACACCAAACGAAGCGAGGAAAAGTGAGAACCTGCCTCCCCTGGCTGGAGGGGACTCTCTTTACCTTCAACAGCAAAACTTCAGCCTTGAGGCGCTGGCGCGCCGTGATGCTTCGGATGATCCGTTTGGTAAAAGCAGTTTGTCCCAGCCTTCAGCCTCAACGAATGAAGGAAAGGCTTTAACCGATGCTGAGCAGTCGGCAGCCAAAGCCATGATCAGAGGATTTCTTACAAAATGAATGAACGCGAACTATCCCTGATAAAGGTGCTGGGTGAGGAATTTGGTCAGGTTCTCGCTGAAATGCGTGACAGCTTCAGTAAAAGTATTCAGGCGTTGCAAGAGAACTATGAGGAGAGGCTAACCAGGCTCTCAAAGCAGGTTGAAGAAATCAGTAATGCGCCCGCTCCAGACGTCGAGAGCATGGTGAAAGCGGAAATTGCTAAATTACCAGCCCAGGCAGCGCCGGAGCTTCCAGATGTTGCCACTATGGTCAGCGAGGCGGTAGCTGCTATCCCGGTTCCGCGTGACGGTAAAAGTGTCACGGTAGACGAAATCACCCCCGTTTTACAGGAACTGGTCAGCAATGCCGTGGCAGAGATACCTGTACCAAAGGACGGTAAAGACTTTGATCCCGCCATGCTGAAACAGGCAGTTGAAGAAGCTGTCAGCGAGGCGGTAGCTGCTATCCCGGTACCGCGTGACGGTAAAAGTGTCACGGTCGACGATGTCACCCCCATTTTACAGGAACTGGTCAGCAATGCCGTGGCAGAGATACCTGTACCAAAGGACGGTAAAGACTTTGATCCCGCCATGCTGAAACAGGCAGTTGAAGAAGCTGTCAGCGAGGCGGTAGCTGCTATCCC
>OJKA01000162.1_pt1 | contig 35445 bp, 26 predicted proteins | sample 1596451 | NCBI WGS metagenome assembly OJKA01 (sample SAMEA4350155, study PRJEB24818) | metagenome | biome: human; feature: gut; material: faeces | place: Denmark | collected 2013-09 | reverse complement strand
ATGGCCGTTGAGAAAGCGAAAGAGATCGGCTACCCGCTGGTGGTGCGTCCATCCTACGTACTGGGCGGCCGCGCGATGGAAATCGTCTACGACGAAGCGGACCTGCGTCGCTACTTCCAGACGGCGGTGAGCGTTTCCAACGATGCGCCAGTGCTGCTCGACCGCTTCCTCGACGACGCGGTTGAAGTCGACGTGGATGCCATCTGCGACGGCGAAAGGGTGCTGATTGGCGGCATCATGGAGCACATCGAGCAGGCGGGCGTGCACTCCGGTGACTCCGCCTGTTCTCTGCCAGCGTACACCCTGAGCCAGGAGATTCAGGACGTGATGCGCCAGCAGGTGCAGAAGTTGGCCTTCGAGCTTCAGGTTCGCGGCCTGATGAACGTTCAGTTCGCGGTAAAAGACAACGAAGTCTATCTGATTGAAGTCAACCCGCGTGCGGCGCGTACCGTACCGTTCGTCTCCAAAGCGACCGGTATTCCGCTGGCGAAAGTGGCGGCGCGCGTGATGGCCGGCCAGACGCTGGCTCAGCAGGGCGTCACGAAAGAAATTATCCCGCCTTACTACTCGGTGAAAGAGGTGGTACTGCCGTTCAACAAATTCCCGGGCGTTGACCCGCTGTTAGGGCCAGAGATGCGCTCTACCGGGGAAGTGATGGGCGTTGGCCGTACCTTCGCAGAAGCGTTTGCGAAAGCGCAGCTGGGCAGTAGCTCCACCATGAGAAAATCTGGCCGTGCGCTGCTCTCCGTTCGCGAAGGCGATAAAGAGCGCGTGGTTGACCTGGCCGCCAAGCTGCTGAAACAGGGCTTCGAGCTGGACGCCACTCACGGTACGGCGATTGTGTTGGGTGAAGCGGGTATCAACCCGCGTCTGGTGAACAAAGTGCATGAAGGTCGTCCGCACATTCAGGACCGCATTAAGAATGGCGAGTACACCTACATCATTAACACCACCGCAGGTCGCCAGGCGATTGAAGACTCCAAACTGATTCGCCGCAGCGCGCTCCAGTACAAAGTGCATTACGACACCACCCTGAACGGCGGTTTCGCGACGGCCATGGCGCTGAATGCGGATGCCACCGAGAAGGTGATTTCGGTTCAGGAAATGCACGCTCAGATTAGCAAGTAACACACATTGCCCGGTGCCATCCGGTTACCGGGCAATTTTCCCATCTTAAGAACCTTCTGGTTTTTCATCCGCTTTCAGTCAGTTAGCCTAAAATAGTTAGGTCGATAACGAAAATTCAACTGAGAGCAGGGGAAAACACCATGCAAAATAAACTACTGATCGCTTCCGTTCTGGCTGCCACCGCAATGTTCACCGTGGCGGGCTGTTCGTCCAATCAGGCCGTAAAAACCACCGATGGCAAAACGATTGTTACTGACGGGAAACCGCAGGTGGATGACGATACCGGTCTGGTATCGTACAAAAACGCCGAAACCGGTCAAACTGAACAGATTAACCGTGACCAGGTTAAATCAATGGGCGAGCTGGATAACTAAAAAAAAGCAGTGGCACATGCCACTGCTTTTTTGCTTCAGAATGATCGATTACCAGCGATGGTTTAGCAAAATATGACCGCCGTATGCGGCATAGCTGTTTTCACCCCATTCGCCGCTGGCTCGCAGGGAGATTGTCGTGGTTTCGTTCAGGTTGCCGGTTACGCCCAGCTCTAACTGACCACGATCTTCCGGCGTATCGTTGCTGACGGTCTCGTCGTTGAATGCCAGATCGTTTTGACCAGCACCTTTCAACCAGTTAACCGCAACGTACGGCTGCCAGGCCTTGACGTCCTTCTGCTGGAAGTAGCTTGCTTTAACGCCGAGACGACCAAAGACGCTGTCATTGTCCAGGGTAGTGACGCGTACGCCGTCGCGATCGGTATGATTTTCCTGATCGAGATAGCTGTAAATCACCTGCGCCTGCGGCTCGATCTTCCAGGTGCGTTCATTTTCAGACTGGATTATCCACGCGTGGCCGACTTCAACAGACGCGGCGAAACCTTCACTATCGTAGTCTTCATCGTTGCGATTGCTGGTGACGTTGTTGTTGTACCAGCTATAAGCGGCCCAGGTATCAACGTAGCTGCCCAGACGTAATTTCTGATCTTCCTGCCAGGTGGCGTACAGCCCAACATTGAAGCCATCAACCTTACCCTGTGCGTCACGTACGTTGTGCTTCGCATCAGAGTGGGTCTTCGCCTGGCCTGCACCGAACATCCCGCCAGCACGCAGGATACCGTTATCCATTGGCTTGCTCATGAAATCGCTGCCGACTTGCAGTACGGTCGTGGTGGTGTCATAGCTGACTTTATCGCCACCCGCATCGTTCTCGTGATAGCGACCCTTAACGTACATCCAGGTGTTCAGGTCGTCTTCATTGCGGAAGGTGATCTGGTCGCGATCGTCACGTTTATGCAGGAACATGCCCTGTGCGGCAAGGTAGTTGCCTAAGTAAGCACCCACTTCAGGCGCCATGACTTCCGGCGCATTGTTACCGCCGTTGTCAGTGCTACCGCCGTTGTCGGTGTTGCCGCCGTTGTCAGTGTTACCGCCGTTGTCGGTGTTACCACCGTTGTCGGTGTTACCGCCGTTATCGGTGTTGCCGCCGTTGTCAGTGTTACCGCCGTTATCGGTGTTACCGCCGTTATCGGTGTTACCGCCGTTATCGGTGTTGCCGCCGTTATCGGTGTTGCCGCCATCATCGGTATTGCCACCGTCATCGGTGTCGTCAGAAGGATCATCAGAAGGCGTCGCCTTTGATTCCAGATACCAGTTGCCGTCACTGTGCTGGTAGAGGTTATATTCCCAGGCGCCTGCGACGACCGGTTTTGCCAGCGTCAGTTGGGCTTCGGAACTGCCGCCGATGCTGACAATTTCCATACCGTTAATGGTTTGCGCGCCTGCGCCGCCAATGTTGGTAATGCTGACGCCGGACTGACCGAAGCTGCTGCCCGTAATAGTGAGGTGGTCAGTTGGTGAATTATCTTCACCCAGGGTGCTGTTCATCACAATCTGGCTACCGTCAGAGCCGGTGTAGTCGCCATTAATCGTAAAATTATTGCCAACGCTATTATCAGCCGCACTGAGTAACAGCGTACCACCATTAGTCACGTTACCGTTGATGGTATCGACGCCGGAAGCGCTGAGCGTGGAGTTACCCTGGACGGCATTCCATGCCGCCAGCGTACCGCCGCTAAGAACTGCGATGTTGTTGTTCACTTCGCCTGCGGTGGCAAAGGTCGCGCCATTTTCAACGGTAACAGTGGCGTTACTGCCCTTGACGCCGAGCGTTGCGCCGGTGGAGACCAGCGTGGTGCCGCCGTGCAGAACCGTATCCCCTGTGTAGCTATTTTTGCCCGTCAGGGTCAGGGTGTTGGAGTCTACTTTTTCGACGTTACCGCTACCGGTCATGTCGGTGGCGAAAGTGAAATCGCTTCCCTGGTTAAAAATGACGGTACCGTTGTTGGTGAGCCCACCGCTGAGGGTCGCGGTTTTTTCGCCATCGCCCAGTTGCAACGAAGCATCTTTGGCCACCCGTGTATTACCGGTATTCGATACCGCGCCTGACAGGGTTAACGCGCCCGTGTCTATCAGCAAGGAATCGCCAGAGCCAATAATATCGAGATCGCCCGACAGCGCCCAATTTTCGCCCATCATTTTTATACTGGCAAAACCGTCGCCTTCGTTCAGACCCACAAAGTTACTGTCTTCCGTACCGGTGCCGATCAGGGTAAGAGTGTTTCCCGTGGAATTGGTGGAAATAACGTCACCGATAAGAGTGGAACCCGTATCAAGCACCAGGGCGTTATTTTTATTGCTGGCAAACATAATAGCGTTTGTTTTACCACTAATCGTTCCGCTATTCTTGATATCCATTTTTGCAGTATCTTTTACATTGATACCGTTCTCGGTTCCCTGCACAAAGGCACTGTTAAAAAGTTTGGTGTTACCATTAGTTGCCGTAATAGCATCACCATTTGTACCGATAATTGCGCCACTATTATTAATGCCAATACCATACTGAGTCCTCAGACCCGTTTCTCCTTTTATCATTCCGGTGCTGGTATTAATAATGTTTACTGCGGAAGAATTTTCGCCGACAAACATGCCATTTTCCGCACCGATAATATTTCCACTGTTACTGAAATCACCGAGCATTGACTGAATATTAACAGCATTCGCGGTGGTGGAAGAAATGGTTGCGCCGAAGTTGTTATTAATCACTATACGCTGTTCAATAGTATTAATATCCAGGCCATTTCCCGTGCCAGAAATATTCCCATTATTAGTGGCGTTAGTGGTAGTAAACCCAGTGACAGATACCGCCGCTTCACTATCTGCGGAAGATATCGTCACGTCTTTATTAATAACATATTCAGCATCGGCTGAGAAATCTTGAGGAACAGAAGTTGATTGGTCAATCGTTGCAGAAAACGCAACCGCAGGGGTGCATATCAACAAGGCAGGAAATATCTTTCCCAGAGTTTTGGTTGTATTATTTAATTGGGAGGGTTTGTTGCTCATGTACACATCCATTTGAGTGAGAAGGAATATTCGACACGTGTGTAAAACGTATATCGACCGCCTAAATAATGAGCTCAAAACAAAGAGCGTAAAATTATTATTTTTTCAATGGGTTATGTACAGACTGTTTTATTAAAGAATGACTTAAGGTCCTCTAAAAATATCTGTTGGCAATATGAGTTGTTACTATTATTTTGCGGCATGAATTTGTCGTACGCGTCGTTTTCTTTCTTTAGCGCCGTAATCGCTGTTGAAGTGGTGATGATTGCCAATACTTGCGATTTACTTTGAAGCGTAAGATGACCCCTTTAAGTCGGGGTGGTAACTGTCTACACTCATTGCTACAAGAAAAGTAAAAGACGGGCATATACATGATTCTGATAATTTATGCGCACCCCTATCCGCAGCACTCGCATGCGAATAAGCGGATGCTTGAGCAGGCAAGGACGCTTGAAAACGTAGAGATACGTTCCCTCTATCAACTCTATCCTGATTTCAATATCGATGTCGCCGCCGAACAGGAGGCGCTCTCCCGTGCCGATCTGATCGTCTGGCAGCATCCGATGCAGTGGTACAGCACGCCTCCGCTGCTGAAATTGTGGATCGACAAAGTTTTCTCCCACGGTTGGGCATATGGGCACAACGGCAACGCGCTTCAGGGCAAAAGCCTGATGTGGGCTGTTACCACCGGCGGGGGGGAAAGCCACTTTGAGATTGGCGCCTTCCCCGGATTTGACGTGCTGGCGCAGCCGCTCCAGGCTACTGCCCTTTACTGCGGTCTGAACTGGCTTCCGCCTTTTGCGATGCACTGTACCTTTGTCTGCGACGATGAAACCTTGCAGGCGCAGGCTCGTCACTACAAACAACGTTTACTTGAGTGGCAGGAGACGCACAATGGATAGCCATACGCTGATACAGGCGCTGATTTACCTCGGCGCGGCGGCATTAATTGTGCCCGTGGCGGTTCGTCTGGGGCTGGGCTCGGTGCTCGGCTATCTGATTGCCGGGTGTGTGATTGGCCCCTGGGGCTTTCGGCTGGTGACGGATGCCGAGTCGATCCTGCATTTTGCGGAGATCGGCGTGGTGCTGATGCTGTTTGTGATTGGTCTGGAGCTGGATCCGCAGCGGCTGTGGAAACTGCGCGCCTCGGTGTTTGGCGGAGGCGCCCTGCAAATGCTGGCCTGCGGTCTGCTGTTGGGCGGGTTCTGCATTCTGCTGGGGATGGAGTGGAAAGTCGCAGAGCTGATCGGCATGACGCTGGCGCTCTCCTCGACGGCGATTGCCATGCAGGCAATGAACGAGCGTAATCTGACGGTGTCGCAAATGGGGCGCAGCACCTTCTCCGTACTGTTGTTCCAGGATATTGCCGCCATCCCGCTGGTGGCGATGATCCCGCTGCTGGCAGCCAGCGGCGCATCAACGACGCTGGGAGCATTTGCCTTATCAGCGCTGAAGGTTGCCGGTGCGCTGGCGCTGGTTGTTCTGCTTGGTCGCTACGTAACGCGTCCGCTGCTGCGCTTTGTTGCTCGCTCTGGCCTGCGCGAAGTATTCAGCGCCGTTGCGTTATTCCTGGTGTTTGGTTTTGGATTGCTGCTGGAAGAGGCCGGGCTGTCGATGGCAATGGGTGCCTTCCTCGCAGGGGTCTTACTGGCAAGCTCCGAATACCGTCACGCGCTGGAAAGCGATATCGAGCCGTTTAAAGGACTGCTGCTGGGGCTGTTTTTCATCGGCGTCGGGATGTCTATCGACTTCGGGACGCTGGTAACCCATCCGCTGCGCATCATCATTCTGCTGGTGGGTTTCCTGGTCATTAAAATGGCGATGCTGTGGCTGATTGCCCGCCCGTTAAATGTGCCAAAACCGCAGCGCCGCTGGTTTGCCGTGCTGCTGGGGCAGGGGAGTGAGTTTGCTTTCGTGGTCTTTGGCGCAGCGCAGATGGCAAATGTACTCGATCCTGAATGGGCAAAAGCGCTGACGCTGGCGGTCGCGCTGTCGATGGCCGCAACGCCAATCCTTCTGGTGCTGCTGACGCGTCTGGAGAAAACGGGAAGCGAACAGGAGCGAGAAGCCGATGAGATCGACGAGGAACAGCCGCGGGTCATCATCGCCGGATTTGGCCGCTTCGGGCAGATCGCCGGCCGTTTACTGCTCTCCAGCGGTGTCAAAATGGTCATTCTCGATCACGATCCTGATCATGTGGATACCCTGCGTAAATTCGATATGAAGGTCTTCTACGGCGATGCGACCCGCGTCGATCTGCTGGAATCCGCCGGGGCGGCGAAAGCCGAGGTGTTGATTAATGCCATTGACGATCCAGAGACCAGTATGCAGATGGTTGAGCTGGTTAAAGAGCATTTTCCGCATCTGACCATTATCTCCCGTGCGCGCGATGTGGATCATTACATCCAACTGCGTCAGGCGGGTGTGGCAGCCCCTGAACGTGAAACCTTCGAAGGGGCGCTTAAATCTGGCCGCATGGCGCTGGAAAGCCTGGGGCTTGGTGCGTATGAAGCGCGTGAGCGTGCCGATCTGTTCCGCCGTTTTAATCATGAGATGGTGGAAGAGATGGTGGCGATGGCGAGCAGTACGGCAACCGAACGCGCTGCGGTGTTTAAACGCACCAGCACCATGCTGACGGAGATCATCAACGAGGATCGTAATCATCTGTCGCTGGTTCAGCGCCACGGCTGGCAAGGAACGGAAGAGGGCAAGCATACTGGTGATCCTGCGGATGAACCGGAGAGTAAACCCTCTGCGTGAAGTGGAGTTGCCAGCAATATTAAAAAATTTCTAATTCTTTACCCTGCCGCCAGTCGACGAAAGATTAAGCTTTCCGTATAGTGGCGGCAATTTTTTGCATCCGGGAAATTTTCAATGATCAGTCTGATTGCAGCGCTGGCGGTAGACCGCGTTATCGGCATGGAAAACGCCATGCCGTGGAACCTGCCTGCCGATCTCGCATGGTTTAAACGTACTACGTTAAACAAGCCGGTAGTGATGGGCCGCCTGACCTGGGAGTCGATTGGTCGTCCACTGCCGGGTCGTAAGAATATTGTGATCAGTAGCCAGCCGGGCACTGACGATCGCGTTCAGTGGGTTAAGTCCGTAGATGAAGCAATTGCCGCCTGCGGCGATGCCGAAGAGATCATGGTGATAGGCGGTGGGCGTGTGTATGAGCAGTTCCTGCCAAAAGCGCAGAAACTGTATCTGACGCACATTGATGCGGAAGTGGAAGGGGATACCCATTTCCCGGATTACGATCCGGACGAGTGGGAGTCCGTATTCAGTGAGTTTCACGATGCGGATGCGCAGAACTCACACAGCTACTGCTTCGAAATTCTGGAACGTCGTTAACGGTTTTATCCTCTCCCCGAAGGGAGAGGATAAACATCTTCAGGAGGCGACCGCTTCACCCTCGCCTAAGTCCAGCTGTCGGTTGGATGGCTGCACAAAGTAGGTTTTATCTTCCCAGCGTAAGCAGGTTAAATCCCCGCCCCAGCAGCATCCGGTATCCAGCGCATAGATATTTTCCGGGGTGCCTTTTCCCTCCAGCGATGCCCAGTGCCCAAATACCACGCTGTATTCGTTTGTCACGGGGCCCGGAATCGCAAACCATGGCTTAAGCGGCGCAGGGGCATTTTCAGGCGTATCTTTGCAATACATATCCAGTTGCCCGTTCGGGAAGCAGTAGCGCATCCGCGTAAAAGCATTGGTGATAAAACGCAGTCGTGCCAGGCCGCTGAGGTCATCACTCCAGTTATTTGGCATGTCGCCGTACATCGCATCAAGGAAGAACGGGTAGGAGTCGCTCGCCAGCACCGCTTCGGCGTCGCGCGCGCAGGTTTTTGCCGTCTCAAGATCCCACTGAGGCGTGATGCCGGCATGCGCCATCACCAGTTTTTTCTCTTCGTCAATCTGTAGCAGCGGCTGGCGACGCAGCCAGTTGAGCAACTCATCGGCATCCGGTGCTTCCAGCAGGGGGGTAATGCGATCTTTCGGCTTATTACGGCTGATCCCGGCATATACGGCCAGCAGATGCAGATCGTGGTTGCCCAGCACCATGCGCACGCTGTCACCCAGCGATTTGACATAGCGGAGGACGTCCAGGGAACCGGGACCGCGCGCCACTAAGTCGCCCGTCAGCCAGAGCGTGTCCTGCCCGGGGGTGAAGTCGACCTGTTTTAATAATGCGATCAGTTCATCGTAGCAACCGTGAACGTCGCCAATCAGATATGTAGACATTAGATTAATGAATAAGTGTAGGTACGGCGAGACGGAATACGGGAATAGCAATGCGGAAAGCATTGCCGTCGGCATCGACCATTTCATAATGGCCCTGCATGGTACCCAGCGGCGTTTCAATGACCGCGCCGCTGGTGTACTGATACTCTTCGCCAGGGGCGATATGGGGTTGTTCACCGACCACGCCTTCGCCCTGGACTTCAATTTCACGGCCATTGCCGTTGGTGATAAGCCAGTAGCGCCCGAGCAGTTGCACAGGCATCCGCCCCAGATTGCGAATGGTTACGGTATAAGCAAAGACAAAACGTTCTTCATCCGGTGTGGATTGGGACTCAATGTAGACGCTTTGAACCTGAACACAGACGCGGGGCGAATCAATCATGGCTTAGCTCTCCTTCGGCGGCGCATTGTCGCTGATGTAATTAGCCAGCTTGCAGTACTGCTCTACGGAAATATTTTCCGCACGCATTGCCGGGTCGATGCCCAAATCAGCTAACACGTCAACGGTAAACAGATTGCCAAGGCTGTTACGAATCGTTTTACGGCGCTGGTTAAAGGCTTCTGTCGTGATACGGCTCAGCACGCGCAGGTCTTTGACCGGGTACGGCATCGTTTTATGTGGCACCAGGCGCACAACCGCAGAATCTACCTTTGGCGGTGGCGTGAACGCGGAAGGCGGTACTTCTAATACCGGGATCACGTTGCAGTAATATTGCGCCATCACGCTTAAACGACCATACGCTTTACTGTTCGGCCCTGCAACCAGACGGTTAACGACCTCTTTTTGCAACATGAAGTGCATGTCGGCAATGGCATCAGTATAGCTAAACAGATGGAACATCAGCGGGGTGGAGATGTTGTACGGCAGGTTACCGAACACGCGCAGCGGCTGTCCCATTTTTTCTGACAGTTCGCCAAAGTTCATGGTCATCGCATCCTGCTGATAAATCGTCAGCTTCGGCCCGAGGAACGGGTGCGTTTGCAGACGCGCGGCCAGATCGCGGTCGAGTTCGATTACGGTCAGTTCGTCGAGGCGTTCGCCTACCGGCTCGGTCAGCGCGGCAAGACCCGGGCCGATTTCGACCATGGCCTGACCTTTCTGCGGATTAATGGCAGAAACGATACTGTCGATCACAAACTGATCGTTGAGGAAGTTTTGCCCGAAGCGTTTACGGGCTAAGTGGCCCTGATGGACTCGATTAGTCATTGAGTATTAACAATCATTTTGATGGCGAGATTAAGCGCCGTAATAAAACTGCCGACATCCGCTTTTCCCTGGCCTGCCAGATCCAGCGCAGTACCGTGGTCAACGGACGTTCGAATAAAGGGTAAACCGAGGGTGATATTCACCCCGCGGCCAAAGCCCTGGTATTTTAGCACGGGCAGACCCTGATCGTGGTACATCGCGAGTACGGCGTCGGCATTATCCAGGTATTTGGGCTGGAAAAGGGTGTCGGCAGGCAGAGGCCCGCTGAGGTTCATCCCCTTCGCCCGCATCTCCTCAAGCACCGGAATGATGGTGTCGATCTCTTCGGTGCCCATATGTCCGCCCTCACCCGCGTGCGGATTCAGGCCGCAAACCAGCACATGCGGCTGCGGAATGCCGAATTTGGTTTGCAGATCGTGATGCAAAATGCCGATGATCTCACGCAGGAGTTCAGGCGTAATGGCATCCGGAATGGCTTTGATCGGCAGGTGCGTTGTTACCAGCGCAACGCGCATTGCTTCGGTTGCCAGCATCATCACCACTTTCGGGCTGTGCGAACGCTCTTCGAAAAATTCGGTATGCCCGGTAAACGGAATGCCCGCGTCATTGATCACGCCTTTATGCACCGGACCGGTGATCAGGGCGGCAAATTCGCCCTGAAGGCAACCGTCACAGGCGCGCGCCAGCGTCTCGACAACGTAGTGGCCGTTTTCGGTGTGTAACTCACCGGGGACAACAGGCGCACGGAGCGGAACAGAAAGCAGGGTGAGAGTACCAGCCTGCTGCGGTGCGGGCTGTTGGCCTTCAACGTAAGGGAGGAGCGTTAAAGGCAGACCGAGCAAAGCTGCCCGGTCTTGTAACAGTGTTGCATCTGCGCAGACAACCAACTCTACCGGCCAGCTGCGCTGGGCGAGCTGAACCACAAGGTCAGGCCCAATCCCGGCGGGTTCGCCGGGGGTGATCACAACACGATGCGGTTTCATCAGTTGCTCAACACTTTCACGTAAGCGCTGGCGCGTTGTTCCTGCATCCAGGTTGCGGCTTCTTCAGAGAACTTACGGTTAAACAGCATGCGATACGCACGGTCTTTCTGCGCCGCGTCGGTTTTATCCACGTTGCGCGTGTCCATCAGTTGGATCAGATGCCAGCCGAATGAGGAGTGCACCGGCGCGCTCATCTGGCCTTTATTCAGCTTCATTAACGCATCGCGGAAAGCCGGATCGTAAATATCCGCTGCCGCCCAACCCAGGTCACCGCCCTGGTTTGCAGAGCCAGGATCCTGAGAGAACTCTTTTGCCGCTTTATCGAAGGTGGTTTTACCGCTCTTGATGTCTGCGGCGATCTGTTCCAGCTTCGCACGGGCCTGATCGTCAGTCATGATCGGAGACGGCTTAAGCAGGATATGACGCGCATGTACTTCGGTAACCGAAATGTTCTGGCTCTGGCCGCGCAGGTCGTTCACTTTCAGAATGTGGAAGCCCACACCGGAACGGATTGGACCGACGATGTCGCCTTTCTTCGCCGTGCTCAGCGCCTGGGCAAACAGGGATGGCAGCTCCTGAATACGGCCCCAGCCCATCTGGCCGCCTTTCAGCGCCTGCTGGTCAGCAGAGTACGTGATCGCCAGCTTGCCGAAGTCATCGCCATTACGCGCCTGCTCAACGATAGCGCGCGCCTGGCTTTCCGCCTCAGCCGCCTGATCGGAGGTTGGGTTTTCCGGCAGTGGGATCAGGATGTGGCTCAGGTTAAGCTCAGTGCTGGCATCATTCTGATTCCCTACCTGTTTTGCCAGGGCATCCACTTCCTGAGGCAGGATGGTGACGCGGCGACGGACTTCATTGTTACGCACTTCTGAAATCAGCATCTCTTTACGGATCTGATTACGGTAGGTGGCATAGCTGATGCCGTCATAGGCCAGGCGGCTACGCATCTGATCCGGGGTAATGTTGTTCTGCTTTGCAATGTTGGCGATCGCCTGATCGAGCTGCTCGTCAGAGATCGTCACGCCCATTTTCTGGCCCATCTGAAGAACAATCTGATCCATGATCAGACGCTCCAGGATCTGGTGGCGCAGCGTAGCGTCATCCGGAAGCTGTTGACCTGCTTCGCCCGAGTTGAGCTTTACAGATTTCATCAAACCGTCAACGTCACTTTCAAGCACGACGCCGTTGTTAACCACAGCCGCGACTTTATCGACAACCTGTGGGGCCGCGAAGCTGGTATTCGCAACCATAGCGACACCGAGTAGCAGCGTTTTCCAGTTCTTCATACTTTTTCCATTTCAATTAACCGCAAAGCGGATTACGTTGTAAATCAAGCACATTACAATGAACTACGATACGGCAGAATGTTCGAGCGCAGCATCTGCTGCGTGCCCAGACCGTAGTTGGAACTCAGGCCGCGCAACTCGATATTAAAGCCGATCACGTTATCATATTTGCCCTGACTGTTTTGCGTATCCCAGCCGTTAAGTTTGCGTTCGTAACCGACACGTATTGCGTAACAGCAGGAGTTGTATTGCAGACCCAGCATCTGGTCAGCAGGTTTTTGGGCATTCGTGTCATAGTAGTAGGCCCCGACGACTGACCAACGATCGGCGATCGGCCAGCTCGCGGCGGTACCCACCTGTGAAATACCGTCTTTGTATTGGTCTGTATTCGCATAGTTTGGCAGCGTCGCCTGGATATACTCCGGGCTGGCGTAACGGTACGTCAACTGCAACATGCGGTCTTCATCACGACGGTATTCGATGGCTGCGCTGCCCGTCGCGATATTGTCCAGTCGTGTATCGTACTGAACACCACCGCGCAGACCCCAACGATCCGTCATGCGCCAGTAGGTGTCGCCCGCCCATACCAGTGAGCCCGTTTTGTTGTCTTTCTCCCAGTTAATGTCGTCATCACCGGTACGAGACTCGGTGAAATAGTAGATTTGACCAACAGAAACGTTAAAACGTTCAACGGCAGCATCATCATATACGCGCGTTGTGACGCCAGTCGTTAACTGGTTAGCAGACGCAATACGGTCAAGCCCGCCGTAGGTACGGTCACGGAACAGGCCGCTGTAGTCTGATTGCAGGAAGGAAGAGTCGTAGTTTTGAATTTTGCTCTGATCGCGATAAGGCACGTACAGATACTGCATACGCGGCTCAAGCGTCTGGGTGTATCCATCGGCGAGAAGGCCCATATCACGTTCGAAGATCAGCTTCCCGTCCATTTTGAATTGCGGAAGCGTACGGTTTACCGACTCTTCAAGATCGGTGCCATAGCGTTTGTTATACCAGTCCAGATTTTTCTGCTGGTAGTGGGTGGCCATCAGCTTAGCTTCGGTATTCAGGCTCGCCCAGTCGTTTGACCACGGCAGATTGATCGTCGGCTCGATATGCAGACGCGTTGATTCCGGCATATCCGAGTTGGTGTTGACGAAATGGACCGCCTGAGCGTAAACGCGCGTGTCGAAAGGACCCACATCGTTCTGGTACCAGTTCACGTCCAGCTGCGGCTCGGCACCATAGGTACTACGCGATTGCGTATCAAATACCTGGAACTGTTTGGTCGACACCGTCGCGTCAAAGTTCTCAATGGCGTAGCCCACGCTGAATTTCTGCGTGGCGTAACCGTCGGTACTGGAGCCGTATTTAGAATCAAAGTCGTTGAAGTAATACGGATCGCTGACTTTGGTGTAGTCGATGTTGAAGCGCCACACCTGATCCAATACCCCGGCGTGCTTCCAGTAGTACATCCAGCGGTGCTTATCACCTTCGCTCGGATGCTCGTCCTGGAACACCTTATCTGATGGCAGATAATCAAATTCCATCAGACCCGCGCCCGCCTTGGTCAGATAGCGGAATTCGTTCTCCCACATGATGTTACCGCGCTTATGGATATAGTGCGGCGTGATCGTGGCGTCCATGTTGGGCGCAATGTTCCAGTAGTACGGCAGGTAGAACTCAAAGTAGTTCGACGTGCTGTACTTGGCGTTCGGGATCAGGAAACCTGAACGACGTTTGTCACCCACAGGCAGTTGCAGGTAAGGGCTATAGAAAATGGGCACCGGGCCGAGTTTAAAACGGGCGTTCCAGATCTCTGCAACCTGTTCTTCACGGTCGTGGATCACTTCACTGCCCACAACGCTCCAGGTATTTGACCCTGGCAAACAGGAGGTAAACGTGCCGTTTTCGAGAATGGTGTAGCGGTTTTCGCCGCGCTGCTTCATCAGGTCCGCGGTACCGCGCCCCTGACGACCGACCATCTGGTAATCACCTTCCCAGACGTTGGTGTCTTTGGTATTCAGATTCGACCAGGCTTTCGGACCTTTCAGGATGACCTGATTGTCGTCATAGTGCACATTACCCAGCGCATCCACCGTACGGACAGGCGCCTGAGCACCTTCCGGTTGCTTCTGGTGCAATTGCACTTCGTCAGCAAGCAGGCGACTGTTTCCCTGGTTAATATCGACATTGCCCGTAAAGGTCGCATTGTCAGGATAATTACCTTTTGCGCTGTCGGCATTAATGGTGACGGGTAAGTCATTCGTATCGCCTTTCACCAGTGGGCGATTGTAACTTGGGACGCCAAGCATACACTGCGAGGCGAGATCGGCTGCGAGCCCCTGTTGGCTATACAGGGCGGTGCCAATCATTGTGGCCAGAAGGGTGGGGATACGTTTTTTCATACGTTGTATTTTATTGTTCCGTCATCAGTGGCTACGGCTTACAAACGCTCAGAGACTATCTTACTCATCAGCGCAGTACCAGCGTTAATCCTGCCCGTTTGCGCGCCAGAGTGTTAGGCTCGCTATCGAATGACGAGTATGATAATGCAAATTATAGGCGATGTCCCTCAATTGACCGTGGCGCGACCACTGTAATGATGGCGTTGCGTCGGCCAGGAACATGACCATTCGGGGAGTATATGCAGTATTGGGGTAAAATAATCGGCGTTGCGTTCGCAATTATTATGGGTGCCGGATTCTGGGGTGTCGTTCTTGGCCTCATTATCGGCCATATGTTTGATAAAGCACGCAGCCGCAAAATGGCCTGGTTTGCCAACCAGCGCGAGCGCCAGTCACTCTTTTTCTCCACCACCTTCGAGGTGATGGGGCACTTAACCAAATCAAAAGGACGCGTAACGGAAGCCGATATTCAGGTGGCCAGCGTCTTTATGGATCGCATGAATCTGCACGGCGAATCCCGCATCGCGGCGCAGAATGCGTTTCGGATTGGTAAATCAGATCACTACCCGCTGCGTGAAAAAATGCGGCAGTTCCGTAGCATCTGTTTCGGGCGTTTTGATTTAATTCGGATGTTTCTGGAAATTCAAATCCAGGCCGCCTTCGCGGATGGCTCTCTGCATCCGAATGAACGGGACGTCCTGTATGTGATTGCTGAAGAGTTGGGCATTTCCCGCATGCAGTTCGATCAGTTCCTGCGCATGATGCAGGGCGGCGCGCACTTTGGCGGCGGTTATCAGCAGCAATCGTCCGGCGGCGGCTGGCAGCAGGCGCAGCGTGGCCCTACGCTTGAAGATGCCTGTAACGTCCTCGGCGTGAAGCCGTCTGACGATGTCACGACCATCAAACGCGCCTATCGTAAGCTGATGAGCGAGCACCATCCGGATAAGCTGGTGGCGAAAGGCCTGCCGCCAGAGATGATGGAGATGGCGAAACAGAAAGCGCAGGAAATCCAGAAAGCCTACGAGCTAATTAAAGAGCAGAAAGGTTTTAAATAAAAAAATGGCCCGACAGTGTCGGGCCATTTTTTCAGAAGTCCACCGGGGCTTTGAACGTCATGGCGTTGCCGAAAGCAGGGTGGGTGATGGTGAGCGTCTGCGCATGCAGTTGCAGGCGCGGCGCTAACGCCAGCGCTTCCGGCGGCGCATAGAACCTGTCCCCCAGAATGGGGTGACCCATCGCAAGCATATGCACACGCAACTGGTGGGAGCGCCCGGTAATCGGCTTTAGCAGGACGCGCGCGGTGTTATCCGGCGCGTACTCCAGCACTTCATACTCGGTTTGCGCGGCCTTGCCGGTTTCATAACACACCTTCTGCTTTGGCCGGTTCGGCCAGTCGCAAATCAGCGGTAAATCCACCAGCCCTTCCGCCTGCGCCGGATGGCCCCAGACGCGCGCGACATACTGTTTCTTCGGCTCGCGCTCGCGGAACTGACGCTTCAGCTCGCGTTCTGCCGCTTTATTCAGAGCCACCACAATCACGCCGCTGGTCGCCATATCCAGACGATGGACAGACTCGGCCTGGGGATAATCACGCTGGATACGCGTCATCACGCTGTCTTTATGCTCTTCCAGACGCCCCGGCACGGATAACAAGCCGCTCGGCTTGTTAACCACCATAATGTGCTCGTCCTGATACAGAATGACCAGCCACGGATCCATCGGGGGATTGTAGGGCTCCATTACCATCTTGCGCTCCGCTTACTGATGCGTCACAACGATAAGACGCAGGGCGTCGAGACGCCATCCCGCCTGATTCAGGCTTTCCAGCACCTGCTGGCGGTTGCTCTCAATGGCGGCCAGCTCATCGTCACGAATGTTAGGGTTCACTGCTTTCAACGCTTCCAGACGCGACAGCTCGGCAGAAAGCTTCTCATCGGCTTCGCTACGCGCCGCATCGATCAGCACTCTGGCCGCTTTTTCGGCCTGGGCTTCACCCAGTTGCAGAATGGCATGCACGTCCTGCTGCACCGCATTCACCAGCTTGCTGCCGGTATGGCGGTTCACCGCGCTCAGCTGACGGTTGAAGCTTTCAAACTCCACCTGGCCGGCCAGGTTCGTACCGTTTTTATCCAGCAGCAGACGCACCGGAGTTGGCGGCAGGAAGCGGTTAAGCTGAAGCTGTTTCGGCGCCTGCGCTTCCACAACGTAGATCAGCTCCACCAGCAGCGTGCCCACAGGCAAGGCTTTGTTCTTCAACAGGGAGATGGTGCTGCTGCCGGTATCGCCGGAGAGGATCAGATCCAGACCGTTGCGGATCAGCGGGTGCTCCCAGGTGATGAACTGTGCATCTTCGCGGGAAAGCGCCACATCACGCTCAAAGGTGATGGTGCAGCCGTCTTCCGGCAGGCCCGGGAAATCCGGCACCAGCATATGATCGGACGGGGTCAGCACGATCATGTTCTCGCCGCGATCGTCCTGGTTAATGCCGACGATGTCGAACAGGTTCATGGAGAAGCTGATCAGGCTGGTGTCATCGTCCTGTTCTTCGATACTTTCGGCCAGCTGCTGCGCTTTTTCACCGCCGTTGGAGTGGATCTCCAGCAGGCGATCGCGACCCTGCTCCAGCTGAGCTTTCAACGCGTCGTGCTTCTCTCGACAGGATTTGATCAGCTCATCAAAGCCCTCGGTGTTTTCCGGCGCCGCGAGGTAACCGATCAGATCGCTATGCACCTGGTCATAAATGGTGCGGCCCGTCGGGCAGGTATGTTCAAACGCATCCAGGCCTTCGTGGTACCAGCGAACCAGAACGGACTGGGCGGTTTTCTCCAGATACGGAACGTGGATCTGAATATCGTGCGCCTGACCGATACGATCCAGACGGCCGATTCGCTGCTCCAGCAGATCCGGGTTAAACGGCAGATCGAACATCACCAGATTGCTGGCGAACTGGAAGTTACGGCCTTCAGAACCGATTTCGGAGCACAGCAGAACCTGCGCGCCGCTGTCCTCTTCACTAAACCACGCCGCAGCGCGGTCGCGCTCGATAATAGACATGCCTTCATGGAACACGGCGGCGCGAATACCTTCGCGCTCGCGCAGCACTTGTTCAAGTTGCAGGGCGGTGGCTGCCTTGGCGCAGATCACCAGCACCTTCCGGGAACGGTGCGCGGTCAGATAACCCATCAACCACTCCACGCGCGGATCGAAGTTCCACCAGGTGCCGGTGTCGCCTTCAAATTCCTGATAAATTTGCTCCGGGTAGAGCATATCGCGCGCGCGATCTTCCGCTGATTTACGGGTGCCCATAATGCCGGAGACTTTAATCGCCGTCTGGTACTGGGTCGGCAGCGGCAGTTTGATGGTGTGCAGCTCGCGTTTCGGGAAGCCTTTCACGCCGTTACGGGTGTTGCGGAACAGCACGCGGCTGGTGCCGTGACGGTCCATCAGCATGTCGATCAGCTCTTTACGCGCAGATCCCGCATTATCGCTGTCGCTGTTCGCGGCCTGAAGCAGCGGTTCAATATCCTGCTCGCCGATCAGATCGCTGAGGGTGTTAAGTTCATCATTAGAGAGACGATTACCGGCCAGCAGCAGCGCGACGGCGTCCGCCACCGGACGGTAGTTTTTCTGCTCTTCAACAAACTGCTCAAAATCGTGGAAACGGTTCGGATCGAGCAGGCGCAGACGGGCGAAGTGGCTCTCAAGACCCAGCTGCTCCGGGGTGGCGGTCAGAAGCAGAACGCCCGGTACGCGCTCGGCAAGCTGCTCAATCGCCATGTATTCACGGCTTGGCGCATCTTCGCTCCAGACGAGGTGGTGTGCTTCGTCGACGACCATCAGATCCCATTCAGCGTCGCACAGGTGCTCCAGGCGCTGCTTGCTGCGGCGTACGAAGTCCAGGGAGCAGATCACCAGCTGTTCGGTTTCAAACGGGTTGTCCGCGTCGTGCTGGGCTTCGGCATAGCGCTCGTCGTCGAACAGGGAGAAGCGCAGGTTAAAGCGGCGCAGCATCTCGACCAGCCACTGGTGTTGCAGCGTTTCCGGCACCACAATCAGCACGCGCTCGGCAGCGCCAGAGAGCAGCTGCTGGTGCAGGATCATGCCTGCTTCGATGGTTTTACCCAGGCCCACTTCGTCAGCCAGCAGCACGCGAGGCGCATGGCGACGGCCCACGTCATGGGCGATATTCAGCTGATGGGGAATAAGGCTGGTACGCTGGCCGCGCAGGCCGCTCCACGGCATGCGGTACTGTTCACTCTGGAACTTACGCGCGCGGTAGCGCAGGGAGAAGCGATCCATTCGGTCGATTTGCCCGGCAAACAGACGGTCCTGCGGCTTGCTGAAAACCAGTTTGCTGTCGAGCAGCACTTCACGCAGGATAACATTCGTCTCGTCGGTATCAAGACGCGTTCCAATGTAGGCGAGCAGTCCATTCTCTTCTTTTACGTCTTCAACCTTCAGCTGCCAGCCTTCGTGGCTGGTCACGGTGTCGCCCGGATTGAACATTACGCGGGTAACAGGGGAGTCATTGCGAGCGTACAGGCGGTTTTCACCGGTAGCAGGGAAAAGGAGGGTAACCATGCGCGCATCGACGGCAACGACGGTTCCTAATCCAAGTTCGCTTTCTGTATCGCTGATCCAGCGTTGACCAAGTGTAAAAGGCATAGTTGTTCGGCTCTAATCTTTAATTGCAGGCAATAGTTCGACCCCGTCAAAAAAGACGGTCATCGAAAAATGGGTCCGGGAATGGAAAGGGCGCTATGGTACTGGATGGCAACGGTTTCGTCACGCGTCAAAATAGCCCAAGTTGTCCTGTCACTAGTGTAGCAAAGTCGTCATTGATGAACGGTAAAATTCCCTCCGCAACCGGCTGAAGCTGGCGGGTCAGGTAGTGATCGTAATCGAGCGGAGATTGCTGGTAATCAACGGGTTCCGGGCCGTTAGTTGTCCAGACGTATTTGATCGTTCCCCGGTTCTGATACTGCGGCGCACGGCCCCGGCGAACATTCTCTTCATCCGCCAGCCGCGCGGCGCGTACGTGGGGAGGAACGTTACGTTGATATTCGGCCAGCGGGCGGCGCAGGCGCTTGCGATACACCAGCTGGTCATCCAGCTCACCGGCCATCAGGCTGGCAATGGTTTCGCGCACGTAGTCCTGATAGGGCTCGTTGCGAAATACCCGCAGGTAGAGCGTCTGCTGGAACTGCTGCGCCAGTGGCGTCCAGTCGGTGCGCACCGTCTCCAGCCCTTTAAAGACCATCCGCTGCGTGTCACCTTCCTGAATCAGCCCGGCGTAGCGCTTCTTGCTGCCCTGGTCGGTTCCGCGAATGGTCGGCATTAAAAAGCGGGCAAAATGGGTTTCAAACTCCAGCTCTAACGCGCTGGTTAACCGCTCTTTTTGCAAATTCTCGCGCCACCAGTCGTTCACGTAGGCGACCAGTTCTTTGCCGATTCGCGCGGCGTCGTCTTCTGAATGGGCCGCTTTCAGCCAGACAAAGGTGGAGTCGGTATCGCCATAAATAACGTCATAGCCCCGGGATTCAATCAGCGCTTTGGTCTGGCGCATAATGTCGTGCCCGCGCATGGTGATGGACGACGCCAGACGGGGATCAAAGAAGCGGCAGGCGCTGGTACCCAGCACGCCGTAAAAGGCGTTCATAATGATTTTCAGCGCCTGTGAGAGCGGCTTGTTGCCGTGGCGCTTGGCCTCGTCGCGGCCGTGCCAGATGTTTCCCACAATTTCGGGCAGGCAGTGTTTTTTCCGCGAGAAGCGTGCCCCAAGAAAACCTTCGGTGCTGTGCGCATCGTCTGGCTGGGCCATCCCCTCCACCAGCCCCACCGGATCAATCAGAAACGTGCGGATAATTGACGGGTACAGGCTTTTATAATCCAGCACCAGCACCGAGTCATACAGTCCGGGCCGTGAATCCATCACGTAACCGCCGGGGCTGGCCTGCGGCGGCACGTCGCCAAGGTTAGGGGCGACATACCCTGCCCGGTGCATCCGGGGGAAATAGAGGTGGCTGAAGGCCGCTACCGAGCCGCCGTGCCTGTCGACCGCAAGGCCGTTCACCGTCGCCCGCTCCAGCAGGAACGGCATAATCTCGGTTTTATGGAAAATCTGCGTCACCAGCTCGCAATCCTTCAGGTTATAGGTAGCGAGCGCCGGCTTATCTTCATTAAAGCGCCGGTCGATCTCGTCCATTCGGTCCCAGGGATTGTCGATAGATTTACCTTCGCCGAGCAGCGCCTGGGCGACCGCTTCCAGCGAGAAGGAAGAGAAGTTCCAGAAGGCGGATTTCAGCGCCTCGATGCCGTCGATAATCAGGCGACCGTTAGCCTGCGCGAAGAAAACACCGTTCTTGAAACCGTGCTCACGCCACTCCAGCTCGCTGTTGCCGCGCCCCAGAATCAGCGGGATACGGTAACGCTCGGCATGTTTTTGCAGCACGCGCAGGTCAAACTGCACTACGTTCCAGCCGATCAGAACATCCGGATCGTGCTCGGCAAACCACTGGTTAAGCTTCTCCAGCAGTTGCGGGCGGCTGTTGACGTACTCCAGATTAAAATCCAGCGCGGACGCATCGCCGTTCGGCGGCCCGAGCATATAGACAACCCGCTGCCCACAGCCTTCCAGGCCAATGCAGTACAGTTCGCCGTGGCGGGTGGTTTCAATATCCAGCGACACCCACTTTAGCGGCGGGCGATAGTGCGGATTAGGCTTCAGGCGCGCGTTAACGATCCTGCCGTTTTGCGCGGCGCCATCTACCCAGACGGGGGCGGTGATAAACCGCTCCATCAGAAAGCGTTCAGGCGGGCGAATGTCGGCCTCGTAAAGCGTCACGCCTGCTTCACGAAGCAGCTTTTCATAGCGCATCAACTGGCGATGGGCGCGGCAGTAGAGGCCGTAAACCGGCTGGCGGTGGAAATCTTTCAGCTGAAGCGGCGTAAGGCGCCAGTTGTTTTCGCCGCGCAGCAGTTGTTTCACTTTCTCGACGTGAGCTTCAGGAATAAAGGCCACGGACTCCTGCGGCGGGAGCGTAACGTTTAGCGGGCCGTTGTCCGTTGCCAGCCAGAATTCAACCTCAGTACCCTGAGGGGTATCCCGCCAGTGTCTGGTCAGTAAAAAGCCTTCTTGCGCCTGCGTCACGGCGTTATCCCATAAAACAAAACCAGGCCTGATTATAGCCTGGTTTTGTTAGGTTTACTGATTTTTTATACAGTGTTTTTTCTATCAAGTTTCAAAAAATTCTAATTCCAACGTTTTTTCTTTCTGGAAAATGCAGTATCGCTGGTAGTTGTCAGAGAAGTCATTTTTATCATTATATAACCATGAGCAGTCATACTTATTTAAACCCTCAAGCATTTCAAGAAAAGCAATAAGGTCTTGTTTCTTTTCGAGGGTATTATTAATATCAGTCCAGGTAATGATAACTCTTGTTTGTTGGTTATCAGGGTTGTAATCATAGCTGTAAACGCTATTATTCGAAATAAAGGGTAATTTTTTTAAAGTTGCAGGAGTGTATAGCCAAAAAGAGAAGGTATTATCTTGGGTGTAATTATGATGGCCTGTGGTCAGAATAAACCATGCGTAACTTACGAAAGCAGGGAATAACAATGCGAGCAATAATAAAAAGAGTTGTTTTTTCACAGGTTCTATCCTGAATAAGGCTGATGCGGGTTTAACAGGAAGAATATTGGACGCTCAAATGGGTCATCTGAGTAATTAAATTCACTTACAGAGGAGAATGAGCTATATAACTCATGATTTATACGTGTAGATTCCTTAAAGAAGTTTTTAACAGGTTGGTCTTTGAAATTGTTTATAAAGAAATCATGATATTCCTGAGTAAGCGGCTTAATATAGCTTAGCCATGAAGGGAATTCTTTTTTTATCGGATAACCATATTTCATTGGTGGTTCTGTTGGGAACAACAAAGGTGAAAATTGGGTATTTTTGTAGTGTCCGAGGGGAGCATACGAATCCCATACCTGAAGCGCTGTTTCATAAGAAACTGGTTCGGCTAACCATAAAGGATCGGGACCCTTTCCAAATACACGGTAGAATCCTACTAAATCTGAAATTAGATCCTCCGCACTATATCCACTATCTGTATACCAGTTGAAGAGAATCGAATTCTGCCATGCTTCGAATCTTTTAGCAGTACTGTACATAATTGTGAGTGCTACTCGTGCTTTTACCCGTGGCGATAAACATGCTTTTACCATAACTTGTGTGCTTACGCCTGTTCGTAAAGAAATTTTCCTATCTAAAATCTTCACGTTTTTTCCCATTTCTTGGTGATATGAAACGGGATAGTACCATTCATCAAATTCTTCGAAGTATTCAGCGAATGTTTCATTGTCTAATTTAGTTTTCAAAGCTCTGGCGTCATTCCCCTGAGCGTGACCCAGATCAATCCAGCCTAATTTTTTTGTGTATATTAGTCCATGTTTACTGGTTGTTGCAAAAAGACCATCGGTAATATCATTTCTAGTGCTCATGCTCACCTCCATTTGTATGTTTTTATAACAAAGAGAGGTGTGTAAAACAAATATGTTATTTTTATTCGTTAGGATAACGTATTCTTTATATATATAAAGGCATCTGCGTAGCAGATGCCTTTGAATCTTTACTGCCCGTAGTAGGCTTTCGCACCGTGCTTACGCAGGTAATGCTTATCCAGCAGGGTTTGCTGCATATCCGGCAGCTGCGGTGCCAGCTGGCGGCAGAAGATCCCCATATAGGCGACTTCCTCCAGCACGATCGCGTTGTGCACCGCGTCCTCCGCGTTTTTACCCCAGGCAAACGGGCCGTGGGAGTGCACCAGCACGCCGGGCATTTGCGCCGCGTCGATTCCCTGTTTTTCGAAGGTTTCGACAATCACGTTCCCCGTTTCCCATTCGTACTCACCGCCGATCTCCGCATCGGTCATCAGACGCGTGCAGGGAATGGTGCCGTAAAAGTAGTCCGCGTGGGTGGTGCCGGTGGCCGGAATAGGCTGGCCCGCCTGCGCCCAGATGGTCGCGTGACGCGAATGGGTATGCACAATCCCGCCGATGGTCGGGAAGGCCTGATACAGCAGGCGATGAGTGGGCGTATCGGAGGAGGGCTTTTTATTGCCTTCAACCACTACACCCGTTTCGATGCTGACCACCACCATATCTTCTGCGGTCATCACCGTGTAATCCACGCCGGAAGGCTTGATCACGAACACGCCTTTTTCCCGGTCAACGGCGCTGACGTTGCCCCATGTCAGGGTTACGAGGTTATGTTTTGGCAGCGCCAGGTTGGCTTCGAGTACCTGACGTTTGAGATCTTCTAACATTGTCGTCTCCTGCCGGATGGCGCTGCGCTTATCCGGCCTACAGAACCGTAGGCCCGGTAAACGAAGTGCCACCGGGCATTCAGGGCTTAACGTTTTGAACCGTAATAGACTTCGTTCCAGCGCAGCGCGTCTTTAAAGGCTGGCAGACGGGTGTCGTTATCAATCACGGTCAGTTCGATGTCGTGCAGCTCGGCAAACTGACGCATATCGTTCAGGTCAAGCGCGTGGCTGAATACGGTGTGGTGCGCGCCGCCGGCCAGGATCCAGGCTTCCGACGCGGTTGGCAGGTCAGGCTGCGCTTTCCACAAGGCGTTGGCGACCGGCAGCTTCGGCAGAGAATGCGGGGTTTCAACCGCATCGACGCAGTTCACCAGCAGGCGGAAACGATCGCCGAGGTCGATCAGGCTGGCGTTAATGGCCGGGCCGGTACGGGTGTTGAAGATCAGACGGGCCGGATCCGCTTTGCCGCCAATGCCGAGGTACTGCACGTCGAGGATCGGTTTCTCTTCAACCGCGATGGATGGACACACTTCCAGCATGTGCGAGCCGAGCACCAGATCGTTGCCGTTCTCGAAGTGGTAGGTGTAGTCCTCCATAAAAGAGGTGCCGCCCTGTAGACCGGTCGACATCACCTTCATGATGCGAAGCAGAGCGGCAGTTTTCCAGTCGCCTTCGCCCGCAAAGCCGTAGCCCTGCTGCATCAGACGTTGTACCGCCAGACCCGGGAGCTGTTTCAGGCCGTGGAGATCTTCAAAGGTGGTGGTGAAGGCATGGAAGCCGCCCTGTTCCAGAAAACGCTTCATGCCCAGCTCAATACGTGCGGCATCCAGCACGTTCTGGCGCTTGTCACCGTTGACCTGTGCCGCAGGCGTCAGGCGATAGCTGCTTTCGTACTCGTCCACCAGCGCGTTAACGTCGCCATCGCTGATGTCATTCACCACCTGCACCAGGTCGCCCACCGCCCAGGTGTTGACGGAGAAGCCAAATTTAATCTGCGCGGCCACTTTATCACCGTCGGTGACCGCCACTTCGCGCATGTTGTCGCCGAAACGCACCACTTTCAGGTGGCGGGTATCCTGCTTAGATACCGCCTGACGCATCCAGGAGCCAATGCGTTTTTGTGCCTGACCGTCCTGCCAGTGCCCGGTCACCACGGCATGCTGTTGACGCATGCGCGCGCCGATGAAGCCGAACTCGCGGCCGCCGTGCGCGGTCTGGTTCAGGTTCATGAAGTCCATGTCGATGCTGTCCCACGGCAGGGAGGCGTTGAACTGCGTGTGGAATTGCAGCAGCGGTTTGTTGAGGATAGCCAGGCCGTTGATCCACATTTTGGCTGGCGAGAAGGTGTGCAGCCACACCACCAGGCCAGCGCATTTGTCATCGTAATTGGCATCGCGGCAAATGTTGGTGATTTCGTCCGGGGTGGTACCCAGCGGCTTCAGCACCAGTTTGCACGGCAGTTTGGCTTCCGCGTTCAGCGCATTCACAACGTGCTCCGCGTGTTTCGTCACCTGCTGCAACGCTTCCGGTCCGTACAAATGCTGGCTGCCAATCACAAACCACACTTCATAATTATTAAAAATGGTCATTATCGTGTCCTTAATGTGTCAGGGTTGCCGTAGTATCCGCGGTGCTTTTGGCCGGGGCGGCGACAGGGAGATAGTGAAGTTCGGCGCTTTTTGCCCATTGCTGGTAGCGCTGATAAAGCTGTTCAAAGCGTTGTGCCTGCTGAGTCTGCGGCTGGAGCGTACTTTCGACGGCGCTCGCCATATGCTGTTGCGCGGTCGGGATATCCGCATGTACGCCTGCGGCCACGGCAGCGAAAATCGCGGCGCCCAGCGCACAGCACTGATCGGAGGCCACAATTTGCAGCGGCCGGTTCAGCACGTCGCAGCAGGCCTGCATAATCACCGGGTTTTTACGGGCGATGCCGCCCAGCGCCATCACGTTGTTCACGTCAATGCCCTGCCCGGTGAAGCACTCCATAATGGCGCGCGCGCCGAACGCGGTGGCGGCGATCAGGCCGCCAAACAGCGCGGGCGCGTCGGTCGCGAGGTTGAGATCGGTAATCACTCCTTTCAGACGCTGGTTGGCAAACGGCGTACGACGGCCGTTGAACCAGTCCAGCACCACCGGCAGGTGGTCGAGAGACGGATTTTTTGCCCAGGCTTCGGTGAGCTGCGGCAGGAGCTGTTTTTTGCTGTCGGCAATCTGCGTTTTCAGTTCAGGATGCGCGGCTGCCAACCGATCCAGCGGCCAGCCGAGCACGCGACCAAACCAGGCGTAGATGTCACCGAAGGCGGACTGGCCCGCTTCAAGGCCGATAAAATCGGGTACCACGCTGCCGTCAACCTGACCGCAGATGCCTTTCACCGCGCGGTCGCCGACGCTGGCTTTATCTGCCGTCAGAATGTCACAGGTGGAGGTGCCGATAACTTTCACCAGCGTGTTGGGCTGCGCACCCGCGCCCACGGCACCCATATGGCAGTCGAACGCGCCGCCGGAAATGGTCACGTTTTGCGGCAGACCGAGGCGTTTCGTCCACTCTTCGCAGAGCGTGCCGACCGGAATATCGGCGGTGAAGGTGTCGGTAAACAGCGGGTATGTCAGGTTTTTGTTGATGATCGGATCGAGCTCGTCGAAGAACGCCGCCGGAGGCAGACCACCCCAGCTTTCATGCCACAGCGATTTATGCCCGGCGCTGCAACGGCCGCGGCGGATATCCTGCGGGCGAGTGGTGCCGGAGAGCAGGGCGGGAACCCAGTCGCACAGCTCAATCCATGACGCCGCTGCCTGTGCGACCGACGCGTCCGCGCGGGTAACGTGCAGGATCTTGGCCCAGAACCACTCGCTGGAGTAAATTCCGCCGATATACCGTGAGTAGTCAGTTTTGCCCGGCTGATGGCATAAGCGGGTGATGGCTTCCGCCTCTTCCACGGCGGTATGGTCTTTCCACAGCACAAACATGGCGTTCGGGTTGTCAGCAAACTCCGGTCGCAGCGCCAGTACGCGGCCTTCGGCATCGACAGGGGCAGGCGTTGAGCCGGTGCTGTCGACGCCAATCCCCACGACATCGGCCCGCTGGGCGTCCGTCAACTCCGCCAGCACGGTTTTGATCGCCGCTTCCATTGATTCAATGTAATCACGCGGGTGGTGGCGGAATTGGTTGTTCGGCGCGTCGCAGTAGCGCCCCTCTTGCCAGCGCGGATACCACTCAACGCTGGTTGCTATCTCCAGGCCAGTCGTACAGTCCACTGCCAGCGCGCGAACTGAGTCGCTGCCAAAATCGAGGCCAATTGCAATTGCCATGGTGTTGCTCCATCCAAAAAACAGGTATGGAAGAACATTAGAGACTGGGGACAAAAATCGTCAGGCAGGATCCGCTAATCTTATGGACTAAATTGCTGTAGCCACGCAAAGTGTGACGCCGTGCAAATATTCGATGTGGACATTTCTGCCGCACTTATAGACACTTTTGTTACTGCTTATCTGCCCGTACTGGCGGAGAAATCAGGGGGAAAGGCTGAAACATGGCGGACGTAAAAGAGGCGTGATGCTTTTTGGATCTTTTCGCGGGCCATTTTATACTGCTTTTATCGATATGGACAATTGGTTTCCTTCAGGACCCTTGGGAGAACTGCATCTATGGCCGAACCGCAAAACGATCCCTTACTGCCGGGCTACTCATTTAACGCCCATCTGGTGGCGGGGCTGACGCCAATTGAGGCCGAGGGATATCTCGATTTTTACGTCGATCGCCCTCTTGGCATGAAGGGATATATCCTGAACCTGACCGTACGCGGAGAAGGGGTCGTCAAAAACGGGGATCAGCAGTTTATCTGCCGCCCCGGTGATATGCTGCTGTTCCCGCCGGGGGAGATCCACCACTACGGGCGCCATCCGGATGCCAAAGAGTGGTATCACCAGTGGGTCTATTTCCGTCCGCGCGCCTACTGGCAGGAGTGGCTCTCGTGGCCGGCCATTTTCGCCCATACCGGTTTATATCGCCCGGATGAGGCGCATCTGGCGCAGTTCCGTGAGCTGTTCGCACAGATTATTGAGGCAGGGCAGGCGGGCGGGCGCTACGCCGAACTGCTGGCCATCAACCTGCTTGAACAGGTGCTGCTGCGCCGCATGGAGGCCATCAACGAGTCGCTTAATCCGCCGCTGGACAACCGCGTCCGCGACGCCTGCCAGTACATCAGCGACCACCTTGCCGACAGCCAGTTTGATATTGCCAGCGTCGCCCAGCATGTGTGTCTGTCGCCGTCACGGCTCTCTCATCTGTTCCGCCAGCAGCTTGGCGTGAGTGTACTCAGCTGGCGTGAGGATCAGCGCATCAGCCAGGCGAAACTGCTGCTCAGCACCACCCGAATGCCTATCGCCACCGTCGGGCGTAACGTCGGCTTTGAAGATCAGCTCTATTTCTCTCGCGTGTTTAAGAAGTGCACCGGTGCCAGCCCGAGCGGATTCCGTGCGGGATGTGAATAATCGGTAAACATTCAGGTGAACTTCAGGCGCATCTTGTAAACTATTCAGACAATTGATGCCTTGACGCGGTGCAGGGCGCTAAGCAGAATCGCTGATTCGTTTTCTGACCGGAATAGTTATGCAGGCATTGCTGGAACATTTTATTACCCAGTCCGTAATGTATTCGCTCATCGCCGTGGCGCTGGTGGCGTTTCTGGAGTCGCTGGCGCTGGTCGGGCTGATCCTGCCCGGCACCGTGATGATGGCGGGGCTTGGGGCGCTTATCGGCAGCGGCGAGGTCAATTTCTGGCAGGCGTGGATGGCCGGTATCATCGGTTGTTTGCTGGGGGACTGGATCTCCTTCTGGCTGGGCTGGCGCTTTAAGAAGCCGCTGCACCGCTGGTCGTTCATGAAAAAAAACAAAGCGCTGCTGGATAAAACCGAGCACGCGCTGCACCAGCACAGCATGTTCACCATCCTCGTGGGGCGCTTCGTTGGCCCAACGCGCCCGCTGGTGCCGATGGTGGCCGGGATGCTGGATCTGCCCGTCGCGAAGTTTGTGGTGCCGAACATCATCGGCTGCGTCTTCTGGCCGCCGTTCTACTTCCTGCCGGGGATCCTGGCGGGCGCGGCCATCGATATTCCTGACGGTATGCAAAGCGGCGAGTTCAAGTGGCTGCTGCTGGGAACGGCGGTCCTGCTGTGGCTGGCGGTCTGGTTCTGCTGGCGCCTGTGGCGCAGCGCGAAAGCCAGTGTTGATCGCCTGACGCGCTATCTTCCGCGCTCTCGTCTTTTGTGGCTGGCCCCGCTGACGCTGGGAGTGGCTGTCGTGGCGCTGGTGGCGCTGATTCGCCACCCGCTGATGCCGGTGTACGGCGAGATCCTGTTGAAGGTGTTGAGCCGTTAAGGTGTTTTCCCTCTCCCTGTGGGAGAGGGCCAGGGTGAGGGCATCAGACCGCACGAATACCCAACAATGAAGACGCCCCCGCCTTACCACTCAGAAGTTCTTCTGTTTCCCCATCCCACAGAATACGTCCCTCCGCGATCACCACCGATCGCGGCGCGATGCGTGCGGCATCTTCGATGCTATGCGAAACCATCAGCATCGTCAGTTGCTCGCGCTCGCAAACCTCCTCAACCAGCGAGAGCATCTCCTGACGCAGGGCCGGGTCGAGCGCCGAAAAGGGTTCGTCGAGCAGCAGCAGCGGCTGCTTGCGCACCAGACAGCGTGCCAGCGCCACGCGCTGGCGCTGGCCGCCGGAAAGCTCACCCGGTAGTCTGTTGATAAACGCAGCCAGGCCCATTTGTTCGGCGATCGCCTCCAGCGTCTGACGCTGCGCAACACTGAGTTTTAACCCCGGATCCATACCCAGCGCGATGTTCTGCCACACCGTAAGATGATTGAACAGATTGTTTTCCTGGAACAGCATCGACACCGGGCGCTTAGCCGGCGGAGCGTAGGTATATTCGCCATTATCAATGACGATCGACCCGCTGGCAGGCTGCAAAAAACCGGCAATCAGATTGAGCAGAGTACTTTTTCCGGCCCCGCTAGGGCCAAGCACTGCGATTCGCTCTCCCTGACGAACGGAGAGGGTAAAACGCATTGGCAGGTGCTCATAAAGCCAGGTTACATCAGTCAGTTTTAACATCACGCCCCGGAAGTTTTTCGATAACGGTAAATAACGCAAAGCACAGCACCAGCAGTAAAAGTGCCGTGACGGCGCCGTCCTGGCTACGATAGGAGCCAATTTGCTGATAAAGCCAGAACGGCAGCGTGCGGAAATCCTCGTTGCCAAAGAGGGCCACAACGCCAAAATCGCCAATCGACAGCACGCAGGCAAACGCCAGCGCCTGAGCCAGCGGACGCTTTAGCGCGCGCAGTTCGACCACCTTCAGACGCTGCCAGCCCTGCATGCCCAGCGACTGACACAGCAAACTGTAGCGGCTATTGACGTCGCGCATCGGGTTTTCCAGCACCTTGAGCGCGTAAGGGATAGCCATCAGTGCGTTGGTAAAAATGACGATGCCGTCGGCGCTTTCCGGCAGGCCGATGGTGCTGTTGAACAGTAAAAAGAATCCGGTCGCCAGCACAATGCCCGGCATCGCCAGGATCAGCATACCCGTCAGCTCCAGCGCGTGTCCGGCTTTACGGGCATGACGCGCGTACAGCTCGCGGCTGCTCCAGAGCAGCATCATGGTCAGGATCACGCACAGCAGCCCGGCTGCCAGCGCAATGCGCAATGAGGTCCACGTCGCCTGCCACAGGACAGGCTGTTGCAGTACCGACAACACATTGCGATTCAGACCATCAACGATAACGGCCAGCAGCGGGGGCAGCAGAAGCAGGAGGGCCAGCGCGATCAGCATAAAATCCGCGACGCGGCTGTGCAGGCTGTCCTGCGGATCGCGCCAGCCTGTCAAGTGATTGCTGCCTGTGGGGATCGCTTTACTCAGCCGCTGGCTGAGTAACACCAGCGCCAGGCAGCAGACCATCTGCACCATCGCCAGCAGCGCGGCGCGGCCCGGATCGTAGTCGTAACTTAAGGCCTGATAGATCGCCAGCTCAATGGTGGTGGCCTGCGGCCCGCCGCCGAGAGAAAGCACGGTCGCGAAGCTGGCGAAGCAGAGCATAAAGATTAGCGCGGCCACCGGGGCAATCTGGCGTCGCAGCCACGGCCATTCGACAAAGCGGAAGAACGACCAGCCGCGCATGCCAAGCTGGGCGGCAATCTGACGCTGCTCCCCGGGAATGTTTTCCAGCGCCTGTAAAAAGAGGCGCGTCGCCATCGGCATATTGAAAAAAATATGCGCCAGCAGAATGCCTTTCAGGCCGTAAGGGGAGAAGGTCCATTCCAGACCAAGCAGGTTGAAGAGGGATGCCAGCCAGCCCTGCCGACCGTAGACGCTCAGAATACCGAACACCGCCACCAGCACGGGCAGGATCAGCGTCATCGCGCACAGCCGCAGCAGGGCAAGCCTGCCGGGGAAACGTCTGCGATAGAGGGCGCGTGCAAGGAAAATGGCCGGGATCGTCGACAGCAGCGCGGAGAGAAACGCCTGCCAGAAGGAGAAACGGATGACGTGCCAGAGATAGCTGTCGTGCCAGAGGGCGAGCAGATCGCTCTCTGGCGCGTTAAACCACAGCGCAAGGAATGCACCCAGGCTGACGACGACCATCAGTATGGCGGCGAGCAGCCCGGGAACTAACCAGCCGGGGATCAGCGGCTGACGGCGCGTTGCCATTCACTAATCCATGCGGCGCGCTGGGCGGCAACCTGCTGCGGCGTAAATTCCAGTGAGGTTTGCGGCTTGTTTAGCTGCTCAAAGCCTGCCGGCAGCGCAACGTCAGTGACCGGGTACATCCAGTTTCCTGTCGGAATAGCATTCTGGAATGCCGGGGAGACCATAAATTTCAGGAATTTTTCGGCAAGCTCCGGCTGTTTGCTCGCGGCGGTGCGGGCGGCCACTTCCACCTGCAAATAATGCCCTTCAGCAAAGTTCGCGGCGGCGTAGTTATCCTTCTTCTCGGCGATAATGTGGTAGGCCGGAGAGGTAGTGTAGCTCAGCACCAGATCGCTTTCGCCTTTCAGGAACAGGCCGTAGGCTTCGCTCCAGCCTTTGGTGACGGTAACGGTTTTCGCGGCCAGCTTCTGCCACGCTTCCGGCGCTCTATCCCCGTAGACTTTCTGCATCCACAATAGCAGCCCCAGACCCGGCGTGCTGGTACGCGGATCTTCATAAATTACGCGCCATTTCTGGTCACTTTCGACCAGCTCTTTCAGGCTTTTGGGCGGATTCTTCAGCTTGTTTTTATCGTAGACAAACGCAAAGTAGCCGTAATCAAAGGGAACGAAGGTGTCGTTTTTCCAGCCGCCCGGCACGTTGACGGCCTTTGCCGCCACGCCGCTTTTGGCGAACAGTCTGGTTTGGGTGGCGGCTTCCAGCAGGTTGTTATCCAGCCCGAGCACCACGTCGGCTTTGCTGTTTTTGCCTTCCATGCGCAGACGGTTGAGCAGCGAGACGCCATCTTCCAGCGCCACGAATTTCAGCTCGCAGTTGCAGTCGGCTTCAAAGGCTTTTTTAACCACCGGGCCGGGGCCCCAGTCGGCGGAGAAGGAGTCGTAGGTATAGACCGTCAGAACGGGCTTAGCAAAAACAGGCAGCGCAAACAGCGCCAGCAGAGGAAGAACGTTTTTTAACACTTTGCACCTCAGGGTTGAGTGGCAAAGGATTTTGAGAGACAGCCTCAAATCCCTTCGCCGGCGTTATCCGGATCAGGTTCGACGGGTATTATCTCAGCGCACATCAGTGATGCAGCACCCCGTTGAGAACGGCGCTATTGTAATGATTTGGTGAATATTACGAAAGCGTTATGGCTCCGGCGGCGCAAACCAGGCGGATTTAAAATCAAACCAGCCGAGGGTATTCATCCGCAGGCCGCGCATGCTGCGTTGCCCCTGGATCAGCAGCCAGTGGTGAATCAGCGGTACGATCGTCTGCCCGGTCAGTAATTCCTGACACCAGGCGGCCAGATCCATTTCTCCCGCCCGCCACCGCGCGGCGTCCTGCTGCCAGTCCCGGTTGATACAGTGCTGAATCAGGGGCACCTCGTACAGGTGAGAAAAGAGCGAGAAATCAAGCGGCAGCGTAAAGTTTGCGCTGTTGAGCCAGATATCGCTGATGACGTCTCCGCGATGCCATTCATCATAATCGACTTCCTGTATCGCCAGCGTCACGCCTTCGGCTGCCAGCAGCGTGCTCATGATCCTCGCCAGAAAACGATGCTCAATGTGATCGCGATAGTAGCTGAGGGTGATGGTCTCCAGTCCGGCAGGCTTTTCACTGCGGACGGGCTGCGCATGGTGCCAGCGCGGGAGCAGGCCATAGGCCGGGAACCACCAGGTCTGGTATTGCTCCTCTGCGTGATAAATCAGGTTAGCGGGTGCCAGAATATGGCTTATCCACCTGCGGACGTCGTGGTTTGCCCCGCGATGGCTGCGGCTATCAAAGAGCAGGTAGTAGCAGCCCTCCTCCAGGCGGCTTTCGAACGCCTTTTCACCGGCTGTTGGCCCTTCCAGGGTCAGGCCTGCGCTCAGCTCTTCGTTGAGATCCGGTAACACCCAGACGTTCACTTCGTCGATCAACGCCCTATAGCCAAAGTAATCATCAAAGGCGCGGATCTTCAGTTGATTATTGTTGTTCCGCGAAACGGAGTAGGGGCCCGTACCAATCGGCTGGCTGGAAAAATTGTTCAGTGATCGCCACTCGGCAGGCAGGATCATTGATGGCACGTAGCCCAGAAGCCACGGAAGCCATTTGTCCGGCTGCGAAAGCTCAATATCCAGCGTCCAGGCCGTTGGGGAGTGGATCCGCGTGATATGCGAATAGAGCGGCAGCGTGCGGGCGCGCTCTAAAGAGGCGATAACGTCGCGCATCTCCAGCTCGCGTCCATGGTGGAAATGAATGCCGGGGCGTAGAAAGAAGCGCCAGTGCAGCGGAGACACCTGTTGCCAGTGATGGGCAATATCCGCTTCCAGTTCCCCGTTTTCCTCATTTATCCGCGTCATACCGCTGAATATCTGCCGGGCCATGTGGGTTTCAGAGCGACGTAACGCCGTACCGGGCAACAGATTTTTCATTGGGCGGTAGTAAAGTACCCGCAGAATGTGGCGTCCCTGACGAAAGCTGCGTCCCAGATGCGAGACCAGCATCTGGCGCACGGCGGCTTTGTCGCCCACCAGCTGGACCAGCTGATCGATGCGGTCCTGCTCCAGCAGATCCTCCGCTCGCTGTTGCTGTAACGCCAGGCCGGTATAAAGGAAAGTCAGGCGCGAACGCTTGCCGCGTCCGGCTTCGGCCTCCCAGTTTAGCCAGCCCTGCTGCTGCATGGTATTAAGGAGCGTGCGCATATGACGCCGGGAGCAGTTGAGGAGCTCGGCCAGCTCGTTCAGCGTGGTCTCCTGCGATTGCCCCTCGCAGCACTGCCAGAGGCGGATAAATTGTTGTTGCAGACGACCGGAAGGCATAAAAGGGGAACTCCTGACAAAAAATCAGCAATTTATTAATCCCTATATTAAGCCAATAATCCTTATCGATGAAGCGAGGAGGTAAATTATGAAGAGGTCTACCGCACGTCAGTTTTATCAGCACTATTTTTCAGCGACAAAGGGAGTGTCCTGGCTGGCCCGCCAGTGCGCAGAGCAGCGGCTGAGAATACTGGAAGATCTGATGCAGTGGGACGTTACGAAACCGACCTCTTCTCGCTAACTCGCCTCGATCATGTGTGACTGAGTATTGGTGCTAATCACCCGCCAGCAAAATGTTTTTTGCTGGCTTTTTTCGTTTACTATTCCACCCAATTTCGATTCGCTTTCATAAGGACTTGCGCATGCTCTGGTTGATGACGATGGGGCGACGCCTGAATGGCGTGTACGCCGCTTTTATGCTGGTGGCCTTCATGATGGGCGTGGCCGGCGCGCTTCAGGCGCCGACACTGAGCCTGTTTCTCAGCCGCGAGGTGGGGGCGCAGCCGTTTTGGGTGGGCCTGTTCTACACCGTCAACGCTATTGCCGGGATCCTCGTCAGCCTGTGGCTGGCGAAACGATCCGACAGCCAGGGCGATCGCCGCAAGCTGATCCTCTTTTGTTGCGCCATGGCCGTGGGCAACGCATTATTGTTTGCCTTCAACCGCCATTACCTGACGCTCATTACCTGCGGCGTGCTGCTGGCCTCTCTGGCGAACACCGCCATGCCGCAACTGTTCGCCCTGGCCCGGGAGTACGCCGACAGCTCGGCGAGGGAAGTGGTGATGTTCAGCTCGGTGATGCGTGCGCAGCTCTCTCTCGCGTGGGTCATCGGTCCGCCGCTGGCGTTTATGCTGGCGCTGAACTACGGCTTCACCACCATGTTTTCCATCGCGGCGGGGATTTTTGTCATCAGCCTGGCGCTGATAGCCTTTGCGCTGCCATCGGTGGCGCGCGTAGAGCAGGTGACG
>OJKA01000155.1_pt1 | contig 37643 bp, 33 predicted proteins | sample 1596451 | NCBI WGS metagenome assembly OJKA01 (sample SAMEA4350155, study PRJEB24818) | metagenome | biome: human; feature: gut; material: faeces | place: Denmark | collected 2013-09 | reverse complement strand
TGGCAGTGTATAACTCATAATCCTCTCCATTATTGTCGGGCGGCACAGCTGTTAATGCCGCGTAAGCAGTTGGTTCATTATAGTTAATTAAATGATATTGAAAATGATTATCAATGCCGTAGTTTTTATAAGGTTATTAGATTTTTGATAAATGACAAAATTGTGAGTCTGCTCACGTGCTTAACGTGCTGATTGCCATCCTGAACAAAAGTGCGGCAACCTTCTGAAGGTTCCCAAACCGCCTCATTTTTACACTCATCAAGTCGGCGGGAAGCCTCCGGCTATAAAAACGATGAGGATGTAAAAATGAATCATGCGATTACGATGGGTATTTTCTGGCATTTGATAGGCGCGGCCAGTGCAGCCTGTTTCTATGCCCCGTTTAAAAAGGTGAAAGGCTGGTCATGGGAAACCATGTGGTCCGTTGGCGGTACCGTGTCCTGGCTGATTTTGCCGTGGACAATCAGCGTCATGCTGCTGCCGGATTTCTGGGGCTATTTCTCCTCCTTCAACGCCTCCACCCTGCTGCCGGTATTCCTGTTCGGCGCGATGTGGGGCATCGGTAATATCAACTACGGCCTCACCATGCGCTACCTAGGCATGTCGATGGGGATTGGCATCGCGATTGGCATTACGCTGATTGTTGGCACCCTGATGACGCCAATCCTCAACGGCCACTTCGACGTGCTGATCAACACCCAGGGCGGGCGAATGACGCTGCTGGGCGTGCTGGTGGCGGTGATCGGCGTGGGCATCGTCACCCGCGCAGGCCAGCTGAAAGAACGCAAGATGGGCATCAAAGCCGAAGAGTTCAACCTGAAGAAAGGGCTGCTGCTGGCGGTGATGTGCGGCGTCTTCTCGGCAGGCATGTCGTTCGCCATGAACGCCGCCAAACCGATGCACGACGCCGCTGCGGCGCTGGGCGTCGATCCGCTGTACGTTGCCCTGCCAAGCTACGTGGTGATCATGGGCGGCGGCGCGCTGGTAAACCTCGGCTTCTGCTTCATTCGTCTGGCAAAAGTGAAGAACCTGTCAGTAAAAGCCGACTTCTCGCTGGCAAAACCACTGATCGTCACCAACGTCCTGCTCTCCGCCCTCGGCGGTCTGATGTGGTATCTGCAATTCTTCTTCTACGCCTGGGGTCACGCCAGTATTCCGGCGCAGTATGACTACATGAGCTGGATGCTGCACATGAGCTTCTACGTGCTGTGCGGCGGGCTGGTTGGGCTGGTGCTGAAAGAGTGGAACAACGCCGGGCGTCGTCCGGTTGGCGTGCTGAGCCTGGGCTGTGTGGTGATTATCATTGCGGCCAATATCGTCGGCCTCGGCATGGCGAACTGATTACGCTGCCTTTCGACTGCGATGACGCCACTGAACCGGCGTCATCCCCACCTCACGGTTAAACACCACCGAAAAGTAGTTACTGTCCTCAAAGCCGCAGCGCATCGCCACTTCACTCACCATCAGCTCCGTATGCTGTAACAGGTACTGGGCGTGGCAGATGCGCAACTGGCGCAGATAATGGTTGACCGTCATCCCCGTCTGGGTGCGGAACTGCTGGCGCAGCGCGCGCTCGCTGCACTGCTCCTGCTCGCAGAATTTTTCCAGCACGAAACTCTTGTTCAGACTGCCCGCAAGCCGGGTGATGAGCTTATCCAGCAGCGCTTCCTGTGTGGTAGCAGAGGGATTATCCGTAGCGTAACGATGCCGCTTCAGGGTCATCACCAGCTGGGCAAAAAGCAGCTCCGACATCTGGTTTGCCACCGGATCGCTCTTCTGGCTCTCCTGCTCCAGCTGGGAAATCGTCTGGCGCACCTGAGCCATGCCGTTGCTGCTTAAGCGCCAGTGCGGTTCGCCTCTGGCATCATGAAAACCGGGGATATTGCCCGCCCAGTCGACATTCAGTTTAAGTCTGTCGGGGCAGTAGATGACGTTCTGCAACACCAGATCGTTAACCGAGGCGTAGGAGTGTTTGTCTTCAGCGCGGATGTAGAACAGGTCTCCGCGCGTGATGCGGTAGGGGCGGTCGTTGAGGACGTGCAGGCCGTTGCCCCGCCATACCAGCACCAGCTCGCAAAACTCGTGGGTGTGCTCGGCAAAGACGTTTTGCGGGTAGCGGTCGGCCACCGCGACGGCCTGACTCGCGGAGGCAAAAAAATCATCTTTGCGAAGAATGAGCTGAGCAGCCACACCACAACCTCTACGGCGAATAACCGGACATTATTAGCCTTTTTGCAGCAAAAAAACGGTGACTGCCCTCGCGTTACTGAAGCAACGCGTCTTTCCCCTGACGAATATCGCGCGGCGACCAGTTAAACTCCCGGCGAAAAAGCGTCGAAAAGTGGTTACTGTCGCCGAATCCGCAGCGATAGGCGATATCGGTGACGCTTTCGTCGGTATGACGTAAAAGGTGCCGCGCTTTGATCAGGCGCAGACGGTTGAGGTAGCGCTGCGGCGTCAGCCCGGTATGCTGCTTGAGCTGACGATGCAGCGTGCGCAGCGAGAGCGAAAAGTCATCCGCCAGCGTTTCCCAGCAGACATCTTCGGCAAAATGATCTTCCAGCCAGGCCATCAGCTGATTCAGGCGCGCGTCGTTATTTTCCAGCCCTTCCACCAGGCTGCTGCGCCGCAGCAGCACCAGCAGCTGCATAAACAGCAGCTCGCGGGTAGCAATGGCGTGCGTCTCCTGTCCATCCTCGCTCTGCTCCATCTGGCTCACCAGCTGACGCACCTGCTGCAACGTGGACTGATTCACCCGCCAGTGCGAGGGGTAGTGACCGTCCTTCTCCTGCGGCAACAGCTGATTCAGCCCGGAGAGAAACTGGAACGCATCCGGAGAACGATAGAGCACATTGGTCAGGCAAAGGTTGTCGGTATGTTCATACAGGTGCCTGTCGTGATCGCGCACGAAGCACACCGTACCGCCGCTGATGGTATACGGCTGACCGTTAAACACGTGGATGCCCGTTCCGTGCTCAACAATCACAATTTCATGAAAATCATGATGATGCTCCGGGAACGCAGCCTGAGGCAGCCGTGGCTCAATCGCGACCGGCGAAGCCCCCGAAGGAAAAAAATCGACGCTGTGCAGTACGGTCATAACGGCCCCCACCAATGAGAAAAGTTCTCAAAATAGTAATTAAGGCCTTCCACGCTCACCTTAAATTTTTGACAGCAAACCGCGCAAAAGCTGTCGGTTTTTCAAGAAACAGGCGGAAAGATCAGGAAATGCGGTCAGCGTCACACTGCCTGCAAACCCCGCCATTACTGGAAACTGTGAACTCCCTCACGTTCATCTTTGCTTTCTTGCCAGCGCGAGATTTGGGCTGTCAGTGTCGAGAAGGTGGCTATTTCTTCCCTTTCTTACACTCCTCGCTAATGACTTAAGAAAGGACCCGACCATGACTTTTCGCCATTGTGTGGCTGTCGATTTAGGCGCATCCAGCGGCCGTGTAATGCTCGCCACCTGGGACTGCGACCTGCACACCCTTACGCTTCGCGAAATGCACCGTTTCGCCAATTGTCTGCAAAAACAGGACGGTTTTGTTACCTGGGATATCGACGCCCTGGAAGCAGAGATCCGCACCGGACTTCACAACGTCTGCGAAGACGGTATTCGCATCGACAGTATCGGCATTGATACCTGGGGTGTGGATTACGTACTGCTGGACAGTCACGGCGAACGCGTCGGCCTGCCCGTCTCCTACCGCGACAGCCGCACCGATGGGCTAATGGCGCACGCCATCGCCCAGCTTGGCAAGGAGAACATCTATGGTCGCAGCGGCATTCAGTTTCTGCCGTTTAACACGCTGTATCAGCTGCGCGCGCTGGTTGAGCAACAGCCAGAGCTGGTCGAAAAGGTGGCGCATGCGCTGCTGATCCCGGACTACTTAAGCTACCGTCTGACCGGCAATATGAACTGGGAATACACCAACGCCACCACCACGCAGCTGGTTAACATCAACACCGATAACTGGGATGAACATCTGCTGGCCTGGACGGGCGCCTCGCCGTCCTGGTTCGGCGCGCCAACCCATCCGGGCAATGTGATCGGCCACTGGCTTTGCCCGCAGGGGAATGAAATCCCCGTTGTCGCCGTCGCCAGTCACGACACCGCGAGCGCGGTCATTGCCTCGCCGCTCGCTGGCAAAGACGCGGCGTACCTCTCTTCCGGCACCTGGTCGCTGATGGGCTTTGAGAGCAAAACACCCTACACCAGCGATGCCGCACTGGCGGCGAACATCACTAACGAAGGTGGCGCCGAAGGGCGCTACCGGGTGCTGAAGAACATCATGGGCCTGTGGCTGCTCCAGCGGGTGCTGAAAGAGCAGAACATCACCGACCTGCCCGCGCTTATCGCGGAAACTGAAACGCTGAAGGCCTGCACCTTCCTGATTAACCCGAACGACGACCGCTTTATCAACCCGGCGCACATGAGCGCCGAAATCCAGGCCGCCTGCGTCGAGGCCGGGCAGCCGGTGCCGTCCAGCCCGGCCGAGCTGGCGCGCTGCATTTTTGACAGCCTCGCCCTGCTGTATGCCGACATCCTCAGCGAACTGGCTGACCTTCGCGGCAAACCGTTCACGCAGCTGCATATCGTGGGCGGCGGCTGCCAGAACCAGCTGCTGAACCAGCTCTGCGCGGATGCCTGCGGCATTACCGTGGTGGCAGGTCCGATTGAAGCCTCCACGCTCGGCAATATCGGCATTCAGCTGATGACCCTGGACGAACTGTCCAACGTTGACGATTTCCGTTCGGTGGTGACGGCGAATAACAGCCTGACCACCTTCACCCCCCATCCCTGCCATGAAATTGCCCGCTACCGGGCGCAGTTTCAGCAAAAACGACTGACTAAGGAGCTTTGCGCATGACCACTCAACTTGAACAAGCCTGGGACCTGGCTAAACAGCGTTTCGCCGCCGTCGGCGTGGATGTCGAAGAGGCGCTGCGCCAGCTCGACCGTCTGCCCGTCTCCATGCACTGCTGGCAGGGTGATGACGTTGCTGGCTTCGAGAACCCGGGCGGTTCCCTGACGGGGGGTATTCAGGCCACGGGTAACTATCCGGGCAAAGCGCGCAACGCCACCGAACTGCGTGCGGATCTGGAGCTGGCGCTGAGCCTGATCCCCGGGCCAAAGCGCCTGAATCTGCACGCCATTTATCTCGAATCCGACGAGCCGGTGGCGCGTAATGAAATCAAACCGGAGCACTTTACGAACTGGGTGGCGTGGGCGAAAGCCAACAAGCTGGGCCTGGACTTTAACCCCTCCTGCTTCTCGCACCCGCTGAGCGCGGACGGCTTTACCCTTGCGCACGCCAACGACGAAATCCGCCAGTTCTGGATCGACCATGTCAAAGCCAGCCGCCGCGTTTCTGCGTATTTCGGCGAGCAGCTTGGCACGCCGTCGGTGATGAACATCTGGATCCCGGACGGTATGAAGGACATCACCGTCGACCGTCTGGCTCCGCGCCAGCGCCTGCTGGCCGCGCTGGATGAGGCCATCAGCGAGAAGCTGGACCCGGCGCACCACATCGACGCCGTGGAGAGCAAGCTGTTCGGCATTGGCGCCGAGAGCTACACCGTCGGCTCGAACGAGTTCTACATGGGGTACGCCACCAGCCGCCAGACCGCGCTGTGCCTGGATGCCGGTCACTTCCATCCGACCGAGGTGATCTCCGACAAAATCTCCGCTGCCATGCTCTACGTGCCGCGCCTGCTGCTGCACGTCAGCCGCCCGGTGCGCTGGGACAGCGACCACGTGGTGCTGCTGGATGACGAAACCCAGGCGATTGCCAGCGAAATCATCCGCCACGATCTGTTCGACCGCGTACACATTGGCCTCGACTTCTTCGACGCTTCCATCAACCGCATCGCGGCGTGGGTTATCGGCACCCGCAACATGAAGAAAGCCCTGCTGCGCGCGCTGCTGGAGCCTGTCGCCGCCCTGAAACAGCTGGAGGCTAACGGTGACTACACCGCGCGCCTGGCGCTGCTGGAAGAGCAGAAATCCCTGCCGTGGCAGGCGGTGTGGGAAATGTACTGCCAGCGTCACGATGCGCCTGCGGGCAGCCAGTGGCTGGACAACGTGCGGGCATATGAGAAAGACGTTCTTGCCGCTCGTCAGTAAAAATATTGCCCGGCGGCGCGTTGCTTGCCGGGCCTACAGGTAAAAGTAGGCCGGGTAAGCGTAGCGCCACCCGGCATTTTCAAAGGAAACACAGTATGCAGACCATCACCACCTCCTGGTTCGTCCAGGGCATGATTAAAGCCACCTCCGACGCCTGGCTTAAAGGCTGGGACGAGCGCAACGGCGGCAACCTGACGCTGCGCCTGGACGACGCGGATATCGAGCCTTTCGCGGCCGATTTCCACCAGAAGCCGCGCTATATCGCGCTGAGCCAGCCGATGCCGCTGCTCGCCAACACGCCGTTTATCGTCACCGGTTCCGGGAAGTTCTTCCGCAACGTACAGCTCGATCCGCAGGCCAACCTCGGCGTGGTGAAGGTGGACAGCGACGGCGCGGGCTACCACATTCTGTGGGGCCTGACGGACGAAGCGGTGCCAACCTCTGAGCTGCCGGCGCACTTCCTCTCCCACTGCGAGCGCATCAAGGCGACCAACGGCAAAGACCGCGTGATCATGCACTGTCACGCCACCAACCTGATCGCCCTGACCTACGTGCTGGAAAACAGCGCTGATTTTATTACCCGCAAGCTGTGGGAAGGCAGCACCGAGTGTCTGGTGGTGTTCCCGGACGGCGTCGGCATTCTGCCGTGGATGGTGCCGGGTACCGACGAAATCGGCCAGGCAACCGCGACGGACATGCAGAAACACTCACTGGTGCTGTGGCCGTTCCACGGCGTCTTCGGCAGCGGCCCGACGCTGGATGAAACCTTCGGCCTGATCGACACCGCCGAGAAATCCGCAGAGGTGCTGGTGAAGGTCTATTCCATGGGCGGCATGAAGCAGACCATCACCCGGGAAGAGCTGATCGCCCTGGGTAAACGCTTTGGCGTCACCCCGATGCAGTCGGCGTTAGATTTGTACCAATAACAACATCGCGCCCCGCTCATTGAGACGGGGCGAAAACCACCTGCAATCCCTACAACTAACTCAAGTCAGTGGAGTAAAAGCAATGAAAATAAAAGCAAGCTTGATCCTCACCGTTGCCGCTCTGGCGTTGTCCGGTTCCGCTTTAGCAGAAGTGAAAATCGCCCTGGTGGCGAAGTCCTTAGGGAATGGATTCTTCGAAGCAGCGAACGTCGGCGCGCAGGAGGCGGCCAAAGAGTTAGGCGATGTAAAAGTGATTTATACCGGCCCGACCACCACCACGGCGGAAGCGCAGATCGAGGTGCTGAACGGGCTGATCGCCCAGGGCGTGGATGCGATCGCGATTTCCGCGAACGATCCGGACGCCTTAGTGCCGGTGCTGAAAAAAGCGATGCAGCGCGGCATTAAGGTTGTGTCGTGGGATTCCGGGGTGGCGAAAGCCGGGCGTCAGATCCATCTCAACCCGTCCAATAACGCCCTGATTGGCGAAACCAACGTCAAGCTCGCCGCCGATGCCCTGAAAGCGCTGAACGTGGAGAAAGGCGATGTGGCGGTGCTGAGCGCCACGCCAACCTCCACCAACCAGAACACCTGGATTGCGGAGATGAAAAAGGTGCTGCCGAAGTACCCGTCCGTCAATCTGGTGACCGTGGCCTACGGGGACGATCTCTCTGACAAGAGCTACCGCGAAGCGGTCGGCCTGCTGAAAACCTACCCGGAGCTGAAAGTGATTGTTTCGCCTTCTTCCGTGGGCATTGTGGCTGCCGCGCAGGCGGTGAAAGACCAGGGCAAGATCGGCAAAGTGTACGTGACGGGGCTGGGCCTGCCGTCCGAGATGGCGGGCGCGGTGAAGTCCGGCGCAAGCAAGAGCTTTGCCATCTGGAACCCGATTGACCTGGGCTATGCCGCAACCTACCTGGCGGATGACCTGGTAAAAGGCACCGCCACTAAAGACGAAGCCAGCATGGGTAAACTGGGCAAAGTGAAGCTGGATGCCGACGGCAACGGCGCGATGGCCGAGCCGTTCGTTTACGATGCCAGCAATATTGATAAGTTCTCGAAAATCTTTTGATCCTTTCCCCCCTCACCCTAGCCCTCTCCCAAAGGGAGAGGGAACGTTAACCCCCTCTCCCTTTGGGAGAGGGTCGGGGTGAGGGTGAACCAAACGGAGAACTATCATGACCCCATTGCTACAGCTTTCTGGCATCACCAAGGTGTTCCCCGGCGTGCGTGCTCTTGAGAACGTGCAGCTTGCGCTGTGGCCCGGCAAAGTGACGGCGCTTATCGGCGAAAACGGCGCGGGCAAGTCGACGCTGGTCAAAGTGATGACCGGCATATACCAGCCCGACGAGGGCGAAATTCTCTACAAGGCGATCCCCGTTCACCTTCCGACGCCGGAGTCGGCGCATAAAATGGGCATCACCGCCATTCACCAGGAAACCGTCCTGTTTGATGAACTCTCGGTCACCGAAAATATCTTTGTCGGTCAGTACCTTCACAAAGGCTTCCTGAAAAAGCTCGACTGGCCGGAAATGCACCGCCGGGCGCAGGCTATTCTCGCCCGCCTTGAGGTGCAAATCGACCCGCGCGCAACGCTGAAAACCCTGAGCATAGCCCAGCGTCACATGGTGGCGATTGCCCGCGCGCTGTCGTTTGAGGCGCAGGTGGTGATCCTCGATGAACCCACGGCGGCGCTGTCACAGCATGAAATCCTCGAGTTTTACCAGATTGTGGAGCGCTTAAAGCAGGAGGGCAAAGCCATCCTGTTTATCTCCCACAAGTTCGACGAGATCTTCGAGCTTGCAGACCACTACACCATCCTGCGCGACGGCGCGTTCGTCGGAGAAGGCGCGATGAGTGCGATAACCGAGGAGCGGATGGTGTCGATGATGGTCGGGCGCGCCATCACCCAGACCTTCCCGAAAATCGAGTGCGAAAAAGGCGAGACGGTGCTGGAGGTAAAGAACCTCTGCCACCCGACCGAGTTTGCCAACATCTCCTTCTCCCTGCGTAAAGGGGAAATCCTCGGCTTCTACGGGCTGGTCGGCGCCGGGCGTACCGAGCTAATGCAGGCGCTTTCCGGCGTCACGCGGCCGTCGTCGGGCGAAATTATCCTCAACGGCCAGCCTCAGCGCTTTCGCCATCCTGCGGATGCGATCAAAGCTGGTATCGTCTGCGTGCCGGAAGAGCGGCAGAAGCAGGGCGCGATTATCGAGCTGCCGATTGCCCAGAACATCAGCCTGCCGCAGCTCGGCAAGCTCAATCCGAACGGCGTACTGCACGACGACCGCGAATGGAAGCTGGCAGACGACTACGCCAGCCGCCTGCAAGTGAAAGCCTTTAGCTGGAAGCAGGCGGTGGAAACGCTCTCCGGCGGCAACCAGCAAAAGGTGGTTATCGCTAAGTGGCTGGCAACGCATCCTGACGTGATCATCCTCGATGAGCCGACAAAAGGCATCGATATCGGCTCAAAGGCAGCCGTTCATCACTTTATGTCCGAACTGGTCAGTCAGGGGCTGGCGGTGATTATGGTCTCGTCCGAACTGCCGGAAGTGATGGGCATGGCGGACCGTATCATCGTGATGCACGAAGGGCTGATGGTGGCCGAATACCAGGCGGGAGACGCGACGGCGGAAACCATCGTCAGCGCCGCCAGCGGTGCAAAACAGGAGGCGGCATAAATGCTTAGCTCACTCTTAAAACACCGCGAGGCGCTGCTTGGCGCGGTGATTGTCCTGATGGTCGTCGCCATCGGCAGCCGCGTGCCATCGTTTATCGCGCCGGGCAACCTGGTGGAGATGTTTAACGACACCGCCATTCTGATCGTCCTCGCGCTCGGGCAGATGATGGTGCTGCTCACTAAAGGCATCGACCTGTCGATGGCGGCTAATCTGGCCCTGACCGGGATGATTGTCGCCCTGATTAACTTCCATTACCCCGACGTGCCCGTCTGGGCGCTGCTGATCCTCGCCAGCGCGCTTGGGCTGCTGATGGGCGCAATAAACGGCCTGCTGGTGTGGAAGCTGGGCATTCCGGCGATTGTGGTCACGCTCGGCACCATGAGCATCTACCGCGGGATTATCTTTTTGCTCTCCGGCGGCGGCTGGGTGAACTCAAACCAGATGGGTGCAGACTTCCTCGGCCTGCCGCGTGCGTCAGTGCTGGGCCTGCCGGTGCTGAGCTGGTGCGCCATCGCCGTACTGTTGCTGGTGGGCTACTTCCTGCGCTACAGCCGCACCGGACGGGCGCTCTACACCGCAGGCGGGAACGCCACGGCGGCGTACTACACCGGGATCAACGCCGGGAAAATGCAGTTTGTCAGCTTCTGCCTCTCCGGGCTGCTGGCCGGGTTCTGCGGGTATCTGTGGATTTCGCGCTTTGCGGTGGCCTATGTCGACGTGGCGAACGGCTTTGAGTTGCAGGTGGTCGCCGCCTGCGTGATTGGCGGGATCAGCACCATGGGCGGCACCGGGCGCGTGCTCGGCTGCCTGTTCGGGGCGCTGTTTCTCGGCGTCATCAACAACGCCCTGCCGGTGATCGGCGTCTCCCCGTTCTGGCAGATGGCGATTTCCGGCTCGGTCATTGTCATCGCTGTGCTGCTGAACGAGCGCGGCAACAAGCGCAAAGGCAGGTTGATCCTGCGCGACGCGGCGCTGGCACGTCAGAAACTGGCGGTGAAACCATGAGTAAAATGATGACATCTGAAGAGTTCAACCCCACTTCTGCGCCGGGCATCTTCCAGCGCCTGCTGTGCTGGGAGGGCTTCCTGCTGGCGGTGACGCTGGCGGTGTTTGTGGTGAACGCGCTCGCCTCGCCCTACTTCCTCAATATCTGGAACCTCTCCGACGCGACGTTCAACTTCACGGAAAAAGCGATCATTGTGTTGCCGATGGCGATGCTGATTATCGCCCGGGAAATTGACCTGTCGGTGGCCTCCACCATCGCGCTCAGCTCCACGGTGATGGGCTTTTGCGCGGCAGCGGGCGTCGATACGCCGCTGCTGGTCTGCGTGGGATTAGGCGTCGGGCTACTGTGCGGGCTGTTCAACGGCATTCTGGTGACGCGCTTTAACCTGTCGTCCATCGTCATCACCATCGGCACCATGAGCCTGTACCGCGGGATCACCTACATCCTGCTCGGGGACCAGGCGCTGAACAGCTACCCGGAGAGCTTCGCCTGGTTCGGACAGGGCTACGTCTGGGGCGCGCTGTCGTTTGAGTTCGCGCTGTTTATCGTCCTGGCCGCTCTGTTTGCCTTTGTGCTGCACCGCACCAATTTTGGCCGCCGCACCTACGCCATCGGCAACAACCCGACCGGCGCGTGGTACTCCGGCATCAACGTGAAGCGCCACAACCTGATCCTGTTTGCGCTGGTAGGACTGATGTCCGGCCTGGCGTCGGTGCTGCTCACCTCGCGTCTGGGCAGTACCCGCCCGACCATCGCGATGGGCTGGGAGCTGGCGGTGGTGACGATGGCGGTGCTCGGCGGCGTCAATATTCTCGGTGGGTCCGGCAGCATGGTGGGCGTTATTATCGCCGCCTTCCTGATGGGGCTGGTGACCTTTGGCCTGAGCCTGCTCAACGTGCCCGGCATCGTAATGTCGGTGATTATCGGCGCGATGCTGATCGTGGTGATTTCGCTGCCGATTATTACCCGCCGGGTGATGCAGCGAAGACGGAATTAAATTGCCCCTCACCCTAACCCTCTCCCCACAGGGGAGAGGGGACTGCTCGGTGCGGCCTTTCACCCTCTCCCCTATGGGGAGAGGGCTGGGGTGAGGGGGAAACGGATTACCTCAAAATCATATTAAGGAGAATTATCATGAGCTTTATGTTGGCACTCCCCAAAATCAGCCTGCACGGCGCGGGCGCGATCGGCGATATGGTCAATCTGGTGGCAAACAAGCAGTGGGGCAAAGCGCTGGTTGTCACCGACGGCCAGCTGGTAAAACTCGGCCTGCTAGACAGCCTGTTTACCGCGCTGGACGCCCATCAGATGTCGTATCACCTGTTCGATGAGGTATTCCCGAATCCGACGGAAGCGCTGGTGCAAAAAGGCTATGCGGCATATCAGGACGCGGAGTGTGATTACCTGATTGCCTTCGGCGGCGGCAGCCCGATTGATACCGCCAAGGCAATCAAAATCCTCACCGCCAACCCCGGTCCGTCAACCGATTACTCCGGCGTCGGCAAGGTGAAAAACGCGGGCGTGCCGCTGGTGGCGATCAACACCACCGCAGGCACGGCGGCGGAGATGACCAGCAACGCGGTGATCATCGACTCCGCGCGGCAGGTGAAAGAGGTGATTATCGACCCGAACATCATTCCGGATATCGCCGTGGACGATGCCAGCGTGATGCTCGATATTCCCGCCTCCGTGACCGCCGCAACCGGCATGGATGCCTTGACCCACGCCATTGAAGCCTACGTGTCCGTCGGCGCGCACCCGCTGACCGATGCCAACGCGCTGGAGGCGATTCGCCTGATCAACCTCTGGCTGCCGAAAGCGGTCGACGACGGTCACAACCTGGAAGCGCGCGAGCAGATGGCCTTTGGTCAGTATCTGGCGGGCATGGCGTTTAACAGCGCCGGTCTGGGGCTGGTGCACGCCCTGGCGCACCAGCCGGGCGCGACGCACAACCTGCCACACGGCGTGTGCAACGCCATTCTGCTGCCGATCATCGAAAACTTTAACCGCCCGAACGCGGTTGCCCGATTTGCCCGCGTGGCGCAGGCGATGGGCGTTGACACGCGCGGCATGAGCGATGAAGCGGCCAGCATGTCAGCCATTCAGGCGATTCGTGACCTGAGCGCCCGCGTCGGTATTCCGTCCGGCTTCAGCCAGCTTGGCGTGACCAAAGCCGATATCGAAGACTGGCTGGATAAAGCCCTCGCCGACCCGTGCGCGCCGTGTAACCCGCGCACCGCCAGCCGCGATGAGGTCCGCGAGTTGTACCTGGAGGCTTTATGATCCGCAAAGCGTTTGTGATGCAGGTAAACCCGGACGCGCACGAGGAGTACGCACGTCGCCACAACCCGATCTGGCCTGAGCTGGAGGCGGTACTGAAAGCCCACGGCGCGCACCACTACGCCATTTACCTCGACAAAACCCGCAACCTGCTGTTTGCGACGGTGGAGATTGAATCGGAGGAGCGCTGGAACGCGGTGGCAAACACCGATGTCTGCCAGCGCTGGTGGAAATATATGGGTGACGTTATGCCGTCGAACCCGGATAACAGCCCGGTGAGTGCGGGGCTGAAAGAGGTGTTTTACCTGGACTGATTTCCGTCACTTTCATCAAAATATGCGCATGCTCGCATTTCTCAAAAACCCCTGGCTTACCAGGGGTTTTGCTATTGAATGCTAAACGCCCTGTGTTAATTTCACCCAAAACTGGCATACGCCAGTTAATCATGGAGTGATTTAATATGGCTGATTTAAAGGTTGTTACCCTTGGCGGTGGTTCAGGATATACCCCAGAGCTCATCGACGGATTTATTCGCCGTCACCACGAGCTGCCGGTTAGCGAATACTGGCTGGTGGATATCGAAGCGGGTAAAGAGAAGCTGGAAATTGTCGGCGCGCTGGCCCAGCGCATGGTGAAGAAAGCGTGCATCAGCATGACCGTGCACCTGACCACGGATCTGGACGCCGCCCTGAAGGGCGCTAGCTTTGTGACCACGCAAATTCGGGTGGGGCAACTGGCGGCGCGCATTCAGGATGAGAAAATCCCGCTGCGCTACGGCGTGCTGGGTCAGGAAACCACCGGGCCCGGCGGCTTTATGAAAGCCCAACGCACCATTCCCGTGCTGCTGGATTTATGCAGGAAGATGGAGGTACTGTGCCCGGACGCATGGCTGATTAACTTCACCAACCCTGCTGGGATCGTGACCGAAGCGCTCTCGCAGCACAGCCCCATTAAATCGATAGGGATTTGCAGCGGGGCAAACAGCATGATGCGCGACGTCGCAAAAGCCTACGGTGTAGAACGAGACGCAGTGGATGCCAGAATTATTGGCCTGAACCACCTGATTTTTGCCGACAGGATCCGCGTGCAGGGGCAGGATTGCACAGACGATTTTATCGAGAAGCTGGCACAAGGCGTGGGCGGCAATCAGCTGAAAAACATCCCTGACATTGGGCTACCTGCCGATTTCATCCGCGCCCTGCGGCTCTATCCGCTCTCTTATCTGAAGTATTTTTACCTCAGCCGCGAAATGGTCGAGCATGAGATTGACGAGCTCACGCACGGCGGCACGCGAGGAGAGCAGTCCCTCGTTATCGAAAAATCGCTATTTGAGCTATACCGGGATCCGACGCTGTGTGAGAAACCCGCAGCCCTCGCCGCCCGAGGCGGTGCGCTCTATTCCGACACCGCCTGTTCCATCATCAGTTCGATTTACAACAATAAACGCGAAATCCACGTTGTTAACGTGCCGAACCGGGGCACCACGCCCGATCTGCCCGATACCGCGGTCATTGAAACCAACGCCATGATCGACGCCTGCGGCGCGCATCCGCTGAGCTACGGACATCTGCCGGTGGCCGTCAAAGGGCTCATTCAGAGCGTCAAAACCTTTGAGGAGCTAACGGTTGAAGCTGCCCTTACCGGAGACCGCCGCGTGGCACTGCTGGCACTGGCGTCGCATCCGCTGGTGCCATCCGTTGCCGTGGCGGAGGCGATATTAAGTGACTACCTGCTCGCCAACCGCGAGTTTTTACCTCAGTACGCGCACTGATGCGCTCGGCGATCTACAGGGAGTTCATATGAAGCGTTTTCTGGAGAATCAGTTAGTGCCGATCATGATGAAAATCGGCAATAACGTCATTCTCGTTGCCGTGCGTAACGGCATCGCCTTTACCTTGCCGTTTATCATTGCCGGCAGCGTGTTTTTGATCGTGGCTAATCTGCCCATTCCCGGCTGGAGCGGGTGGATTGGACAATACGCGGAGCTGCTCAGCATCCCGGTGCAAGCGACGTTTGGCGCCATCGGTCTTATCGCCGCCATCGGCATTAGCTATAACCTGGCCAGGCACTACGCGCTGGATGGCCTGAGCTGCGCCTGCATCACGGTGGCCGTGTTCCTGCTGTCGCAAATCGACGAGTATCACAAGATTAACGTCGATAACTTTGGTGCATCGGGGCTTTTCTCGGCCATTATTTTGTCGGTGATAACGGTCTATATCGTGCGCTTTTTTATCCAGCGCAAGCTCTACATCACCCTGCCGGACGGCGTGCCGCCCGCCGTGCTTCAGTCGTTTGTCAGCCTGGCTCCGGCCTTCGTCTGCCTCGCACTGATCTGGGTGGTGCGGGTGGTGCTGAACTTTGATATCAATGCCTTTTTCACGCTCATCCTCAGCCCGCTGGTCACGGGGCTGGACACGCTCCCGGGCATGTTGTTGCTGGTTGGGCTAATCTCCCTGCTGTGGTGCTGCGGCATTCACGGCACCAACGTCCTGTCCGGTATTACCAGCCCAATTTTCCTGAAGTTTATTGCTGAGAACACCGAGGCGTATCTTTCCCACCAGCCCATTCCCCACGTCAGCGCCGAGGGTTTCTACACCATTTTTATTTGCTCTGGCGGGTCCGGCGCGACCATGGGGCTGGTGCTGGCGATGCTGATGTCAAAGAGTCGCTATTACCGATCCGTAGGACGGGTTTCCGTGGGGCCGTCGCTGTTTTGCATCAATGAACCGGTTATCTTCGGCGTGCCGATGGTGCTGAACCCGCTGATGATGATCCCGCTGGTACTGACGCCCATGGTGATTTGCACCTGCTCGTGGCTACTCATGACGTTTGGCATTATCGGTAAGCCCGTGTTCCAGATCCCGTGGACAATGCCGCCGATACTGAACGCCTACTTTGCCACCGGAGGGAATATCCCTGCCGCCATCTGGTCCGGCTGCATGGTGCTTATCTCTGCGGTGATGTATTTTCCGTTCTTCAAAATGCTTGAGAAAAAGCAACTCGCGCAGGAAAAGCGCGAAAAAGAAGCCGAAATGTATCCACTCGGTGAGCAAGGTTAAACTTTAGGGCGCTGGTCAGCGCCCGCCTTATCCTTCAGTGGTACACTGCCCGCCTTCATGACTGACTGATACCTTCCTCATGGCCGCTCGCTATATTGAAATCAAAAACAGTATCAGAGACGACATTCTGAATAATCGCTATCAGGTGGGAGAAAAAATCCCGTCTGAACGGGAGCTGTCTCTGATTTACGGCGTCAGCCGCGTGACGCTGCAAAAGTCCATGCACCTGCTGGAGCAGGAGGGCTTTATTGAGCGCATTCACGGAAAGGGAATGTTTGTTACCCGCACCATCGAGAATGATCTGTACTTACTCAATAACGGCACCGGTGATTCAGTGCTGGGCTTTTCCCGCGAGTTTCATCAGGTCGAGGTCTCCAGCCGCCTCATCCGCCATCAGCTACTCACCGCCAGCCCGGCTATTGCCCGAGAACTGGAGATACAGGCTGAACAGCGAGTTCACTTTATTCGCCGCGTACGCCTCATTGACGATGCGCCAGTGCTGATCGAGGATTCGTGGGTCTGCGCATCGGTCATTGCCACCATTCCCGACGAGGTGCTGGACGGCGGCTCGCTGTATGAATACATAGAAACTTACACCGGCAAAAAGATTAAGTTTTACAACTCGGTTATCGAGGGTGATCTGTTTTCCGAAGAGATGGCAGGTCTGCTGGGTATAGCTCCGGGGATGCCGATGTTGAAAGTTTCCGGCGTCACCAAGCTTGAAGACGGCACCGCTTTTAACTATTCGATTGGCTACAACCGGGCCGATAAATTCAAAATCAAAAATAGCTGGGTGGGGAAATAACGCGCCACGGCTTCCCGTGGCACTCAGGATTTAGCGGGTCACCGGCTCGGCGCGCAGCGCGTCAGCGGGTTTGCAGTTTGACAGCGTAAACGCCGACACCACCGTGATCGCCAGCACGAAACAGCCCAGTATCAGATACGTCTCCTGGAAGCCGACCCGGTCATACATATTTCCGGCAAAGGCGGAGAGGAAGATCGCCGCCGACTGTTTGGCAAACTGGAAGCCAATCAGGTAGATGGTGGCCGACAGTCGCGTATCAAACACCCCGGTGATGTACTTGAATGCCCCCACCAGCAGGAACGGGACTTCCAGCGCGTGCAGCATCTTCAGGGCAATCACCTCCACGGCGGTGGTGGCAAACGACGAGCCGATAATGCGCGTCGCCATGATCACCCCGGCAATCAGCAGCGTGTTTTTCGCGCCGATGCGGTTAATGATCCACGGCGAGCAGAACATGATGATCGCGTTACAGATTTCCCCCGCCGTGGTGGCGAAACCAAAGGCGCGGGTCCCCTCCTGCGGCGTGGCGAAGAAGGTTTTGAAGAAGGTGGCAAACTGCTGGTCGAAGACGTCATACACGCAGGCCACGCCAATCACGTACAGGATGAACATCCACATTCTGCGCTGGCGGAACAGGGTAAAGACGGTTTTAGCGGTGATCTGCGGCTGATTCGCGCCCAGGGCGTTCATCACCTGCGCCGTCTGGTTAGGCTTCGGTTTCGCGACCACCAGCAGCAGCATCAGCAATAGCGCCGCGGCCGACCCCATCCAGAAGACGTACGACGGATCGATGCCGAACAGGATGCCGCCCGTTGAGGCGCACAGCCCCCAGCCGAGACAGCCGAACATGCGCGCCTTGCCGTACTCAAAAAAGCTGTTGCGGCTTACGCGCTCAATATAGGCCTCAATCGCCCCCGACCCCGCTGAGAAGACAAAGCCGATATACAACCCACCGCTCAGCGCCCCCAGCCAGATATTGGTTTTCAGCAGCGGGGCGAAGACGAACAGGAAGAACGGCGCGAACAGGAACAGCAGCACCGAGATGATCCAAAGCAGGTGTTTTTTCAGCCCCAGCTTGTCCGAAATGACCCCCAGCACCGGCTGGAAGGCAATGGCCGACAGCGAGATGCAGGAGAAAACAATCCCGGTATGGGTTTTGTTCAGGCCGATGATGTCCGACAGCCAGATCGGCAGGAACGGAAAGCAGGTGGCCATGATGAAGAAGTAGAGAAAGAAGAACAGCCCGAAGATCCAGAAATTAGGGTTGTCTTTGTGGGTACAGGTTGTTGTGTTCATTATTTTTATCCTCAACGGAGGGCCGGTTGCCCGGCCCGTCACCCTTACACGCGTTCCACACCAATCAGAATGGCGGTTTCCGGATCCAGAATCGGCAGTGCAATACCCGCCTGCATCAGCCACTCACCGCTTACCGTTTGCGGCGCGTTCATCCACGCCGGCAGCTTACGCATGGTGTGCCCGCCCTCGCCCGTAATCTGGATGTTCGGGTGATCGAGCAGCGTGATGCGGTACAGCGCGCTGGCGTCTAACCCCGGCATGCGCAGCGGCATCATCAGGGTGTAATCCGGCATCGCGAGCTGGCTGACCAAAAACAGCCCCTGCGTCTTATCTTCGCTCACTATACCCTGCGCCAGGGTGGTGGCGTCCGGCATATCCACGCGCCACTGGGTGCCGTGATGAATGACCTCTCGCCACCGCTTGTGCAGCGCGGCGTAATGGCGATAGCCTTCACGCTCCTGCGCATCGACGGTGAGCGGATCCAGCTCCAGCCCCATGTGACCAAACAGCGCCGTCAGCCCACGGAACTGAATGCTGTGCTGGCGGAAGGTGGCGTGACATTTATGATGACCGATATGCGCCCCCATCACCTCCGGCGGGAAGAAGTAGCTCATGCCGCGCTGGATAGTGTTGCGCTCCAGCGCGTCGTTATTGTCGGACGCCCAGAAGCGGTGGCAGCGGGTCAGCACTTCATAATCGATTCGCCCGCCGCCGGAGGAGCAGGATTCAAACTCAATGTGCGGGAAGCGCTCGCCCAGCACGTCCAGCAGGCGATAAAACTGGCGCGTCTGGGCGTCGGCGGCGGCTTTGCCCTTGTGCCCTGGCTGCACCAGCTCGCGGTTCATATCCCATTTCACGTAGTCGACCGCGTGTTCGCCCAGCAGCCAGCTCATGCGTTCGACCAGATATTCAAAGGCCTGCGGAATATTGAGATTGAGTACCAGCTGGTGTCGCCCGGTCGCCTGGGCGTAGCCCGGCAGCGCCAGCACCCAGTCAGGGTGCGCGCGATACAGATCGGAATCGGGGTTAATCATCTCCGGCTCAACCCAGATACCAAACTCCATGCCGAGCTGTTTAACGTGATCGATCACCGGCTTAAGGCCGTTCGGGTATTTTTTCTCGTCCAGATACCAGTCGCCCAGCGCGGCGTGGTCGTCGTTGCGGCCTTTGAACCAGCCGTCGTCAATGATAAAGCGCTCCACGCCCAGCGCTGCGGCCTCGTCGGCCATGCGCATGATGTAGTCCGGATCGTGGTTGAAGTAGATCCCCTCCCAGGTGTTGAGATGCACCGGGCGCGGTTTATCTTCCGGGAAGCGGATAACGTTGTCGCGCAGGTAGCGGTGGAACTGCTGGCTCATGCCGTTCAGCCCGTGCGGGGAGTGGCTGGCATACAGGCGCGGCGTCCAGAGCGTTTCCCCCTCTTCAATCGCCCTTTCACCCGGCAGGTAGAGCGCTTCGGCCTGCATATAGCGGCGGCCATCGGTTTTCGCCTCTGCGCGCAGGCGGTGGTTACCACTCCAGCCCAGATGCACGCCCCAGACGTTGCCGTGCATTTCACTGAATGACGGCGTACCTGAAATCAGCGCCGGGAAATGTTCATGGGAGGTTTTACCCCGACGGTTTTCAATCACAAAGCTGTCATGTTCAAGCATCACGCGGTGCGGCTGAAACTCCCTGATCCAGCGTCCGTGGAAGGCCATCACCTCCTGCGCGCGTTCGGCCACCGGCAGCGTCACGGCAAAGCGATCCACCTGCCACGCCTGCATTTTCAGGTTGGTTAACCCATGACGCACCACCAGTACGCCGCTGGCATCCAGCGTTATTTCACTGGTCAGGCGCAGGCCTGCATGCTCGTCTTCAGCAGTGATTGTCAGGGCGTTTAACGCCTGCTGCACCTGCGTGGTTTTAAATACCGGCGATCCGTCCAGCCCCTGGCGGTGCCCCTCGATGCCCGGCGAGCCAAACAGCCCATGCCCCAGCTCTGCCATCAGCGTGACGGGGGAGTCGACGTCCAGCCTGCCATTAGCAACCGGACGCGCAATACTCAGCGCATCCTGCGGCGAAAAGTGCTGAAGGTGTGGCCCCCAGTAGAGAATTTCGGCGAACGGGTGGGTTTTTACCACCACGTCAACCGTATTGCTTTCAAGTCGAAAAATGGAATCTTGCATCAGACATCTCCTGTCATCGGGATGTCCTGAGTGTTGATCCGAAACGTTTCGGATACAAACCAAAACGTTTCGGATCTGTGATCGGGTTTGGAATTTTTGGTTAATCAGGCCGTCTGGCCTGGGGAGAATTCTGGCTGCCAGAGCACCTGAAGGGTGTCAATGTCGTCGCCATTAATCAGCTGGCGCACCATATCGGCAATCTGTTTCCCGACACCCTGACGGGTAGACTGGATCACCGCCGCGACGTCGATATCGACAATGCTGTCCTGCGGTAAGCCGTCATAGACCACCAGCGAAACGGCATTTTCACCGGTTAAGCGCCCCATCTGCGCCAGGGCCATCGCTGCGCCGTCGCCGTGGGTGTTGCAGTCGGTAATGATGGCCGTGGGCGGCTGCAGCAGGGAGAGAAGTTCTTGCGTGGTGGCATACCCCACGCGACGCGAAGGGGGCATGGCGCGCAGCCATTCGCTGGAAAGTCCGGCTTCCCGCAGCGCGTCCAGGTAGCCCTGGCGGCGCTGGGTGATGAATGCCTGGTTGTTGCTTTCGCCCAGCAGCGCAATGCGCTGATGGCCTTTCTCGATCAGCCAGCGGGTGGCCTGATATGTGCCGGCATAGTTGTCGAAATCGAACCACGCGTACGGCTGCGGGAGCTGGCTGCGGCCGAGCGCCAGGAACGGGAACCCGGCGGCCTGTAGCTGCTCAAGACGCGGATCGTGATCCAGCGTATGCGCCACAATCAGCGCATCCACGCGTCGGCTCTGCACCATGCGCATATAGCTGTGTTTGTCCGCCAGATCGTCGTCAGCGATGAGCAGCAGGTCAATCTCATGTCGCGCCAGTTCGTGGCTAATTTCGCCGACCATGTCCATAAAAACGCTGTTATTGAGCGGAACAGGATGCACCGGAAACACCAGCCCGACGGCGTCGATTTTGCCCATCTTCAGGCGACGGGCAAAGGTATTTGGTCGGTAGCCACGGCGCTGGGCCTCCGCTTCCACGCGGGCGCGCGTCTCAGCAGAAACGTCGTCATACCCGTTGAGGGCGCGGCTGACGGTGGTAACAGACAGCCCCAGTTCTTTGGCAATGGCTTTAAGCGACATGATTTTCCGTATCTTTGTTAGTTTTGTTCCGCCACCAGCAGCGCGTGCGTATCTGGCTCCAGCGCCTTAAAGATATGCGGCTGGTCAGCGGGGTAGCAAATGTAATCTCCCGGGCCGAGCTCTTCCGCCGCGTCGATCAGACCGACCATCGCCCGCCCCTGGGTCACGATAATATGCTCAACCGAACCAGGCGGATGGGGCTGGGAAATACGGTCTGCCCCCGGCTGAGTCAGCAGCAGATAGATATCACGACGCGCGCCAGGCGGACACGCCGCGAGCAAAATCGCCTCGTAGTTCGCCTGCCCGGCGACGACTTTTGTGCCCTCGCCGCGGCGGATCACCTGCGTGACGGGTTGCTGCGGCTCCAGTAACCGGGCAAACGGAATATCCAGCGCCACACAAAGCGACCACAGCGTTTCCAGGCTAGGATTGCCGTTGCCAGACTCCAGTTGAGAAAGCGTAGATTTGGCGATCCCGGCACGGCGGGCAATTTCCGCCAGTGAGAGCCCGGTTCGCAGGCGTTCTCGCACCAGGCTTTTGGCGATCACGCTGATTGGCTGCGTCATAATAACGGCCTCTTTCTCTCTATAACGAACGAATCGTTCGTCTTGTAAAACGTTTCTGATGCGTTCATTATAATGGAAATACGTTCGATATGGCTAAAATGGTATGAAGAATCACCTCTCTTGCCTGAAAGGCGACACGATAAAAGCGATCGTCCTGGTCTGCCTCGCGGTGGGCGTGGTCGGCATGTCTTATGGCTCACTGGCGATGGCCTACGGTTTCCCGCTGTGGGTGCCGTTTGTCCTCTCCCTCACGGTGCTGGCAGGCGCATCCGAGTTTATGTTTATCGGTATCGTGGCGAGCGGCGGCAATCCGCTGGCAGCGGCAGCGGCCGGTTTACTGGTTAACGCGCGCCATGTGCCGTTCGGCGTTACAGTGCGTGAACTGGTGGGCAAGCGCGGCCTGAGCTTTCTGGGCTGTCATATCATGAATGATGAAAGTGTGGTGTTCGGCCTGTCGCAAAAAACCGCCGAGCAGCGTAAAGCGGCCTACTGGCTGTGCGGCCTGGGCGTGGCAATCATCTGGCCGCTGGGGGCGGTGCTGGGCGCGATGGTCGGCAAGCTGCTGCCAGATCCGGAAACCATCGGGCTTGACGCGGTGTTCCCGGCGATCCTGCTGGCGTTAGTGGTGCCGGCATTTAAAAACCGTACCACGCTGATCCGCGCCTGTAGCGGCGCAGTGTTGTCGCTGGCCGCCGTACCGTTTGCGCCGGTTGGCCTGCCGGTGCTGCTCTCTTTGCTCGGCCTTGCCGCGAGGAAAAAATAATGGAAAACATGACGGTCTTTATTCTCGGCATCGCCATTCTTTCTGCCGGAACCTATCTGATGCGTCTTGGCGGAGCGAAGCTTGGCAACCGACTGGCGCTTTCAGAACGGTCGCAGGCGCTGCTTTCAGACGCGGCAACCGTTTTGTTGTTCTCCGTCGCGCTGGCAACAACGTTTTATGAAGGGGACCATTTTGCCGGGATGGCGCGCGTACTGGGGGTGGGGTTCGCGGTGTTTCTGGCCTGGCGCAAAATGCCGTTAATTGTGGTGATCGTCGCGGCGGCGGTGGTAACGGCGCTGCTGCGTCTGGCGGGATTACATTAATAACTTTCCTTTCCTGGCGATGATATATTCGTCAGGAAAATCAGTCCCTTCAGGAATGTGGCCTCGTCCACAATAATCATCTCTTCCTCACCGTCGTCTTGTCATACCCCGCTGACATTTTCATGCTCAGCCTTATATCGCCTCACCCGTAGAATCAGGTTACGCAATTCTCAACGGAGTGAAACGATGGCGCACCTGACGTCCGCTTGTATCGATCTCAATATTCAGGGCAACAGCCCCTATTCCATCCTGAAACAGCTGGCGGAGATGGCCTGGCAAAACGGCTTTGTGTCCGACCGCGCCGCATTTTTACAAACGCTGCTTTTACGCGAAAAACTGCACTCCACCGGCTTCGGCAACGGAGTCGCCGTGCCGCACGGTAAAAGTCGTGTGGTCATACAACCGTTTGTTCTGTTCGCACGTAAAGCCTCCAGCGTGGACTGGAAGGCCAGCGACGGCGAAGCAGCAACCTGCTGGATCTGCCTTGGCGTGCCGCAGCAGGGAGAAGAGGCGCAGGTGAAGCTGATTGGCACCTTGTGCCGGAAGATTATTCACCCCGAATTTATCTCACAACTCAAACAGGGCGGTCAGGAGCAGATCCTCACCCTGCTCAACCAGACGCTGAGCGAATAAGGAGCAAACAATGGGAACGTCGTTACGGTTAGTGGCCATCACCAACTGCCCGGCGGGTATCGCGCACACCTATATGGTCGCCGAAGCGCTGGAGCGAAAGGCCCAGGAGCTTGGGCATAGCATTCAGGTTGAAACGCAGGGCGCCAGCGGGGTGGAAAACCATCTGAGCAACGAGGCTATCCGCGCCGCAGACTACGTAATTCTGGCGACCGGGCGCGGGCTGAGCGCCGACGATCGCGCGCGCTTTGCCGGTAAACAGGTTTATCAGATCCCCATATCCCAGGCGCTGAAAAACATAGAGGCCATATTTGATAACTTACCCACGCAGTCGCAGCTTTTCGCCACCGATAGCAGCGTGAAGCTGGGAAAACAGGATGTGCAACAGGGCAGCGTAATGAGCCATCTGATGGCGGGCGTTTCTGCCGCGCTGCCGTTCGTTATCGGCGGGGGGATTCTGGTAGCGCTCGCCAATATGCTGGTGCAGTTCGGTTTGCCTTACAGCGATATGTCGAAAGGCGCACCGTCGTTTACCTGGGTTGTCGAATCGATCGGTTACCTGGGCTTCACCTTTATGATCCCGATTATGGGCGCGTACATCGCCCTGTCGATTGCCGATAAACCCGCCTTCGCACCGGCTTTTCTGGTGTGCTATCTGGCGAACGACAAAGGGCTATTGGGCACGCAGTCCGGCGCGGGATTTCTTGGCGCGGTGGTGCTGGGACTGGCAATAGGTTACTTCGTGCTGTGGTTTCGCAAGCTGAAGCTTGGGAAAGCGTTGCAGCCGCTGCTGGGCTCGATGCTGATCCCGTTCGTGACGCTGTTGGTGTTTGGCGTATTGACCTGGTACGTTGTCGGGCCGCTAATGTCCGATCTGATGGGTGCCCTGCTGCATTTCCTCAACACCATACCACCGTCGATGAAGCTCGGCGCGGCCTTCCTGGTGGGCGCGATGCTGGCGTTCGATATGGGCGGTCCGGTCAATAAAACTGCGTGGTTCTTCTGCTTCTCGCTGCTGGAAAAACATATCTACGACTGGTACGCCATCGTCGGCGTGGTGGCGCTGATGCCACCCGTTGCCGCAGGTATCGCCACTTATCTGGCGCCGAAGCTGTTTACCGAACAGGAAAAAGCGGCCGCCAGCAGCGCCATTGTGGTGGGCGCGACCGTCGCCACCGAACCGGCCATCCCTTATGCGCTGGCGGCCCCACTACCCATGCTGACCGCAAATACCCTGAGCGGAGGGATCGCGGGCATGCTCACTATCTCGTTTGGTATTCAACGCCTGGCACCCGGTCTTGGCGTGTTCGATCCGCTGATTGGCCTGATGTCGCCGGCTGGCTCGTTTTATCTGGTGCTGGCCATCGGCCTGGCGCTGAACATTGCATTGATTATCGTTCTGAAAAGCGGGTGGCTGAAGCGCAAAGCTGCCCGTATGGAGAAGGCACATGAACATTGATTTACTGAAATCCCTTTGCGACGCCAGCGCGGTCAGCGGCGACGAACAGGAAGCGCGGGATATTTTGATCGACACCCTTGAAGGCCATGCGGATGAGATCGCTTTCGATGGACTGGGCAGCGTTATCGCCCGCAAGGGCACGCGCGGGCCGAAGGTGGCGATTGTCGGGCATATGGATGAAGTGGGCTTTATGGTCACCCACATCACCGGGGCGGGATTTATCCGCTTCGACACCCTCGGCGGCTGGTGGAGCCAGTCGATGCTCAACCATCGCGTGACAATTCGCACCCGCAGCGGCGCAAAAATTCCGGGGGTGATTGGCTCAGTCGCGCCCCATGCGCTGAGCGAGAAGCAAAAGCAGCAGCCGATGACATTTGATGAGATGTTTATCGATATTGGCGCGAACAGCCGCGAAGAGGTGGAAAAATACGGGATTGCAATGGGGGATTTCGTCTGCCCGGAAGCGAACTTTGCCCGCTGGGGCGAGGACAAAATTGTCGCCAAAGCGCTGGATAACCGCGTGGGCTGCGCCTTAATGGCCGAGCTGCTGCTGACGGTGAACAACCCGAATATCACCCTGTACGGCGTGGGCAGCGTCGAGGAAGAGGTGGGCTTACGCGGGGCGCAAACCTCCGCCGAGCGCATTAAGCCTGACGTAGTCATTGTGCTGGATACCGCCGTCGCAGGCGACGTACCGGGCATCGACGCCATTAAATATCCGCTAAACGTGGGTGACGGCCCCGGCGTGATGCTGTTCGACAAACGCTACTTTGCCAGTCAAAAGCTGGTGGCGCTGCTCAGGCAAAGTGCAGAAAAAAAAGGCGCCCCGCTACAGTTCAGCACCATGAAAACCGGCGCGACCGACGGCGGGAGATATAACGTGATGGGCGGCGGGCGGCCCGTAGTGGCGCTTTGTCTGCCGACACGGTATTTGCATGCCAACAGCGGTATGATCTCCCAAAAGGATTATGACGCGGCGCTGAACATGGTGCATGAACTGCTGATGTCGCTTGATGAAACGCAGGTCGCCGCGCTAACGGATTTTCGCTAAGGACCCGCCATGCTCAACGAACGTCAGTTTGCTTTACTCGATGCGCTGGAGTCGCAGCCTGCGGCGCTCAGCGGCCTGGCCCAGCATACCGGCGTTTCTGCCCGCACCATCCTGCGTGATATCGACTACATCAATTTCACCCTCAGCGGCACAGCGCGGATCAGGGCGAAGGGCAGCACCCTGTACCAGCTGGATATTGCTGACAGAAAACAGTATTTCCGACTGTTACAGCGCCATGATAATGATGACCGGCTGCTGGCGCTGCTGCTGATCCGCCCGGTGATGTCCCGCGCGCAGCTGGCGGATGCGCTAAACCTTCCCGATGCCTGGATTGCTGAGCGTCTGCCGCGCCTGCGGCAGCGCTATGCGCGCGCATTCCCGCTCGCCAGCCGTCCCGGCGCCGGGTACTTCATTGATGTCGACCCGGATAAGCGCCTGATCCTGCTGGCTAACCTGTTCAAAAAAGATCCGCTGGCGTTTCCGCTGGCGGGGATCGCCCCGGCAACCTTATCCATGCTGCACGCGCACTGTCAGAGCCTGACGGCGTGGCCGGATATTCAGGCAGATTATCGGGCCAGCATGGTTCTGGCCGGATACGCCCTGCGCCAGCAGCTTCCGGTTTCAGCCGATGCCTCCGGGTCTGGCGCGCTTCGCGACTGCTGCGAGCGGACAGGGATCTGGCTCAGTCCGACGGTGATTAACGTCATCGCCACCACGCTCAATCGGTTACAGCAGCGCGCCAACGGTATCACGTCAGAGTATGTCGCCGGCCAGCTGGCGAGGCTGTCCGCAGTTGGGCAGCCGCAGGTGATCGACGCTCAACTGAAAGACGACCTGACCGCACATCTGAAACGTTGCGTGGCTATGCCAAACTGGCTGCCGGAAAGCCGCCCCGGCTCCATGAATAACCTTAAGGCCGCGTGGCCTGCTGCGTTTGATATGAGCGTGAAATTTATCAACCAGTTGCGCGCGGAGATGGATATTCCGCTTATCGACAGCGATCTGCCGGGACTCTATTTCGCCTGTGCACTGGAGCGACACCACAACGCATGGACGCCCATCTTTCTGCTTGCCGATCAAAACGCCATTGCGACCATCAATAAAATGGCCATTGAGCGAGAGGTGATGAACTGCCGCGTCGTTGTCGCCTTCACGCCCGATGAACTTGTGGCCCTGACAGACGAAAGCCAGCCGGCGCTGATTGTGAATAACAGCCACTTTCTGCTGGATGACGCTCTGCGTAATGTGCTGGTTATCCGCAACATCATCACGGCGGCGGGTATCGATCAGATTAAGGATTATTTGGCCTCGGCATTTATTCGCCAGCAGCCGGAACGCTTTTTCCCGCCCGAGGGATCTTTTCACTACGTGAACCGCATCGGCGAAAGCTGGGATGAAGTCATTGCTGCCGTTACCGCGCGGCTCTTTGAAAAGCAGTTGATTACCCGAGATGAGGCGCTGCGCATTGGCCAACGCGAGCGGGAGGGCGAGAACCTGATCGTCAACCACGTGGCGATCCCTCACTGCTGGAGCGAGGCTGCCGGGCCATTTCGCGGATATTTTATTACGCTGGAACGCACGTTTCACGTGAACAGCGAACCCGTGAAGCACGCCCTAATCGCCTGTGCCAGCGCGGAAAATCGGCAGGAGCTGAAAGTATTTAGTTTTCTGGCCGGCATGTTAAGCAGTCATTCGCCGCAGCAGATCGACCGTGTGGACAGTTACGAGACATTTATTGCGTTATTGCGCTGATGAAAGGAACTGTCCCTGCACAGAAGAGCAGGGACATAACGATTATCGCGCAGGGAGCGTGTCGACGTTAAGCGTCAGCGTCTCGTTAAAATCCGTGGTGTTGGTAACGCTAAATGCCTTGTCAGAAAGATAGGTCGTAATCATCATGGTGGCGGTGAACTGCTGGCCCGCCACTTCCGTGCCGTTAACCGCAGCCAGTGCTTTTTCAGGCTTCAGTGTAATCTGTGATGCGCCCCCCTGAACGGCGACCGCACCAATATCAACCGCAGCCAGCTGCACGGGGCTCCCATCCACCCGCCCATCTTTAAATTCGATTTTCATCGCGCCGCTGTCTGTAAAGCGATACGCCATGTTCTGTCGGGCAGCACCGTCAATGGAGATGCGCATTTTGCGCGCATCCGGACACAGGACTGAAACCTGAAACTCGCGCGTGACCGAGGCATAACCGTTATAGACTTTACCCACATGCTCAGTAGAGGCCTGCCGCATATCCTCCTTACGGTAGCGCCCGTAATCGACTTTCTTCACCGCCGACATCATTTCACAGGTGTCGTCCTCGGCCTGCGCCATTCCTGAAAGTCCCGCTGCGCCGCAGAGCAGCATAAGCATCAGCGCGTATTGACGAACGTTATTCAGAGACATTTCCCTGTCACCTCTTCATAGAATTTATTCGGTTCTGCCTCCGGCAGGGTGTACGTCAGCCTGCAACGCCCTTCATCCAGCTTCGCATACAGCTGCTGGCTGGCAGAGATATCGTTCAGGAAGATCACGCCGTCTTCTGGCGCGCTCGTCACATACTCCCCGCCCGCGTCCACAATCGAGACGCCTTCCGGCAGCGGCGTACCGTCCGCACGGCGTATACTGAGCAGCACGCGGCGCTGGCTTAACGTCGCAAACTCCCACTTCGCCACAGCGCCATGAGACGCTTTGATCGCCGTTCTGCCATTTCTTACGTCCAGATTGCCTGGCAGGCTTTCCGTGTTGATCTCAATCGTGCTTTCACGGAACGGTGACAGCGCGGGAATAATCACCTGGCCCCATTTATCGGTCCATACCGCGCCGCGTGTGGTGTCTATCTCAATGCCAGCCACCGGTTTATCCAGTCTGGCAATGGCGTACGTATCGGTCACGCGATAAGGCGAGAAGGTCACCCCGTCGCTGTGGGCGACAATCCCGCCGCTTAACGCTGCTGAGTAGTTGGTGTTGCTGTCGTTATCCCCTCCTGCCGCCAGCGCCAGGTTGGTGTAATGCAGATTACTGTTCAGCGAGCTGTCCCAGCTGGTGGTGTTCTCTTCCTGGTCCTGAGTGACCCCCACCGTGTACTGGTTCTCAGCGTTGAGCGAGCCCATCGCCCGCGTGCCATAGGAACGCTTACCTTCGCTTTCGCGATACCAGGAGCTGGTTGTCACGCCTGAGCGTCCCAGCGGGATCGACACGTTTACGTAAAACTGATCGTTGTCGCTGCTGTCGTGCCGGCTGACATCCGACTCCCAGTTCACGCTCACGTTGAAGTATTTAAAAGTCTGTGACCACGACGAGATAAACCGGCGGCTGTCATAATCGCTGTTCCAGCTCTCGTTGCGATAATAGCTGAGGGAAAAGCGGCCCAGCGTGGTACTCGACCAGTTGATACCGACGCTGGTGTCGTATTTGGTTTGCGATATATCGTCATCGTCGCCGTAAAGTTCCGTCATCTCGCGGTAGTCCGGTGTGCCATAGCTGCCGCCCAGCGAAAGCCCAATGCCCCACGGCAGGGAGTAACCCAGATCCAGCGTCGTTTTGTTGCCGTCCGTTTGCGTCTGGTTGTCTATCGACGCCAGAAAACCGAGCGATGCATATAGGTTCTGTACCGGAACCGTATCCAGGTTGCCAGAAAAACCGTAATAGTGGTTATCCGCCATCACCATACCGGCCAGGAAATTGACACGCTTATTGACAGACCAGCCGTTGTTGGCGGACACCACCCACGGGTTTTCGAAACGTGAGTCCATGTCTTCAACGCGTCCCATCGCCAGCGTAAAGCCCGGGGCGCGGCCCACGTGGTTGCTGCGGAATGTGCTCGCCGAAACGGTAAACCGGTTTTCGCTGCCGTCTGTCTCGGTGACCGTTACGTTCAGGTCGGTGTTGAGGTTTGCCAGCGGCACGTCGTCCAGGCTAAATGGCCCAGCGGGAACCAGCGTTGAGTAAATGAGCTGTCCGCCCTGGCGGATATCGACGCGCGCCTGCGGATTACGGGCAATACCGCTGACTTCAATGCCCGTCCCTGCCTGAGGCGAGAGCGCGGTATCCGGCATCATCTGGACCCCGTAAATTCCCGGAATACTGAAGCGGCTGTTGGCGATGTTAATCTGGCCACCCTGCACCATCACGCCATAATCGGTAAAGGTACGCTGGGCATAAGTGTAGAGGGAGTCAACCTCAAAATCCTGATCGCTGCCGTCGCTAATGAACTGCGTGCTGCGCACAATCCAGTCCCCGGCGTTAAAGCCCATCTCAAAGGTCGACTGGAAACGGTCAGCGTTATCACCATCGTATCGGTTATGCGTGCCGAACATAGAGTAATTCAGCAGAGCTGCACGTCCGCCACGCACCTCGGCGAACTGTCGGCCATAATCTGGATCAACAGCTTCTGGTGGCACAACGACCGAGATTTGTTCAATATCTGGTGAGGTCTGAATAGTTGCGCCGGACCAGTATTGTTGAATCTTCGGACAAGCGCCTCTTTTAATCTGTTTAATCAGACCGGCATTTTCCAGGAAATCTTTATCAATACATGGCGTCCCTTCCTCATCAAATTTCACCGGCATAATATTGCGCTGCTTACCATTAACTTCAACCGTCACATTATGGTAGCCTGGGGTGAAACGAGGAGTCAGGGAATAGTAATCAGCAATCGCAGGATCAAGGCCATTGTTTTTTAAAGCATCCGTATCAAACACGGCCCGAGCCAGTTCCAGTGATTCATTCGCAGCAGGAGAAATTTCAGCTCGAATATTAAACGCCAGCGCGCTAAGGCAAAACACGAGCATTCCCTTTTTACAGGAATTATTTAACATAACTACTCCATGTATTGTTAGGGGTTTTATTATTTCAGTTCGGCAATATAACTGCCTGCCTTATATCCATAACGCGTGGCAGGATACACTTCGATTTTTTTCTCGGATGCTGATATTTTAGCTGGGGCATTGGCCGTCATGTTTTCGCCAGGAAGGATATAGGTCTTGTCTAATTTCGCGATCGTACCTGATGCCATTAATTTCACCTTTTGCTCCAGTCGGACGACATAAGGCGTATTATTTTCAACCGTGACGTTTCCATTTTTAATCTGCCAGGTGAGATCCTTCCAGGGTTCAATATTTACTGCCAGTCCAGCCGGGTGAATAATGACAGGAAGGTTCTGGCTAAACACCACTTTAACTTTGTTTTTTTCACGCTGAGGGATAGCGGTAAAAATGACACGCTTGAAATGTTCCACCTTCAGATGCTCAGCGCTGCTTTTCAACACAAAACGCACGCGCTGGGTTTTACCTGCATCGACGCGCACGACCGGCTGCGTGGCAATCAGACTCGGTTTAGGGTCGTCCGGAAGATCAATAATTTTGGTATACAGCAGCTGTGCTTCAGCATCGGTGTTTTTAACATCCATGCTGGCCCCCTGCTCATCTTCATTGACAATAAGCAACGAGGTATCCGGCACCATCCCGGCAGCCATACCGTTGAATGAGGCCAGCAGGCAGGCACAGATCAGCGTTCTCTTTAAAAGCAGCATAATATTAGTCCATTAATATTGATATATAACACCCCACCGGAGTGAGGTGTCAGGTATTTCATGATGCGTGGGGGAGATTACAAATAGACCAGCTCAACGTTGGTTAATCCGTCCAGCATGGCTTCGTCCGTAATGTTTAAATTGTTGGTTGGGTTAATAATCGCGGCGACACCCACGTTAAAGTTAACCTTGGTTTGTGCGACAGGCGTACCACCCACAGTGTCACTGAAGGAATATAATTCGCTTTTGTCTGTGTTAACTTTTAGATAGCGCTCTCCACCTGTTGTTGCCCACGATGTTCCGTTATCGCGGGATGCGGTAGGATACAGTTCATCGCCAGCATCGTTCGTGACAGCGCCTTTCGTAAGCTGAATCCCTAATGAATAGGCACCAATTTTCTTACCATTGTACATACCCAGCCCTGCGGTTTGGTACGCCTCTCTTCCAAATTCCGTATCAATAAATTCTGTCGGCAAAACTTGAGTTGGTCCTGAGTCTGCATGGGCATCATTAAACGTTACTGCAATGCGGGTGGCCTCTTCGCAGGTAATGGAAATAGGAATAATTTTAACATCCGCCAATGGTGTAGCCGAAGTGGGATTCAATGAAGCCACTCTTATCGTGCCATAATCAGCAATACCGCCACCGCTAATAAATGCCGGTGTACAGGAAGAGGGAACGATTTTACCGGTCACCTGAATATCTACACTGGAAGCCGCCATTGCTGAAGACGCCGCTACTGCCAGTACAGATGCCAGTACTCCTTTTTTAAACATCGCGTTCATTTAATTTCCTTATATGAGTGAAATACAAAACAAACCAAAAGAGAAACGTTTGGTTTTAGGGGTGATGATTTAATATTGTTTTTAAAATAACGCCATAAATAATCGGGATCAATGACTCCAAATGCCTTTAGGATTAACGCCTGAGGATTTCCTTATCATTTAGGATCAATCATTAATTATTTATATATGAAATCGCGAAGTGCAGGCTTAAACAGATAGAACCATTCATTATTGAAATGAATGCAAAGCACTGGTCAGACCTTGTATTTAGATGATGTATGAGATTACTGATTTTTAAGTAAAGGTAACTCAATAGACTGACACAATGTGTTTATTATTCAACCAATAAGAAATATCCCGAAGGATATGGCTATCTTCTGACAGGTTGAAAGTAGCAGGCGGTTTATACAGGAAGGCGGGGTAAAAACAGGGGAGTAGAATGAAACCTGTCCCTGCTCCGAAGAGCAAGGGACAGCGGCTATATGCTTATTTGTTCAGTTCAGCAGTCATGTGTACGCGGTTACCGGTGAATGCCTGGGTAATTTTGTAGGATGACGCGCCCGCTTCCTGAGCCTGTGCGGCGATTTTAGCTTCTGCGCCATCAAGGGTAGAGGCGGATGCAGTCACAGTCTGCGCAGCGAAAGAACCGAAAGAAGTAGCCAGAGCGATTACAGCGACAAAATTTTTGATGCTTTTCATGAGATAAACCTTTTCGTTAAGTTGTTTAGATAAGGCACCGTGCCTTGATGAAATAAATACTAGCCCTCATCATGAACAACTAAAAGCGGAAGGATTTGCTATACTCATTCAAAATTACTGATTAACAATTAATCGCTGCGGATGGGTGTAAATTGTCGCCCTGCCCGGCTTGCAGAACCCCACCAGCGTCAGGTTGCAGCGCTCTGCCACTTCGACCGCCAGCGTTGTCGCAGCCGACACCGCAAACAGGATCTCCACGCCGCACATGGCCGCTTTCTGCACCATTTCATAGCTGGCGCGGCTCGAAACGAGCGCGGCCCCTTGTTGCCAGACGGCATCTTCACGCGCGCGACGGCCCAGCAGCTTATCCAGCGCCACATGGCGGCCCACATCTTCATGACCTCCGACGATCTCGCCCGACGGGAGCACCCACGCCGCAGCATGTGTACAGCCGCTCAGCTGACCTATGGGCTGGACATCATTGAGGTGCTCCAGGGCTTTGTCGAGGTTACCGAGGTTGAAGGACTGGGTAAACGGCAGCGGCGCGACGGGCTTACCGATATCGTTAAGCTGTTCAACGCCACACACGCCGCAGCCGGTACGTCCGGCCAGTGCCCGGCGGCGCTCTTTCAGCCCCATAAAGCGGCGGCTGGAGAGTTCGATTTGCACTTCAAGACCATTACAGGCCTGAACCACATCCATACCGTAGATCTCCTGCGGATGCGCAATGATGCCTTCCGAGAGGGAAAAACCTATGGCGAACAGCTCCAGATCTTTCGGCGAGGCCATCATCACCACATGCGAAATCCCGTTGTAAACCAGGGCAACGGGGACCTCTTCCGCCAGAAAATCCGGCGTGGCATGTGAAATGTGAGGCGGTCTGTGTACCGACAGTTCCACAATGCCCGCAGGCAGTGGCGACGCGTGGGCAACACGGTTTTGTTTAGACACAACGGTATTCCTGAACAACCACGGAAGTGAGCCTGCTATTGCAACACAAACGGCAGGCCTTACGCATAGTATGGATCAACTTTTCAGCAACCATTCTCCTACTCAATACGGAGGGGTGCAACCGATCAGCTGCTACACCTCTTTAACATGCACAGGATAAAATGTGATTGATATCACATTTTATAATCAATACCGTGATAATACGTTCACTTTGTTTTAACCACGTTAGAACAGGCGTACCGACATTGTGGTATTCTGGGCTTATCCCTCGGAGAAATGAGGGATTAATGCAAATTTTTCTCCTTTGCGGTTAATTCTCAACCGCAAAGTAAAACTACATAGCAATGTCGTAATGAACCAAGGAGTGACCCATGCAGGTCAGCAGAAGGCAGTTCTTTAAGATCTGCGCTGGCGGTATGGCAGGCACCACGGCGGCGGCACTGGGCTTTGCGCCCGGTGTAGCGCTGGCGGAAACACGGCAGTATAAACTGCTGCGCACCCGCGAAACCCGTAACACCTGTACGTACTGCTCCGTCGGCTGTGGGCTGTTAATGTATAGCCTCGGCGACGGTGCGAAAAACGCCAAAGCATCCATTTTCCACATCGAAGGCGATCCGGATCACCCGGTCAACCGTGGTGCGCTGTGTCCGAAAGGGGCCGGTCTGGTAGATTTTATCCACTCCGAAAGCCGCCTGAAGTTTCCTGAGTATCGCGCTCCCGGCTCTGACAAATGGCAGCAAATCAGCTGGGAAGAAGCGTTCGATCGCATCGCTAAACTGATGAAAGAAGACCGCGATGCCAACTTTATCGCGAAGAATGCCGAAGGCACCACCGTTAACCGCTGGCTCTCTACCGGCATGCTGTGTGCTTCAGCGTCGAGTAACGAAACCGGCTATTTAACCCAGAAATTTACGCGCGCACTCGGTATGCTCGCGGTCGACAACCAGGCGCGTGTCTGACACGGACCAACGGTAGCAAGTCTTGCTCCAACATTTGGTCGCGGTGCGATGACCAACCACTGGGTCGACATCAAGAACGCCAACCTTATTGTGGTGATGGGCGGTAACGCCGCTGAAGCGCACCCTGTCGGGTTCCGCTGGGCGATGGAAGCCAAAATCCACAACGGCGCGAAGCTGATTGTGATCGATCCCCGCTTTACGCGTACAGCGTCAGTGGCGGATTTCTACACCCCTATTCGTTCAGGTACTGACATCACTTTCCTGTCAGGCGTATTGCTGTACCTGATGACCAACGAAAAATATAACCGCGAGTACACTGAAGCCTATACCAACGCCAGCCTGATCGTGCGTGAGGATTACCACTTCGAAGATGGCCTGTTCAGCGGTTATGACGCCGAAAAACGCAAATACGACAAAACCAGCTGGAACTACGAGCTGGACGAAAACGGCTTTGCGAAGCGCGACACCACCCTGCAACACCCCCGCTGCGTGTGGAACCTGCTGAAAGAGCACGTTTCCCGCTACACGCCGGAGGTTGTCGAAAACATCTGTGGGACGCCGAAGGCGGACTTCCTGAAGGTGTGCGAGCTGATTGCGGAAACCAGCGCGAAAGATAAAACCGCGTCGTTCCTGTATGCGCTCGGCTGGACGCAGCACTCCATCGGCGCGCAGAACATCCGCACCATGGCGATGGTTCAGTTGCTCCTCGGCAACATGGGGATGGCAGGCGGCGGCGTGAACGCCCTGCGCGGTCACTCCAACATTCAGGGTCTGACCGACCTCGGCCTGCTGTCTCAGAGCCTGACGGGTTACATGAACCTGCCGAGCGAGAAACAGACCGACCTGCAAACCTACCTGACGGCCAGCACGCCAAAACCGCTGCTCGAAGGCCAGGTGAACTACTGGGGCAACTATCCGAAGTTCTTCGTCTCGCTGATGAAAGCCTTCTACGGCGACAAGGCGACGGCGGAAAACAGCTGGGGCTTTGACTGGCTGCCGAAGTGGGACAAAGGTTACGACGTACTTCAGTACTTCGAAATGATGCACCAGGGCAAGGTGAACGGCTATCTGTGCCAGGGCTTTAACCCGGTGGCGTCGTTCCCGAACAAGAACAAGGTTGTCGAGTCTCTGTCGAAGCTGAAGTTCCTGGTGACGATTGACCCGCTCAATACCGAAACATCAACGTTCTGGCAGAACCACGGTGAGTCGAACGATGTCGATCCGTCGAAGATTCAGACTGAAGTGTTCCGTCTGCCGTCTACCTGCTTCGCGGAAGAGAACGGGTCTATCGTCAACTCCGGCCGCTGGTTGCAGTGGCACTGGAAAGGCGCGGATGCCCCGGGCATCGCCTTGAACGACGGCGAGATCCTGGCCGGTATCTTCTTACGTCTGCGTAAAATGTACGCGGCTGAAGGCGGCGCAACGCCTGAGCCGGTGCTGAACATGACCTGGAACTACTCGACGCCGGAAAACCCTGCGCCGGAAGAAGTGGCGATGGAGAGCAACGGTAAGGCGCTGGCGGACGTTATCGACCCGGCGACCGGTGCGGTGCTGGCGAAGAAAGGCGATCAGCTCAGCACCTTTGCGCACCTGCGCGATGACGGTACGACCTCCAGCGGCTGCTGGATCTTTGCCGGTAGCTGGACGCCAAAAGGCAACCAGATGGCCAACCGCGATAACGCCGACCCGTCGGGCCTCGGCAATACGCTGGGCTGGGCATGGGCATGGCCGCTTAACCGCCGCATCCTCTATAACCGCGCCTCTGCTGACCCGCAGGGCAACCCGTGGGATCCGAAGCGTCAGCTGCTGAAATGGGACGGCGCGAAATGGGGCGGCGTGGATATTCCGGACTACAGCACTGCCGCACCAGGCAGCGATGTCGGGCCGTTTATCATGCAGCCTGAAGGGATGGGCCGTCTGTTTGCTATCGATAAGATGGCGGAAGGTCCGTTCCCGGAACACTACGAGCCATTTGAGACGCCGCTGGGTACTAACCCGCTGCACCCGAACGTGGTCTCTAACCCGGCAGCCCGTATCTTCAAGGGCGATTTTGAAGCGCTGGGTAAAAAGGACAAGTTCCCGTATGTCGGCACCACTTACCGTCTGACCGAGCACTTCCACTACTGGACCAAGCACGCGCTGCTGAATGCCATCGCGCAGCCGGAACAGTTTGTGGAGATCGGCGAGAAGCTGGCGAACAAACTCGGCATTGCCCATGGCGATACCGTGAAGGTCTCCTCTAACCGCGGCTACATCAAAGCCAAGGCGGTGGTGACCAAGCGTATTCGCACGCTGAACGTTCACGGTCAGCAGGTGGATACCATCGGCATCCCAATTCACTGGGGTTATGAGGGCGTGGCGAAGAAAGGGTTCATTGCGAACACCCTGACGCCGTTCGTCGGTGATGCGAACACGCAGACGCCGGAGTTTAAGGCCTTCCTCGTGAACGTGGAAAAGGTGTAACGGAGACGACTTATGGCTTATCAATCTC
>OJKA01000153.1_pt1 | contig 37820 bp, 29 predicted proteins | sample 1596451 | NCBI WGS metagenome assembly OJKA01 (sample SAMEA4350155, study PRJEB24818) | metagenome | biome: human; feature: gut; material: faeces | place: Denmark | collected 2013-09 | reverse complement strand
CCTGCGCCACGCTGATCCTGCCGCTGACAACGCCAGCGATGATGGCAGACTTTACCGCCGTCGGCGGCCTGTTGCTGCTGGCGACAGGGCTGCGCATCTGTGGCATTAAGATGTTTGCAGTGGTGAATATGCTCCCCGCCCTGCTGCTTGCGATGCCGCTTTCCGCGCTCTGGACGCGCTTTTTCGCTTAAGTTTGCGACGAAATGGTGAGAGAGTGTGCAGTCTGCATCGAAAGCAACAAATTTCGTTGACGCCGGAAGGAGGATCGGGTTTAATGCGCCCCGTTGCCCGGATAGCTCAGTCGGTAGAGCAGGGGATTGAAAATCCCCGTGTCCTTGGTTCGATTCCGAGTCCGGGCACCACCTTTCCTTTTTTTATGCTTACTTATAAATCCCCATGTGTTTGTAATTCAATGAGTTAGCGTAAAATCTTTCCTGATCCGTTTTGGTGTATCCCTGTGTATCCGGAAAATTGTGGGTCAGATTGAGGGTTCATTCAGTTCGATGAACGGAGAGACCCTCATGTTGACTAACAGTAAATCCGCGCTGCGAAACCCCTCGAAAAGTCTTATAAACTCACCGATACACAAGGTCTGTACCTGACGGTATCTGCCAGCGGCTCTAAGCTGTGGTATTTGCGCTACCGTTTTGACGGTAAAGAAAACCGCCTGGCCTTCGTCCCCTATCCGCAGGTTACGCTGGCGGAAGCCCGCGAAAAGCGAGATGCGGCGCGTAAGCTGCTGGTATCGGGCGTTTGCCTCTCCCTGCCCCGCAAGGCGAGAACTGACCCGTCTGGCGCTGGAGCTGAATCTGCACGTCTTTTTGCGCTCCAGCGAGCTACGTCTCGCCCGCTGGGATGAGTTCAATCTGAAGCCCGTATCTGGACGGTGCCTGCACAGCGGGAAGCGGTTAAGGGAGTGAGATTTTCATCGCGTGGCGCGTTCCATGAACAAGCTGATGAGTGAAAACACCATCAAAAAGGCGCTGTGGGTAATTGGCTACGACACCAAAACCGAGGCTTGCGGTCACGGTTTCAGAAGAGTGGCCTGTAGCGCCCTGAACGAGTCCGCGTGGTCAAAGGATGCCATTGATTAACCACAAGGAGCGCAACGGCGTGCGGGCGGCGTACGAGCATAAGGCGGAGCATCTGGAGGCGCGTATGGAGATGATGCAGTGGTGGTCGGATTATCTGGACGTGAACCGCGAGAGATACATTGCCCCGTATATTTATGCGCGGCGGCATAAGGCAGCCTGAGCCTGCCGGATGACGGCGTATCTGTCGCTGAGTACCCGGTACTGCTGCCTGCACGCATTCAGCCATCATCTGCCATCCCACCGACTGATAACCCCGTCACCCTCCATCTCCCGGCGACTGCCGTATCGACTACCTTCCCACACGACTTGCTGACGTTCTCCATGCGCTTAAACATGCTGACGCCTGAACGCCTCTTCCTCTTCCGCCAGTCCGTTGATATGCGCTGCGGCATTGATGTATTTTGGGTGTCACGAAGGATGGGGTACATATCAACATTCTCCATTAGCTGTGAAAATATCTCAAAATCTGATAATCCAGATCCCTGGTTATTTCGTGTTATATAACTTTCCGTGCTTACTTAATGTGCTTGTTATATGTATTCCTGGAAATGTTGCCGCTATTTAATTACCTTCGCGAAAGGTATTTCATGACTTAATAAACTTTATGCAGGCCAGAACTTAAATAATAACGTTGATTTGAACAGGTCATAAATAATCTTCATTAACATATATTTTAGCCTGCGAGTGGTCTTTATAAATCATTACCCAAAAGTTTGTCTGGTTTGATTATACTGTTTTATTTATTGTAACTATATTACCAACTAAATCATTCATGGGGGTGATTGAATTTATTTTTTAATATTGTAGGGAAATAAAGGTATAATGACTGTCCAATTTGGTAGTTTCGATACTATATAATATGACGATAGGGACTCACTGATGAATATGAAGCCACTGCCAGGTATAATTTGTATCCTTTTACTGGCCGGATGCACAAAATTATCATCTATTGATGGCAGGAAAACCGGAGCGGCTACACCACGCATGGATGCGATTTCCACTCCCACATCACAGCTTACTGACCGGGATGTTTTTGGTGATGAGCTGACGCTGGATATTACGGAAGAAGATATTGAGAATGCGGTGGAGGAAGCCTCGAATGGGTTTGAGATCCCGCAAAATTCTGCCATTATTCTGGTGGAATCGGGATCACGTGCACCTGATGTTATCATGCAGAAAGAAATGCAGCGATATTACCGGGTTTCCACTTTCTCCGGTATTCCTGTCGCCAGGAAAAAAAGGGCGGTTAAACCAGCAACGCCTGCAAAGGAAACAGACAGCGACACGGAAAATTTTTCAGACAGCAAAAACGGCGTGATCAATGCCAATTATATGCAGGCGCTGCGATACATCGGTGCAAAAGGAAGGCAAAAAAACATTGTGGTTTACTGGAGCGAACTTGAAGCCGGGAAATATAATGCGGCCATAAAAGAGGTGGTCTGGAAAAAGTATACAGGCGGGAATGTTTCCGGATCATCGCTGCGCTATCTGATCCGGTTTGCTCTGGTGGATGTTGCGACCGGGGAGTGGGCAACGTACTCACCGGCTAATACAGAATTGATGGCTGTTCCGTTGACCGGAAAAACAGACAATAAAAAAGATATGACAGAACAGCAAATTGCAGATCTGAAAAAGAAAACCTGCAAAATGGTGGTTGAGGATCTGGTCAATCGGTACAGCACTAAAATCTGACGGATACGGCCTGTGTCGTTCAGGAATATCTGCCGCCGATGATTTGCGGTGGCAGGCAGCGGTATGAATATTTTCTCGTATCCGGCTTAACTTTTTTCCCTGAACAGAAACCGCGCCAGTGGCCACGCCGCAGACGAGCGCGAACGCGGTAAAGTTGCCTGCATCCAACTTGCGAATCTGCATACGTATCGATAACCCGCACGAACGCGGGAGAACATCTGTTTCCAGAAACTCTAAAACTTCATAATTCCAGTCGGTATGATGGTTCCGGGCCAAACCGCTGACTTGATATTTTTTTAGAGGGTTCAAGACCTAAAATATCAGGCACAGAGACAAAAAAGTCTGGCATTGCGGGCAGTGCATAACGGGTTCTTTATAGCAGTTAAGCAATCAGTAGCCGTAATAATCAAATGCTTCAGCCGAACGTTCACAGCATGAGCATTTCCCCTGAACTTTTTCTGGTGACGGCATATAAGGGATAACTATACCGGTTAATGATTTATAAACAAGCTCAATAGAATTGATTATCACAACCACCTTCATTTTCAATTAATAAATAAAATCACACGACACCCACATCAGTAAAAATATAATTCCCCCAATAAAGAAACATCATCTCAATACATACAAACCAGTTTCATCTTACGAGCAGAATTGATGGCTTTGTGAAACACGCCATATATAAACCATAAAAAGAAGAATCACAAAACCAATCATATCACCGAGCAGTTAGCTTATGATTAGCTGGAGATTTAATTCGGTCTGATAAGCATATTATTATCTTTGTTGGGCTGGTAAAAATAACCAGAACCAGAAAATAAAAACATCCGATAATAATTACCACCTGAGTCAACGGACATATATATATCTTTTCTTATACATTTTGATTCTGATTTTATATCAGGGAAACAATAAATTTCATCCTCAGCATCATAGGGTGATAATTTTTGATAACCATCACCAAAATTCCATATGTATACAGAAAAATCATTTTCAGGGAGATTGTATTTTTCCAGGATTTTTCTTTCATTTTCTCTCCACCAATTCAGTTTCCCTCTGTCTGTAATAGGGAAGTGTCTGGCGAGAATGTTAAGTTGTTCACCCGGTTCGTAATGGATGTCCACGATCTCTACTGGCCTACCTGACCATAAGTATATAACAATAGAAGAAAATAATATGACGGCAGTCACAATATGAATGGATTTTTTAGTTATTATCCATGACACAATCACATTCCTCATGCAGAATATCGGACTAATTATATTAAAAAAATATCTCACAAGCAGTATATGTACTGTCAGGAATAATACCCTCTAATACCTGATATTTTTACGGCAGCATTTATCTCTGTAATAAATGGTTTAAAAGCATAGTTCTCTTTCTCATAATGTTGAAGTACAAACCAAATTTTAAAGACATCCCAATGGCTATAAAGCCAATGAGTGATATCATTACTGTCAAGACCAAAGTGATCCTGCATCCTGTAATGTATGGTTGCTTCGTAGGTATTCTTAACCACCTTCAGCGATGTTAACGTAATGTGGGTAGCATACATATCGTGGACAGATAATCCCAGCCCATTTATTTTATCCTGGTTCCTGTCAAACTTAGGCAACACTTTATTTTTAATACCGCTTGTCAATTTTGACCTATGGGATTCAGGATAACCTCCAGCATCAAAATCAATATTCTGATCCAGAACGCTTTTTATTGACAGATAGGTACTGTTTACTGATTTATCATTCTCAATTTGTTCTTTAGCAGCCAGATCCAGATCTTTACTTGTAAAGACTCCCGAAGTTCTGTTCTGTAGATGATCAACCATTGCAAGGAATACACTGCGATACCCCATGAATGTAAGTTTAGCACTCTCCAGTCTGAAATCGCTGAACAAATTACTGACGACTTCAGCATCTGAAAGAGGTTGAGGAAATTGTGTTACTCCAGCTATAAAAAATTGATTCCGCCACGGATCAATGGTATCTGATACCTGCTCCAGATGATAATCATTGCGCAATTGCTGTTCTGTTAAATCACCATATTTCATATCCTCAGCCGATTCATCATCCATAAGATGTTTGGTTTTAAATATCATAGTGGGGAACTTCAGTAATGGAACTTTCATAGTATTGCCTTTTTATCCTAAAACGCATCTTCTGTTAAATAAATATCTTCCATGAATAATCTATTAAATTATCTACAGTACACAGTGAGTGGACCGAAGGTCCCCCCTTCACCTCCAGGCTGTGCGCCCCCTTCACCAGGCTTATATGGTCCCCCGTCGTGCTCTGCTCCTGCCTGCCCTCCACAGTCACCTTTCCGTCATGGTTGCTGTCCATAGCGTCCATCAGTTCCCGGTAAAAGGGCGGTACATCATGTCGCCGCTGCGGTTTCCTCCAGCGGCTGAAAACCCAGCTTCTGAAAATCGTACTGTCCGGCCTCTTCATATCCATCACCGCTTCGATCCATCTGTAATCGGCACTGTGGCTTCCTTCGGGAGAACATGCTGAGCGTCCACTGCTGCCAACATAATGGTAAATGCCTACTACCCCATTGTCGGCAAGAATAATATCTGAAAGCTTAAGAATATTTTCTGAAGTTGTTGCATTATTTGAATAATCCTAAATGGCAAGGTAACAATATAACCTATTATTTAAATCAAACACTCATGACATATACTTAAAAATAATTTGCCCCATCAATTAGAAATTATAATGTTCAAGGATATATTTTTTTATGGCACTCGCGTCTTTATATTTAAACCTCTGCTTTTCTGAATCATATCCTGATAAATTAAGATCTCTATTTAGCTCTTCATTATTATGTATGATACCATTCTTATCATATAAATACGAATATATCTTATAATAACTATTTTCGCCCCCCCCCTCGCCCCAGGATATCAAACTAATAATATGCATTTCGGATTTTATTTTCATAAAAAAAACCACCCTGATGAAAGGAGCGTTATCATTATAATTTTTAATTGAATCGACGACGGTTTCACCATTAATGTCGTCACGTACAAGTTTTAAGGAATCGTCTCTAATGTATTTAATTGAGACATTATCAGCACCTTTTAAATGGAATGGACCCTGCTCAATGGTTTCAAAATCAACAATATAATCTTTCTTAGTTAAAACATCTTTTTTTATGCCACCACTCAAGCGATTACATACGGAATGATTCAAATTAACAGGGTCGATCCATTTATTTCCCATGCGACTATATGATTTAGCAAATAATATATTAAGTTGGTTATCTACTACATATATATTATCAAATACTAACTTTCCCTCTGCTGTAGCTGAGTCCATACTTAATCTAACGCCAGAAGCTTTACCCCAAATACATGGAAAACTATAGTATTGCCTAATAATGGCGTTATTAGAATTCCCCTCTAAGGCTACGTCAATATGTTTCACTTTATTAACATTTAATACATGTAACGTAAAGTATTCAATGCCATCAAAACTATCAGAAGGAGTTAATTTAAAATCTATTGAATGTGAATTGTTACTAAAAAAAAAAGACATTAATATCATTAATTTATAGTATTTCATCAAATATACCTTCTTGTATAAATCTTACTAAATTGTTGTATCTGTCAGCATAATGGTCATCATAAAGATTAATGACCCGGGTTATCGAATCTGATACATCTCTACTAATGCCATTGTCAGCACTGCTATATAAATTATTCTGATCCCAAAAATACAAAGCAGACCTTGCCGCATATACCGTCTCCAGTAATAGATCTGGATTTAATTCAAAATCGATGTGTTCCCCCCAAATTTTTTCATGGTAGTTTGTAAAAGAACTGTAGTTATTTCGGAATGTCAATTGTTTCATCCCTCTTCCGCGGTAACGCCATCCATCTCCACTTGCGATATTATTGTTCCCCCCACGCCCGCCATAAGCCCTATTCGCAATATTTTGTTTATTTGCCACTTGTCTTCCGGGGATATAACCATCCATTTGCGCATCTTGAGGGTGATTACGGTAATATGAAAACTTACCTATCAAGACTTGTGGCCTGTAGTTAAAGCCCTCATTTAAATTAAAAGTTGGCCCTACTTCTTGATATATTTGAGCAAAAAAATGATACAATCTATTCTTAGTATTGATATTGCATATCTCAAATTTATTCGAAAATTCTTCGGCTACAACATCAAGGACAGAGTCAGAAACATTTTCTGGATTAGTCCAAATTCTCCTGAGCATCTGTCGTGTTATTTTTGATTTACCCTTCGTTATAGCGTCCAAAAACACAACCGGATGAAAATGCCACACCGGCTCATCATTATTAAAGGGCGATACCTCACTCATCCACTCCAGATCGGTCTGCCACTTCTCACAGTATGCCACTTCCTCTGCGTCCAGATCCTTATAAAATCCTTCCCACCGCCCCGTCGTGCGGCCGCCGTACCACTCGCTGTGGTGTCTGACCACCAGCCGGTTCACCACATTCCTCACCAGTGGGTCCCGCACCACCAGTGCCTGGCGGATTTCCTCTTCCGTCACCTTTCCGTCATGGTTGACGTCCATTTTCGCTATCAGCTCCCGGTAAAAGGGCGGCACCTGTTCGTACCATTCATCTCCCTGCTCCGCTGCACGACTAACTGAATCAAAGGCTTCCGGCACCCACCCTTCATAAGGGCTTTTCGTCATATCGCCGCTGCTGCTTTCCTCCAGCGGCTGAAAACCCAGCTTCAGAAAATCGTACTGTCCGGCCTCTGCCAAATCCTTCTCCGGCAGCCAGCCGCTGCCCGTGATGTTAAACCACCACTGCTTCGCTTCATCCGTCACCGGCGTTGTGGCCTCCCGCGGGAGAACGCGCTGAGCATCCAGGATGGCCGGCGTGGCGGTAAATGTCGCCTGCCCGTCTGTCGTCCGGCGGGTGTACAGTACTTTGCCTTTCGGGGCCAGCACCGTTCGTTTATCGCCCTTCACCCCTGCCGGATTGCCTAAAAATGCCGGCATCTTCGGGTCCGTACTCAGTACCTCAAGATGGACAAACCATTCGCGCTCAGCCTGACCACCCTCACTGCCGGGGTAGTCCTCACACCCCATAAAGCCGACCGGCGTTCCGGCGCTGACCTTCCATTCTTCCGTTTCCCCTCCCATCTGCACCGAGTCAAAAATGCCATTTTTATTCGCATTCTGCATCCACGTAGGCATCAGCGCCTGTATTTCGCCATCCGGCTCCATCAGTTCCGGGTCCAGCGTTACCCAGTACTCTTCATCTCCCATCTTTTCGCCGGTCAACAGGCGAACCAGGCCGAATGTCATCAGAGTCGACTGCCTCCCTTTCGTCACGTAAAAACGTCCGGTACGCGATGACACAAAGCGATCTCCCGCTTTCAGACTTTTACGGGTCTTTGGCGGTGCCTGATACGTTACAGGATCGCCACTCTCCTGGCCGTCCGGAAGGCCATTTATCCCGTCGGCGTATGTACGCAGCAGTATCCCGCTGTGTCCGACCCTGACTTTATAGCAGGGGGAGGCCGGATAATCTTTCACCGGTGCCAGATGCATATACAAGCTGTAGAATTCCAGCCAGCTTTTTTCTTTTTGCGGGTCTGGCTGACACAGTGATTTCACCAGAACAAACGTGCTGCTGTAACGCAGTTCCTGCCCTTTATAGGGGCCTTTCAGGTAGTCATTGTTTATCCGGTATGCCGCAATGGTGCCGTCAGCCATAAACTGAAGGGGAACCGGTTTGCCGGAGCTGAGCGTAGCCGGAGTCAGGGCAGAATAAGGATTAGACACGTCACTGATATGTACTGCGCCGTGCCACAGCCCGTTTCCTCCCAGCAGCCAGGTGCCGTGTGCCTCCCCGTCAACCAGCCGCATTATTTCCGCCAGGGAACGAAACTCTTTTCCGTCTTTATCCCTGACGGGGTAACTGATTTTCATGGTATATCCTTATCGGGAAAATATTCTCTGCCAGCAATGACGGCAGGCAGAAAAATTAATCAGGAAATAATTTTGTCACAACCCGAGAACCCAGCTCTTCTTTAGTGAAGGAGATTTCGGTTTCACCACCGTCAAACTGTTGCGTAACAACAAGATTATCTGGCCCATTCCATTTGTAGATAACACTAATGCATCCACCGTCGCATTGAACAGAAAAATCCTTATTTGAGACAATTTTTTCCTGGAGATATTTAGCACTATCATCCGCTAATTCTTCCCTATACTCTCGATAAGTATTTATGAGGTTCATATGTTTATAAAAGCACTCACGAGAAGTATTATAATTATCAGGATCATGTTCAGTTTGCTTACAAACCTTCGACGATCCTGTTGTTTTTTTACCTACAATGATGCTTTTTTCAACTTTTTTCTTTTCATGAAATTTTAATGCTTCCTGATTATTAAAATAAAATATAGCAAGATCGTTATAAAAAAATACCATCTCATCGTCTAAGACTACAAACTCAGAAAATGGAAAATCGCACTTTTCGGCTGGGTTTACCGGAGTGATATCTAAAAATTCATTCGGTATCTTAATGTTATAGCCAGCGAAAAAAACCTCATAAAAACTTACTGTTTTAGAATTCATCCAGAATGATAAAGGTGTATTTCGTTGCGGCGCGTATTTGTATGTAAAAGATCAGTTCCCGTCGTCTCTGCAAAAAACAGAGAAATCGCACATACATCATAAGATGTTCACATCACGCCTGTTTCATATTATCCGGATATACTAATCACGGCAGATAGTGGTCAGCATTTGGATCACTACCAACATCGACTTCACATTTGCCAGAAAATAATTTTATGAAAGTATTTGCTTTAAAATTATATGCCGTATTAGCGCATCTACTTTCATTCACCTTTCCATTTTCTGGAATATTTTGCCCTCTAACCCATAGCATACTACTTTTACCATAAAACTCTATATCAAATAAATCAGGAGAAGGTGTTCCATTATCAATGGTGGAATAATATTTTGTACTCCCATTGAAATATGGCAACTCTGAGACCACTTCTCCATTTAGTTTATCAATAACCCACCCACATACCCATCCATCGTTACCGCATTCTTCAGGCAATTCTCCTTTTTTGCTAATATAAATGACATAGTGACCAGAAAAATTAACTGGTCTCAAAAGTGCGTTTTGAATTACCCCCTTCCATTTCGAAGAATAGTTTTCCTGCTGATTAGAAAGGTTTATTTTTTTCGTAAAAGAGTCAAAAAATAGATTTACTGGATAGTCTGAAAATTGAGGCGTATTATTCTCGGCAGCAAATATCGGAAAAACAAAAATAGAAAAAACAGATGACATTGTTTTATTTACCTTCATTTTTTGACTCCTCCAACACTTTAACCATATCATCCGGAGTAATATGCGATCTATTTATTCCATCACCTGAATAATAAGACATTCCTTCAATAGTAGCATATCTTCTTTTATGTATTCTGTTTCCATTAGTATCTGTTTTAACAGAACCATCAGGGTTTGTCTCAAACTCCGTTTTTGATCGACTAATTTCTTTACCTTGACGAACTCCCGCTGAGGCAAATTCTTTCGCCCAATCATAGATGGCATCTTCAACATTACCACCTCCTTCAAGGTAATTAATTATTGCTGGTCGCTTTATTTTAATTAAATATTCTTCGAATATTTTATCTTGTATTTCCTCATTATAAAGAACATTAACATCTAGGCCAAGTACTCTTACAGCTTCCTTTAGAGTTACTGGCACAATCTGAAATCGCCCAGTAGCAAATAAGCCATTCGAGGTAAGATCCGCTTGAGAAGTCATAACATCCTGAATAGTCATACTGGTTAAATTAGTATTGAAATGTGCTCTATACGTCACATGCACATTAAAAGCCGTATAATCATTTTGGGATTCTACGCTACCAAGTAAATCAGCAAATGAGCTATGCGCCCAACCACGATACTTAGTATATATTGCATCCAAAAACACAACCGGATGAAAATGCCACACCGGCTCACCATTATTAAAGGGCGATACCTCACTCATCCACTCCAGATCGGTCTGCCACTTCTCACAGTATGCCACTTCCTCTGCGTCCAGATCCTTATAGAAGCCTTCCCACCGCCCCGTTGTGCGCCCGCCGTACCACTCGCTGTGGTGTCTGACCACCAGCCGGTTCACCACATTCCTCACCAGCGGGTCCCGCACCACCAGTGCCTGGCGGATTTCCTCTTCCGTCACCTTTCCGTCATGGTTGACGTCCATTTCCGCTATCAGGTCACGGTAAAAGGGCGGCACCTGTTCATACCATTCATCGCCCTGCTCTGCCGCAAGGCTTACTGCTCCAAACGCTTCCGGCACCCACCCTTCATATGGACTCTTTGTCATATCGCCGCTGCTGTTTTCCTCCAGCGGCTGAAAACCCAGCTTCAGAAAATCGTACTGTCCGGCCTCTGCCAAATCCTTCTCCGGCAGCCAGCCGCTGCCCGTGATGTTAAACCACCACTGCTTCGCTTCATCCGTCACCGGCGTTGTGGCCTCCCGCGGGAGAACGCGCTGAGCATCCAGGATGGCCGGCGTGGCGGTAAATGTCGCCTGCCCGTCTGTCGTCCGGCGGGTGTACAGTACTTTGCCTTTCGGGGCCAGCACCGTTCGTTTATCGCCCTTCACCCCTGCCGGATTGCCTAAAAATGCCGGCATCTTCGGGTCCGTACTCAGTACCTCAAGATGGACAAACCATTCGCGCTCAGCCTGACCACCCTCACTGCCGGGGTAGTCCTCACACCCCATAAAGCCGACCGGCGTTCCGGCGCTGACCTTCCATTCTTCGGTTTCCCCTCCCGGCTGCACCTGGTCAAAAAGCCCCTTCGCTTTCACCTTCTGCATCCAGGCGGGCATCAGCGCCTGTATTTCGCCATCCGGCTCCATCAGCTCCGGGTCCAGCGTCACCCAGTACTGCTCATTTCCTGCCGCTTCTCCTTTCAGCAGACGCACCAGCCCGAACGTGGTCAGGATTGCCTCATGGTTTTTTATCACATAAAAACGCCCGGTGCGCGATAACACAACGCGGTCTCCTGCGCCGAGACTTTTACCGGCCGCCGGGGGAGCCTGGTACACCCGGGTATCCCCGCTCTCCTGACCGTCCGGAAGTCCATATTCCTCCTCCCTGTACTGGCGCAGCCGTATCCCGCTGTGTCCGGCCCTGACCTTATAGCAGGGGGAGACCGGATAATCCTTCACCGGGGCCAGATGCATATACAGACTGTAAAATTCCAGCCAGCTTTCCTGTTTTTGCGGGTCCGGCTGACACAGTGATTTCACCAGCACAAACGTGCTGCTGTAACGCAGTTCCTGCCCTTTCCAGTGAGCTTTCAGGTAGTCATTGTTTATCCGGTATGCCGCAATGGTGCCGTCAGCCATAAACTGAAGGGGAACCGGTTTGCCGGAGCTGAGCGTAGCCGGAGTCAGGGCAGAAAAAGGATTAGACACGTCACTGATATGTACTGCACCGTGCCACAGTCCGTTTCCTCCCAGTAGCCAGGTGCCGTGTGCCTCCCCGTCAACCAGCCGCATTATTTCCGCCAGGGAACGAAACTCTTTTCCGTCTTTATCCCTGACGGGGTAACTGATTTTCAATTTCCCACCAGTTACACTGGCACTCTGCGATCCGTCACCTGGGGCATCTTTATGTCGATAAAAAACACATGCAGGCTTTGCTTTTCGGTAATCGCCACCAGGGTAATAACCATTATTTTGTTTAAAATCTGACACCCATTGCTGCCCATTAAACATGGCCATATGGCCATAAGGGTGATCTCTTGTTATTTCACCTTCTGGAAAATCAGCTTTCCTAATCCCTTGAATAATTACCACATCACCAGAAATAAAACTACTCTCAAACGAGATAACCTGAAATCCTCTATGCAGCAATGCATCGCCATAATCTTTTGCCCCCTCTATTGAAGGCCATGGGCTGATATCTCCCCCGGCACTGATTGCGTTTTTAACATATCTCGCGCAATATCCAACAGATCCCTGTTGTGCATGACTATTTAAATGTTCGATGGCCTTATTCACGTCCCACATGATATACCCTCATACACAAAATTTTTAGCTAACCGGCTGTACAGAATTAATCTTCCAGCAAGACTCATGATTAAGTTCTATTTTGTATTTATTCAATAAATCTTTCTCACCTAAAGAAAGCTGTACTTCAGACTGACTAAGTGTCTGCTTAATTACTTCAGCATTAATATGTGTAAGCCACGATTCAAAAAAATCCTGTGCATGAGTAAAATAGTCATAATCAATTTCACCATGCAATTGCCTTTTTTTCAGCTCACTGAGTAAAGATGAACTAACCCACTTATTTATCTGGGTTTTATCACCATTATAATTTTGTGCCAGAGGATATTCTTCATTCTTAACTTCATTAAGATACCATCGATAAAAGTGGAGTACTGTTTCCTGCGGTGATGTGCATTCAATCACCCCTGCCATGACTTTACTCAGAGGAATAAATATCAATAAAACCATCAATAAAAATTTTTTCAGACTAATCTTTCTCATAAATACCCCCTAACCATTGAGTCTTATCCTGGATCCAATATGTTTCTCCATCAATAAGCCACATTATCTCATCCAGAGAGCTGAAATTGTTTCCGCCTTTATCCCTGATGGGGTAACTGATTTTCATGGTATATCCTTATCGGGAAAATATTCTCTGAATTTGTGGCGGCACCAGGTTCTGCGGGGGTGTATTAAACATGTCCTGAACGTTTTTCTGTGGTGGCTCGGAATTACCCGCATCATTTGTATCATTCGCATCAGAACCATCATCACCTTCATCGGCCAGCGCCTCCAGTACCGCCGGTTGCAGTGTCGGTACGGGTGTCCCCGCACTGCCCCCGCCGTTCAGGTTTATCTTAGGCCCTGTGATATCCACCCCGCCCGCATGGATAACCACGAACGAGCCCCCCACCTTCAGGGTAATATTGCCGCCGCTCTCCAGTACGATTTCATTCCGCACCTTCATTCCCAGCGCCCCGGCCACTTTCCGCGCCAGGTCCCCCTTCACCTCCAGGCTGTGCGTCCCCTTCACCAGGCTTATATGGTCCCCCGTCGTGCTCTGCTCCTGCCTGCCCTCCACCGTCACCTTACGGTCATTTTTTACATACAGCCCCTCATCGTGGCTGATGTTCACCATCCGGTCGTTCTTCACCCTCACCGTCTGGTCGTTGCGCACCGTGATACGCCGGTCATTCGCCACCGTGATGGACTGGTCGTGGCCCCCCTCCTTTTTGCTCCCCACCTTCACCGTCTGGCCCTTAACCACCGTGATTTGCTGGTTGTTGCCGATGGTCTCCGTGTGGTCCACCTTCACGTCCGTCGTCCGGCTGTTCAGCACCTCCGTGTCCATGTTCTTCTGCGCATGGATATACACCTGCTCCTTACCGGTGGCGTCATCGAACCGCAGTTCGTTGAAACCGCTTCCCCTGTACGTTTTTGACCGGATGATCATCTGCGTCTTCGTCCCCGGCAGTTTCCCCGGCGAACGGTTAAACTCATGGTATGTCCTGCCCGTGATTATCGGCTGGTCCGGGTCCCCGTTCAGGAAGTCCACTATCACCTCCTGTCCAACGCGCGGTATCGCCAGATTACCGAACCCCGGCCCCGCCCACGCCTGTGACACCCGTATCCAGCACGAGCTCGCCTCCGTCTCCGGGTTATACCTGTCCCACCGGAACTTCACCCGCACCCGCCCGTGTTCGTCGCAGAAGATTTCCTCTCCCGCCGGGCCTGTCACCACCGCACTCTGCGGGCCGTCCACCTTCGGCTTCTCCTGCAACTGCGGCCGCCATGTCCGGTCCGCCGGTATCGCCTCAAAACGGTTCCCCAGCGTGGTGCCCCGGCCCCGGCTACCGTGCAGCGCCTGCGGCTGTTCCCCTGTCAGGATGCTGCTGATGACCTGCCACTCCCGGTTCAGCGCTTTCTGCGGGTGGCCGGCAGGCGTGAACCGCGCTCCCGGCCACAGTGCCGGCGAGTTACTCACCCCCGTCGCCTTCTCCGCATCCCCGCGCAGCCCCTCCAGCCGGTACAGGGCAAAATCCTTCCCGTGCTGTTCATCCTTGAACCGTCCCGGATAGTCAAACACCTCATACTGCGCAAGCTGCCCGTTCAGGTTGTCCCCCTCCTGCCCGTACAGCCCCTCCCAGTCCGGCACCTTAAACGTGTAATCCTGGCTCTGTAACGACGACGGTCGCACCTGCGCTTCATAGCGGAACGTGCTGACACACGCCGTGGTCACCGCATCCGTATTCGGGTTAAACGGAAACTCACCCGCGTCCGACAGCCCCGCCACGTCGTCACACAGCGTCAGCGTCTGCTCCGCGTCCCCCGCACTCCGGTCAAAGAAGAAGATGCCCTCCTCCGCCCACAGCCGCGACAGAAACGCCAGGTCACTCTCCCCGTACTGCACACAGAACTCACGTGCCGGGTGCGCCTCATAAAACAGCGGCGTCCACCCCGTCACCCCGTTCTCGTTCAGTAACGTGGCCGATATCGTCCGGATGTCCTGCTGCTGGAAGATACGGAAATTCTGCCGCAGGCCACACCGCCACAGCGGCGGCCGGATACGCAGGTGGTAGCGCATCTGCCACCCGTTGTTCTCCTGCGTCCCGAACCCGGCCACCACGCCGGTCACGTGACGCTGCGCAATATCTCCCTGCCAGACGGTCAGCACCGCCTTTTTCTCCAGCAGCATCTCTGCCGTCTGCATGAACGAGTCACTGGCCACGTCCACGTTCAGCACAAACGGAACCGACTGGCGCTGGATTAACCGGAAACTCACCACCGCAAAGGTGTCCGGCTCCTGGCCGTCAACTTCCAGCGTGAAACGTAAACCTTTTAAGGACATATTTACCTCCCTGATCCGTCCACAGAAAACAGACTGTCTGCCGTTATCACCACGCCGCAGAGGATGTCAGTACAGCGTTACGCTCATTTTCAGGCACGCTACCGCCGAAGTTTCCGGCATTCGCCATCTCCCATAAGAAAACGCAACACTCTACTGACAACTGCTTTTACAGCGGCTCAAAACAAAAACAGCACTCTGCCCGTCAGGACAGAATGCTGTTAACTCACATAAATCCCATTTACGCTTCCAGCGGCGCACGCCAGTCGTCGGCACCGGAAGTGCCGGACTTGATGTGTTCCCACTCAACCTTACGGTATGCCAGCGATACCGCCAGCAGCTGAGTGAACTCACGCTGAGCCGGGTCCTGGCAGTGCGGCATATGCAGGTTCATATCCACAATGGTCGCGTCAGTCAGACGGGTAGTGAAATAGTGCTCCTGCTTACCCTCAACAGAGGTACGCCACCAGTGCAGTTCAACTTTCGGCAGCATTTCACCCGAAGCCAACGCGTTGTACAGCAGCGGAACGGCCTTGTTCAGCGCTACGGTGAAGATGAAAGGTTTGTGGGCACGCTGACCAGAAGGCTGGCCAGACTGAGGATCGGTTGGCACGGTGACGTTATGCAGGAATTCCTGCACCAGCATTTCGTCTTCATGGCCCTGCACATAGATGTTGCCGACAGAATCAGCAGTAAATGCACCGGCAGTGATATTCCCCTGAGTCTGGCCAGTAATGGAGATGTAACACGGTGTTGGCATTTTATTAACTCCTTGTTGATTAATTACACTAACTACGATGACTGCCTGCGGTTAATACTTACAGACAGAAGAAGTAATACGGTTCACTCCAGAAACCGCATTTTTTCCATATACGGGCTGCTGAAAATACAATTCGCCCGAGCTGTATTAAAAATACACAGATGATTATTTAACGCATAACGAGCCAGAACAGACTCTCTATTAACAAACACATTCAAACAACCATAATCAACTCATCAACGCTTGCATTTTCTAACACCTTAAAAATGAAAAGGCTAAATCATGAATAATATTATATTCATTAATAACCCCTTCAATACCACTCATTAAACAAACATTCTCGAAACCTATAAAAATCAATAATTGATAAAAATAATACATGTTTATTTTATTATTTGTCGTAGTTATACATAATCCATAGATATTTAAAATACAATGATTTACTCATCAACATAATTCGTAACTTGTTATTTTTAAATGAATTTTCAGAAATCCACCCTTTACTCACACTTATTAACACCCTGAAGAATACCCTTCTTTCGCGACCTAAAAAAGTGCTTTTAAAAACTTTTCATGCGCGTAAAATGCGATCTAAACTGCATAAGCAAAAATTATCTTTCATCGCCATTAAAGCAGCGTCCCTGATATTCTTCCTGAATGGATCATGCCGCATTCATGGCCTGGGCAATTAATCAATGGATTATTTATTATGAGAAACAAAAATGATGGCAGTGTCGCGCCGAAAGAACGAATTTCAATAAAGTACACGCCAAAAATTGACGGAGTGCCAACAGATATTGAACTGCCCCTTAACCTTTTGATTACCGGCAATTTGAAAGGTGCGCCGGATGAAACCCCGCTGGATGAACGTACAGCCGTTTCTGTTAACCGACACAACCTCGATGCGGTAATTGCGGAAGCGGGTATTGAGCGGGAATTTTCGGTTCCGGCTGAACTCAGCGATGTGCCTGATGAAAGTCTGCATATCAACCTGAAAATTAAGTCGATGAGCGATCTTTCCCCGGACAGCATCGCCCGCCAGGTTCCGGAGATAAAAAAACTGCTGGAGCTGCGCGAAGCGCTGGTCGCCCTTAAGTCACCGATGGGGAACCTTCCCGCCTTCCGCCAGCAAATCCAGGCGCTGCTGGAAAACGAAGAAACGCGCGAGCAGTTGATCCAGGAACTGGGCATCGCCGCTAAGAAATAATTTTTTGCAGAAGGATTTTCAGTATGTCAGTACAGGAAGATATTACCGCCGCCAGCGCGCCACAGACTGCCGCAGCGCCGTCACTGCTTGATGAAATTATGGCGCAGACCCGTGTCCAGCCTGCATCAGAAAGCTACGATATTACCCGCCAGGGCGTGGGGGCTTTTATTGCCGCCATGCTACAGAACGACAGTAACGAGGAACCCGTCAATATCCTTGCCGTGGATGCCATGATTGCCGATATTGATGCGCGTACCGGCAGGCAGATGGACGCGATTATCCATACTCCAGAGTTTCAGGAAGTGGAATCGCTGTTGCGTTCCCTGAAGCTGCTGGTTGAACGGGCTGATACTCGTGAAAACATCAAAATTCATTTTTTGAACGCCACCCAGGAAGAGTTACTTGACGACTTCGATTTCGCGGCGGACATCACCCAGTCCGCTTATTATAAGCATGTTTATTCAAGCGGTTATGGTCAGTTTGGCGGCGAGCCAGTGGCGGCGGTAATTGGTAATTTTGCGTTTAAAAATACCACGCGGGATATGAAGTTGCTGAAATATCTCAGCCAGGTGTCCGCCATGTCCCATTCACCTTTCCTGTCGTCAATATCGTCCGAATTTTTCGGGCTGGATTCGTGGACGGAATTACCTGGCGTCAAGGAGCCCGGGGCCATTTTCGAAGGCCCGGCTTACTCCCGCTGGCGTGCCCTACGGGAGTCTGAAGATTCCCGTTATCTGGGACTGACCGCGCCCCGGTTCCTGCTGCGCCATCCCTACTCGACCGATGAAAACCTGGTAAAATCGTTCCGTTATAATGAAGATGTCAGCCAGCGCCACGATGATTATTTGTGGGGCAATACCGCGTTTCTGCTGGCTGCCAATCTGGCTGAAAGTTTCGCCAAATACCGCTAGTGCCCAAATATCATTGGTCCATCCAGTGGTGGCGCGGTGAAAGACCTGCCGGTTCATATGTATGAAGCCATGGGACATATGCAGGCCAAAATTCCGACGGAGGTGTTAATCACTGACCGTCGCGAGTATGAGCTGGCGGAAGAGGGATTTATTACCCTCACAATGCGGAAAGGCTCTGACAACGCCTGCTTTTTCTCAGCCAATTCGGTTCAGAAACCGAAAAAATTCCCCAAAACACCGGAAGGTAAAGCCGCTGAAACCAATTATAAGCTCGGCACACAACTACCATACCTTTTTGTTATCAGCAGGTTAGCTCACTATATCAAAGTACTTCAGCGTGAACAGCTTGGTTCATGGAAAGAGCGAGGCGATCTGGAGCGCGAGCTGAATGGTTGGATACGTCAGTATGTGGCCGACCAGGAAAATCCCCCTGCTGAAGTCCGCAGCCACAGACCGCTGCGCCAGGCGAAAATCGACGTGCTGGATGTGGAAGGCGAGCCGGGCTGGTACCAGGTCGCCATCAGCGTAAGGCCCCATTTTAAGTACATGGGTGCCAGTTTTGACCTGAGCCTGGTCGGACGCCTGGATAAGGAATAATGCTGATGAGCCGGGATTCAGGATTTACAGGCAGTCTGTTTGAGCGCATCACGGAGGCGGCGAACCCGTCTTCATACCAGAGCCCCAAAGAAGCGCTGCTGAGATCGATCAGGCGTAACCTGCACCAGATTCTGAATACCCGCTCCGGCAGTTGTTATGGTTCGCCGGAACTGGGCATCGTTGATTTGAATGATGAAACACTGGCTTCCAGTGATTTCAGACGTGAAATTCGAAAAAACATCAGCGAGTGTATTTTGCGTTATGAACCCCGGATTGCCGATACCGTCGTCACGGCGGCAATACAGGATGAATATACCCCGCTGGAGCTGCGTTTTCACATTGTGGCAACGGTAGATTTCAGTGAGGCCAGAGACGTGTTCGAGTTTGATATTCTGCTGGACAGCCACCAGCATTATTGTGTGGAGTAACATTTAATGGCTTTCGAAGAACGTTACTACCGCGAAGAGCTGGACTATCTGCGTCGACTGGGAAAGTTGCTGGCACAGGAAAAACCGCATCTGGCTCACTTTCTTGCCGAGAAGGAGGGCGATCCGGATGTGGAGCGCCTGCTCGAAGCCTTCGCCTTTATGTCCGGTAGACTACGCCAGAAACTCGAAGATGAGTTCCCCGAATTCACTCATGGGTTGATCCGTATGTTATGGGCCAACTATCTGCGCCCCGTCCCTGCCATGACGGTTATTGCCTATGAACCCGAAGTTGATCTGTTGAAAACGCCGATCAAGGTTTGCCGTAATGAACTCATCAGAAGCAGAACCAGCCATTCTCAATCTTCCGGCCTGGGAGCGCTGACGGACAATAGCAATGAAACAACACCCTCTCAGCCCTGTCATTTTACCCTGGCGCGGGATATCTGGTTACAACCTCTGCGTATTGATAACGTGCGCAATGCCAGCAGCCTGAAAGAAGGTGTTATTGATATCAGCTTCATTGCAGACGACCGGGTGTCACCGGATATCCTCGATCTGAACAGGATCACCTTCTGGCTGGGCAACGAAGACGACTATACCCGCCACCAGCTTTATCTTTGGTTCTGCGAATGCCTGATGGACGCAGAACTGATTGCCGGAGAACGTCATTTGCCATTGCCGGATCTCTGGCTGGATGCCGCCGGGTTTGACAACCAAGATGCCCTGCTGCCCTGGCCGAAAAACGTCCACAGCGGCTATCGCGTGCTCCAGGAATATTTCTGTTATCCCGAAGCGTTTTTCTTTTTCCACCTGCGGGATGTCGCCCCGCTACCAGCGGATTTTCCAGTCAGCGCCTTTACGCTGCGCCTGCAATTTAACCGCCCGTTACCGGCTGATATTAAATTACGCCAGGATTCACTGCGGCTGCACTGTACGCCTGCTGTTAATCTGTTCTCTCATTACGCCGAACCCGTCAGGCCGGACGGCCGCATGGCGGAATACCCGTTGCGGGCCAGCCACAGGCATCCGGATGCCTATGATATTTTTCAGATCAGTGCCGTCACCAGTAAAGTAAAAGCGCCCTCTGATGCAGCCATTCCAGGTAGCCAGGTGCATCACTGGCCCGAATTTGAGAGCTTCAACCACCAGATGGAATACAGCCAGCAGCGGGAGGTTGTCTACTGGCACCACCGGACAAATACCTCTCTGTTTCATCGCGGGCTGGAGCATTCCATCGCTTTTGTTCATGCTGACGGCAGCGTGCCGGACAGCTCACGGTTTAACGATGATGTGATCACCGCCTCATTGATCTGTACCAACCGGATGCTCCCCGCCCGGCTGCACACCGGTGATATCTGCGTTGCTGTCAACAAGAATCCGGCAGTAGCCTCATTTCGTAACGTCACACGTCCGACACAGCCCCTCTGGCCGGTGACAGACGGCGACATGCACTGGTCGCTGATTTCCGCCATGAACCTGAACTACCTCTCCCTGCTGGACCGGGAAACGCTGATCCAGATCCTGCGCACTTTTGATTTGCCGGGCGTTCATCATCCGCAACGGGCCAGGCTGTCGCGGCAGAAACTGGACGCCATCGAAAAACTCGAAACTAAACCCGTCGATCGGCTATTTAAGGGCGTCCCGGTTCGCGGACTGGCGACCACGCTGTGGATTCGTCCCGATCCGTTTGTCTGTGAAGGTGAAATTTATTTGCTGGGCACGGTGCTGTCGCACTTCTTTGCGCTCTACGCCAGCATCAATTCCTATCACTGTCTGAAAATTATAAACACGGAAAGCCAGGAGTCCTGGGAATGGCAGGAAAAAACGGGCCAGCACGCCCTGATATAATGGCGGAGACACCGTTTCCGGTGGATGTGCGCCGCTGTAATTTCTATGTGCTGATGGAAACGCTTCATCGTCGGTATGGCGTAGCGAATCAGGAAATTTCGCTGCGTACCGAACCCGAACAGGAAATTGTGCGTTTCAGTTCCGATGCCAGCATTGCGTTTCCGGGCAGTGACTTAAGCAAACTTTCCCGAAGCCACAGCGGGCATTTTGTGCTGGAAACGAAATTCCTCGGCTTTTCCGGCAGCCAGTCGCCGTTGCCCGGCTATTATCTGGACCGGATGGCACGCGAATCCGCGCAGAATGAAGACGGCCTGAAAGAGTTTCTCGATCTGTTCAGTCACCGCTGGACGCAGTTTGCCTACCATGCCTGGCGTAAATATCGCTATTACATCTGCTTTCGCAACGGCGGCTCCGATACATTTTCACAGCGAATGTATGCGCTGGTCGGGCTGGGCAGTCAGAGCATGCGTGACAAACTTGCCATTAACCACAGCAAAATGCTGGCCTATGCCGGTATCCTGGCCACACCAGGCCGGGCACCGGAGGTGATCTGCAATCTGGTGTCGCACTGTTTTGATTTACCGGATGTCACTATTGAACGTTGGCAGTTGCGTAAGGTGACCATCGATCCGTCACGCCGTACCCAACTGGGGGTACGTAATCCGAAAAGCAAAACCGCCGGACATGTGCAGGGCAAATCCATTATTGGCGTCAATTTTACCCTTGGCTCCCGCGTGCCGGATCGCAGCGGCAAATTCCTGTTGCAGATTGGCGGCCTGTCGCGTGAACGCTATCTCTCATTTTTACCCGATGGTGAAAACCACCTGCCGCTGACCATGTTTATTTCCTTTATTCTGCGCGACCAGTTTGCCTGGGATTTACGGCTGAGCCTGGCACCGCAGCAGGCTAAGGGTATGCGTCTTGGCGACAGTGCCAGTTCTCAGCTGGGGCGAACCTGTTTTATTGGTGAGCCCAAAACGCCGCCCGCCATCACCATTTGTATCAGGGAATAATTTTATGGAGCAATTTATGGCTGAGGAAAAACAGAAATCCCGGCAGGCATCGCTGACTCTACAGGTAATGAACGGCAATGAACTGGAAAGCGGACGTGCCGCAAAATGCCTCTTCAGCGAAGACGGCGGCGATATCGGACATGCTTCCGACTGCCACTGGCCGGTGCAGGACAGGGCGAGGGCTATCGCCGGACACGCCTGTTCTGTTATCCGGCATGACGGTGTGTTCTGCCTGAAAAGCCTGATGCCGGGGCTGATGATTAATCTGGCACCCGTCTCAGGCGATGCGCTGGTGCGCCTGCGTCAGGGCGATGAGATCCAGCTCGGTGCACTGGCGCTGAAAGCGTTTCTACATGAAGGGGCTGCCATCACCTATGACGAGCGGATGGCGACGCCGGAAACCATCGTCATGAACCGCGATAATCTGGCGGAAACGTTGTTGACTACCGAGGGCCAACCCGCTTATCCGGGAATGCCGTTCCAGCACCAGCTTGCCTCCACGGTGGCAAACGGTTTTTCCGGCGATCCGCTACAGGCGCTACAGTCGGAGAGACTGACGGCATTACCAGACTCGTTGCTCTCCATGCGCGCCTCCCGAACAGAGCCGCCGTTGTCCGATCTGACCGGTAATCATGGGATTAATACGCCCTTTATGGATCTGCCGCCGGGTCACTCCCGTAACAATAACGAAGATGAATTTTCCGACATGGCGCAGTACCACCTGGCCGTCACGCCGTTACTGCGCGGGATGGACTGTCCGCTGACCATTAATAACTCTCAGGACGCCGACGAGTTTCTTGAAGAGGCCGGGCGAGCGCTACAGGCGGCAATTAAAGGGCTGCTCAACCTGCAACAGCAGCAGAACAGCCTGTCCGATAAACACCTGCGCCCGTTGGAAGATAACCCGCTGCGCCTGGATATGGATTATGCCACCGCCCTTAACGTGATGTTTGCTGAAGGGAAAAGCCCGGTGCATCTTGCCGCCCCTGCGGCCATTGCCGAAAGCCTGCGCAATATCCGCCACCACGAAGAAGCCAATAAAGCCGCCATCTGCGAGGCACTGCGCGTGATGCTTGATGCCTTCTCGCCACAAAATCTGCTGCGCCGCTTTGTACAGTACCGCCGCAGCCATGAACTGCGCCAGTCACTGGACGATGCTGGAGCCTGGCAGATGTACAGCCATTATTACGATGAGCTGGCATCCAGCCGCCAGCAGGGTTTTGAAATGCTGTTTAACGAAGTCTACGCCCAGGTCTATGACCGGGTGTTGCGCGAAAAACAGCGGGAGCCGGAAGCATGACAGGGCGTTTTTTGCGCGTCTGCGTGATGGTGATGTTTTTCGCCGCCACCCTGAGCGGATGCGAGACGGCGAAAAAAATCGGCCAGGTCATCTCCAATCCGAATATCCCGGTGGGCGATCTGAAGTCACAGCCATCGGAAGTCACCGTCACCCTGCTGACCGAGCCGGATACCAATCTCACCGCCGATGGTGAAGCCGCCCCGGTGGACGTGCAACTGGTCTATCTGAGCGACGACTCAAAATTTCAGGCCGCCGACTACGACCAGATCGCCACCACCGCCCTGCCTGATGTGCTGGGAAAAAACTACATCGACCACCAGGATTTTAACCTGTTGCCGGACACCCTAAAAACGCTTCCTCCCATAAAACTGGATGAGAAAACCGGCTTTATCGGCGTGGTGGCCTATTTTTCTGACGATCAGACAACGGAATGGAAACAAATCGAACCGGTGGAGAGCACCGGACGCCACTATCGCCTGCTGGTGCATATCCGCGCCAGCACGATTGAGATGAAAAAAGAGGAAGAGTGACGATGGCGACAATGAAAAACAAGGTTATCTGGCAGGAGGGTGTGTTTGCCCTGCCGCAGCATTTTCAGCAGCAGCAACGTCACTGCGAATACCTGCTGACCCGTCGTCTGGATGCGCAGGGAGATTTTGCGTGGGGCTTTACCGATCTCTCCATTAATACCGCACTGCTGGCCCAGGGAAAAATCATGATTGACCGGGCGGCGGGCTGTATGCCGGACGGCACAGTGTTCAGTATCCCGGATCAGGATCTGCTGCCGGCGCCTTTTCAGCCGGGGACGCTGTCATCGAAAGAAAGTCACGATATTTATCTGGCGCTGCCGGTTATCAGCGATGTGGTCAATGAAATTCAGGGGCTGCACAGCGCCGGGCAGGGAACGGGACGCTACCGCCTTACCCATACCCGCATTCGTGATTTTCATACCGATGAAGGTGACGAACAGCCTGTCGGTCTCGGGCAACTGGTTCCCCGGATCGTCAGCGGCGCGGAAGATCTCAGCGCGATGGTGACGCTTCCCCTGTGCCGTATTCGTAACAAAAGCGCCACCGGGGCGCTGATGCTGGATGAGGCTTTTATTCCCACCGTCCAGACGGTACGGGTCAGCAGCATACTCGGGGCATTTGCCGGAGAGGTTCAGGGACTGCTTACCAGCCGCGCGGCCGATCTGGCCGGGCGCATCGGATCCCCGGAGCAGAGCGGGATCGCCGATGTGGCTGAATTTATGATGTTGCAGATGCTGAACCGTCACCAGATGCAGTTCACCCACCGGGTACGCCTGCACACGCTGCATCCGGAGGCGTTCTACCGGGACCTGGTGGGGTTGCTGGGCGAACTGATGACCTTTACGGAAAGCAACCGCCTGCCCTGCGCGGTGGAGCCCTACGATCACCGGGATCTCACCCTCACCTTTAACAAAACGGTGATACCGGAGCTGCGGCGGGCGCTCAATACCGTACTGGTTCCCCGCGCGCAGAATCTGCCCCTGCATTATACCGAAGGCACCTGGATTGCCTCCGTCAGCGATCCGACGCTGTTGCAGTCCAGCAAGCTGGTACTGGCCGTGCGCGCCCGGATGCCTTTCGACCAGGTACAGCGCCAGTTTATTCAGCAGTCGAAAGTCGCCGCCACCAGCAAAATCCGCGACGTGGTCAGCGTCCAGGTCCCGGGTATTCCGCTGCGCACGCTCACCGCGGCCCCGCGCCAGTTGCCCTACCACGAAGGCTATGTCTACTTCGAGCTGGAAAAAGGCACCCCGGCCTGGCAGGACGTGGTGAAAACGGGCGCGCTGGCGCTGCATATCTCCGGCACCTTCCCGGATCTGGATCTCCAGCTATGGGCCATAAGAGGGTAATGCCATGAGCGATATGAGCGAACCATCGGCTTTTCCTGTGGAGCCGGAAAGCGGAACGCCGGGACGCCAGTACCGGCTTACGCTTCGCGGCAACAGCCTGAACCCAATGATCGATGCCGCCACGCCGCTGCTCGGCATGGTGATGCGCCTGTCAACCATGAACAGCCAGGCGATGCCGGAGCACCTGTTTTCCCAGGTGGTAACAGACGTTCAGGCCGTGGAGCAGCTGCTTCAGGAGCAGGGCTACGAACCGGGCGTGATTGTCTCGTTTCGCTATATCCTCTGCACCTTTATTGACGAGGCGGCGCTCGGCAACGGCTGGTCGAATAAAAATGAGTGGATCAAACAGTCGCTGCTGGTGCATTTCCATAACGAAGCCTGGGGCGGTGAGAAGGTGTTTATTCTGCTCGAACGCCTGATCCGTGAACCGGTGCGTTACCAGGATCTGCTGGAGTTTCTGTATCTGTGCTTTTCTCTCGGCTTTCGCGGACGCTACAAAGTGGCCATGCAGCAGCAGGATGAGTTTGAGCGGATATACCAGCGCCTGCATCATGTGCTGCATAAGCTGCGTGGCGATGCGCCTTTTCCGCTGCTGCACCAGGACAGAAAAACCCAGGGAGGGCGATATCAGCTTATCAGACGGCTGACCGTTAAACATGTGCTGCTCGGCGGTCTCACCGTGCTGGTGATGTTTTATCTGTTTTACCTGCTGCGTCTGGACAGCCAGACACAGGACATTCTGCACCAGCTTAATAAATTACTGCGATAAGGATATCCCATGATCCAGATTGATTTGGCCACACTGGTAAAACGGCTTAACCCCTTCTCAAAACAGGCGCTGGAGTTGGCGGCGTCGGAGTGCATGAGCCAGCAGGCGGCAGAAATTACCGTTAGCCATGTACTGATACAGATGCTGGCGATCCCGCGTAGCGACTTAAGGGTGATTACCGACCGCGCTAACATTGGTGCGGATGAACTACGCCAGGCGCTGACGGTGGAAAACTATGCCACTGCCCGGTCTGCGGACAGCTACCCGGCATTCTCCCCGATGCTGGTTGAATGGCTGAAAGAGGCCTGGCTGCTGGCCTCCGCTGAAATGCAGCAGACGGAGCTGCGCGGCGGCGTCCTGCTGCTCACCCTGCTCCACTCGCCGCTGCGCTACGTGCCGCCTGCCGCCGGCCGGCTGTTGACTGCCATTAACCGCGACCAGTTACAGCAGGATTTTGCCGGATGGACGAAGGAATCTGCCGAATCCGTGGTGCTGAATGCCGACGGGCAGGTCGCCAGCGCTACAGCCGATACCGGCGACAGCCTACTTTGCCGCTATGCCAAAAACATGACGGAAGATGCCCGCAAGGGACGACTCGATCCCGTACTGTGCCGGGATAATGAAATCGATCTGATGATCGATATTCTCTGCCGCCGCCGCAAGAACAACCCGGTGGTTGTTGGTGAAGCGGGCGTGGGTAAAAGTGCGTTAATCGAAGGTCTGGCGCTGCGTATTGTGGATGGCCGGGTGCCGGACAAACTGCGTGACACCGATATTATGACACTGGATCTCGGCGCGTTGCAGGCAGGCGCGTCCGTCAAGGGTGAGTTTGAAAAGCGCTTCAAGGGATTGATGGCAGAAGTGATTCAGTCGCCGAAACCGGTCATCCTGTTTATCGACGAAGCGCATACGCTGATTGGCACGGGCAACCAGCAGGGCGGGCTGGATATCTCCAACCTGCTGAAACCGGCGCTGGCGCGCGGCGAACTGAAGACCATTGCTGCCACTACCTGGAGCGAGTACAAAAAATACTTCGAGAAAGATGCCGCCCTGTCGCGCCGCTTCCAGTTAGTGAAGGTGAGCGAACCCACGGCGGCGGAAGCCACCATTATTCTGCGTGGCCTGTCGGCGGTGTATGAGCAGTCCCACGGCGTGCTGATTGACGATGAGGCATTGCAGGCAGCGGCGACGTTAAGCGAACGCTACCTCTCCGGCCGTCAGTTGCCGGACAAGGCCATCGATGTGCTGGATACCGCCTGTGCGCGGGTGGCAATTAACCTGTCATCACCGCCGAAGCAAATTTCGGCCCTGACCACCCTGCGCCACCAGTGCGAGGCGGAAATCCGCCAGCTTGAGCGTGAACTGCGTATTGGGCTGAGGACTGACACCTCACGGCTGACTGAAGTGCTGGTGCAGTATGACGAAACGCTGACCGAACTGGATGAACTGGAAGCCGCGTGGCACCAGCAGCGGGCGCTGGTGCAGGAAATTATCGCGCTGCGTAAGGGACTGCTGGATGAAACTGCTGCACCGGATGCAGAGACCGTCGCCGGGGATGAACGGATAGTAGAGACCATTGACGATAACACCGTGGCTACGGATGAACCCGTCGCCGGCCAGCCGGAACCTGAAATCCTTCCGGCAGAGCGTCTGGCACAGTTAACCGCCGAACTGGACGCCCTGCACAACATGCAGCCTCTGGTTTCCCCGCACGTCGATAAAAAGCAAATCGCGGCGGTGATCGCTGAATGGACCGGCGTGCCGCTTAACCGCCTGTCGCAGAATGAGATGTCGGTCATTACCGATCTGCCGCAGTGGTTGGGCGACACCATCAAGGGTCAGGATCTGGCGATTAAACACCTGCATAAACACCTGCTGACCGCGCGCGCCGACCTGCGCCGTCCGGGGCGGCCGCTCGGCGCGTTCCTGCTCGCCGGTCCCAGCGGCGTGGGTAAAACCGAAACCGTGCTGCAACTGGCGGAGCTGCTCTATGGCGGTCGTCAGTATCTCACCACCATCAACATGTCGGAGTTTCAGGAGAAACACACCGTTTCTCGCCTGATTGGCTCCCCGCCGGGCTACGTGGGCTACGGAGAAGGCGGTGTACTGACCGAAGCCATTCGCCAGAAGCCCTACTCGGTGGTGCTGCTTGATGAAGTGGAAAAAGCCCACCCGGATGTGCTCAACCTGTTCTACCAGGCCTTTGATAAGGGTGAAATGGCCGACGGAGAAGGCCGTCTGATTGACTGCAAAAATATCGCCTTTTTCCTGACGTCCAACCTCGGTTATCAGGTGATTGTTGAACATGCGGATAACCCGGAAACCATGCAGGAAGCGCTGTATCCGGTGTTGGCGGATTTCTTCAAGCCTGCGCTGCTGGCGCGTATGGAAGTGGTGCCCTATCTGCCGCTGTCGCGTGAAACGCTTGCCGTCATTATCGCCGGGAAGCTGGCGCGGCTGGATAACGTGCTGCGCACCCGCTTTGGCGCAGAGGTGGTGATTAAGCCGGAAGTGACCGACGAAATTATGCAGCGCGTCACCCGCGCCGAAAACGGCGCACGTATGCTGGAATCGGTTATCGATGGCGAGATGCTACCGCCGTTGTCGCTGTTGCTGTTGCAAAAAATGGCGGCGAACGCGGCGATTGCCTGCATCATGCTGGGCGTGGTGGACGGCGCATTTATCGCAGACGTGGAGGACGCGCCGGAGGACAGTGCAGACGCCGACGCACAGCCGGAACCGGAAACAGAGGACGCTGCTGTTTTATGAGCAAAATGCGGATCCTCCTGGTCGGTCTGTTGTTCCCGGGGCTGCTCGCCAGCACCGTACTGGCAGAAGCGCCTGCTGAACCGGCGGCGTCCGGCGCGGTGCAGCCGGGCATCGTGGTGCCAGAGACGAACGCACAGGCGACGGTAACGGCCATGATGGCCTGCCGCCGGGAGCCTGCTGCGCTGGAGCGGCTGGACTGCTACGACCGCATTCTAGCGCCGGAACAGCCTGGTTTTGAGCGCGCGCTGGTGAAGGCAAGCTACAAAGGCGAGGCCTGGAAACGGGCCTTCAGCCAGGAAAAACAGCGCCCGGATAACTCCACCACGCTGATGCTAACGCAGAGCGACGAAGAGCGACCAACCGTGATTATCACCACGCCTGCTATCGGCAACGTGCCGCCGCGCCCGGTGCTGATGTTCAGTTGCGTGGACAACATCACCCGGATGCAGGTGGCGCTGACTCACACCATGACGCAGAACGACATCGCCGTGGCGCTGACCACCGATACCGGGCGTTTTCAGTCGCACTGGTTTATCCGCGAGAACGGCACTCTGCTGGAGTCCAGCCGGGGTTTATCCGGCATTGAGGAGATTAAACAGCTTTTCGGCGCGAAAACGCTGACCATCAATACCGGTACGGACAGCGCCGCTGGAAAACTGACGTTTAACATTGACGGGCTGGCGAAAATCATCGCACCGCTGCGTGAAGCCTGCCACTGGGCGGGGGAATAACACTATGGACTTACGTAATCCCGATATCTGGTTTGCAAACCTGATGGAAAATCTGCCGGAAGAAAAACTGGCCGCCCCACTGGACGACGACAATCCTGAATGGGAGTTTATCGACGGCGAAATCGTCAAGCTCGGTTCGCTGGCCCACAGCCAGCTTGATGTGCCGGAACTCCAGCGCCGGGGGCTGGCGCTACTGGCCTCAGAGAGCAAGGACTTTCGCCTGCTGGCGCACCTGCTGCGTACCCTGCAACATACCGGTGATATGTTACTGGCGTTGCGCCTGCTGACGCAGTATACGGAGCATTACTGGGCGGTTGCCGCACCGCAGAATATGGCACATAAAAAACGTTTTGCCCTTCAGGTACTGAAACGTTTTGAGGCCGGCGCTGATGGTTTTGCGCAACAGGCCGGTACCGCCCAACGCGACCAGTTCCTGGGTGAACAGGCAAAGCTGGCGCAGCTCTGGCAGCAGAATAACGCGCCGGACCTGGCGCAGGCGGCAGACGATATCTTTGCGCTGTACCAGCGGACATTCCGCGACAGCGAACCTACCGCAGCCTCCCCGGCCCCGGTACAGACTTCCGCCACAGTCACCACGGCCCCCGCCGCACCAGTGACACCTGCCACACCGGCTTCAACCCCGGCACCAGTGGTAAACATCGACAGTTATGATGATAAAGCCTGGCGCGACACGTTGCTGAAAGTCTCCGCCATTCTTTGCGAGCGCCAGCCGGACTCGCCACAGGGCTACCGTCTGCGCCGCCATGCATTATGGCAGGCCATCACCTCCGCGCCGCAGGCCGAAAGCGACGGACGCACACCGCTGGCCGCCTTCCCCGCCGATATGATGGATGATTATCTGGCGCGGTTAAACAATGCCGACATGGCGCTGTGGCAGCAGGTTGAAAAAAGTGTATTGCTGGCTCCCTACTGGTTTGACGGGCATTACCTCTCGGCACAGGCCGCTCAGCGGCTGGGTTACACCAGGGTGGCCGATGCTATCCGCGATGAGACCGCGCATTTTCTCGCCAGGCTGCCCCAGCTCGCCGCCCTGCGGTTTAACGACCGGACGCCGTTCATCGCGGAACCAACGAAGCAATGGCTGGCCTCCTCTTCTGCGGGTAGCAACGCAGCGCCTGCCGTACAGACTGATGAGGAGTTACAGGCGGTCCGGGCATGTTTTGACGCGCAGGGGCTGGAAGCCGCGCTGCACCATCTGGAAACCCTGCCCGCAGGCGATCCCCGCGACCAGTTTTATCGGCAGTATCTCGGCGCGCAGTTGCTGGAAGAGGCCGGGATGGTACAGCTTGCCCAGCAGCAGTACCAACTGCTTTTCCGGCTGGGGCTGCAAATGATGCTGGCCGACTGGGAGCCGTCCCTGCTGGAAGCGCTGGAACAGAAATTCACGGCAGAAAAATAATAAAGTAACAAGGAGTTACTGTGTTCAGATTACCGACACCCCGACTGTTCAGCAGTCTGCGATCCGCCCTCCGGCCAGCCATGCCCCGGTTTAAGGTTTCCGCCGCCTGGCTGATGGCGCTGGCGTGGATTTTTTTGCTGGTATGTATCTGGTGGAAAGGGCCGAAATGGTCACTTTACGGACATCACTGGCTGGAGCCGCTGACAAACCGCTGGCTGGCTACCGCTGTCTGGGGGCTTATCGCCCTGGTCTGGCTGACCTGGCGGGTGATGAAACGTCTGCAAAAACTGGAAAAGCAGCAGAAACAGCAGCGCGAGGAAGAAAAAGATCCGCTGACCGTGGAAATCCACCGCCAGCAGCAGTATCTGGAGCACTGGCTGCTGCGCCTGCGCCGCCATCTGGATAACCGCCGTTATCTGTGGCAACTGCCGTGGTATATGGTTATAGGCCCTGCCGAAAGCGGTAAAAGCACCCTGCTGCGAGAAGGTTTTCCGTCTGATGTCATTTACATGCCAGAAAGTATCAGAGGGGTGGAGTACCAGCCGCTGATCATGCCGCGCGTAGGCAGCCAGGCGGTTATTTTTGATATTGATGGCCAGTTGACCACCCCCTCCGCCGACGATCTTCTCCATCGTCGCCTGCGCGAACACTGGCTCGACTGGCTGACCCGGACACGGGCGCGCCAGCCGCTCAATGGTCTGATCCTGACGCTGGATCTGCCCGACCTGCTGACGGCGGACAAGGCCCGACGGGAATCCCTGCTACAAAGTCTGCGCCAGCAGCTACAGGAGATTCGCCAGTGTCTGCACTGCCGCCTGCCGGTATATGTGGTGTTGACCCGGCTGGATCTGCTGACCGGGTTTGCGGCGCTGTTTCATGCGCTGGACAAAAAAGATCGTGAAGCGATCCTTGGCGTGACGTTCACCCGGAATGCCCATGAAAGCGACGACTGGCGCAGTGAACTGGACGCCTTTTGGCAGACGTGGGGACAGCAGATGAACCTGGCGCTGGCGGATCTGATGCTGGCGCAGGGGAATGCCGCACAGCGAAGCGCACTGTTTAGCTTTACCCGCCAGATGCAGGGAACGGGAGATATTGTTGCGTCCTTACTCACCGCCCTGCTGGACGGCGAAAATATGGACGTGATGCTGCGCGGCGTGTACCTCACCTCCTCGCTACAGCGCGGCCAGGTGGATGATATTTTTACCCAGTCCGCCGCCCGCCAGTACGGCCTGGGCAGCAGTTCGCTGGCCTCCTGGCCGCTGGTGGAAACCGTGCCTTATTTCACCCGCCGCCTGTTCCCGGAGGTGCTTCTGGCCGAGCCGAATCTGGCCGATGAAAGCAGCGTCTGGCTGGGCAGTTCACGGCGCAGCCTTGTGACAGCCTCCGTCTGTGGTGCCGCAGCTGTTGTTCTGCTGGCAGGCGGCTGGCATCACTATTACAACAAAAACTGGCAGTCCGGCGTTGATGTACTCGCGCAGGCCAAAGCCTTTATGAATGTACCGCCGCCGCAGGGTACTGATGAATACGGCAACCTGCAACTGCCGCTGCTCAACCCGGTACGCGACGCCACCCTCGCCTACGGTGACTACCGCGACCATAATTTTCTGGCGGATATGGGGCTGTACCAGGGTGCCCGCGTGGGACCGTATGTGGAACAGACCTATATTCATTTGCTGGAGCAGCGTTATCTGCCTTCCCTGCTTAACGGCCTAATCCGCGATCTGAATAACGCACCGCCGGAGAGCGAGGAAAAGCTCGCCGTCCTGCGGGTTATGCGCATGATGGAGGATAAAAGCGGGCGCAACGATGAACTGGTAAAACAGTACATGGCGAAGCGCTGGAGCGATGAATTCCACGGCCAGCGCGATATTCAGACACAGCTGATGTCCCACCTGGACTATGCGCTGGCACATACCGACTGGCACGCAGAGCGGGTGGCAGGTGACAGTGACGCCATCAGCCGCTGGGCACCCTATGACAAGCCGGTTGCTGCCGCACAGCGTGAACTGAGCAAACTGCCAATATACCAGCGCGTCTACCAGACGCTGCGTACCAGAGCCATGGGCGTGCTGCCTGCCGACCTGAATTTACGCGACCAGATTGGCCCGAACTTTGATAAGGTCTTTGTCTCCGGCGATGATGACAAACTGGTGATCCCGCAATTCCTGACCCGCTACGGACTGCAAAGCTATTTTGTGAAACAACGTAACAGTCTGGTCGAACTGACCGCGCTGGATTCGTGGGTGCTGAACCTGACGCAGAGTGTCGCCTACAGCGACGCCGACCGGGATGAAATCCAGCGCCATATCACCGAGCAGTATATCAGCGACTACACCGCCACCTGGCGCGCCGGAATGGATAACCTCAACGTTCGCGCTTATGAAGCCCTGCCGGAACTAACGGATGCGCTGGAGCAAATCATCAGCGGCAACCAGCCATTCCAGCGGGCGCTGACGGCGCTGCGGGATAACACCCACGCCCTGACGCTTTCGGGCAAGCTGGAAGACAAGGAACGGGAAAAAGCAACGAACGAACTGGATTACCGTCTGCTATCCCGGCTGGGACGCGACTTTGCACCGGAAAACAGCGTACTGGAAGAGCAGAAGGACAAGACCAGTACGCTACAGGCGGTCTACCAGCAACTGACCGAACTGCACCGTTATCTGCTGGCTGTCCAGAACTCACCGGTGCCGGGGAAATCGGCGCTCAAGGCAGTACAGCTACGGCTGGATCAGAACAGCAGCGATCCTATCTTCGCCACCCGCCAGATGGCGAAAACCCTGCCCGCCCCGCTTAACCGCTGGATGGGCAAGCTGGCGGATCAGGCGTGGCACGTGGTGATGGTGGAAGCTGTTCACTATATGGAAATGGACTGGCGCGATAACGTCGTCAAACCCTTCAATGAACAGCTTGCCGATAAATATCCGTTTAACCCGCGCGCGTCGCAGGATGCGTCGCTGGATGCGTTCGAGCGCTTCTTTAAACCGGACGGCACGCTGGATACCTTCTATAAGGAGAACCTGCGCCTGTTCCTGGAAAACGACCTGACCTTCGGCGAGGATGGCAGGATACTCATCCGCGAAGATATTCAGCAACAAATCGAAACGGCGCAAAAAATCCGCGACATCTTCTTCAGTCAGCAGAATGGCCTGGGGGCGCAGTTCGCCGTGGAAACCGTGTCGCTTTCAGGTAACAAGCGCCGCAGCGTGCTGAACCTGGACGGGCAACTGGTGGATTACAGCCAGGGCCGCAATTATACCGCCCACCTGGTATGGCCGAATAATATGCGCGAGGGCAACGAGAGCAAGCTGACTATGGTCAGCAGCACAGGCAGCAAATCCCCGCGCAGCATCACGTTCAGCGGCCCATGGGCGCAGTTCCGGCTGTTTGGCGCAGGGCAGTTGACCAACGTAACCAGTGATACCTTCACCGTGCGCTTTAACGTGGACGGCGGTTACATGATTTACCGCGTGCATGTGGATACCGAGGATAACCCGTTCACTGGCGGACTGTTCAGCCAGTTCCGGTTGCCGGATACCCTGTACTGAGGAGGCAGTAATGAGTAACGCACAGATGCAAATTATCGTTACCGGCCGCGATCCCCGTGACCTGCCGGAATTCAGCGCCTTACGTGAGGAGATCAACAAGGCCAATCAACCTTCTCAGCCGGAGCTTAACTGGAAACTGGTGGAATCGCTGGCGCTGACCATCTTCAAAACGAATGGTGTGGATCTGCATACCGTTTCCTATTACACCCTGGCACGCACCCGGATACACGGACTTGCCGGGTTCTGTGAGGGGGTCGAATTGCTGGCGGCAATGACAGGTCATGAGTGGGATAAATTCTGGCCACAGGATAATCATGCCCGTACCGGAATGCTCGACTGGCTCAACACCCGTACCGGCAATATCCTGCGCCAGCAACTGTCATTCTCTGATACAGATCTGCCGTTACTGTACCGCGCAGAGCGGGCGTTACAGCTTATCTGCGACAAACTTCAGCAGGTAGATTTGAAACAGCCGCCACGCGTGGAAAACCTGCTTTATTTTGTGCAGAACACGCGAAAACGGCTGGAGCCGCCGCAGAAAAGCAGCGTGAATACGCCGTCACAAACCACGGTCAGAACACTGGTTTATGCGCCGGAAAGCGCACTGCCCGCGACGCCAGAGGCTCTCCCGCCCGTACCTGATTCACCGGAAATGAAGGTCAGGGTTCAGCATGGTGCCAGCCCTGAAACAGAGCCTATGACGGGCCGCAATGTAAAATCATTTCTGGCGGGTGTTGCCTGTACCGCCGCCGTCGCAGCCGTTCTCTGGTGGTGGCGGGTATACCCGATGCAGCAGCAACTGGCGCAGGTAACAGATACCGCGCAAGGCGCGGCAACGGCCTGGCTGGCCTCCCCTGATCTGGGTAGCTACGGGCAACGGCTGCTACAGCTTCCTGATGCTCCGCCATTGCAACTGCTGGAGACGGGTATGCAGATGATGCGAACAGCAGACAGTCGCTGGCCCGAGAGTCTGCAACAGCAGCAGGCAACGGCTCGGTGGAACGCTGTTCTGCACACGCGGGCGCAGAACAGCCCGAATATGAAAGGCTGGAAACAGGCGCGGGAAAATCTACGGGATTTCGCCGACCTGATGCTGAAAAAAGAAACTGAAAAGCAGGGCTTTACCCTCTCTTATATCAAAACGGTGACATGGCAGGCGGAGCGGTTATTGAATCAGGCAACGCCGCTGGAATATCTGCTGACGCAGTACCAGGAAGCCCGCGCCCGCAAGCAAAACACTGAAGCGCTGGAAAAAGAGATCAATGAACGGCTGGACGGTGTGTTAAGCCGTTGGCTGCTGCTGCACCTCACAACGCCGGATTCGGCAATGGATAGTGAAGCCGGGCAACCGGTATCCACTAATAATTAAGGTACAAGGAGAACAACAATGGCCAATCTCGTTTATCTGACACTAAACGGAGACATACAGGGAATGATTTCAGCTGGGTGCTCGTCAATGCAGTCCATTGGCAACAAAGCCCAGCTCGCGCATCTGGATGAGATCATGGTCACATCGTTAAGCCACGGTCTGAGCCGCGATCAAAACGTCAATCATCAGATGCTGACCATCATTAAACCCGTGGATAAATCCTCACCTCTGCTGGGCAAGGCGATTTCGGATAATGAGTGTCTGACCTGTGTTTTTACTTTTTACCGTACCAACCGTTTTGGCATAAATGAACTGTACTACAAGCTCAAACTGACTAATGCCCGAATATCGAATATCAGTCTGAACGTTCCCCATACCATTACCGACAGTGGAGGACAGCCAGAAGAGTCAATCTCGTTTAGCTATGAAAGCATTAACTGGGAACACTGTATCGCTGGCACCAGCGCTTACAGTCTGTGGAGTGAACGGCTTTTTTAAGGAAGAGATATACGGGTGATGAGCGTTCTGACTTCCAGTCCGTTGTCTATCGCAGATACTTTTTGCAAAAAATATCCGCAGCCCTGGAAAAAATTGAATATGTCCGATTAACGAAAGGTTATAGGCTGCCCCGGAAGTTTCCTGACTGGTTGTAATGATGTTTTCTGCCACAAACCTGCTGGGTGGTATTATTTATGGACAAACGACATCGTTCATTCATACCAGGTTTGTACCGGGCTATCCAGCGATTTTCTGTGCTGGCGACCTGGTGTTACAGCAAAGGGATTTATCCCCCTCATCCGGCGCTCCTGCGAGCATTGATGGAAACGCCTGTATCTGACACCCTTACCATAGATGTTCTGCTGCATTTGCCGGGGTGGTATATTTATGATGCGCAACGATTTACGTGATTCGTTAACACGGCGAATTAAATCTGGTTAAGCCTGTATGTTGTGGGTTCCAGAAAATCAAAACCAGCAGACAGGAGTACCGCACTCAAGTCCCTACAGAGCGCTTAATTCCATAAACCTGTCCTGATTGATGTTGTGTACAAGAGGCTGGTTCAACAACTTTTATCCCTTCGCTATCAGATAGTGGCAGGAACCAAACCCACATCTGACGACGTACAAAATAGCTGGCAAATAATGTGAATTGCCTGCAATGCTGTAAGGGATCGTTTCGTGGTGGTCTGCCTGGTGGTCTTGAAAATAGCCAAAGATAGTTTTATTATTTAAAACAGTTCATTAGCTCAAAAGACTGCGCCGAGTCCGGCACCAAATTTCATATTAACGGACCTCCACGGAGGTCCGTTTTTGCATTCTAAGCCCGCCAGAATCAACACTTCTGCATTCCCTTAACGACACCCTGACCGCTGCGTCAGCAGCGCATAAAGTTTAGCCGGCTCCAGAGGCTTGCGAAGCACCAGGTACCCCTTCTGCTCCGCCTCCAGCAGAACCGGTGAATTAAATTCGCCGCTGACTATCGCGCCGCTCATACCCGCGTCAACTCTGTTAACGCCAATCTGCGCTGGTCGTTCTGAATTATTTCCATTAAAAGAACCCGCCCTCGTGGCGGGTTTCTGCTTTTGGCTTCTGACGAAGCTAGGGATCGTTCCCAACC
>OJKA01000123.1_pt1 | contig 44317 bp, 62 predicted proteins | sample 1596451 | NCBI WGS metagenome assembly OJKA01 (sample SAMEA4350155, study PRJEB24818) | metagenome | biome: human; feature: gut; material: faeces | place: Denmark | collected 2013-09 | reverse complement strand
CCCTAAATTCGATAAATCACCCCCCCCCTAAAACCTGTACTTTTCCCTTTAGGTTTTACTGGTAGTTTTTCCTATACGATCTCCTATATAAAACCTGTACTTAATCAGCTCAAATCTGTGGAAAAAAAGCGTAAGCAGACAATGAACGCTCAGATGATATTACGCTTCCTCGTTATGGCTGTTCGTTCCTCGCTGCGCTGCGGTACGCCTCAGCCACAACTTGCGGCGAGCGTTACGATCTCAGGTAATGGGAGGATGGTATGGATTTTGGCGTTTGGGAGTTCCAGAAAGGAGTGAGGCCCAACACCGGCAAGTGATTGGGCCTCTGATTTCTGCGAAGGAGCAGATAACCGATCTACAGTATAGAGCGTTTGCCACTTTGAAATAAACCCATACTTGACAGGGACAGCGATCTGGCGCGATTATTAGTCATTGAAATTGCAATTTTAAGGAATTAAGAATGCGTTATGTACTGATCACAGCGTCAATTTTTCTGACTGCATCTGTATCAGCAAAGTTATGTAAAGTCACCTTTGATAACGGTGAATTTCTTGAGACAAAGGCAGCTCTTACCCTGCCAGAGCAGACAGAAGGTCTATCAGGATCATACAAGCAGAATGCCAGCCTGATAATGGCCTGGAGTAGCGCAGAAGTTCGCGCAGTATGGATGAGAGGTACTGAAACCCCACTCACCGCAGCGTTCATAGGAGAAGATGGAAGAATCCAGTCAGTTCAGAATATGCTCCCAAATACCGATACCGCTCATTCCTCTCTACATCCAGTCATCGCTATTATCGAAGTTACGACCTCCGTCGCAAACCGATTAAAGTTGAAAACCAGTGGTTATGTTATGTCCAGTAACTGCTTCCGACTGAAAAAAAATCCGGATTTCCAAGAGAAAAAATATGACCCGAAGTGAGTACCTGATGCAGTTCAGACGATGCCGCAAACTTGATACTCTTGAAACGGTATATGAGCGTATGAAAGAAACGGTTCTGGCGGATGATTTAGTGGCCTTTGAAAGTGCGGCAGATCACCGGCGAGCTGAAATTATTCACAGCAAACTGTGGGATAAAATCCCTCCGTCAGCATGGCAGAATGTGAAGTGAAAAGGTTTTGATTGCGTGACAGTAACGCTCGCCGCAAGTTGCTGCTGAGGCGTACCGCAGCGCAGCGAGGAACGAACAGCAGTAACGAGGAAGCGTAATAAATGGGATCTCTAAGTTTGCTCTGAACATCCCGATTTTAATCGCTGCAGTACAGTCATAATTGACTATGTAAATATTCCATACACCTTTAGTGTACCAATGGTTGACTTGAAGTTTTAACCTGGTACGATGGTTCTAAGACCTTACGTGGTCTGCTACAGGAAAGGCAGCCCGGAAAAAATTTTAATATAGGAGAGACAAATGCTGGCTGAATCTGCAATACCATATGTCACGGACGAAATGATAAGCTACGTGATCAGAGTGTTAATATGTATCCATTCTTATATTTTTATTATGGGAGTAAGCAACCTTCAAGATTCTAAGCAGTTACTAGCAATGCGCGATGATCCGGATAATAAAATACATGATAGCGATGTTAGGAAATTAATTGCTGAGTCTTATACGCCTCTCACCATAGAGTCGCGCCGACAGAAGTTAAAAGGTTATATGTCTTTGGTTGTGGCAATCCTGGGCATAGTGCTCATCTGCCTTTTCTTTGGTGAAAATAACTCTGTTTTTGTTGGCTTTGCTTTTGCTTCTTTTGCTTTCACTGCGCTGACTATTCATGCCGTTATTTTATCCGTAATGTGGCTTATCGACATTAGCAGGCACAAAGATCAGCCTGATGAGAGTAAGCAAGAGTACAACAAAACAATGAGAGCATTAGCTCAAAAACATTTAGCCAAAACTTTACCACTGGCAATCGCGGGCATCATTGTTTCCGGCTACTTATTGCTTCACGTCTTTCCTGCCTAAAATTTTGTTGCCGTGCAGCTGCTGTACGGCCTCTGCTCTTTTTGTTGCCTTTAGCGTGCCCGCTTTGCAGGCCGGGCTTTCATGCTCCGCACCGGGCCGCTGCGCGTCCCGGCCCTCCGGGTTTCAATCCCTCACGCCTCCGCGCCGTTCCGGCGCTCCGCGCTCCGCTTGGCTATGCAGGGCAGCTGTACTGCCCGCTGTCTGCTCACAGTCATGAATGACTGTGCTGGCCGTGCGCTGGCGTGGCAGTAGCTCGCTGTGCTCGCACTCGCAGTACAGCGCCCCGCCGCCAGGGCGTCGGCGTGCCCTCGCGCGGGCGCTCGGCGCTAACTGCGCCCTCCGGGGCCACTGTCCGGCAACGTGCGTGCTGTGAGGCCGTCATGGCTGAGCAGCGAAGGGGTCGGCGCGGCGGCGCTGGTCGTGGCCGCAAGGCCCGGCAATTTACGCGGGGCGCAGCGGTGAAGATCGGCGCGGTTGCCTTCCATTTTGTCCGGCGCGGCCTGCAAATTATTTACACTAAAGGTGTACTAAGAGTTGACTATAAGCACGGTCGGGCGTATACTGTATTCATCGGTTGGCAATGGTGCTGACCGGCCCGGAACCAGCGGCGGCAACCGCTCCGGGATAAATGCGAAGGGGTTAATATGAATCATCATAATGAGCATGACACAGAACGGGATGAGGCCCGGATTATCAATTCTGCAATTAACGATATGATCGTTAACCGTGAGTATATTGAAGCCTGCCGTTTCACACCTGACGAAATGAATAAGCGCCTTATGTGTCTGGGCGACTGTTATCAGGCCTTTGACTGGTTTCGCTGGGCCAAAGAGACGGCCATCAGGTTATGGGCGCGGGGCGTGGCAGTACCCGAAGAAGAAGAATTTTTATAACTGGCTGCGGCGGCAACCGCTAATAATCATCTGTGAAGGAAGAAACTAAATGACAAGAGAAGACATTGAATTTTGCGGCGTTGACGACTGGAACCGCCCGCTGTTCCGTGACTATAACGGGCTTTATTACTGTGTACCCGACCAACTCTATGACGCGCATGAAATGACACCGGAGTTAGTAGAAGAATTACTGAAAAGTATCAGCGATGGTCACGACGAACTCTATATAAAAGGGCGCAGGCCGGATTCTGAACCTTCACACCCGGTCACTTATTCGACTAAATAGCACACATCAAAGGCTGGCTGGTTGCCAGCCTACAAGACTTAAACTCAAGTTTTTACCTACCCTAAACCAGCGGCGGCAACCGCTTTGTGTAACTGCGAAGGAGATAAAAATGGTTAAACCAGCTGAATGTCAGCAAATGCGTGACATTATGAAACAGACAGCCAGAAAAATGGCTAAATGCTTATTCATTATCTTCATTTTCTGTTTAGGTCTATTATTGCTCTGGCGCGTATCAGATTTAACGCTCAATTATCTTTCACATCAAGCATTCGTTAAATCTAACAACATGTTTTTCGTTATTGCTGGCCTGTGTCTGTTAATGACTATTACATCAGTATTCTTTTTTTGGTGCTCATGGGATTCAGCTTCACTGGCAACTAAACATTTTAACCCGTCTGATACTTTTATCAGTCTGGGAATGATATTTATGGTAATGCCTCTAGTAATCGGTGCAATACTCTGGATTTTCTCTGTCTATTTCCCTGGCGGCAATCTGCCTTATGGTTTGAACGTTGCGATGAAAGCCACGTTTTGCTATGAAGGTTTTCTTCTCCTATTGGTCTTTTTGTTTTGGGCATGTGTAGGAATTTCAGGCTCAGGTTATTATTAATTCTCTCATCAACATCCCGGATTAAACGGCGGCAACCGTTCCGGGAATACTGCGAAGGAGTAAACAATGGAACAGCAAAAATGCTTTTGGATCTCAGGCGCGGCTTACATGCTCGAATTTGTGATAGTTCGTGATGGCATACAGCGTGGTGTTTTCTCAAATAAGACGCTTGAAGAAATGCGTCGGGCACATCCTGACGTTACGATTATCAGTCAGGCCGAATTTCTGGATAATCTCATTCAGCTGGCAAGCACGCCGGTTGCTGAAATTACGCACACTGAATATCTGCACGCTCAGGCTGTAGCGTTGCCGGGCTGCGTATCACTGCATCGGGGCAGTGCCTCCTTTCGCCAGCCATTTATCCAGGGGGTTGACAGGTTTTATGTGAAGTTGCGGCTGGATGGCTGGCGTTACTTCAAATTCAGGGCTTCAAGCGGAATAACGCATGAAGAGGCCGTGATCTGTATTATGGAGTCATTGAGTGGCCCAGCTGCGACACGTCACCATTAAAAAGGATAATCACAGGCCTGGACATGTTCGGGCCTGCTTTAACCTCTCTCTTTACACCTTCCACTTCTCACTTCAATTCATTAATAAGCCTGCTGGCCGTTCGCTGGCGTGGCAGTAGCTCGCTGTGCTCGCACTCGCAGTACAGCGCCCCGCCGCCAGGTGGCGTCGGCGTGCCCTCGCGCGGGCGCTCGGCGCTAACTGCGCCCTCCGGGGCCACTGTCCGTCAGCGTGCGTGCTGTGTGTCCGTCATGGCTGAGCAGCGAAGGGGTTGGCGCGGCGGCGCTGGTCGTGGCCGCAAGGCCCGGCAATTTACGCGGGGCGCAGCGGTGAAGATCGGCGCGGTTGCCTTCCCTTCGGTCCGGTGCTGTGCTGTAAATTATTTAAACTAAAGGTGTACTAAGAGTTGACTATAAGCACGGTCGGGCGTATACTGTATTCATCGGTTGGCAATAGTGCTGACCGGCCCGGAACCAGCGGCGGCAACCGCTCCGGGTAATCTGCGAAGGAGTTATACTATGTCTTTATATTCTCGTCCTCACCGTGCTCTGGCTACCCGTTTTGGTCGTGTTACCGGCACCCGTTCCGATACACCACTGTCTGACGAAGCTATCAAGCATTACGCGCCGTCAATCTTTGCTGATGAAGCACATGAAAGCCGCTCCGATCGCTACACCTATATTCCGACCAGCGTTGTGCTTAACAAACTGCGTCAGGAGGGTTTTTTCCCTTTCATGGTGTGCCAGACACGCACCCGTAAAGAAGACATGCGCGAACATACCAAACACATGATTCGTCTGCGTCACGCTAACCAGATCACCGGCGAGCAGGCCAACGAAATCATTCTGATTAATTCTCACAACGGCACTAGCAGCTATCAGATGAAAGCGGGCATGTATCGTTTCGTTTGCCAGAATGGTTTAGTCGTGGGTGAAGATATCGCGGATATTCGCGTACCCCATAAAGGTGACGTGACTGACTTTGTGATCGAAGGTGCTTATGAGGTGCTTGAAAGTTTCGCCCGTGCTGATGAAAGCCGCGAGTCTATGCAGGCACTGACGTTAAACAGTTTTGAGCAGCACGCGCTTGCCACTGCTGCGCTGGAACTGCGCTATGACACACAGGCCGCACCAGCGCCCGTAACACCGGCGCAAATTCTTGAGCCGCGTCGTTATGCTGATAACCAAAACGATCTTTGGACTTCATTTAACCGCGTTCAGGAAAACCTTATTCGCGGCGGCCAGAGCGGTCGTAACAAAAAGGGTAAGCGCACAACGACCCGCGCCATTACCGGCATGGATCAGGATGTGAAATTAAACCGTGCCCTGTGGGTGCTGAGTAACGAACTGCGCCGCCAGATCGCGGCATAACTCTAAACCAACGGCCCCGCCAACTGGCGGGGCTACTCAGGAGGTATTTATGGCTTCTCGCGGCGTTAATAAAGTTATCCTGGTTGGCAACTTAGGCCAGGACCCGGAAATTCGTTACATGCCCAACGGGGGCGCTGTGGCTAATATGACACTGGCCACCAGTGAATCATGGCGCGATAAACAGAGCGGCGAACAGAAAGAAATTACCGAGTGGCATCGCGTGGTTTTGTTTGGAAAACTTGCGGAAGTGGCTGGAGAATATCTCAGGAAGGGATCACAGGTTTACATAGAGGGCCAGCTGAGAACCCGCAAATGGCAGGATCAGAGCGGGCAGGAACGCTACACAACAGAAATCGTGGTAAACGTAGGCGGAACCATGCAGATGCTGGGAGGTCGTCAGCAGGAGGCAAACAGAAGCGGTGCCGGCCAACCGAATACGGCACCACAAAACAGCCAGCAGTTCAGTGGGCAACCGTCACAAAACAGCGCGCAAGCTCCGACAGCTCCGACAGCTGGCGCTGAGCCACCACCGTTTGATGATGATATTCCTTTTGCCAAAATTGGTCACAGCTACCCCCGCCATGCGCTGATGGTATTATGATTTTCACTATTCGCCCGGAGTGATCCGGGCCTTTATATTCAGGAAAGATATGACAACTAAACGCAGCACCGATAAGCGCATCACAGAGCAGGACTGGAAGCGTGCCGAACCCGCCATCAATCATTTTGCAAAGGTGTCACTGGACATTGCTCACGCGGTTTTGGTCGAAGGAAAAAAGCAGATAGATGCAGCTGAAGAGTTTGGACGGACTAAACAGACGGTAAACAATGCCGTCAATCGTGTATGGGAGGCTATCGCCCCCCTGATTGAAAGCAAGCTGGAATTTGTGGAAGTTTGGTTACCGCCTGAGCTGGCAGAAAAGGTTAGAAAAATGGCTGAGGAGTTTCACTCTTCGCAGGAGAAACAATAAATGCAAACTGATAACGCTGCTGAAAAACCGGATGCGGTTTTAATGGATGCAGACTTGTTCCGGCTTAAAGTTGAGGCACATGACGCTTACAACGCAGAAGCAACGAAGCACAACGACTTGCTTTGTGGTGGTAGCTTCCTGGGTTGTGTATTGCTGGGCGGTGTCATTCTCGCGGTAGTGACAAAGCTAACATCGGATATCGCCCCGTTGATAGCAGTAGTGCTTATTGTGGCTTTTACCTTTTTTGAGTTGCAGATTTTCCGACGGGGCAAAGTTGTGACATCTGAAAAGCTGTGGGAACTAGCGGTGAGAAGCAGCAAAGATAAGGAATTCCAAATGATGTTTATGACCCTGTTTCAATCCAAACCATACCTGACCCCTGATGATTTGAAGCAGATCGAAAGTTGGTCAGCTGAACGTATGAAAAAACAAAAAGAAAGTAAGATCTTGCATGACATTGGGCTTTATTCAGGAACGAGCGAGGCCAAACAATGAAAGACAAACGCATTCTGCACGTCATTATCAGCGTGATAGGCTTCTCAATGGTAGTGCTAACGACATTACACATTATCCCTAATCCTATCGTTACAGTAACGCTTAAGGCATTGATGGCCGCTGCTGAACCGGATAACTTTTTGTGGGGGATGAAATCTGATATTTCCGAGTTGTCATTTGATTTCCAGGGAATGACGAACTTGTTTCTAATCCTGATTGCTCACTCAATCAATATTGCTGTGTTAGCAGCTGTGACCGGCGCTGTGCATCATTTGGCAGGCACGAAGTATGTTGGTTGCCAGGCTGCGTACAGCCATTCTTTCAAACATTAATCCGGGCGTGTTTCGCTTTGCTCAAACGGCTTTCATGCTTCGCACCGGGCCGCTATGCGTCCCGGCCCTCCGGGTTTCAATCCCTCACGCCTCCGCGCCGTTCCGGCGCTGCGCGCTCCGCTTGCCAGGGTGCCTGTAAGCGCCTCTGAGCGTTTGCAGCGATTTATTGCCTGATAACCCCCTCGTAAACTGCCAGGCGCTCTGAGAGCAGCTCAGTGCGTCTGGTGATGCAGTCTGACAGTCAATGCGCTGTCGTGGCAGTAGCTCGCTGTGCTCGCACTCGCAGTACAGCGCCCCGCCGCCAGGTGGCGTCGGCGTGCCCTCGCGCGGGCGCTCGGCGCTAACTGCGCCCTCCGGGGCCACTGTCCGGCAGCGTGCGTGCTGTGAGGCCGTCATGGCTGAGCAGCGAAGGGGTTGGCGCGGCGGTGCTGGTCAGGGCCGCAAGGCCCGGCAATTTACGCGGGGCGCAGCGGTGAAGATCGGCGCGGTTGCCTTCCATTTTGTCCGGCGCGGCCTGCAAATTATTTACACTGTAAGTTTACTAAGAGTTGACTGTAAGCGCGGTCGGGCGTATACTGTATTCATCGGTTGGCAATGGTGCTGACCGGCCCGGAACCAGCGGCGGCAACCGCTCCGGGATAAATGCGAAGGAACCCGATATGAACCGTTTAATCCTGATCCGCTCAACTACTGGCAAGCGTTTTATTCTTGATTATGTTGCGGCTGTCCGGATAGGCCTGCTTGACGCCGAAACGGGCCAGGAATGTACCGTATGGTTTACCCGCACCCTGGACATTTTACCGGCTGACCAGCAATGTTTTTGCCCTCAGCCCGATCTGGGAAAGTTATCGCCTTTTGATTTAGAACATCTGCGAGTCCATAGCGACACTGTTAAATATTTTTTTAGCCAGTTCATGATGCGTGCTTTGCCTGCTTCTGAACTGACCCCGGCAGACGAGCAGCAATTAACTCAAGGCACGATTGCACTGATTGAGCCGGTACTGAATGCGCCGCGCCAGCTGCTGATCCGAAACGGTCAGCCTGTAGCTGTTAAGGATGCCCAGGGGCAATACTTTATTCCTGTACAAACCATCCACTAACCTTCCTGCTGACATGGGCGGTGCCGTCAGGCCCCGCCTTACTGTTAGGTCCAGCGCGGCTACCTTCCATTTTCACCCGGCGCACGCCGCTAATTTTAAATACTTAAAGTGTACTAAAAGTTGACTATAAGCACGGTCGGGCGTATACTGTATTCATCGGTTGGCAATGGTGCTGACCGTCCCGGAACCAGCGGCGGCAACCGCTCCGGGTAATCTGCGAAGGAAAAATCTATGCTTTTATTTTTACTTATCTCCCTCGGTATTGTGGCACTGGTTGGGGCGTTTTTTCTGCCCTGGTTGATGGTGCGTGCAGGTCAGAAAGAGGTCGTTGGTGTGGCCTGCTTCTGTTCAGGCATTGCCGGTCTGGCTGCCCTCTCAAGCGTAGCCGGTACTGATGGCCCGCTTTTGTGGCTGTTAGCGGCCTGTGCATCGTTTGGCATCCTGTATGCACTTAACTGCGGTTTACCTCTCTGGTTAACCCGTAAGAAATAAAATCAACCCTGCCCGGCTATGCCGGGCAGTTCCAAAAATGGATGGTAGAGAATATGAAAAATTTTACTGATGTCATGAACGCCGCCCACAAACTGCTGGCGAAGTTTCAGACCGGGAAGATTAACAAAGACGAGTTATATGCCGAGGGTGTGGAAATCACGCGAGAGCTCCGGAGGCTCAGCAGTAAGCTGACCTTTGAAGAAAGGCAGGCGGCGGCAACGGATTCAGAAGTGCTCGCGATTATCGATCTAATAGCCGTTATAAAACATTTCGCTACCTGCTGAATTTTCTGTACCGATGAGGGCCGCTTAGCGGCCCTTTTTTCGTTCAGCAGCATCAAACATCAATGAGTGTTGGCCGCTCAGGAAAGCTAAAGCTGGGCGTGTCCCGCAGAGCGGGCCGGGCTTTCATGCTTCGCACCAGGCCGCTGCGCGTCCTGGCCCTTCGGGTTTCAATCCCTCACGCCTCCGCGCCGTTCCGGCCCTCCGCGCTCCGCTTGGCCTCCGCACCGGTGGTGCTGCGCGCTTTGCTTGCCCGGTCACTTTGCGCCGCTGACTGCCGGGCCGCAAGGATGATGGCGGGGAGCAGCGGAGTTCGACAGCGTGTGGCGCCACCGTTCCGTTTACGGATTTGTCGTCACCTCCATGCCTGCATTCCACACCGGCGCGCGAACCTGTCAATAGTTCGCTCCGCTTCGCTGCGCCGCTACGCGCTATTGACAGCCCCGCTTTTCCGCCGGTGTTACCTGCAGGCTGTCGGAAACGACAAACCCTCCAACTTCACTACAGGTGCAACATGATTGTTGAAATCCTCAAGCAGCTCCCCGCCATCATCCTCGCTATTGCTTCCCTCATCACTGCCATCGCTGGCCTGATTAAAGTCATACGCAAGAAGTAAGACAAAGGGCGGGCATAGCCCGCCCTTTGTTGCTGGCTGCGCCAGCAACGTCCGAGATCCGCAGAAATTCACTGCTGTGTTTTCCCTGGATTGTGCAGTGAAATAGCAACAGCAGACACCGGGCGTGCCCGCTTCGCGGGCCGGGCTTTCATGCTCCGCACCGGGCCGCTGCGCGTCCCGGCCCTCCGGGTTTCAATCCCTCACGCCTCCGCGCCGTTCCGGCGCTCCGCGCTCCGCTTGGCTATGCAGGGCAGCTTCGCTGCCCGCTGTCTGTTCACAGTCATGAATGACTGTGCTGGCCGTTCGCTGGCGTGGCAGTAGCTCGCTGTGCTCGCACTCGCAGTACAGCGCCCCGCCGCCAGGTGGCGTCGGCGTGCCCTCGCGCGGGCGCTCGGCGCTAACTGCGCCCTCCGGGGCCACTGTCCGTCAGCGTGCGTGCTGTGTGTCCGTCATGGCTGAGCAGCGAAGGGGTTGGCGCGGCGGCGCTGGTCGTGGCCGCAAGGCCCGGCAATTTACGCGGGGCGCAGCGGTGAAGATCGGCGCGGTTGCCTTCCCTTCGGTCCGGTGCTGTGCTGTAAATTATTTAAACTAAAGGTGTACTAAGAGTTGACTATAAGCACGGTCGGGCGTATACTGTATTCATCGGTTGGCAATAGTGCTGACCGGCCCGGAACCAGCGGCGGCAACCGCTCCGGGTAATCTGCGAAGGAGTTATACTATGTCTTTATATTCTCGTCCTCACCGTGCTCTGGCTACCCGTTTTGGTCGTGTTACCGGCACCCGTTCCGATACACCACTGTCTGACGAAGCTATCAAGCATTACGCGCCGTCAATCTTTGCTGATGAAGCACATGAAAGCCGCTCCGATCGCTACACCTATATTCCGACCAGCGTTGTGCTTAACAAACTGCGTCAGGAGGGTTTTTTCCCTTTCATGGTGTGCCAGACACGCACCCGTAAAGAAGACATGCGCGAACATACCAAACACATGATTCGTCTGCGTCACGCTAACCAGATCACCGGCGAGCAGGCCAACGAAATCATTCTGATTAATTCTCACAACGGCACTAGCAGCTATCAGATGAAAGCGGGCATGTATCGTTTCGTTTGCCAGAATGGTTTAGTCGTGGGTGAAGATATCGCGGATATTCGCGTACCCCATAAAGGTGACGTGACTGACTTTGTGATCGAAGGTGCTTATGAGGTGCTTGAAAGTTTCGCCCGTGCTGATGAAAGCCGCGAGTCTATGCAGGCACTGACGTTAAACAGTTTTGAGCAGCACGCGCTTGCCACTGCTGCGCTGGAACTGCGCTATGACACACAGGCCGCACCAGCGCCCGTAACACCGGCGCAAATTCTTGAGCCGCGTCGTTATGCTGATAACCAAAACGATCTTTGGACTTCATTTAACCGCGTTCAGGAAAACCTTATTCGCGGCGGCCAGAGCGGTCGTAACAAAAAGGGTAAGCGCACAACGACCCGCGCCATTACCGGCATGGATCAGGATGTGAAATTAAACCGTGCCCTGTGGGTGCTGAGTAACGAACTGCGCCGCCAGATCGCGGCATAACTCTAAACCAACGGCCCCGCCAACTGGCGGGGCTACTCAGGAGGTATTTATGGCTTCTCGCGGCGTTAATAAAGTTATCCTGGTTGGCAACTTAGGCCAGGACCCGGAAATTCGTTACATGCCCAACGGGGGCGCTGTGGCTAATATGACACTGGCCACCAGTGAATCATGGCGCGATAAACAGAGCGGCGAACAGAAAGAAATTACCGAGTGGCATCGCGTGGTTTTGTTTGGAAAACTTGCGGAAGTGGCTGGAGAATATCTCAGGAAGGGATCACAGGTTTACATAGAGGGCCAGCTGAGAACCCGCAAATGGCAGGATCAGAGCGGGCAGGAACGCTACACAACAGAAATCGTGGTAAACGTAGGCGGAACCATGCAGATGCTGGGAGGTCGTCAGCAGGAGGCAAACAGAAGCGGTGCCGGCCAACCGAATACGGCACCACAAAACAGCCAGCAGTTCAGTGGGCAACCGTCACAAAACAGCGCGCAAGCTCCGACAGCTCCGACAGCTGGCGCTGAGCCACCACCGTTTGATGATGATATTCCTTTTGCCAAAATTGGTCACAGCTACCCCCGCCATGCGCTGATGGTATTATGATTTTCACTATTCGCCCGGAGTGATCCGGGCCTTTATATTCAGGAAAGATATGACAACTAAACGCAGCACCGATAAGCGCATCACAGAGCAGGACTGGAAGCGTGCCGAACCCGCCATCAATCATTTTGCAAAGGTGTCACTGGACATTGCTCACGCGGTTTTGGTCGAAGGAAAAAAGCAGATAGATGCAGCTGAAGAGTTTGGACGGACTAAACAGACGGTAAACAATGCCGTCAATCGTGTATGGGAGGCTATCGCCCCCCTGATTGAAAGCAAGCTGGAATTTGTGGAAGTTTGGTTACCGCCTGAGCTGGCAGAAAAGGTTAGAAAAATGGCTGAGGAGTTTCACTCTTCGCAGGAGAAACAATAAATGCAAACTGATAACGCTGCTGAAAAACCGGATGCGGTTTTAATGGATGCAGACTTGTTCCGGCTTAAAGTTGAGGCACATGACGCTTACAACGCAGAAGCAACGAAGCACAACGACTTGCTTTGTGGTGGTAGCTTCCTGGGTTGTGTATTGCTGGGCGGTGTCATTCTCGCGGTAGTGACAAAGCTAACATCGGATATCGCCCCGTTGATAGCAGTAGTGCTTATTGTGGCTTTTACCTTTTTTGAGTTGCAGATTTTCCGACGGGGCAAAGTTGTGACATCTGAAAAGCTGTGGGAACTAGCGGTGAGAAGCAGCAAAGATAAGGAATTCCAAATGATGTTTATGACCCTGTTTCAATCCAAACCATACCTGACCCCTGATGATTTGAAGCAGATCGAAAGTTGGTCAGCTGAACGTATGAAAAAACAAAAAGAAAGTAAGATCTTGCATGACATTGGGCTTTATTCAGGAACGAGCGAGGCCAAACAATGAAAGACAAACGCATTCTGCACGTCATTATCAGCGTGATAGGCTTCTCAATGGTAGTGCTAACGACATTACACATTATCCCTAATCCTATCGTTACAGTAACGCTTAAGGCATTGATGGCCGCTGCTGAACCGGATAACTTTTTGTGGGGGATGAAATCTGATATTTCCGAGTTGTCATTTGATTTCCAGGGAATGACGAACTTGTTTCTAATCCTGATTGCTCACTCAATCAATATTGCTGTGTTAGCAGCTGTGACCGGCGCTGTGCATCATTTGGCAGGCACGAAGTATGTTGGTTGCCAGGCTGCGTACAGCCATTCTTTCAAACATTAATCCGGGCGTGTTTCGCTTTGCTCAAACGGCTTTCATGCTTCGCACCGGGCCGCTATGCGTCCCGGCCCTCCGGGTTTCAATCCCTCACGCCTCCGCGCCGTTCCGGCGCTGCGCGCTCCGCTTGCCAGGGTGCCTGTAAGCGCCTCTGAGCGTTTGCAGCGATTTATTGCCTGATAACCCCCTCGTAAACTGCCAGGCGCTCTGAGAGCAGCTCAGTGCGTCTGGTGATGCAGTCTGACAGTCAATGCGCTGTCGTGGCAGTAGCTCGCTGTGCTCGCACTCGCAGTACAGCGCCCCGCCGCCAGGTGGCGTCGGCGTGCCCTCGCGCGGGCGCTCGGCGCTAACTGCGCCCTCCGGGGCCACTGTCCGGCAGCGTGCGTGCTGTGAGGCCGTCATGGCTGAGCAGCGAAGGGGGCGGCGCGGCGGTGCTGGTCAGGGCCGCAAGGCCCGGCAATTTACGCGGGGCGCAGCGGTGAAGATCGGCGCGGTTGCCTTCCATTTTGTCCGGCGCGGCCTGCAAATTATTTACACTGTAAGTGTACTAAGAGTTGACTATAAGCACGGTCGGGCGTATACTGTGTTCATCGGTTGGCAATGGTGCTGACAGGAAGGCGGAGGTGATCATGACCACATTCAGCAACACTCAGGCGTTAATCGCTGTCTCAGACGTGGAAACGGGTTTGATGAATCTTGCCCTGGCGGAGAAGGCTGGTAAGCGCGTTGTGACAGCAGTTCGCTATAACTTTGATGATCAGCTGGGCGAACTGGCAGAAAAATTCTGGAGTATTTATTTCGCAGATGGATTTGACGCTGCGGCCACTATTGATGTTCTCCGTGTCTTCAAAGAAGTGAATACGCTGGGATGTAGCCTGGATTCCACTCACGAATGGGAGTTTAACCGGGAGCAGCAGGAGTACGAGTGGCACAAAAGAAATGGATACTCTGATGCAGTTATTTGCGACACGCACCCCCATGATTGGGCACTGGAGGCCGAATAAATTTACTAACTGATAGTGTACTAAAAGTTGACTTTATTCAGGGTTAGATTTATACTGTATTCATCGGTTGGCAATGGTGCTGACCGACCCGGAACCAGCGGCGGCAACCGCTCCGGGTAAATTGCGAAGGAGTTACCCATGAAATTTATTTCCAATCAAAACGGCAAAGCCGTATTCCAGCACAACGGCACAATCCTAATCGCTGCTTATTCAATGAAATCCTCTACCGTTGCAGTCACTCCTAGCCGTCTGGCTGCTGAGTGTGCCGCGCTGCGTAACACCGCCCGATAAGCCTCTGACCTTCCCGCTAACGCGGGAAGGTGACTATCAAGGAGATGCTTATGACTAAGCAGGAACGGCTCGCCTGTGCGCTGGCGCGCCCACTTTCAGCGGGCTATGTGACCCATACCGGTCATGTTATGACAGCAGGCGAGTGTGCATCTTATAACCGCTACACCACCGAAGCTGCCAGGCCTCATATCAGCGATGACGCCCGCGAATTTTTACTGAACCAGCGTCACGAGTTTTTTGTGCGGATAAGCGGGGGTGATCATGTTTGAAGCGCATCCGGGCAACGTGCTTTTCACGCTCATTGAGGATATCGACAAGCTCGCTATGTTCACCAGTTTTGATGTGCGTTGCCGGTTTGTCCCGATGCCGACCGGTAAGACAGGGCGATTTTATGAAGTGGTTGCAGAGGCTGGCAACGACAGGCCCAGCGTTCTGTTTTTCAGTGACGATGAAAAAACCGCTCACAATTTCCGCGACCTTGCCGAAATTGGATCGGTCTACTTTCGCAACCTCTCCCGCTAACAATCGAAAACCGCGCCTGTAGGCGCGGTTTACAAGGAAATTACGATGATCCCTAGTAGCGAAGAACTACGCAAAGCGGCAGAAGAGGCAGAGAAAGAAAATGACTGGTCAAAGGCTGCCGATCTCTATTTGCAGGCGCTGGAGGTGATGCCAAAAGCCAGAACGATGCGCCACCGCAGCGAGAGACTGCGACTGAAACAGCGTCAAAACTTCTGCCGTCTGAAAGTCGAAACGGAAAAGCATACGCAGAAAACAACAGCGCAGCTGAGTGAGGAGGCCCAGCAGGCCGCAGCGCAGCTGCAATGGCAGGCAGCGGCAGACCTTTACCGGCAGGCACTGGAAGCGTTCCCGGCTTTTCTGGTTGGCGAATTGTATGATCGTCACAGAGCGCAGCTGGCTGACAAGGCAGCGCGGTATCAAAAGCAGGCAGATATGGAGGAATAAAAAAAACCGCCCTTCCGGGCGGCTTTTTTAATCCATGTTACCCACGAACTGGGCCTTTCCGCAGTGTTCCCCTCCGCAGTACGCGACAATCTCCGGTTTACCCCACAGGTTGGTTTTGCACACAGGGCATGTGTACTTGCATCGGTTGCTTTTGTTAACCGGTGATTCCGGGGGCGGCTCTACAACGGCCAGCGCCGCTCTTATTTCGTCGTCCAGCTCGTCATAGTCATTTTCAAGTCCGTCACTCTCTGAGTCAGCGTCATCGGAATAACCCTTGCCGCTGCTGCCGGTTGCCGGATGAGTTTTAGGCCGTTCAGGTGGAAAGCGATCAAGCCAGCTTAGTGTAAAAGTTTCAGTAAGCAGTTTCTGACAGGCCACTGCGAACGGCCCGGACGGCGCGACATAATGATCCATCGACTCACCGGTTTTCTTCCCACCGGCTTCGCCGGTGTCCGAAGGGATAAGCCCGATGCGCTCCATGTGAAACGCCCATTCTTTATTGTGATATCCGCGGCGTCCTGGTTTGCCAAAGTGGTGCTGATGCTGATGCACCATTTCATGTACCAGGGTTGATAGCGTGTCAGCAATCGTGCGGATAGAAAAATAAGAGGGGTTCATGGCGATCTCATCAACAACATCACCCTGTGCTCGATGTACAAATTTCTTTGGGGAAAAATAACCCAGCGTGCGGCGCTCTCGCTGCAAGGTGATCAGGCAGGCTGGCAACTCGCTGTTGAAGAGCTCGCGGTTGAAGAACTCATACGCACGTTGTAATTCTGCATAGGTTTCAGTGGTTGGTATCACTGCCGATCTCCGCTTTTTGGATTGTGCAAACCAGTGTATATGGATTGCACAATCCAATCAAAGATTAAGCTGATTGGCGTCGATTTGTAGCCAGCATCCGGAGAGATGTTTGTTTTCACCCCCGCAGCCGCCGCTTGCTTTGTCCATGCCACACTTCTGACATTTCCCCAGCTGGGCACTTTCGGCCTGCCATGCCTGATAATTGCGGATGAGCAGAAGCTGGAAAAATTCATCCGTGGTGTAGGGCGTCCGTCCCATGCGGCGAACGGTTTTTAATTCCTCCAGCATGGCCCCTTCTTCATGGCTCATTGTTAGCGTGACTGTCACGCCTTCTTCTTTCAAACGGGCACGACGGCGGCGCTGGCGTTCTGCTGCCTGTTGCCTTTTTTTCTCTACGGAAACCATGTCATCCTCCAGCCCAAGCAAGATAGCGTGACAGTCACGATGATTAAAATTTCTGCGTGACTGTCACGCTTATGTTTAGTTATGCGTCTCGAAATATTTAATGTCACCACTGCCACAGTTGAGACGTACAAAGTTTTGAGTCTTGCCCGCTCTTTCTACGGTGCCGGAATCCTCTACGCTACAGCCAGGCAAATTAAGGGGGTTGTTATTTTCGTTCTGCTTGTAAAGCACATAAGTCGTCGCACTTGCCACGCAAAGGGCCGTTACTACCAGCACAATTTTCGTTTCGCGCTTAGCTTTCATCACGAACCAAACGAACGCTATAAAAATACTGGTAACGATCCACTCCAGTGCTATTGATGTGTTAGTTAACAGGTCAGTCAGCATGACAAATCTCCTATTTATGCCGTGTCCCGCTTTGCGGGCCGGGCTTTCATGCTTCGCACCAGGCCGCTTTGCGTCCTGGCCCTACGGGTATCAATCCCTCACGGGAAATTGGATTGCACAAACCAAACAACAACCGTAGCCGGTGCAATAGTCTGCACCGGCCACGGTCAGTGAGTGAGGAGGGCAACGAGAAGCGCGCCCACCGCACCACCCAAAAGAGAACCACCAACCGTATAAATGATCATTCGGGATTTAAGTTCGCTGCCAAATGAAGCCTGCGAGTGTGCGAGCCTCTTTGTAAACTCCGCATTCTCAGCAGCGACTTTTTTTAGACTGGCGGTCAGCTCACGCTGAGCCGCGATAGTCTCAATTTTTGAGGCTTCGACCGCCGCCGCGATGGCTTTGGTTGCCGCATCCATCTGTTCAGCAGTTACCGCCAGCTCACCCGAAATTTTTTGCATCTGATCTGCCAGCTCCTTTGCATCGCCCAGGAACCACTCAAACATCACCTGCATCTTATCCGGTTGCTTTTCCATATCAGGCACCCGTCAGGATGGCAAAGGTGCTATCAAGGTTGCGCTTAACCGGTGCGGCCAGTTTCATCCAGCGATACCGGCGAGCGGCTTTTGCACGTTCTTCCGGATCGGTTGTTTCTTTGGCTTTTTGTTTAAATGCCTCTGCGTCTTCGCTCAGCAGTTCCTCAAAAGACATTTTGTAATGAGCGAGGTATTCAAAGATCTCACTATCATAAATTGCCGCTTTAGGATGAATAGTTGCCAGCTTTTTCTCTTTGACCCAATCATAGACAGCATCAATATCTTCCTGCGGGGAGTTTTTAATGCGGTTAGGAAGGAATACAATCTTTTCCTTTTTGATGCCAGCCTTGCTCAGTGCAATAGCTGTTTTAATGCTTTCCTGCCACGCTTTATCGTCGGGCGTTACAGGGATAACGAAACAATCAAATTCGTGCAGCGCGTTTTCATAGCGGCTGGCACCATCCAGAAATCTTTCAATGTTTGATGCGCCAATATCAATAATCGCCTCGTCTTCAAAAACGATTTCTTCAATTAGCTCACCAACGTTATCGCCTTTCAGACTTACCACATCTTTTATGCCTAAATCCGATGCAGACATGTTAATTGTCTCCAGCGCAAAGAAACGCGCTGTTGGCATACGAGGTTTAAACAGATAGGTCGCTGCTAATGTTTTACCAACACTACCACTGTAATTAACGATTGCCACTTTAGCCATTTCAGAATCCTTTTTTACGTGCTTGCGATTGTCTTACCGATTCCATTTCTCTCTGTGCTTCTTCATCAATTTTCGAGAAGTCAGACTGAGTGAAATGTGATCGGCCTTCATCTTCTAACGTCTTTGGCCGGGCATCGTCCTTTTCAGATGATGCGGCCTGTGTTTTAGCCGGTAAATCCGCAGCACGATGTGCCGGTGATTTGTTGTCTTCTGGATTGTGCAATCCATTATATTTTGGATTGTGCAATCCATTTTCTTTACGTTTTCTCGCACGATACAGCGCCTGATCCAGTGCTCTTATCGTGACGTCAAAACCGTATTCAGTTCTCAACGTATCTGCAATCTCAGGTCGGGATATTCCCGCATCCAGCCAGGCCTCTATATCATTCAGTCGGATTCTAACCGCTGCCGATAAGTTGCGTGGCTTGAGGTCAGGCTGATTCATAGTGGCCCCCATTAAGCTCCGTCTACACACTACCGGCACCGGATTTAACCGTCAACCTGTTTTGTCGTAATCCGGTAGTAAATCCGTCTAACTTCTGTCGTACCCCGCTAAATGTTGTCGTAATGTGGTAGTAATATTGTCGTATTATGGTCGTATTGTCTACCCTGTTTTGTCGTATTTTTGTCGTATTTTGTAAACTCACATCACGAAATCGTGATGTGAGGATGATAAAGGACGCTTTTTAAACAGCAGACCTCCCTTAAAGAAGGGATTTACCCTTAAAAAAGGCGTAGGTTGGGGGGTAGGGGGTGGATATACACCATACGCAATCCGTTTTTCAAACGTATTGCATTGAAATAAAAGGATAAAAAGGAAAATCGCTGATTTCAGTTGCACTACCTTTGTAGTGCAATATTGGCTCTAAGCCTTATTTAGTCTAGTATCTACAGCACTACAAATGCACTACAGGAGCTAAGCGTGACCTCAGATTCTACAAATGTCACCATCCGGATGACCATTGCTCAGAAAATCGACCTGCAAAACCGGTCAGAAGGCAATGTGTCCGACTACATCAAAAAGCGGCTTTTTGGCGAACCCGACACCGGTGCAGAGTTGCTGGAACGTCTCGATAACATCGAGGCGCTGCTGGAAAGCCAGACTGAAAATCGCTCCGTCAACAGAAATACAGGTGAGCGGGATCAGTACATCGAGGCGATGCTTATAGAGATTCTTCTTGTGCTTCGCGCAGTTAGCAAGCCGGAACATCCAAAAGCTGCCGGAAGTGAAATCAAACGGATCGGGCTTGAACCCTGGTCATCTGATCTGGCTATAGAACGTGGAGAACAGTGATGGAAGAAGCTGAAAAAGGCCGCATTTGTCTTGTGGCAATGATACTTACACCTGTCATTTCATGGCTACTGGTTGCTAAGTTTTTATACGGTTTTACCAAAGAAAATGTACGGCAAATGCTGGCGCTTTACGTGCAAGAAACGTTGAATCTTTGGCCGCTTTGGGGAGCATTAGCACTGGGTGAAATACTTGCTATTGTCGGGCTTATAATATTTTTCAAGTACAATAAGACAATATTCAAGGGGCAGAAGTTTAAGCGCATCTTTCGTGGTTCTAAATTGGTTAGCGCCTCAAGACTTGCTTCTATCACGCGAGAAAGAAAAGAAGAACAGGTTACTATCGCTAGCATTCCAGTACCTCTAAAAGCAGAGTTTACACATATATCAATAGGTGGAGCTACCGGGGTAGGTAAATCAACAATATTCCGTGAACTCATATTCTCCTGTGTTAAGCGCAGCAAAAGCCCAAAGAATTTCAACAAAAAAGACCGTCTTGTTATTCTCGATCCGGATGGTGAGTTTCTCTCTGATTTTTATAAAAAGGGAGACAAAATTCTTAATCCATTTGATGCAAGAACTGAGGGGGGGTCATTTTTTAATGAGATTCGGGCAGACTACGACTTTGAGCGATTTAGTAAATCCATTGTACCAAAATCCTCTGACACTCAGACGGAGGAATGGAACGGTTATGGGCGTTTATTATTTTCAGAGGTTGCCCGAAAAGTATTTAACACAAGCCGGAACCCTACGATGGAGGAGGTTTTTCACTGGACTAATGAAGTCTCTCTTGAAGAATTAGAGGCGTATGTTCAGGGTACAAAAGCGCAGGCGTTATTTGCCGGTAACAGTAAAGCAACCGGCAGCGCCCGCTTTGTTCTCAGTAACAAACTTACACCGCATTTAAAGATGCCTCATGGTGATTTCTCTCTACGTGACTGGATCAACGATCCAAACGGAGGAAACCTGTTTATCACCTGGACTGAGGAAATGCGTGAATCATTAAGCCCACTGATCTCATACTGGACGGACAGCGTATTTTCAATTGTGCTGGGCCTTTCACGCGATAAAAACCGCCGCATCTGGTGTTTCGTAGATGAACTTGAATCGCTCGATTACCTGCCAAACATGCGCGATGCACTGACTAAAGGGCGTAAGAAAGGACTGCGTATCGTTTCTGGCTATCAGTCATTTTCTCAGATCGTCGAGATTTACGGGAAAAATGTTGCAGAAACTCTTTTAGGTAACCACCGAACCAGTGTGGTGATGGCGTCTGGCCGCTTAGGTGAGGCAACCCTTGAGTTTATGTCTAAATCGCTGGGTGAGATTGAAGGGGAAAACGAAAAAAACGGCGTCAGCCGTCGCTGGGGCCAGGCAGGCACCAAGAGCATTAACCCGGAACACCGAAAATCGCGGGCAGTCACGCCGAATGAGCTGGCCGAGCTGCCTGACCTGGAGGGGTATGTGGCTTTCCCTGGAATGGCCGAAGTCGGTAAATTTAAGACTGAGCACGTTACCTATACACGCTCTAACCCGGTTCAGGGTGTTGAACTGCGTGAAAGTACAGCACTAGCGGGGATGTAACCATGCTGAATATCACCACAATTACCCGGCAGAATACCGGGAAAGTCGTGAATTACTATGCTGATTCTAAGGACGATTATTATGCCAAAGATGGCTCCGCTATGCAGTGGCAGGGGAACGGGGCGGCAGAGCTGGGCCTCACCGGTGATGTGGATAAGGATCGTTTCCGCGAGCTTGTTGAGGGGCGAGTAGACGGAACGAATAAAGCACGTCACGTTCAGTACGGCGAAGAGTCTAAAGAGCGCCTGGGCTATGACCTGACGTTTTCAGCGCCAAAAGGCGTCAGCTTACAGGCTCTTGTACATGGCGATCAGCGCATTATTGAAGCGCATGATAAAGCCGTTACCGCCGCGCTGCGGGAAGCGGAAATGCTGGCTATGGGCCGCGCCACGGTAAACAAGAAAACCACGGTTGAGCATACCGATAAGCTGGTAATGGCGAAGTTTCGCCACGAAACCAGCAGGGAACTTGATCCCGAACTCCACACGCACGGCTTTGTCATGAACCTCACAAAGACCGAAGATGGCAAATGGCGGGCGTTGACCAATGACGGCATCATTAACTCACTCACTCATCTGGGAAACGTTTATAAAGCTGAGCTGGCGGTTGAGTTGGAGAAAGCCGGTTACCAGCTGCGCCACGACAAAAACGGCACGTTCGACCTCGCGCATTTCAGCCGCGAACAGATAACCGGGTTTAGCCAGCGCGGCCAGCAGGTTGAGGCGCAACTTGAAAAACAGGGGCTGTCGCGGGAAACCGCGTCACATGCACAAAAAAGCGCGGCAGCGCTAATGACCCGCGACGACAAGCGCGAAGTGGATCGGGAAGAGTTACATAAGAGCTGGGTGAAACGTGCTAACGAGCTGGGCATTGATTTTGAAAATCTGGCATGGAATGGGCAGAGCAAAGACGACATTTCCCGTAACTCCAAACCGTCACCACAGGTTGAAAAGCCACTGGAGTTTCATGCTGACAAAGCCATGCAATTTGCCATAAAACACACGACTGAACGTAACTCGATAGTGTCTGAAAAGGAGCTGATGAGCGCCGCGATCAAGCAGGGTTACGGACGACTGAACGTTGATGATATTCGTGCCGCGCGCGAGCGGGCCATAAAAGCCGGTAAGCTGATTGAGGAAGTTCCTCTGTATAAATCAGGCGCTGGCAAGAAAAATGACGTGACGTTAAACCGTCAGGAATGGATAGATGAGCTGGTTAAGAACGGTAAGGACAAGCAGGCTGCAAAACAGATTGTTGATCGCGGCATAGCTCAGGGCCGCCTGGTGAAGCAGGCACCGCGTTTTACCACGCAGGTTGCACAGGAGCGTGAGCGTAACATCCTCAAAATGGAGCGTGAGGGCCGAGGCACCATTAAACATGGTTATTCGCGTGAATCGACCAGCGAGTTTTTGGATTCCCGATCTCTGAAACCAGAACAGCGTAAAGCGGTTGAGGAAATCCTTTTTACTGAAAACCGGTTTATGGGTGTACATGGCTTTGCCGGTACAGGTAAAAGCTACATGACTAAATCCGCAGCGGAAGCGCTGCGAATGGAAGGCGTTCACGTAACAAGCCTGGCGCCATACGGTAGCCAGGTAAAAGCATTGCAGGAAGAAGGGCTTGAGTCGCGCACGCTGGCTTCTTTCCTGAAAGCCGGTGATAAAAAAATCGGACCGAACTCAGTTGTGTTTATTGATGAGGCTGGCGTAATTCCGGCTCGTCAGATGCAGGAAACTATGCAGGTTATCAGGGACGCAGGCGCACGCGCCGTGTTCCTGGGCGATACCAAGCAGACCAAAGCCGTTGAAGCCGGTAAACCGCTGGAGCAGATGATCAATGCTGGTATGCAGACCGCTTACATGAAAGACATTCAGAGGCAGAAAAACCCGGAGCTTCTGAAAGCCGCATTACTTGCAGCGGAAGGCCATTCAGATAAATCACTCGCGCACATTCCAGCAATTGTGCAGGAGCAGAATAAGGATGAGCGGCATCATCGCATCGTTAAAGATTTTGCCAGCATGACGGCAGAGGAACGGTCGAATGCGCTGATCATTACGGGCACCAATGAAAGCCGTCGCGCCATCAACTCAGGTATTCAACAGGAGCTGGGATTAACCGGTACAGGGGAGAATTATCAGCTGCTAAATCGCCTCGATACCACCCAGGCACAGCGCCAGCACAGTAAATACTACGAAGAAGGTAGCTATATCATTCCGGAGCGGGATTACAGCAACGGATTAAAGCGTGGTGAAGTCTATCAGGTAACCGATACCGGCCCTGGTAACCGGCTGACGGTAAAGGATGAGAAGGGGGAAAGCCTGAGTTTTTCACCGGCTCGCTATTCAAAACTGTCCGTTTATTCCATTGAGAAAACGGAGCTGGCACCGGGCGATCAGGTAAAAATGACACGCAACGATGCACAAATGGATGTGGCAAACGGGGATCGCTTCACGGTCAAGCAGGTACGAGAGAACCAGATACTGCTGGAAAATGATAAGGGCCGAATGGTCACCGTTGATGCCCGGAAGCCTATGTATATGGGGCTGGCATATGCCTCTACTGTCCATAGCGCACAGGGATTAACAACCGACAAAGTGCTTATTAACATCGACACTAAATCACTGACCACGGCCAAAGATGTGTATTACGTTGCTGTAACCCGTGCCCGTCATGAAGCGCTGATCTACACAGACGATGCAAAAAAGCTGGGTAGAGCTGTCAGCCGTGAAAGCCTCAAAAATGCCGCCCTCGAAATCAATCAGCTTCGTCGGTACAGTCGCCAAACACCGAATAAAGTGGCTGAAAAAGCGATGCAGAAGGGGGATCACCAGAAGACCAGGCAACAGCAGCCTGTTAAAGATCGAGAGAAAAACGATTTTGGTATGGGCCGCTAAATCGCTGCAGTACAGTTATTTATGACTATGCTCGATAGTCTGAATCAAGCGGCGGGGATGATTCCCCGCCTTTACTCATAATCCCTTCAATATTTCTGAACCAGATATCTCACCTGACTAAAAAATTAAGTGATTGATTTCATGGAAAAGGAAATCAACGATCGCGCCGGCGTTTTCAGCTGGCCAGCTGCTGCCGGCACTTTAACTATTTCAGTAAAACTGACCTTCTAAGATGTGCCGCAAATTAGTGTATGTTGTATCTAAAAAGAGTTCTTGCCCTGATAGGCACATGTGCCTATTGTGTGATGAGCAGGCACTTGTGCCTATTTCACTTATCGATCGGAGAGTCGTCTAATGCGTGACGGTACGGCAGTAGTTAAAGTAAATGGTATTGAGGTCGGAGCGATGCCACTTGAGCAGTATGAGGCAATAGTCAGGGACGTTAAAAAAGACTGGCGGACGCGTGTTGCTTCGGTATTCAGCTACATTGGTTTTGTCTGGAGAATGATCCAGCGCTTCTGGCACTATTTTGTTCAGACCATTTCGATCTTTATAGCATTGTTTTTATTGTATTTTTTTCAGAATCAGGCAGAGTTACCGCAACTGATAACAGAGTTGCGAAACGCGCCTTCACAGCATATAGCTCAAATCATCAACACAATAACCTACACCGGTATTGTTTTAACGACCATTGCCGGAACGCTCAGCATTATTCTAAAAGGTACTCCGGCATATGTGACCGCTACCGAAAACGCCATCAACAAAAAGATCCGGGAAGTGATGGAAGTTCCGGCTGAGGGGCAGGTTAGCATTACCTTTAAAAAAGACGGTGTTTATGGCGTCAGATAACAGAGCCACGATTCTTGCCCTACTGGCTGATAACGGATTAACCCAGGCTAAGGCAGCAATGCTGATATGCGAATACACGCGCCGCCCCTGCTCCGTCAGAACAGTCAGGTCGTGGGTTAATGACCCGGAGAAACCCAGCGCCAGAACGTGCCCGGATTGGGCTGTAGAGGCACTGACAGAAGCGCTGAAACTGAATACTGACTGATTAGCAACCTTCCCTGACTTGACCCCACTATCCACCTAATCAATACTGTATGAAAATACAGTATTGAGTGGTGCGTAGTGAAAACTTTTGGGCTGATTGACGCCAACAACTTTTATGCCAGCTGCGAGACTATTTTCCGGCCCGATCTGAGAGGTAAGCCTATCTGCATACTCAGCAATAACGATGGCTGCATAGTCGCTCGCTCAGCTGAGGCAAAGAAGTTAGGCATTAAAATGGGCGACCCTTTTTTCAAAAATGAGCAATTCTTTCGTGAAAATGGCGTGCTGGTTTTCAGCTCAAACTATGCGCTTTATGGCGACATGAGTAGCCGGATGATGGCAGTCATTGGCGAGATGGTGCCGGGCCAGGAAGTCTATTCCATTGATGAAAGTTTCGTTGACGTAACCGGCATTGCTGCCTGCCTTCCACTGGAAGAGTTCGGCCACCAGATTCGCAACCGTATAAAGAAGGAAACACACCTGACGGTAGGGATTGGCTTTGGACCGACTAAAACCCTCGCCAAGCTGGCTAACTATGCTGCCAAAAAATTCTCAAAATCAGGCGGCATCATCGACCTGACCAGCCCGGAAAGGCAGCGCAAATTAATGGCAATTACCGATCTTTCTGAGGTATGGGGCGTTGGCGGCCGTATCGAAAAAAAACTCCGTTTAATGGGCATGAATAAAGTCATTGACCTCGCTAACGCCAGCCCTTCCATGATCCGGAAAAATTTCAGCGTGGTACTGGAGCGCACAGTGCGCGAGCTTAACGGAGAATCCTGTATTGCTCTGGAAGAAGCGCCGCCACCCAAACAGCAGATAGTGTGCTCTAAATCGTTCGGGCAGCGTGTAGAGCAGCTGGAAGATATGCAACATGCTGTCTGCACGTATGCAGTCCGGGCAGCTGAAAAATTGCGTGAACAAGGTTCACGTTGTCGCCATATTTCGGTGTTTATTGCAACCAGCCGCTACGCAACCGAACCGCAGTATGCCGGTTCGACCTCGATCACATGCCAGTACCCGACAAGCGACACGCGGGACATTGTGGCGTTCGCTATAGAGGCGCTGTCACGTATCTGGCGCGATGGTTATCGTTATGCCAGGGCAGGCATAATGCTGGGTGACTTCTATCAGTCCGGTGTTGCACAGCTGGAACTGTTCAGCGAGCAGCAACCCCGCGCCGGTGCCGACAAACTTATGACGGCGCTAGATGCAATTAACAAAAAAGGATTAGGTCGCGTTTATTTCGCAGGGCAGGGCCGGGATAATCCCTGGCAGATGAAACGAGAAATGCTTTCACCCCGATACACAACCTGCTTTGCTGACTTGCCGACCGTTAGTTAGAGAAGGAAAGAAGGGGGCCACAAAGCTATGCGGCCCGGCCTGTCAGGATAACAGGGTGAAAATTACCGCGAGTGCAGATGCAAAGGCGTGCAGCATAACCGGAAGCGCGAGGCCACCACTGCGAAAGCGTGCCCAGGCGAATATGGCTGACAGCGCCATTAATTCCATCAACGTGCTGAGGTTACGATACTGGGTATGAATTGCGGCAAACAGTAACGCGATAATCACCACACCCGCCCAAAGCGTCCAGGTGCGCGACGTTCTGAACACGTTAAGAATGATGCCCCGGAACATAATTTCTTCGCTAACCGGCGCAAGGATCAGGATCGTGAAAAAGGCCGAGGCCAGTTGCAGCGGTGGAAGCATCAGCAGCTGCTGTACCCATATTTCGCGCGGCTGAGCCGTCAGCTGTTCATACCCAAACTCAACAGAATATACGGCCAGGACAGCGACAGCTGGAAGGATTGAGGCCCGTTGCCAGACCCGGCCAAAACCAATCGGGGCAACAAACCGGTGATAGGGTAACAGCACCACCAAAAGGAAAGCGGCTCCGGCGAGATGTTGAGACATCAGATGATAGCCGTTACTCATCCATCCGGACGCAACCAGAAGAACATTGAACCATGCCCACGAAACAACCACTGCGGTAAGCACCACCACTACCGGCCCGGCAATTCTGTTTTTAATATTGCTGACGATCATTTTTCCTCTCTTGTTATGCGTGCCGGTGTAACCGGCGGCTTTACTTCCATTTCAAGCATGGCAGCCAGGACAGCCAGCCGCTCTGCCGGTGGCAAAACGGCATAGCGTGCGGCCCAGCGTTCAGCCTTGCGTTTTATACGCTGGCGCTCGATATAATCCTTTCCGGCAAACGTTGACCAGTAGGCCGATTCCGGCTCATACGACAGCCAGAGCTTTTCGGTTCTGACCCCTCCCCGCGACATGACCTGGAACGTGTGCGTGTACCAGTCAGCCAGTGTCGTGTCATACAGCTGGTTTGGATAACCAGAAAGAATGACCAATGCTCCGGCACGGCTGGCCCGCGTCAGAACGTCCAGCAACGCCACATGATCACCGTAGCCGTATTCGTGCCGATAGCGGCTGGCTGATGTGCGCGTTGATGGCAGGTAAGGGGGATCGGCATAAATCAGCGTGCGTCCGGCCTGGGTATAGTCGAAATTGCTCAGGAACGGTAAAGCATCGCCGTGCTCCAGCTGCGCGAAAGGAAAATTGATGCGGGCGTGTTCTATCATTTTTGCATCGCGCTCGATGCCGATGGTTGTTAACGAAGGGGGTTTACGGGCCATGACAGCGCCGGTGCCAAGAAATGCTTCTATGTAGGTATCATGTGGGGGCATAAGGGCGATAATTTGCTGGCTGGCACCACTGGCCGCTTTAGAACCTAAATACTCCATGCCTGAAAACTCCTGTGGCCAGCACAGTCAAATGTGACTGTGCTGGAATCAGAATGAACATTGATGCTGCTATCAACAGCTAGTAGCTTGAATGGTAAGGCGTGCCTTTATCCCAGCGCGATTGCCAGTGCTGCAAATATTCGTTCGCCAGCTGCGGCGCGTTCCACATCACCAGAGCGTTCTCAGAGTTGGATTTCTCCGCGCTTGAGGTGAAATTAAAGCTGCCAGTTTCAACATGCCGCGCGTCCACGATAATCACTTTATCGTGTTGGATTTTGTAGTAATCACTGGTGCGCACATCAATCCCGGCATTGACCAGCAGATTCATCACAGCCTGACTGTAACGATTCTGGTTTTCTTTATAGTCCAGCACCACCTGCACATTCACGCCGCGTTTTTTCGCGCTAATCAGCGCCTCTGCAATATCTCTGGCCGTGAAGTTATACCCGATCATATGAATACTGCTTTGGGCCGATTTAATGACGTTCAGTACCAGCACCTGGGCTGTTCCTTCCGGTGAAAATCCGACCTGGGCACTGGCGGCGACTGCAAATGACGGCAGCGGGACAGAAAGAAACAGGGAGAAAAGGGCCGCTTTAAGCGGCCAGCTGTTGTTTTTTGAACAACGGATCATACAGCACCTCTTTAATCTGACGGCGTTCCATGTACACGACAACATCAATCGTGCTGTGCAGTTTTTTCATGATTTGCTCATAGTCCATCGTGCGGCCAACCTCAGTTTCTTTGATGAGCTGGGCAATGCGGCTGAGCGTTGTCTCTGCGTTATCCGCGTGAGTAGATGTGATCCCGCCAGGATGGCCGGTATTCAGGGAGTTGATATAGTCCAGTGCTGCCTCATCACGAAGTTCAGTCATCATGATACGGTCAGGAGAAAGACGCATACAGGCCCGAAGGCACTGAGCCGCTGTAAGGCGTCCTTTTTTATTACCATAGAGCAGATAAACCATTTCGCGGTGAAGGGCAGAACTAACCTCATGCACGTCCTCTGCAACCACAATGCGCTCATCTATCGGCACTTCACGTAAAAGCGTCCGGGTAAAGGTTGATTTGCCTGAACCGGTCGCACCGGCAACAACAATGTTAAGTTTCCGGCGCACGGCGTGGCGGAAGAAAGAAATGAGATCATCCTTTTCCAGATAGTCCTGGAGTTCGGTTTCCCACGCCTCCAGAACAGGCACAACGCGGTGTTTGCGCTTCCAGCCGGTAAACCGGCCTTCCGAATACAAATCCTCCAGAGACTTATCAACCGGCAGGTGTTTACGAAACGCAACAGCTACCGTGTCATCAACGGTGGCGGGCGGCAGACAGATAATGCCGCGTGAACCGTCCGGCAAAAGAACATCATTGACGGGCTGAATACCTGCCAGTTTATTTTTATTGATCAGAGCGCCGGTGAGGCGTTCAAGATATTGCTGAGTAATGCCTTCGCAGTCATGAAAAACCCGGCCTTTATTGGTTTCACAGACCACCTGCTGATATTTGTTAATGCGTACTTCCCACACGTCAGGATCGTTCATGAAAGGGGCCAGTGGCCCCATCATAAAGTCCAGCGCGGTTTGCGGAGACGGGTTAGCAATCATATTAATTGTCCATTTCCAGTCCGTAGACGTCGCTGAAATCCAGGTCGCGGGCTACAAAGATCGAGACTGAATCACCCTGCTGGTCATATAACGTTGGCGGGATGTTGATAGTGGCGCGCAGGGCTTCGGTTGCCAGCTGATCGGCGCTGTTTTCGGTAGTGTCCAGGCTAACGGACTGATTACCGCTGCCGTTATTAACCGAGTTAGCCAGTGCTTTGAGCGAGTCGGAGAGAACCGAGATAAAGACAGCACCACGGAATCGCTCCCAAAAATGTGAGTCAACCTGTCCCGGAATACCCGCGCTGCCGAGTGAGTTCGTGCCGCTGCTGTCAAGATTGACAATCACACCATCCGGATTGCGCACACGCTCCCACAGCACAAAAACACGCGCCTGACCGTCTTTGATACCGCCGCTGATTTGACCTGTAACGGTCGCGCCTTTATCAATTAAGGTCACTGACATATCGGCAGAAGGGACATCTTTACTCACAATACACTTCACCTGGCCCGGTACGGTTGTATCCAGTTCCGTAGCCGTTCCGCAAGGTATCATGGTGCCCTGAGCAATGGTCATTCTCTGGTTAGCCATGACAGAGGCTTTAGCACCGGATAAGCGGGCAGGGGTAAGACGGCTGGCAAGGCTGTTGCTTTCGTCGCTGGGATCACGCTGCTGTGATGAGTTCCTGCCTTTGCTGTCACCAGAAGCGGTGTTCTGCTTATCAACCGGCAGGTCATTAAAGGTCAGGCCGAGGCGATCCTGCATAATCTGTTCCTGTGGCGTTAACTCCTTCTTACCGTTACGCAAAGACGTCCTGGCCTGCTCCTGCTGTGTTGGGGCCGTAGGTTGAGGAATAAACGGCTTATTCTGATCTGCCGGTTTATTTTCTGGCTGAGACTGAGGCGGCACTGGCGGCGTATCGTCAAAAGTCTGGCGAGGCAGAGAGCCTGTCATAACTTTGGTATCTGCTGTGCTGTCTGATGTGTCTTTCCCTGGAGGGTGTAGCCGGTTATAGACAAACCAGCTAATCAGACCAATGCCGATAAGCACCATCAGAAGCACAAATGCGCGGGCACCGGCGACACGCTTTTTACCCCCGCCATCGAATGCCTGGCGCTCATCATCCATAGGATGATCGTCATCTACATAATCATCCATATCAACGTCTTTACGGCTCATTATTCCTGCCCTCCGTCATTTTTCAGGACACGCTTCACCGCCGGTGAAGAGGTTCTGCTGGAGTTATCACCAATTGACGGGTTGTAGCCGTCATTAACCAGGCCAACAACCTTGTTACCCAGCCTCACACGCCATTCTTTTGCAACTGTATCGACCATCGCAATGTTCCGGTTCTCACCCACAGGACGCTGGTTCGGCGGCGTATGCTCTTTGCCGTCCTCTCCGATGTAAAACAGAGTTGGCATTGACGCATTGGTAGGAAACTTGAAATAGGTGTACTTGTAATTGTCCCAAACGTTCACCGGCTGAATTGCGCTGTCTTCTTTCTCATCTGACATACGGTAACTGAGGTTGTACTGACCGCCGTTTTGAAGCCCCTCAAGTGCATTCTTGACACGCTTTTCATCCAGCTTTTTGTTCGCTTTCTGCATGTCTTCAAAAGGATATTGATAGGTGAGCTGCAATGTCGCATTTCTCATACTCCAGGGCGTCTGAATAAAGTTTGATTTGACGTTCCCCTGCTCATCTTTCGTTTTATAGTCATCAACATAATGCAGCACGATGTTGTACCGGCGTTTGTTAGTGACGATCATCAGGTTGGTATCGCTGGGTACTTTTCCGCCTGGTTTAACGAAGTAGTTATTTTCGACGTGTGACAGCACATAACTATTTGCAGCACCAAATATGTGAGTAACGTAGGTTTCATCCGGTGCAACCACAATTGTCGTCGCCACACCGGCAATGGCATCAACCCTCACCACGTCAACCGGGTTATAAACAACGGATTTGATCCGGAAATCATAGGGACTGCCCCGGCCTTCAATCAGCGCCAGTGCATTACCAGAAAGCGTCAGGCCGGTAACGACCAGCAACGCCAGTGCATGCTTATTCATGATCAGCCCCCTACCACATTGGCATTTTCTGAGTTCACGCGGAAACTGGTGACGCGGAAGCCCAGCGGATTGATGTAGCGCTGCTGCGCCGTCATAGGCACTTTTTTGTATTCATAGGCCATTGTGGCAATCCAGTATTGTGCCGGCTCATCCTGTGGCCGCTGACGGTAACGAGTCGTTGTGGTGTAACGAACAGTAGCCACGCCATGCTCGCGGTCAGTGATGATCGAGTTGATTTTCACTCTGGTGTACTGAGAATCACCGAGTTTTTTCTGGATAGCATCCTGGCCTTTGAACTGTTTCAGGTAGTCATCAGCAACGTCACCGGCAGCCATCAGGCTCATGGCGTCATAGTCCACTTGAAGTGTTGCGTAATCATAACTTTCACGGTGAATCACAAACTGGCCGAGCCAGTATTGGTCGATGAGATCGCCATAGGACGCTTCATCGCGCGTCATTTTGACCTGGGATACTTCACCTGTGTCTTTATTAATAAAGGTCTGATAAGCAGGAAGAGGCTGGGAATAACGCACAATAACCAGCCCCGCAATGGCAAAACCGAAAATACCCGCTGCTACGCCAACTTTAGCCACGTTCCAGGCCGTTTTACGTGACTTGAGGATTTCGCTCAGAATGTCCCGCTCAAGCCCTTTACGTTCCTCTTGATATATCTTTTCCTCATCACGAGTGATCGGCTGAGGCTTGTTCAATTTTTTATTACGATTCAGCATTGTTAATTATCCCCGTCTTGCGCTGCCGCAGCCTGATATAACTCTGCTGGGTAGGTTTTATTCACGTTCACTAACTTTTTCATATTTGGTTCAGGGGGCGGTTTAGGACTGCTTGAGCAAGCAGTAAGAAGCAGCGCCGCGATTGCGAACGCAAAAGCAGATAAATAACGGGACATTTGAATTACTCCATTTGTACAAACAATACCCCGATAATAAGTCATCAAAATTACAATTTCAATGACTAATTAACGGGGCTAAATGAAACGATAGGTTTAGTTATTAGCGACGAGAACCTTTAGCAAATCCCTGCATCGCAGCACCGGCAGCGGCACCGGCTGGCCCACCGGCAGCACCGGCAGCACCGGGAGCTGCACCACCGGCAGCACCGGCACCACTACCACCGGCAGCGCCCCCGGCTCCTGCATTGCCACCACCTTTATTCGCATCCGGCTTATTGCCGCCGCCGCCGCCGCTAGGCATAAGCTCGTTGATATGGGCAGCAACACCATCACCCCATCTGGCCGCAAGTTCAGGAATGCGTTGAAGAATAAGCACGGTGACAATCATGATTAACAGACAGGCAAAAACCGGACCGAGCAGGCTGCTATCAGCGTTAGCCGCGGTTACTGCATCGAGCGCTTTCTGGAAAAATTTGATCATCAGACCAAACACCATTGAAAGCAAAACAGTAATCAGACCGTAGTTAATGACCGACCCAAGCCATTTGTTAAACATACTGTGCAGGCTTTTGAAAAGCAGGAGAAAAATGAAAATCGGGCCAAAGCAAACAGTTATAGCCAGCATCATTTTTGCCATCAGCACCAGACCAGCACCAATGCCGCAAATCAGCACCGTCGAGATAATCACGCAGATAGCCAGAATAAGGGCAGCAAGCCCGGAACCACTGTAGATATCAGCATTATCGAAGGCTTCGCGGGCAACCTGCATACCATCATGAATGGCATTATCAATGCTGTTACCCATCGTTTCCTGTGTGCCGCCTGTCTGGCCGTTGATTACCAGAATTTTTGCAAACTCGTCCGGCAGCTTCATTGCTACATTTGCCAGCTCGTTCTGATACCAACCGCCCGCACTGGCAAAGCTGATAATCAGCGCCCAGCCGATGAATTTCTTGATCAGGTCATTCAGCGGAGCACCGTTTGGCCGCGCCATCGTGTAAAGACCATCAATCATCAGCTTTCCGGTTAGCGCCAGCCCAACAAGTGGCGTCACAGTAGTGATGATCACACCCAGGTTAGAGGCAACAAACTGCTGCGTAACCTGGTCCATATAATTAAAAATATCTGTGGTAAACGAGACTGCCATGCTTCCCCCGGCTTGCTATTTCAGGGCGTAACCTTCGGCAATGACAAACCATCGTCACTGCTTTTCTTTTTGCCCAGCACTTTCAGATCCTGTTCTGCCTGAATTGCGTTCTGGCAGTCCGGTTTAGCCCGTTCGGCAGCGTCATTGCGGCATTCAGTGATTTTTGCCTCACGTTCGCTGTTATGCTCTTTGTACCAATCAACTGAGTGCTCAGAGTCACAGCCAGTAAGAGCAAGGATGAACAGCGGGAAAATTAACTTTTTCATATTTAGTCCGTTACTTTAGGCATGGAAATATCGTCTTTGTCTGCGCCGATTACATAGCGTTTCTGCGCATACTGCTTTTGTTCCTGATTAATTTTGTCCTGCGATTTCTGCAACATCGACATCAGTTGCAGTTTTGTCTGCTCACCCTGGATAGCCCCCTGTGCAGTCTGAATGCGTGCCTGTAGATCGTTAATTTGTTTCATATCGGTAGTTGAATCGATCTGATTGGTTAACGTCTGAATGTTGTTCAGCTCAGCCATCTGGTTGTTATAGGCTTTCTCTGCCATAACACGGTCAAATGCGCCTTTCTCTGCCATTTTTTCCTTCACAAACTCCATCGCCTCACCACGATTCATACCGTCAATCTGCGACCGGAAGTTTTTCAGCATGGACTGTGCTGAGCCTGTGATGCTGGAATTGCTGTTCATTGCATCGTTATAGACCTGTGACCAGTCAGAAGGCAGATTACCGGCCAGCGTGGACACGTCACCGTGCAGCAGCCCGCCGAGGCCGGAACTGCCTGTAAGAGCCTCATACTGTGCTTTCTGCTGTGCCAGCTGCTGTTTTAACTGCTCCAGTTGCTGAACAAGGTTCTGAACCTGTGCCACATTCTGAGCCAGATTCAGGGGATCATTAGTCACAAGTTGCGCGTGTGCAAAAGGCACAGTGCTCATTGAAAGAGCCACTGCGGCCCCTAATAACGCTTTATTCAGTTTCATAATTACCTCACGCAGCCAGAACTGCTTTCCAGTAGAGTTCAAGCAACTTATCAGGATTCCTCTCACCCGTTTTTTCCATGATTTCAGAAAGTCGGGCTGCGTTATCCGGTGTACCGGATAGCACACTGAGGATCTTATCAAGCCGCTTGAAGTTTGCCGCGCTCTTCACGCGGGGAGTCAGATCCATTTCCGCCAGTGCTGACTGACTACCCTGTTTAAGCAGGAACTGACGGGAGCCTTCAGGGATGCTTAATAGCGCCTCATATTCTGACGGGGTTAGTTTCATCCCGTTAACATAGTCATCATAAGAAGCGTCCGGGTTCTCAAGCAGTACCTTTGTTACTGTCTGCTGAACGATTGTTTTACCAATACGGCATTCCAGCGCATCGTTAGGTTCCTGTGTGAAGAACATATAAACGGCGTCTTTTTTACGATCCGTTTTAAGCCCGCGCTTAATCTCAATATCCATAATTGGATCGTCCAGGTAACGATGGAACTCGTCAAAGACCTGCATAACGCGACGTTTACCATCAATACTCTGTCGCACGCGGTAATTGAGATACATCAGCATCGGAGATCGCGCCGGTGACGGAGCCTCACCCTCAGATACAATGAAATCACTCAGGTCGAAACCGTAAATATCGTATTCAGTAACATTCAGAGAGTCGGTGTCATTGTCGAAAAGCCAGCCATACTCACCTTCTCTTGTCCAGGGATTGAGCAAGGCCCCCAGCTCAGGCAATGTGACCATTTCACTCAGGAATTTTACGGTGCGCATTTCACGTGGGATGAGTGAATGCTCATCCATAAGGGCATCAACTGCGCGAGACAGCTCCGTTGCCAGTTCATGATTCAGCGGGTTACCCAAAGTGGTTTCAGCACAAACACGCATCAGACGTTTAGCAAACGCAATGTTACGGTGATCAGCTTTCATCTGGAGAGGTGCCCAGCCAGTACCGACACCTTCTTTCAGGTACGTATAATGGCCGCCCATCAATGTAACCAAAGGCATAAGCCCTTGATCGCTGTCATAAAAGAACATCCTCGCATCATATTTACTGCCCTGAGCACACATGGCGCTGAGGAGCGTAGTTTTACCAGCTCCCGAACGCCCAAGCCCCAGCAGATGCCCCAGCGGGCGCTTACCGAATGACATTTCATCATCAGGTGTTGAGTGCGCATTAAAGAACAATGGAGTACCGGCGACTGTTTTAAACAGCATCCATGCTGGCCCCCACGGATTGTTGTTGGCTTTACCGCTCATGAAGTTATGGAACGATGAAAAGCAGAGAAAATTCCAGCTATTAACCGGACAGGGGCGCGGAGCTAAGTGCTGGTTACCTGGCAGCTTAGCGTAATATGCGGCTTCCGAGGCCAGCCCGATAGCAGAGGCTACAAGACCGCAGTTATTCAGCATAGTTTTAACCACGCTGGCGTTGTTGCGCGCCTTTTTGAGCGAAGATGCGTAAGTATGGACAGTCAGATGGTGCCAGCCCATAACGAACGCGCGCGATACAACACCTTCCAGTGCGTCATCCATTTCTTTTATCTGACCCGCTGCCGGGTCGTCAGTTTCTATCAGCGCTTGCTTCTGATTTTTTAAAGCGGTACGTGCTGAGGGCTGCGACATGCAACAAAAGGTCTGCGTCAGAATAAACTCAAAAGGCGCTTCCATCAGAATGTTAATCTGGCCCGGCTCTGTGTTTCTGTCATAGTCACGAACTTCGACACCACAGCTGTACCGCGTATCGTCAATCTGACGGATCTGAACACCATCACCCCATAAAGAAGAAGTAATGCGGCTGGTTGCCAGATACTCTTTGATGCGCTCGCGGCAAACTGGAACAGGTGACCACTCGCCATTTACCAGATAGGAAAACCACTCCAGTGCTGACGAAAATGTATGATATACAACATCTTGTGCCGCAGCGATTTCAGTTGTATGAGAAACAGCCTCATCTAAAATATCATCAGGATCGATAGCAAGATCCGCATCAATCTCTTCCTGCTTAGGCTCAGTGATGATATTGCCCCGCTTGTCACGGTAATAATAACCGAGGCGGGTAATACCATATGGTTTCAGGGTATTGATTACCTGATCACAGATTTCTTCGAGGGTGCTGATAGCGTCAGCCATCATTTCCTGCTGCTCACTTTCAGATGCCTTTTCAAAGCGAGCGAGAACTTTCTGAGTGGTGTCGCCCAATGGGTTATACACAACCGAGAAATACAAGTCGTTAACCATCAACGGTACGTCTGAGAACAGCTCGCTATAATAGTCATCAAAAAAAGCAGGGAACATCAGACGATAGTCTGACTCCGGATAATTATTAACTTCACGGTGATGTGTATGGCTCCAGAACTTTACGCGCTCATCGCCAATCGCTTTAACCATATAGTTAAGATCGGCATGCCACTTCACTAGTTCAGCATTAGAGGCGCAGTCGTGAGTTCGCCCACGCAGGCGAAAAACAGAAATATACTCGCCTTTAACCGTGCTAATAATATGAGGGGTGACGTGGTAGGAGTACGGCAGATATTTAAGTGCCGAAGGCTCTTTTTTGAAGTCTGTTGTGCTTCGTTTCTCAGCGACTGCTGCCATTATTTTTTATCTCCGTAATCAGTCGGTGAATAGCTTGAACCGTTCCAGAGTTTGGTAAATGGTGAATTAATCATGTTCAAAACCTTTGTCGTGAACGTCAGCCATAATATCCGGAACATTCGGTCATCGTGCTTACTGATACAGTATTCAACGAACCACAGGAACGCGAACAGGGCAATGGCCCACAGATGGATAGTCATAAACAACGTGGCGCAAAAAATAAACGTCGACAATATGACTGTTCGTGGAACACCACCCCATGTTGGCAGTCGTGTTGCCCCTTTGAATAAGGGATATTTTCCAGAATTATTCATATATTTCCTGTTAAGAAACAGCCGGGGTTTCGCCCCGGCATCGTCTTAGCTCAGGCCGAACAGACCAACGAGGTAGCTTGCAGAACCACAAACGATCAGGCCCACCACTACGCGGATTGCGAAATCAGCACGGATAACGTGTGCAATCCAGCCAATTGCGCAGACAACGATAAGAACGGTAGCGGCTACAGGAATCCAGGTCATCAACCAGTCATTGATTGAACTCATTGAGGATTCACCGGTGTCTACGCCTGCGGCCATAGCCAGCTCAGGCATACACGCTGCAATCAGAATAAAAAGAACCGGGAAAAATTTTTTAACTACTTCGGTCATCTGCATTGTTATCTCCATCAGGAAAACTAAAGTCAGGATCGTCTAAAAACAACTCCAACTTATTTACGTAAAAATCGTTTTTTAACCACTCAGCTAATAAACGTAAGTCAGCCCAGGTTCTCACCCCCTCACCCGATTGAACTCTCAGGGAACATGAAATTGTGTTTCCATCCTCACTCTTCACTTCAAAAATAGGAATCCAGCGTTTCTGATCCATCCTTTGGATTGAATAAGAAACAATCCGTTTCTCGCTGTGCATTTCTTCAAGCTGTCTTTGCAAAATCAAATAAACGCGCAATTGTCAGGCTCCAGGAGAAGCCCGCTTTTGACTGAACGCACCGGCGTCAGGTTTTCCGAAGGCATCAGCACTAGGTTGACTGAACGCCCCGCCATCCCCTTCCTGGGTTTCGGCAGTGCTATCCGAAGAAGAGACGGCAGGATCGTTATCAACCGGCACATCATCATCAGCAGCAGCACCATCAGATTTCAAAGCGGGCACAATTGGGGTTGGCTGCACCATCTGCGCAGCGACTTTTGCCACATACCCGTTTGTTAAACCGGCAGTCAGCGAGCCGGTATTATAACAAGACAGTGCGTGCCTCAAAGCCTGCTGGCCCGGTTGATAGACTTTGGTAGCCGACAAATAGCAAGTTTTAAGAACCGTCTGAGCCGCGCGAAGATTCTCGCAACCATCAAATAACTGTGACGCGGTAACGTTCAGATAGGCAAAATTCTTAGAGTTTATTTGCCCCAGGCCAACATCAAAGTTATAACCATGCGTTTCAAGCCAACTTACATATGCCTTAGCTTCCTCCAACGTTGCAGGCGCTTTGAAAGGCGGAGCCGCTTGTCCCTTTGCAAGATTTACATTGACCGCATAATTCGAATTGCCGGATTCATGACCAACGATGTAGCCCATTGTCAGGGGATGGATTTCTGGCGCACATTTTTTTGCCAGAGCCATAACCGGAGCTGACAGTTTTGCATTCACAGATGCTAAAGGAGACACACACAATGCGAATACAGTAGCCATGTTAACCAGTAACTTCATCTTTGTTCCTTGAAATTGCAATTTCAATGATTAATAGCTATAGTAAAGGTAAATTAACGCATGTCAAGAAAAGATGATAAAAAGCAGACCGTAAAAAAGGAGTGCGAACCCTCTGTGCTTACACGTCGAAAAATTGAATTTGTGCCGCTTCATTCGGAGAAGTCCCCAAAGGGCGAACCGAAGTACAGAGATCCGGCGAACCCCTTTAATACCTGGGCCGGGAAAGGAAAACGGCCTGATTGGTTAAGGAAATACATCGAAGAAGGCCGCAGTCTGCTGGAATTTGAGATACGGGAGTAAACGATGGGCAAAGTTATAGATATGCCAACAGGTAAAAAACGCGATTCAATGCGCCGCCGTATAAGGCGGGAGCGTAAAAAGGAAGCACGCGCAGCACACGCATCTGGAAACTGGTGTAGAGGCGTTTTGGGGCGTCTCTGCCGCATGACGGTAGAAGGATTGAAACGGGTTTCGCTGTCCATGCTGTCTGTAACTTTGTCCACGGTGATCGGGTTTCTGGAAGTATTCAGAAGGCCAATCCGCTGGCTTCTTCGTCTGGTCATTTTCTCAATGGTGGTCGCCATTGCTGCTCAATATAGGAACAACTGGAACGACCTGCAAATGACAATTTACGCAGGCTTTACAGTTCTTTTCACTTTTGGCCTCATTGCTTTCTATGACAGCTTGATTAACTCATTGAGAGATATGAATTATCGTCTACTAAACCGAAGGAGCAGCACCCATGCTTAGACTAAGTACCACCACGTTACTTTTAGGATGTTTACTGATTACCTCTACCGCCAGAGCGGAATCAGAAGAATCGAAACAGTGTCGTATGGTTGCCTGTATGGCCGGTAAAGTTGGAGGCAAATACGGCAACATTGACGGCAGCGACTGTGCTGGCCCTATAGCTGAATTTTTCAGTATTAAAGAAAAAAAGCACGGCGATTTCTTACCGTCGCACTCAGCCAAGAAGAGAAAAAAGGAGCTGGATAAATGTAAGGATGAGCTGAGCCAGAACACCGGCGCTGTAGGTGACATTATTGGTAAATTTGGGCGTTTGGAACATCTCTAATGAAGGAAGGTAAAATGAAGTTGAAAACTGCATTCATCGCTGCGGCACTCGTCACACTGTCAGGCTGCGCCACTCAGAAGCAAGCAGATCTCATGTCAGCGCAGCTGACGCAGCTGCACGCCGATAACCAGGCTTTGCAGGGCCAGTTACAAGCCAGCATGTCCGTACAGCAAAAACAGATCCAGCATCTTCGACCAACGGGTGTCTGCTACCTGAACGGGCAACCCTATACACAAGGTGCAGTAGTAGCAGGTCGAATCTGTGACAGCAATGGCATCATCATCCAGGGCGGTGCTCAGCATCTTGAATGGCGCAACTATACGCGCACCCGATAACATCAGGGCCTACGGGCCCTTTTCTCTATCCAGCTGACAGAACGCCAGGCCTATCATGTTACCTCCGCTAAATATCACTCTACTCTGGACGACCGCAGTTGTTGTCCTATTACTCATCCTGTTTCGCAGATATCGTGTCAGGCATGGGCGCCATAAACGTATGCAACAAACAGCCGGTCGTGTACGAAATAAAATCCTCACTCTGCCGGGCTTCCCGCAAAAGCTGGCTTATCTTCGTAAGATCAACCCGTTTGTTTTTGAGGAGCTGTTACTGGATGGCTTCGAGCTGGGCGGCCATAAAATTGAGCGCAACAAACGGTATACCGGTGACGGCGGTATTGATGGAAAGGTCTGGATTGGCAATACGCTGTATCTGATTCAGGCCAAACGTTATACGGGCCACGTAGCTATAGGCCACATAAAAGCATTTAACGACCTGTTAGAACGGCACCAGTGCAAAGGTTTTTTCTGTCACACCGGCAAGACAAGAGGCAGCGGAAAGGAGTTTGCGTCTACCTCCCGCCTTTCGATAGTAAGCGGCCAGAAGCTGATCCGGCTGATTGAAAACGGAAAAATTTAATAAGGCCAGAACGGCCTTATTTCAACTTTTTTTCCCACACAGATAAGCTAAACCGGCGACCGGAATGCCGCCTAAAGAAACGAGTCCCCAACCCCCTGCGCTGATTCCGTGGACTATGGGCAGGTCGTTACACACATCCGCAAGCACTTTAGCGCAGGTACTGGCACTGGATACTGTTTGGCCGTTAGCAATGAAAAAACCTGTTAAACCGCCTGCTATCATAACAACGCTCAAAAACCATAATGCCCAGCTAACGTATTTCATACTCACTCCATGATTGAAAATGCGGCAACTATTTGCTGCGATTGTACTCTTCTACAAATTTAATAACGTCTTCTAATTGGAACATCAGAGCGTTATTTTTTCCTTTCCTGGCCGATCTAGGCAAAGTCATGCCATTGAGTATATTTCCTGATTTAACTGCCCATACCAACTCACCAGGTGTTATGCCCAGCATTTCGGCAAAAACGTCTGCGGTGATATTCATCATTCATCCCTGTTTTTCCCAATATACCCGAACGTTGCGGGCTGACGCATCACATGTGTTAATTTATCAACCATCGTTTTCCGCTTTTCCCCCACATCACCAACGAAGAAAAAGTTGATCTTACTGTTAACCATAGCATTTACACATCTGGTTATCAGTCTGCTGCTGTTATCCGAATGCTCTACAAAGATGACGCTTTTTTTCTCTTCAAAGAATATCGAAAACAGATTAATCCGTTCTTCGTCAGAAATTGGCCTTTCAGGATCGAATATGGTCAGGTTTTCCTTGAAGGAGTCAGGAAGACAGGCAAATAACCTGTCTTTGAAGTTCGATTTGCCGGTTGCTGTTTGCCCATAAACACCAATCATAAAAGGTCCGTTAGTCGCCGCGCACTCCGCGAACACGTCTGGTGAAACGGTTCCTAAATCTTCAATAGAACCGTCTAAAGCCCAGCTCAGAACGCCGTAACGAGGAATAAACCCGTTTATGTTTCGCAGTTCCTCGTCTGTCACGACTCCAGCACCTTTAGCAATCAGTAATCTTATCATGTCAGTTTCTTTAATCAGCTTGCCGCTCAATCCAACGGCCTTGAGCGTCAGGCTCTCAACTGTTTTCCATGATCCTGCATCTATGTGCTTCGTAGGCATTCTCAAACCCTCAATCTAAATATTTAGATTCTAAATTATAAGCTGAGAGATACTGTGTCAACCCACTGTCACATAAACGATGGTTTTTGTAACACATTCAGTATGTGGCTGATTTCGGCGTTATGGCCTTTCAAAATGTCACTAAACCCGTTACATTAACAGTGTAACATAAACCATGTAACCAAAGGAGAACGTAGATGAGCGCATTCAGCAAGTACCTTCAAAGCCCACTCGATGATCGTTACCTGGTCGTTCCGGGAGACACGGTAGAGGAAAACACCCTTCCAGCTGAGGAGATCGAAGTACGACGCGCTCTCAGTGAGTTGAAACTTATGGCGATTCAGTCTGATGATTTAAGTCTTTCATCAAAACTATTCAAAACAAATAAATTCATGGACTGGCAAAAGAATTTCAACGCAAAAAAAGCGGAGGTAAAAACGCTGATTTTTAGCTCGCAGCTACACCGGGCAGCGTACCACCGTATAAAAAATGCGGTTGCGACACCTGGCAGAGACAGTGATAGAACGATCTGGGATTTCATCAAAACTGATGAAGGAAGAGAAAAATGATAATCGGCTATGCACGTAAGTCTACCCACTTACAGGATGTAGCTCACCAGATAGACGAACTGAAAAAAGCAGGTTGTGAGCAGATTTATCAGGAACAAACTTCAAGAGGCGGGCCAAAGCGGGAGGCCAAAGGCGCACCTGAGCTGGATAACTGCTTAAAGGCGTTGCGTGATGGCGATACCCTGGTTGTATGGGCCCTTGATCGATTAGGCGGCTCTTTAGGCCATGTCGTGGGATTACTGGACGAACTTAAAAAGCGCAACGTGACATTTATAGCTATCAAAGACCGAATCAACACAAGCGATCCCGTCATTGGGGAAATATACACCCACCTCATGGCAATTTTCTCTAACTTTGAACGCAACAGAAATATTGAGCGAACACGATCGGGCCTTGCAGCTGCGAGAGCAAGAGGCCGTGTTGGGGGCCGTAAACCAGCACTGAACGAAGAGGATTGGGTTGCAATAAAATCGTTGTTGGTTAATCCAGAAATCACGGTTACTTCTGTTGCTAAAAGATTTGGGATATCTCGACAAACGATTTATCGTCACCTCAATGAAAAAGGCGAGAGCCTTACGAAGACAAATTAAGCCCACGGCAAATTGGGTATTCTGCGAAGGAAGAAAAATGACCGGCAAACCAGAGAAAGCTAAACCGCTAACGAAATCAGAATTAAAGCTGATTGATCAAAGTACCGAAATAGCAACGGTTGAACCATCCAGTAATGACATGGCGTTTACGCATTCAATCTTATGCCAGGTTGGTTTACCCCGGAAAAAAGTTGATGGCCGTGAATTTATGCGCCGTTCCGGCGATGCCTGGCTTGCTTTACAGGCTGGCTGGATTGATGAGGGAGATGGCCCCGTAGCACAACCGTTACCATACGGCGCAATGCCCAGGCTTGCACTGGCATGGGTATCTTCATTCGCTGTTCGTAATAAAACGCGCGAAATAACTATAGGAAGAAGCGCCAGCGAGTTTTTAGGGTTAATGGGAATGGATAACCAGGGGATGCGCTACAAGACCCTGAGAGATCAGATGCACGCACTGGCTTCATGCAGGTTACAGCTGGGATTCAAAGGCCGGACTTACAGTGGCGTGCCAGTTGAGCAGTTCGACGCATGGCAAAAGCCAGGCAGTGCAGGTGAATATGCAAGATGGCCGGGCATAATGACGCTATCTGATGGCTACTACAACGGGTTAATTGAAAGTGCCGTACCCCTTGATAACAGAGCACTACACGCACTTAAGGGATCAGCGCTTTCGCTCGATATTTATACCTGGCTTGCACATCGACTTCACCGCATTGAAGGAAAGCCGGTTCGTCTATTTTGGGCCAATCTGCGTGATCAGTTCGCTCAGGAGTATCAGGGAAAAGACCCCGATAAAGATTTTAAAAAGAGTTTTCTGCCAGCTTTACGTGATGTCCTTGCTGTTTACCCAAAGGCAAAAGTCATGCAGATAAAGGGGGGAATTATGCTCTATCCATCCCCGCCGCCAATACCATACAAGGTAAAATGAGAGGAGGCCCACATGGGCCTTTTTTTTTATCCACAACTTGATAACCCTGTTAAGTCATGGAGTTATCCACGTTAAATCGCCCCCCCTAAGTTCGATAAATCACCCCCCCTGATTCGATAAATC
>OJKA01000122.1_pt1 | contig 44347 bp, 49 predicted proteins | sample 1596451 | NCBI WGS metagenome assembly OJKA01 (sample SAMEA4350155, study PRJEB24818) | metagenome | biome: human; feature: gut; material: faeces | place: Denmark | collected 2013-09 | reverse complement strand
AGGAAGATTCGATGCCCGTCGCTCACGTTGCCCTGCCCGTTCCGCTTCCCCGCACCTTTGACTACCTGCTGCCCGACAGCATGAGCGCCAAAGCGGGCTGTCGCGTGACCGTGCCGTTTGGCAAACAGCAGCGCGTGGGGATCGTGGTGTCCGTCAGCGAACACAGCGAACTGCCGCTTAACGAGCTGAAATCGGTTGTTGAGGTGCTGGACAGCGAGCCGGTTTACTCCACCAGCACCTGGCGACTGCTGCTGTGGGCGGCAGATTATTATCATCATCCGATTGGCGACGTGCTGTTCCATGCCCTGCCCATTATGCTGCGCCAGGGCAAGAGCGCCAGCCACGCACCAATGTGGTACTGGTTTGCCACCGAGCAGGGCCAGGCTGTGGACATTAACAGCCTGAAGCGCTCGCAGAAACAGCAGCAGGCGCTGGCCGCGCTGCGCCAGGGAAAAATCTGGCGCCATCAGGTCGACGAGCTTGAGGTAAGCGAAACCGCGTTGCAGGCATTAAGGAAGAAAGGGTTGAGCGAGCTGGCCAGTGAAGCCCCTGCCCTTCACGACTGGCGCGACGGCTTTTCCGTCTCGGGCGATCGTCTGCGTCTGAATACCGAGCAGGCCACCGCCGTAGGCGCGATTCACAGCGCCGCCGACCATTTTTCCGCCTGGCTGCTGGCGGGCGTCACCGGCTCCGGTAAAACCGAAGTGTATCTGAGCGTGCTGGAAAACGTGCTCGCGCAGGGCAAACAGGCGCTGGTGATGGTGCCGGAAATCGGCCTGACGCCGCAAACCATCGCGCGTTTTCGTGAACGCTTTAATGCGCCCGTTGAGGTCCTGCACTCCGGCCTGAACGACAGCGAGCGCCTCAGCGCCTGGCTGAAAGCGAAAAACGGCGAAGCAGCAATTGTGATCGGCACCCGTTCATCGCTGTTTACGCCCTTTAAAAATCTCGGCGTTATCGTAATCGATGAAGAGCATGACAGCTCCTATAAACAGCAGGAAGGCTGGCGCTATCACGCCCGCGACTTAGCCGTGTACCGCGCCCACAGCGAGCAAATCCCCATTATTCTCGGGTCCGCCACCCCCGCGCTTGAAACGCTGCACAACGTTCGCCAGCGTAAATACCACATGCTGCGCCTGACGCGCCGTGCGGGGAATGCCCGCCCGGCCATTCAGCATGTGCTGGATTTGAAAGGCCAGCAGGTGCAGGCCGGGTTAGCGCCTGCGCTGATTAGCCGCATGCGCCAGCATTTGCAGGCGGGCAACCAGGTGATCCTGTTCCTGAACCGCCGCGGCTTCGCGCCTGCGCTGCTGTGCCACGACTGCGGCTGGATCGCGGAGTGCCCGCGCTGCGATCACTACTACACCTTCCACCAGGCTCAGCGCCATTTACGCTGCCACCACTGCGACAGCCAGCGTCCGGTCCCCCGTCAATGCCCGTCCTGCGGCTCAACGCACATCGTGCCGGTCGGTCTGGGAACGGAACAGCTTGAACAGGCGCTCGCGCCCTTCTTCCCGGACGTACCCATCTCCCGTATCGACAGGGATACCACCAGCCGTAAAGGGGCGCTGGAGCAGCAGCTGGCGGAAGTGCATCGCGGCGGCGCGCGCATCCTGATTGGTACTCAGATGCTGGCGAAAGGGCACCACTTCCCGGACGTGACGCTGGTCGCCCTGCTGGACGTCGACGGCGCGCTGTTCTCCGCGGATTTTCGCTCCGCCGAGCGTTTCGCCCAGCTTTATACCCAGGTTGCCGGTCGCGCTGGTCGAGCGGGTAAGCAGGGCGAGGTGGTGCTGCAAACGCACCACCCTGAACATCCGCTGCTGCAAACTCTGCTGCACAAAGGCTATGACGCCTTCGCGGACCAGGCGCTGGCCGAACGTCAGACGATGCAGCTTCCCCCATGGACCAGCCACGTTATCATCCGTGCGGAAGATCATAATAACCAGCAGGCTCCGCTGTTCCTGCAACAGCTGAGAAACCTCCTGCAAGCCAGCCCGCTGGTGGATAATCAGCTGTGGATTTTAGGCCCGGTACCCGCGCTCGCCCCGAAACGCGGGGGCCGTTTCCGCTGGCAACTCTTACTTCAGCACCCCTCGCGTATCCGTTTACAGCAGATCGTCAGCGGCACGCTGGCGCTGATCAATACCCTACCGGAAGCGCGAAAAGTGAAGTGGGTTCTTGACGTCGATCCGATTGAAGGCTGAAGACGGATCGAAAAATTTAATGCGCCTCACACTTTTTATGAAAATTCTGTAACCGATTCCATTAACTATCTGTAAAAATGGTGCTGTCCGCAGTTCGGTGTTCAGGCGAGGAGAAGACGTTGAAGTCCAGGAAAGAGGTTGCCTCGGCGACCATGAAAGACGTTGCCGAGAAAGCACAAGTCTCAACAGCAACCGTGTCCCGCGCATTGATGAACCCTGACAAAGTCTCCCAGGCGACCCGAAACCGGGTTGAAAAGGCGGCGCTTGAGGTCGGTTATTTCCCGCAAGCCATGGGGCGCAACGTTAAACGCAACGAATCCCGCACCATCCTGGTGATCGTGCCGGATATCTGCGATCCCTTCTTCAGCGAAATCATCCGCGGCATCGAGGTCACGGCCGCCGCCCAGGGCTATCTGGTGCTGATTGGCGATTGTGCTCACCAGAACCAGCAGGAAAAAACGTTCATCGACCTGATCATCACCAAGCAGATTGATGGCATGCTGCTGCTTGGCTCACGCCTGCCGTTTGATGCCAGCATTGAAGAACAGCGCAATCTACCGCCGATGGTCATGGCGAACGAATTCGCGCCGGAGCTGGAGCTGCCAACCGTTCATATCGATAACCTCACCGCCGCATTCAACGCCGTGAACTATCTTCAGGAACTGGGGCATAAGCGTATCGGCTGTATCGCCGGACCAGAAGAGATGCCGCTGTGTCATTACCGCTTGCAGGGCTACGTTCAGGCGCTGCGCCGTACCGGGGCTATCGTCGATCCGCACTACATTGCGCGCGGTGATTTCACCTTTGAAGCGGGCGGGCAGGCGCTGGAAAAATTGCTGGCCTTGCCAGAACCGCCCACCGCGGTCTTCTGCCACAGCGACGTGATGGCGCTGGGGGCGTTATCCTACGCCAAACGTCACGGCCTGCGCGTGCCGCAGGACCTGTCGATAATCGGTTTTGATAATATTTCACTTTCGGAGTTTTGCGATCCGCCGCTTTCGACCGTTGCACAGCCGCGGTATGACATCGGCCGTGAAGCGATGCTGCTTTTGCTGGATCAGCTGCACGGTCAATCAGTTAGCAGTGGGTCACGACTACTGGATTGTGAGCTGATTGTGCGCGGCTCTACCCAGGCATTAACTTAAAGTAAATACCTTTCGACACCCTTATCTGGTCAAAGCCCCGTCGCTTAAGTAACATGGCGGGCTGACGAACGAATAAATACAGCGAAACGATAGTGGCACAACGAGATTATGTACGTCGCGGCCAGCCGGCACCTTCGCGACGCAAAAAGAGTAGTTCAAAAAGCAAGCAACGCAGCCTGTCTGCTGTCTCCCCAGCTATGGTCGCCATTGCTGCGGCTGTGCTGGTGGCCTTTATTGGCGGCCTCTACTTCATTACGCATCATAAAAAAGAAGAGTCTGAAGCCCTTCAGGGTAACAAGGTCGTCGGCAACGGCCTGCCGCCGAAGCCTGAAGAGCGCTGGCGCTACATTAAAGAGCTGGAAAGCCGCCAGCCTGGCGTACGTGCGCCTACCGAGCCTTCTGCCGGGGGTGAAGTAAAGAATGCCGATCAGCTGACGGACGAACAGCGTCAATTGCTCGCTCAGATGCAGGCGGACATGCGCCAGCAGCCTACGCAGCTGAACGAAGTACCGTGGAACGAACAAACCCCGGCGCAGCGTCAGCAAACGTTGCAGCGCCAGCGTCAGGCTCAGCAGCAAACGCAACAGCAGCAGTGGACGCAGACGCAGCCGGTACAGCAGCCGCGTACACAACCGCAGCAGCAGACGCGTACCGTACAAACTCAGCCTGTCCAGCAGCAACCGAAGGCGCAGCCGCAGAAGCAAACGGCACAGCCGTATCAGGATCTGTTGCAGACGCCTGCGCATACCACTGCGCAACAGCCAAAAACGCAGCAGGCTGCGCCGGTCACCAAAGAGACCGAGGCACCGAAGCAGACGGCTGAGAAAAAAGATGAACGCCGCTGGATGGTTCAGTGCGGTTCGTTTAAAGGCGCCGAACAGGCAGAAACTGTGCGTGCTCAGCTGGCATTTGAAGGATTTGACTCACGCATTACCACCAACAACGGCTGGAATCGCGTAGTGATTGGACCGGTCAAAGGCAAAGAAAACGCAGACGGCACCATTTCCCGTTTGAAAGTGGCTGGCCACACAAACTGCATTCGACTCGCCTCCGGGGGTTGAAACCCCCAAAATCCCCCCCATCTATCATTTAATTCAGCCCTGAGCACAGGCTCAGGGCTTCTGTTTCCCGAATCTGTAACCAGGGGGTCTGCTCGTGACAACAATAGTAAGTGTACGCCGTAACGGCCAGGTGGTAATTGCCGGTGATGGCCAGGCCACGCTGGGTAATACCGTCATGAAAGGCAACGTGAAGAAAGTACGTCGTCTTTATAACGACAAAGTGATCGCCGGTTTCGCAGGCGGCACGGCTGATGCCTTCACGCTGTTTGAACTGTTTGAACGCAAACTGGAAATGCATCAGGGTCATCTGGTGAAAGCCGCCGTTGAGCTGGCAAAAGACTGGCGTACCGACCGCATGCTGCGCAAGCTCGAAGCGCTGCTGGCCGTGGCTGACGAAAACGCCTCGCTGATCATCACCGGTAACGGCGACGTGGTTCAGCCTGAAAACGACCTGATTGCCATCGGCTCTGGCGGCCCGTACGCCCAGGCCGCAGCCCGTGCGCTGTTGGAAAATACCGACATGAACGCGCGCGATATCGCGGTGAAAGCGTTGGATATTGCAGGTGATATCTGCATCTATACCAACCACAATCACACCATCGAAGAATTACCGTCTAAAGCGTAAGGATCGCCCATGTCTGAAATGACCCCACGCGAAATTGTCAGCGAACTGAACAAACACATTATCGGCCAGGACGACGCCAAGCGCTCCGTGGCTATCGCACTGCGTAACCGCTGGCGTCGCATGCAGCTCGACGAAGAGCTTCGCCACGAAGTGACGCCAAAAAATATTCTGATGATCGGCCCGACCGGTGTGGGTAAAACCGAAATCGCCCGTCGTCTGGCCAAACTGGCTAACGCGCCGTTCATCAAAGTTGAAGCCACCAAGTTCACCGAAGTGGGCTATGTGGGTAAAGAAGTGGACTCCATCATCCGCGACCTGACCGACTCGGCGATTAAGATGGTGCGTGTCCAGGCAATTGAGAAAAACCGCTATCGCGCCGAAGAGATGGCCGAAGAGCGTATTCTCGACGTGCTGATCCCACCGGCAAAAAACAACTGGGGACAGGCTGAACAGCAGCCTGAACCTTCTGCTGCGCGTCAGGCATTCCGCAAAAAACTGCGCGAAGGCGAGCTGGACGACAAAGAGATTGAGATCGATCTCGCTGCCGCGCCAATGGGCGTGGAAATTATGGCGCCTCCGGGCATGGAAGAGATGACCAGCCAGTTGCAGTCCATGTTCCAGAACCTGGGCGGACAGAAGCAGAAAGCGCGTAAGCTGAAAATCAAAGACGCGATGAAGCTGCTGATTGAAGAAGAAGCCGCGAAGCTGGTTAACCCGGAGGAGCTGAAACAGGATGCTATCGACGCGGTTGAGCAGCACGGTATTGTGTTTATCGACGAAATCGACAAGATCTGTAAGCGCGGCAACGCGTCCGGCCCGGATGTCTCCCGCGAAGGCGTTCAGCGCGACCTGCTGCCGCTGGTGGAAGGTTGCACCGTCTCCACCAAGCACGGCATGGTTAAAACTGACCACATTCTGTTTATCGCCTCCGGTGCGTTCCAGATTGCCAGCCCGTCTGACCTGATCCCGGAACTTCAGGGACGTCTGCCAATCCGCGTCGAGTTGCAGGCGCTGACCACCGAAGATTTCGAACGTATCCTGACTGAGCCAAACGCTTCTGTGACCGTACAGTACAAAGCGCTGATGGCGACCGAAGGCGTGAACATTGAATTTACCGATGACGGTATCAAGCGCATCGCCCAAGCCGCGTGGCAGGTCAACGAAACCACCGAAAACATCGGTGCGCGTCGTCTGCACACCGTGCTGGAACGCCTGATGGAAGACATCTCTTATGATGCGAGCGACCTTAACGGTCAAAGCATTACCATTGACGCAGACTATGTGGGCAAACACCTGGATGCGTTAGTGGCAGATGAAGATCTGAGCCGTTTTATTCTATAATCGCGTTCAATGCATTTTCATCACTGTTGATGGGGGCTATGGCCCCCATTTTTATTGGCTAAATAACTATGACTGATATCAGCCGTACACAGGCGTGGCTCGAAAGTCTGCGTCCTAAAACGCTTCCTCTGGCTTTTGCCGCCATTATCGTCGGTACCACGCTTGCCTGGTGGCAGGGTCATTTCGATCCGCTGGTAGCAGGACTGGCGCTTGTCACCGCCGGGCTGCTGCAAATCCTCTCTAATCTCGCCAATGATTACGGCGATGCGGTAAAAGGCAGCGACAAGCCTGACCGTATCGGGCCGCTGCGCGGGATGCAAAAAGGGGTGATTACCCAGGCACAGATGAAGCGGGCGCTGATTATCACCGTGGTGTTGATTTGCCTGTCCGGGCTGGCGCTGGTGACGGTTGCCTCGAAAACCACCAGTGATTTCATTGGCTTCCTGGTGCTGGGCTTGCTCGCCATTATTGCAGCCATTACCTATACCGTCGGGACGCGTCCTTACGGGTATATTGGTCTGGGCGACATCTCCGTGCTGGTGTTCTTCGGCTGGCTGAGCGTGATGGGAAGCTGGTACTTACAGGCGCACACGGTGATCCCTGCCCTGTTCCTGCCGGCGACCGCCTGTGGTCTGCTGGCGACGGCGGTGCTGAATATCAATAATCTGCGCGACATCGACAGCGACCGCGAGAACGGTAAAAACACGCTGGCCGTGCGTCTGGGTCCGGTGAATGCACGCCGCTATCACGCCTGCCTGCTCATCGGCGCGCTGGTCTGCCTGGCACTGTTCAATCTGATTTCGCTGCACAGCCTGTGGGGCTGGCTGTTTATGCTCGCCGCACCGCTGCTGATTAAACAGGCCCGCTACGTCATGCGTGAACTCAGCCCGGCCGCCATGCCACCGATGCTGGAACGTACGGTAAAAGGCGCGCTGTTGACTAACCTGCTGTTCGTCATCGGGATTGTCTTAAGCCAGACGCTGAGTTAGCTGATAAATATCAATTAACAATTGATGATTTTGCCAACAACGCATTTCGCACGATATACTGAACACATTCGCAGCAACAGAGCGTTAAACCTATGAAATACGATACCTCCGAGCTTTGTGACATCTACCAGGAAGATGTCAACGTCGTTGAACCCCTGTTCTCCAACTTTGGTGGACGGTCGTCGTTTGGCGGACAAATCATCACGGTGAAATGTTTCGAGGACAACGGGTTGCTGTACGATCTGCTCGAAGAGAACGGTCGTGGTCGCGTCCTGCTGGTGGATGGTGGCGGTTCAGTGCGCCGTGCACTGATCGATGCGGACCTCGCCCGCCTTGCGGTGCAAAACGAGTGGGAAGGGATTGTGGTCTACGGTTCCGTGCGCCAGGTGGACGATCTCGAAGACCTGGATATCGGTATTCAGGCCATCGCGGCCATACCGGTAGGCGCAGCGGGCGACGGCATCGGCGAAAGCGACGTGCGCGTTAACTTCGGCGGCGTGACCTTTTTCTCGGGTGACCACCTTTATGCTGACAATACCGGCATTATCCTTTCTGAGGATGCGCTGGATATTGAGTAGTTAATCGGTAAGCGCGATGCATAAAAAAACCGCCAACAGCAATGTGGCGGTTTTTTTGTCCCTCGGGATTCGCGGTCCGTTGGGTGATATTGCAACCTTTAACCAGGATTTTTATCTTACCCTGGTTCATTCCTCAGGTAACCCCTGTCGACCCTTTATAAATTCCTAATTATGTGTGGAAACCTTAACTCCGCAGCTGTTGCTCATTATGATGCTGTGTCCCTTTCCGCCATCTCGCAAATGGGCATCGGTCCAGGGAAAGGTGTATTCACAACCGTAAAGCAACCTTTAACCGGGCTTGTGTCCACCGACTTATCACCGGTGGTGAACGGTGGAGCGGTAAGCAGCAGGGACCGCATAATGAAACGCTATTTATGTATCGCGTTCATTGTCGCCAGCGTACTCGTTGTAAAGAGCGATGAACCTGTTGGGTTTGTTGCTTTTGCTACGACAGCGCAGGACAAGTAGCGTTAAGGCCGCCTCGGGCGGCCTTTTTTATGGTTTGATATCGGTTAGCGAAAACCATAAAAAAGCCGGGTGGCGGCTTCGCCTTACCCGGCCTGTTCAATTCATTCCCTAAGGAAATCAAACTTCTTCCATACGTCCCAGCAGCGCCTGCAAGCGTTCCTGCCAGCCGTTCTGCTGTTCGCGCAGCTGGTTGTTTTCGCGCTCCAGTTCTTCACGGCTGTGCTGAGCATTCTGAACTTCCTGTGACAGGGAGTTGTTCTTCTCTTTCAGCTCTTCAATTTCCATTTGCAGCAGCGTGATGGTGTCAATCGCCTGCTGTACTTTCGATTCCAGTTTCTCAAACACTTCTAAAGACATGATCCTACCTCTCCTGAATTGCAAGGCGACGCTTTAACGTAAACGCGCACAACATATGTTCCGATTGTATGGAGCGCCGTCGCCCCTGTCCAGCGGCATGCCACGCAGATCGCGGTTTGCAACACTTTTCGGCCTCGTCCTGGTGCGTTCGCCGCATATACCCCTAAGTTGTTAACCCATAAGTTAAAGAAATGATTCAGCCCATAATCCTTATCTGATGCAAAAACGCGCTTTATGGCGCGAAAACGCTCATTTTATTGACACAGACCACACATTTCGATTTCGATATTTCTCGTTTGTGCTCGTTAACGATAAATTAACACTATGTCTACAGGGCATCGTGACTGTCACGGGCGGTCACGCAAACAATAAACATTACTCTTTTGCAGGATTCCGATTATGAGTCAGACATCAACCTTAAAAGGCCAGTGTATTGCCGAGTTCCTGGGTACCGGGTTGTTGATATTCTTCGGAGTAGGCTGTGTCGCAGCACTGAAAGTGGCGGGTGCCAGTTTTGGTCAGTGGGAAATCAGTATTATCTGGGGGCTGGGCGTGGCGATGGCCATCTACCTGACCGCAGGGGTTTCCGGTGCACATCTTAACCCGGCGGTGACCATCGCGTTGTGGCTATTCGCGTGTTTTGACGGACGCAAAGTTGTTCCTTTCATCATTTCGCAATTTGCCGGCGCCTTTTGCGCAGCGGCGTTAGTTTACGGGCTTTATTACAATCTTTTCATCGACTTCGAACAGACGCATCATATGGTGCGTGGCAGTGTCGAAAGTCTGGATCTGGCAGGCATTTTCTCAACGTATCCGAATCCGCATATCAATTTTGTGCAGGCGTTCGCGGTTGAGATGGTGATTACCGCTATTCTGATGGGCGTCATCATGGCGCTGGGCGACGACGGAAACGGCATTCCGCGCGGCCCGCTGGCGCCACTTTTGATTGGCCTTCTGATTGCGGTAATTGGCGCATCCATGGGTCCGCTGACCGGCTTTGCGATGAATCCGGCGCGTGACCTGGGTCCAAAAACCTTCGCCTTCTTTGCGGGATGGGGCGATGTCGCCTTCACGGGCGGCAAAGACATTCCTTACTTCCTGGTTCCGCTGTTCGGGCCAATCGTAGGGGCGGCGCTGGGCGCATTCGGCTATCGCAAATTAATTGGTCGCCACTTACCGTGCGACACCTGTGTGGAAGAGGAGAAAGAGACGGCTTCCACCACACAACAAAAAGCTTCGCTGTAATCTGACTACGGGACACATACCATGACCGAAAAAAAATATATCGTTGCGCTCGACCAGGGCACCACCAGCTCCCGCGCTGTCGTAATGGATCATGACGCGAACATTGTCAGCGTGTCTCAACGCGAATTTGAGCAAATTTATCCGCGTCCAGGCTGGGTAGAACACGACCCGATGGAGATCTGGGCGTCGCAAAGCTCCACGCTGGTGGAAGTGCTGGCGAAAGCCGACATCAGTTCTGACCAGATTGCCGCTATCGGTATCACCAACCAGCGTGAAACGACTGTGGTCTGGGAGCGCGAAACCGGTAAGCCCATCTACAACGCCATTGTCTGGCAGTGCCGTCGTACGTCAGAGATCTGCGAACAGCTGAAGCGCGAAGGAATGGAAGAGTACGTGCGCAGCGCCACCGGCCTGGTGGTTGACCCCTATTTCTCCGGCACCAAAGTGAAGTGGATCCTCGACCACGTGGAAGGTTCACGCGAGCGCGCACGACGTGGCGAGCTACTGTTCGGCACCGTCGATACCTGGCTTATCTGGAAGATGACTCAGGGACGCGTTCACGTCACCGACTACACCAACGCCTCGCGCACCATGCTGTTCAACATCAACACCCTTGAGTGGGATGACAAGATGCTGGACGCGCTGGACATTCCGCGCGCGATGCTGCCTGAAGTACGTAAGTCTTCTGAAGTATACGGCCAGACCAACATTGGGGGTAAAGGCGGTACGCGTATTCCTATCGCCGGCATCGCCGGTGACCAGCAGGCGGCCCTGTTCGGCCAGCTGTGCGTCAAGGAAGGGATGGCGAAGAACACTTACGGCACCGGTTGTTTTATGCTGATGAACACCGGCGAGAAAGCGGTGAAATCAGAAAACGGTCTGCTGACCACCATCGCCTGCGGCCCGCGCGGCGAAGTGAACTATGCCCTGGAAGGCGCGGTATTCATGGCGGGTGCCTCCATTCAGTGGCTGCGCGACGAGATGAAGCTGATCAGCGATGCGTTTGACTCCGAATACTTCGCGACCAAAGTGAAAGACACCAACGGCGTGTACGTGGTGCCAGCGTTCACCGGTCTGGGCGCACCGTACTGGGACCCGTATGCCCGCGGCGCGATTTTCGGCCTGACGCGCGGCGTGAACTCAAACCACATCATTCGCGCGACGCTGGAATCCATCGCCTACCAGACGCGCGACGTGCTGGAAGCGATGCAAGCTGACTCCGGCATTCGTCTGCACGCCCTGCGCGTGGACGGCGGTGCGGTAGCCAACAACTTCCTGATGCAGTTCCAGTCCGACATTCTGGGCACCCGCGTTGAACGTCCTGAGGTGCGAGAAGTGACGGCGCTGGGCGCGGCGTATCTGGCAGGTCTGGCGGTTGGCTTCTGGCAAAACCTCGACGAGCTTCAGGAAAAAGCGGTTATCGAACGCGAATTCCGTCCTGGCATCGAAACCACCGAGCGCAACTACCGCTACAGCGGCTGGAAGAAAGCGGTGAAACGTGCCCTGGCGTGGGAAGAGCACGACGAGTAAGCCTATATTCCCTCTCCCCTGGGGAGAGGGTTAGGGTGAGGGGCTCCAACCGCACCGGTCCCCTCGCCCCTCCCCACTCTGTGATAAACTTCGTGCAATTCCTTTTGATTGTACGAGTACCTCATGAAACGTGAACTTGCTATCGAGTTTTCCCGCGTCACCGAAGCTGCCGCCCTCGCAGGCTACAAGTGGCTGGGCCGTGGCGACAAAAATACCGCAGACGGTGCAGCCGTCCACGCCATGCGCATTGTGCTTAATCAGGTCAATATCGATGGCACTATCGTCATTGGCGAAGGCGAAATCGACGAAGCGCCGATGCTCTACATCGGTGAAAAAGTCGGTACCGGTAAAGGCGATGCCGTGGATATCGCGGTCGACCCTATCGAAGGCACCCGCATGACGGCGATGGGCCAGGCCAACGCGCTGGCGGTGCTGGCCGTGGGCGATAAGGGCTGCTTCCTCAACGCCCCCGATATGTACATGGAAAAACTGATCGTCGGTCCTGGCGCTAAAGGCGCTATCGACCTTAGCCTGCCGCTGGACGCCAACCTGCGCAATATCGCTGCGGCGCTGGGTAAAGCGCTCAGCGAACTCACCGTGACCATTCTGGCGAAACCGCGCCACGACGCCACCATTGCGTACCTGCAAGCGCTCGGCGTACGCGTGTTTGCTATTCCGGATGGCGACGTTGCCGCCTCTATTCTGACCTGCATGCCTGACAGCGAAGTCGACGTGCTTTACGGCATCGGCGGCGCGCCGGAGGGTGTGGTCTCTGCGGCAGTGATCCGCGCGCTGGACGGCGATATGCAGGCGCGTCTGCTGCCACGCCATGAGGTCAAAGGCGACAGCGACGAGAACCTTCGCATTGGTGCAGACGAACTGGCGCGCTGCGCGGCGATGGGCATCGAGGCCAATAAAGTGCTCGCGCTGAACGAGATGGCCCGCAGCGATAACGTGGTCTTCTCCGCAACCGGCATCACCAAAGGCGATCTGCTGGACGGCATCACCCGCAAGGGCAACATGGCCACCACTGAAACCCTGCTGATCCGTGGTAAATCCCGCACCATTCGTCGCATTAAGTCCATTCATTATCTCGATCGTAAAGATCCGGACGTACAGACGCACATTCTGTAAAACCGTTTGATCGATAGAGCTTTCCGGCCCGAATGGGCTGGAAATGTTTCCCGCAAGTACGGAAGATAGAAGAGAGAAACAGCACAGGAGAAGATCATGGCGGATTGGGTAACAGGTAAAGTCACAAAGGTACAGTTCTGGACCGATGCGCTATTTAGCCTCACGCTGCACGCTCCCGTTCATCCGTTTACTGCCGGGCAGTTTGCCAAGCTCGGGTTGGATATCGACGGTGAACGCGTACAGCGCGCCTACTCTTACGTTAATGCGCCTGATAACCCGGACCTTGAGTTCTATCTGGTCACCGTCCCGGACGGTAAGCTCAGCCCACGCCTCGCCGCGCTGAAGCCGGGCGATGAAGTGCAGATTGTCTCCGACGCGGCGGGGTTCTTCGTGCTGGATGAAATCCCCGACTGTGACACGCTCTGGATGCTGGCGACCGGCACGGCCATCGGCCCGTATCTTTCCATTCTGCAATACGGCAAAGATCTGGAGCGCTTTAAAAATATCGTGCTGGTTCACGCCGCGCGCTACGCCGCAGACCTGAGCTATTTGCCGCAGATGCAGGCGCTGGAACAGCGATATGGCGGGAAGTTAAAAATTCAGACGGTGGTCAGCCGCGAAACCGCAGCCGGCTCGTTAACCGGTCGCGTTCCGGCGTTGATTGAAAGCGGCGCGCTGGAAGAAGCGGTGGGTTTACCGATGAATACCGAAACCAGCCATGTGATGCTGTGCGGTAACCCGCAGATGGTACGCGATACGCAGCAGTTGCTGAAGGATACCCGGCAGATGACGAAGCACCTTCGCCGCCGGCCGGGCCACATGACCGCCGAACACTACTGGTGATCAGCGGTACTTCACCTCAAGGGTATCTTTTCCATATTTGTTCTCGCTCTGGGTGCCAATAAACGCGCCCAGTTCGACAACCATCATTACAAAGATAACCGTCGGCAGCAGTCTGCCCACCACCCATGGGAGGATTGAGGGCAGCATTGACCAGTTCCCTGCCACCAGCATCCACGCCAGAATAATCAGGAAAGCCCATGCGCCGGAGCGGCCACGATCGTGCAGACGTTTCACCACCACGGCGGCGGTTGGCCACAGTAAACAGACCAGCGCAAATGCCGCCGTTTGCGTGTTCAGCCATGCGTTGTAGGCAACAAAAAACAGAAGCAGCATGGCGACAACCCACGTTGCAATCCAGATCCAGAAGTCACGGCGTCCAATACGCCCTTTGAATGAAAACAGCCACTGCTGTATGGTCATGTAAGGTTCCTTATTATTGTTTAGCCCGCATTTTACCCTGGAGTTGTGACCTTTTGACAAGCCGACCAGATATCGTTTTAATCATGGGCAATGACGGCCAGGGGCAATGTTGATGAAAAGTTCGGCACACTCTCTTTATTTGTGTTTAGCGATGCTGAGCGCCAGTTTTTCCCTGTACGCCGCGGAAACGGCTTCCCCGGTCACCGCCCCCTATCTTCTGGCGGGTGCCCCCTCTTTCGATCAATCTATCAGCCAGTTCCGCGAAGCCTTCAACAAAGAAAACCCCTCACTTCCGCTGGGAGAGTTCCGTGCGATTGACAGCGCCCGCGATACGCCGACCCTGACCCGCGCGGCCAGCAAAATTAACGAGAATCTGTATGCCTCTACCGCCCTTGAGCGCGGAACGTTAAAAATCAAAAGTATGCAGATCACCTGGCTGCCGATTCAGGGGCCAGAGCAGAAAGCGGCGAAAGCGAAAGCGCTGGAGTACATGAGCGCTATTCTGCGCGCCTTTACCCCCACCTTCACGAAAGCGCAAAGCCAGCAAAAGCTGCAAAAACTGCTTACCGCCGGGAAAAACAAACGCTATTACGCCGATACGGAAGGTGCCGTTCGCTATGTCGTCGCAGATAACGGCGAAAAGGGGCTGACCTTCGCGGTTGAACCGATTAAGCTGGCCCTATCAGACGCACTCGAGGGGGCGAATTAATGACAAAAAGCAAAGCCTTTCGAGGGAAAATCTCTATACTGATTCACAGACCATGCTGCCCGACAGGGCGGCCATATTCCTTAATTCGCTTATTGAGCGTGGAGAATTGAAATGCGACATCCTTTAGTGATGGGTAACTGGAAACTGAACGGCAGCCGCCACATGGTAAACGAACTGGTTGCTAACCTGCGTAAAGAGCTGGCTGGCGTGACCGGCTGCGCGGTTGCTATCGCTCCGCCGGATATGTACCTGGATCTGGCTAAACGTGCCGCTGACGGCAGCCACATCATTCTGGGCGCGCAGAACGTTGACGTTAACCTGTCTGGCGCGTTCACCGGTGAAACCTCCGCTGAAATGCTGAAAGATATCGGCGCGAAATACATCATCATCGGCCACTCCGAGCGTCGCACCTATCACAAAGAATCCGATGAGTTCATCGCGAAGAAATTCGCTGTGCTGAAAGAGCAGGGTCTGATCCCGGTTCTGTGCATCGGTGAAACCGAAGCAGAAAACGAAGCAGGCAAAACCGAAGAAGTGTGCGCACGTCAGATCGACGCTGTGCTGAAAACCCAGGGCGCGGCAGCGTTCGAAGGCGCGGTTATCGCTTACGAGCCAGTCTGGGCGATCGGTACCGGCAAATCTGCAACTCCAGCGCAGGCACAGGCGGTGCACAAGTTCATTCGTGACCACATTGCAAAAGCAGACGCGAAAGTGGCTGAGCAGGTCATCATCCAGTACGGCGGTTCCGTTAACGCATCAAACGCAGCTGAGCTGTTCACCCAGCCAGACATCGATGGCGCACTGGTTGGCGGCGCATCCCTGAAAGCAGACGCTTTCGCGGTGATCGTTAAAGCGGCAGAAGCGGCTAAGCAGGCGTAATTGCCTTTGTGGCGGGTGGCGCTTCGCTAACCCGCCCTACAAACGACCTAACACGCTAAACCACAAATAATCCAGCGGCAGCAGCACCAGATACGTCGCAATCGCCAGCGCCAGACAGAGCAGCATCCCCGCCTTCGCAGGCACTTTCCCTAAGCCCATCGCCACTACAATCGGCGACGCCTGATACGGCAGCAGCGGCGTGGAATACCCCAGCACCTGAATCATGATCACCGACAGCAGCGGGAAGCCGGTCGCGTCGGAGAAGCTCTGCGCCAGCGTGGTGTACAGCGCAGGAACGCCGTTGGCGGTCATAATGAAGTTGAGCGCCGTGGTGATCCCCGTCAGCGCCAGGAAGCTGGTAAACGGGCGGTCTGCATCCAGCGGCATGATATGGAGCAACGCCTCGCCTACGGCCGCACCGATACCGGTCTGCGTCACCGTAATGGCCAGCCCGAGTATACCCGCGACGTAAATACAGGTGCGCATATTCACCCCCGCCGAGAACTCCTCCCCGGTGATAAAACCGATGCGCGGCAGCATAACGATGACCGAGGCCGCCAGCCCCGTCCACGCTGGCCCAACGCCGTGCCAGCTCTCCGTCACCCACATCGTCAACACCACCGCCAGTAGCCAGGCGAGTCGTTTTTCGTCACGCCCCATCGGTTCCGATGGCGCGAGATCCTTCGCCGGTTTCGGGTTGCCGGGGAACAGCCAGCAGATCAGGCCAATCAGAATCAGGCCTTTGAGAATACCCAGCACCGGGGTGTGCAGCAGCAGATACGGGACATAGTTGAGGTGGATACCGTATGAGCCTTCCGCCGCGCCGCTCATCACCAGGTTTGGCACGTTGGCGGGCAAAATAGTGGCCGAGAGCTGGAAGGTGCCAAACCCGACCGCCAGCGCCAGGCCAAACCAGGCCCGCGAGCCATCAGGAATGCCGGCCCGCTTCGCCATCGCGGCGACAATCGGCATCAGCAGCGCAATACGTCCCATGTTCGACGGCATCACGAATGCCAGGGCATAGCTCAGCAGCACAACGCTTGCCACCATCAGCACCCAGGAGTCGGTTAGCTTTGCCGACAGCGCCCGGGCGGCCCTGTCCGCCAGGCCGGTTTTCCGAATCGCCACACCCAGCACAAAGCCGCTGAACACCAGCCAGAAGGCAGACGAGGCGAAGCCGCCGAAGATCACTTCCGGCGGGGCGATTCTGGCGGTCATCGCCGCCGTGAAAAACAGCAGCGCGGTGATAAATTCCGGCAATAGCGACGTCGCCCACAGCACGATGGTGACGCCGACGATCAGCGAGGGAAGCAGCAGAGGATGCGTTAACCAGAGCGACATACCTGTCTCCTGTAGAATTTTTCAGCAAGTCTACGGCGACAGGCAGGGCGAGTAAACGCTATTTATGGTGGGGTCACTTCAGGATATCGCATTGATGATCCTGCAATTCCTCAGCCGACGCGCGGTTAAAGGTAAGCAGGTTACGCTCTGTCGCCAGCAATACAAACGAGCCGTCCGACTGCTGCGCCATCGCCAGCGCGAAGCGTCCCATATGATCGCGGGCTTCCGGCAGCTCTTCCGCCAGCATCATAAACGGGCTGCGCTGCACCAGTTCGTTCTCCGTCACCCGACGGGCAAGGTATTCATGCCCTTCCAGCCCGCCCGGAAGCGGTAACCACTGGGTGCTGATTTGCCCCTGCGACGCGTTCAGCTTCTCGCGCACGTCTGGGCGCAGACAGGAGATGTGGATATGAAAATGGTTTTGCGTGCGCCCGGTCGGGGAGTTGATGGTCAGCGAAACGGCGCTGTCAGGCACGTCGGCCCCCCGTTTCATGCTCATAAAATGACGAGACTGCCATGCCAGCCAGAAGAAATTCGGTGTCTGCGGCTCAGTCAGCAGCGGGCTTTCGGTGCCGTTGATACGGTACGTGGGCATCAGCAGGTATTGCAGCGGCCCGTTGCGGTCCTTGAACACCACGTAGCCCGCATCTGGCTTCACCTGCGCACACGGTGCCGGGTTACGGTTATGCAGCTGGTTGGGCACACACTGGTCGAGAACGATATGACGCAACGCATTCGGATTACCCGCTTTCATCCAGTACACGCCGCCTGCGGCAAGGGCGATAACGATCAGAATCAGTAAGATAATTTTTTTCACAACGCGTTCCCTGTTTTCAATAGAGGCAAAAGAGTAACGCAAAATGATGACCAAATAAAAAACCCGGCGGATTTCTCACACCGGGTTACCGTGTCGTTCTTTGTAAAACGCTTAGCGCTTGCTGATCTGGTCGAAGGTGCCGCCGTTAGAGAAGTGCTCTTTCTGCGCTTTGGTCCAGCCGCCAAACACATCATCAATAGTGAACAGCTTCAGTTTCGGGAAGGCGTTTTCGTATTTCTTCGCGACGGCCTCATCGCGCGGGCGGTAGAAGTTTTTCGCCGCAATTTCCTGCCCTTCAGGTGAGTAGAGGTACTTCAGGTAGGCTTCCGCCACCGCTTTGGTACCCTTCTTATCAACAACCTTATCGACGACAGAGACGGTCGGCTCAGCCAGGATCGATTCGCTCGGGGTCACGATCTCGAACTTGTCTTTACCCAGCTCGTTGGTCGCCAGCAGGGCTTCGTTTTCCCATGCGATCAACACGTCGCCGATGCCGCGCTCGACGAAGGTGTTGGTTGCGCCGCGCGCGCCGGAGTCCAGCACTTCGACGTTTTTAAACAGTGCTTTGACGAAATCCTGTGCTTTGGCCTGATCGCCGTTGTTGTGGTGCAGCGCGTAGCCCCAGGCTGCCAGATAGTTCCAGCGTGCGCCGCCGGAGCTTTTTGGGTTCGGGGTAATGACAGACACGCCTGGCTTAATCAGGTCGTTCCAGTCCTTAATTTGTTTCGGGTTGCCTTTACGCACCAGGAAGACAATGGTCGAGGTGTATGGCGCAGAGTTGTCCGGCAGGCGCTTGATCCAGTTTTTGTCGATACGGCCACGCTCCGCGATCGCGTCCACGTCATAAGCCAGCGCCAGGGTCACCACGTCGGCTTCAATACCGTTGATCACCGATGTCGCCTGCTTACCGGAACCGCCGTGAGACTGGCGAACCACCACGTTATCGCCGGTTTCCTGTTTCCAGTGCGCCGCGAAAGCTTTGTTGTACTGGTCGTACAGTTCACGCGTCGGATCGTACGACACGTTCAGTAACTGAATGTCCTTTGCCAGAACGCTGGTCGATGCCAGCAGTAATGTTAACCCCACGCCCCATTTATTCATCGCCCAGCTCTCTTGTGTAGTGTTTTGATGAATGCAGCGTGCCAGAAAGCTAACCGATGATTAAAGAATAAAAAAAGATTGGCTATAACGAAGGAGAATATAAGAAGTGGATAAGCGGCCTAATGCCCTCACCCCAACCCTCTCCCACGGGAGAGGGCGCAACCATAAAAAACGGTAACCCAAGGGTTACCGTTTTGCATTTACCTTGCCGCCACCCGGCGCAATACAGACGCCGATCAGTACAGTTTTTTCGCGCAGTCCAGCCAGTCACCTTTGAACGGACGCTTCATGTTTTCAATGGCGTCGATGATGTCATGGTGAACCAGTTTCTCGTTCTGAATACCGACGCAGCGGCCGCCGTGTCCCTGAAGCAGTAGCTCGATCGCGTACGCGCCCATGCGGGACGCCAGGATACGGTCGTACGGGCCTGGAGAACCACCACGCTGAATGTGGCCCAGAACGGTCGCGCGGGTTTCGCGTTTGGTTTCGGTTTCGATGTACTTCGCCAGCTCGTCAACGTCACAGATGTGCTCGGTGATAGCAACGATGGCGTGTTTCTTACCTTTCGCGATACCGGCTTTGATTTCAGCGACCAGATCTTCACGGCTAAATTCCACTTCCGGCACCACCACGAACTCACAGCCACCGGCAATTGCCGCCGCCAGAGTCAGGTCACCGCAGTAACGGCCCATTACTTCAACAATAGAAATACGCTGGTGGGAGGAAGAGGTGTCACGCAGGCGGTCAATCGCTTCCACAACGGTACCCAGCGCGGTGAAGTAACCGATGGTGTAGTCGGTGCCTTTGATGTCATTGTCGATGGTGCCAGGCAGGCCGATGCACGGGAAGCCCATTTCAGTCAGACGTTTTGCACCCATGTAGGAGCCGTCGCCGCCGATAACCACCAGCGCATCCAGACCCCGTTTTTTCATGTTTTCGATAGCCACTTCACGGATGTGTTCGTCACGGAATTCCGGGAAGCGTGCAGAACCGAGGAAAGTACCGCCACGGTTGATCATGTCAGACACGCTGTAGCGGTCGAGCTGAACCATGCGGTCTTCATACAGACCCAGGTAACCGTCATAGATACCAAAAACTTCCAGACCTTCCGTCAGCGCTGCACGGACAACCCCACGGATTGCCGCGTTCATGCCCGGCGCATCACCGCCGCTTGTCAACACACCGATTTTCTTAATCATGACTACCTCTGAACTTAGGAATGCAAAATTGAAATCTGCTGCCGGAAGAAACTGTTCAACCGTCGAATACTGCAAATAGTATATCAATCCCTTCCAGCTGAATTGATTCAGGTCAGGCCATATGGTGGTAATTTATCCACAAAATGCTGCTCTGGCTCACTTTTTTACAACGAATTACGAAAGCTCAAAACGCCCTGGGTACGACAGAACACGGATCCTGATGAATAATGACGTCTGACCCAGGGAAACGCTGCAAAATCGCCTGCTCCACCTGTTCAGCGACCATATGCGCCTGAACCAGTGGCAGGTTGTCTTCCATTTCCAAATGAATCTGAATAAAGCGGGTCGGCCCTGACTGCCGCGTACGAAGATCGTGAGCACCACTGACGCCAGGCCAGTTGGTCACGATGGCATAAATTTCATCACGTTCTGCATCCGGAAGCGCACGGTCAAGAAGCGACTGTACCGCTTCATACCCCATCCGCAAGGCGCTGTATAAAATATAGATCCCTATCCCTAACGCAAACAAAGCATCGGCCCGATGCCAGCCATACCAGGCCAGACCAAGCGCAATAAGAATAGCCCCATTCATCATAACATCAGACTGATAATGAAGCATATCGGCCCGTACAGCCTGGCTTTGTGTTTTGCGTACAACCCAGCGCTGGAACGTTACAAGAACAAGTGTGCTTATAAGTGCAACTACCGTTACGACCACGCCAACGCCCGGATCGTTCATCGGAGAAGGCGAAATAAGATGCTGAATACCGGTCAAAAACAGGAAAAGCGCAGAGCCCGAAATAAACATGCTTTGTGCCAGCGCGGCCAGCGATTCCGCTTTGCCGTGGCCAAACGTATGCTCTTCATCCGCCGGTTGCAGCGAGTAGCGCACCACCAGCAGGTTGGTCAGCGAGGCGGCAATATCCACCAGTGAATCCACCAGTGCCGCCAGAATACTGACCGACCCGGTGTACCACCACGCGAAAATTTTAATGATCAGCAAACACGACGCCATCACCGTCGCGGCTATTGCGGCCCGGCTTACCAGCCGTCCATAGGATTGATTCATAAACACTCCTGTCATGCCATGGCGCTAGTATAACGGATGGTGGTGGAGTGAAAGGATGAATAAAGCGTTAACAAACCTGAACAATGGGCAAAAAAAACCCCCACATCATGTGGGGGAAGACAGGGATGGTGATTTATTTTTCCCTGCAAGCAATTGAAACATATGGATTTGTTTCTAACGATGTCCACGCATCGTCCACACATCGAAAAGTAAAGCCCGCTATGCGGGCTTTAACTACGTCCAAACTTCTTCTGAACAAACTCGATGAGGTATTCAAATAACTTACTCAACGGGGTAGCAATTTGGGAAAGAGTATTCGATTTTTCCGCCTCTTCTTCTTCCCTGAAAAGCGCTCGCATAAGCGCGATAGCCAAAGTTAGCCCCACACCAAGAATGAATGCGATGAGAGTGATCATAGGCGTTAAAGAAAGCCAGTTAGTGGTTTCCAAAAACTTATCTATCAAACCATTTCGTTGTGAACTGGCTAGTATGCTCAGCTCTTTAGCTGTTTCACGTGCATGGTTAACACTTTCAGGTGGAATTGGACTGGCTTTGAATACAAGATCATGAATGCTTTCTGGGGAAGAATCTTCAACAACCTTTATCATTGCCCCCTTCACTTCACGTTTTGTCTCAACCATCTCTTTGGTAAGGTAGATAGACATTAGAGCGCCCAGCAGTAAAAAAAGTGCACTCGCCAGCACTATGAAGGCAAAGAGCCATCGCCGCATTTTTCGGCGGTCTTCATGATTTTCGTCATTATGCTGTATGAATCTCTCACTTTCAGGCAAACCGGCTAAAGGATATGCAGGATCGACTCCTGCTGGGGCGGCATTATCCCCGGTAGTCTGGTCTGGCTCAGGATTATCAGTGGATTCAGACGCGCCGCTTGCGGCCGGTTCTGTAGCGCCATTTGCGGCATCTAATGGAGTATCTGAGTTCGGTTCGTGCTGGTTTCTATCGTTAGAAGTAGTCATAAAAAAAGCCACCAAATCAAAGAGGTGGCTTTATTGTAGAGTGACTTTCAATCAGAATCTATTACTAGTATCCATTAAGGAAGCCGAGATTTTTAGCACGCCAATACATCGCTTCCTCGGAAACCCCAAACTGGCTTGCTAAAGCCGGGATAGAGTAAATTTTTTCTTTATTGATCATCACCGAGAGGGCTTCGCGCGGCATTAGTAGCTCAGCAGCAAAGCTATTTGCATCTCTCTCTTCAAAGTAATTCCCGCTGTTCAGGTCTTGGTTAGAGTACTCCCTGAACTTTTTTCCATACTGTGTATGCCCAAGAACATGGTGACCAAGTTCGTGAGCAAGCGTGAAACGGATCCTACTATGTGAATCATTTGCATTGTACGCAATCACATGGCGACCGTTAACGATTTCAGCATAGCCTGACTGGTTGCCATTGCTACCATCAGGAACTAACGGTGTTACTTGTATTCCCATTCTATGGGCTATGACATCAGGTCGCACAGGCAAGCGACCATCCCAATGGGAATTAAGCACAGCATTCACTGCGTTAATGTCCATCGTTCAGCCTCCCTTGTCGGCATAAATTTGATTTAGGTCAATGAAACCTAATCCATGGTCGAAAAAATTTACTACAGTCCGTCCGCGTAGTAACCGGGGGTAAATCAATCAAAAGTGAGGCTTTTTTTGCAACACCTTCAACCCCCTGAATTTGTTGGGATTATTTATTCTTGCTTTCTGGATTTCTGGTTTTCTGGTTTTCTGAATCCATATAGGATGCGCCTTATACCATTAAAACCCCTTGCTTGCAATACTAACATATATCCAGGTGGGTATAAAAACAAGCCCACATTCACCGATAAGTTCACTATTCATATTTATCTCATACTCTTGAGAAGCATAACGAGCGAGCTGACTCAACAGTGTGACTGTTTTACAACCCGTCAGTTCAATCTGAAAGGTTTTCTTAACACCACTTATATTTCTTGTGGGCGAAACAGAATGCCATCCCACAACGAAATACTGTATATAAAAACAGTATAATGCAAAGTATCCTCCCTGTATAGAGCCCAACCCATACGGCAATTAAGTGACTGAAAAATAACACTTTAAACACTAACTAACATTCACAAGGAAATGATTATGAATGATTGTAAAACATGGGGGGCATTAGGATTCTTCTCTGATAATGCCCACACATCGAAAAAAGCCCCGCATTTGCGGGGCTTTCTTTTGGTCACATCCAGTGGATTTGTTGCTGGCCTGACTGCGTTGGGTGCGGCGGAGCTGGTACTACTTCACCCGGCGAAACGATAAAGCGCTCGACCGTCTCAGTGGTGACGAACGTGCAACTGCAATTGATGTTTGTGCACTGATGATACCGCTCTTTTGTCGTATCGGAAAAATAGCGACTTGTGCGAGCGTGGGCAGCGTAATGGCATTTAGGGCAGTGGAACATGGCGAACACCTCAGAGCGTTATTGATGAACTAATTTTAACCATTAAACCCTTATATATCAAACACATAAAAGACATTTATTGCGTTAATTCTTCGCTTTCATACTCTACATCCGAAACCTTAACCTCAAGCTCTAAGCCCGTCGTGTAGCCGCTCCCGTTAAGGTAGTGCACCACCCGGCTGATTACCCAAGCCTGCTCGTCTATAACGCGCTTAAAGCCTCTGACCGCTATCGGTGTCTCAGGAAATAAATCTGCCCGACCAATAGCCAGCGAGATTGAAAACTCCGCGACTCCGCGCTGAATTTTGTCCCACTTCGCCTGAGCTGCACGCATGGCCTGCGCCTTTGTCGCGTAGATGGTCGTCAGCTCCAGCACGTTCTCAGACTCACCGACCATATACTCGCCCTCGCGCGCCTCCTGCTCTTTTTTGGCTCTGGCCTTTGAGGTGGTTTTTGTCGCTTTTGGATGTTGCAGCGCGCGCAGGTGCTGCTCCTTCGGCTTGCGCTTGAGCTTCACCTTTTGCTTTTGCGGCTTCGGGTCTTTTGTGTGCAGCCATTTAGCCGTTACGCCGGTGTAGGCTTCGCGGTCAGCAATCGCAAACTGATGACGGTCGCCGTCGCCGCGTTCGATGGTCATCTGCGGGATGGGCTTGCCACTGGCCGTCCTGCCGGTACCGGCTTTCAGGAACAGCAGTTTCCCCGCTTTCACCGACACTGATGCACCGTTACGGTCAGCCAGGCGGGACAGAAACACCGCGTCGGATTCCTGCGCCTGGTCAATATGAGGCACGGGGATCGCTTTCAGCGTGTCAGCCACGCTGGCCGTGAGTTTGTTGCGCGCTGCGATGGTCTCAACAATGACACCGAGCGTGGTGTCATGCCATGACTGTTCACGGCGGGAGTTCAGCGTGCCGCGAAAATCAGCGCTGCGCCCCCTGATGGTCAGCGTATCAGGCGCGCCACGGTGCTCGATTTCGTCGACCGTGAAACTGCCCTTATTCAGCAAGGCTGAGCCCTGCCAGCCCAGCCACAGCGTCAGTTTTGCACCGCGCGGCGGCAGCTCGACAAGCCCGTCGGTGTCGTCAAGCTCGATGTCGAGCTGGTCAGCCTCGAATCCGCGATTGTCCGTCATGGTCAGACTGATTAGCCGGTCGCTGAAATTCTGCGTGATATCATCGCCATCGAGCGTGAGCATAAACGCCGGAGCAATCTGCGCCCCGGCCTGAATATTCAGACCCGTAATCATCCCGCCAGCCCTCCAATCCAGTTACCGGCAGACGTCACCAGATTGTCGGCCTGCGTTTTCAGGTCGCCGTAAATCGCCGCGAGCGTGTCATCGACCCGTTTCAGCGAGAGGCTAAACTCAATTTTTCTGGCCGCGCCGTCGCTGAATAATTCGGTGTGCGTGTGGGTCACTTTTTCGATGACATACATGCCGTGGATCATGCCCGTTCCGTCAATCAGCGGCCACGCCCTGCCCTCATCGGCCATCAGTTCGATGGCGGTCAGTGAGAGGCGACCGCCGGTGATTTCGGGGTACAGCACGCCCGAGAGCGTGCGCGAGGTTTCCCCCTCGCCGAGATACTGATAAGCCGGGGGTTTACCGATGCGGTCATTTGACACCCATCGGTAATCCTTCGAATATTGCATGGATTGATGCGGCAGCGTGCGGCGTTCAAACACAAATAAACCCAGTACCATTAACATGTTTTAGCCCTCATCCGTCATGGCGCATACTTGAGCGCTGGCGTGCTCTTTCTTCCCGGTCGAGTTTTTCGACTGCTTCCCGGAGCTGCCGGTCGAGGTCAGTTCCCGGCGCAACGCCACCCGACAGATTAATGTTGTATTCACGCTTGCTCTGGTCGACATAGGACCGGCCAGCAGGCGCCGTCACTGGCTGGTACATCTGATAACCGCCATAAACGGACGTCTGAGGAATATAAGACCCGCTTTGCGCACCGGCTGCGGCACTGGCTTTAGCGGCAGTCTGGTCGAGGCCGTCCGACTCTTTTTTGATAACCCCGAGCTTTTCCAGTAGCCAGCCGACTTTGCCACTCAGGCTGTTAAAGACGTTCAGTGGAGCCGTTAACGCATCGGCCAGCGCCTTGCCAAACGCCACGCCGACATTTTTGCAGCGGTCCAGCGTTTCCTGCGTTGCCTTGACCGGTGCTATCAGGTCAGTGAACCACTGCCAGACCCCGCGCAATTTCTCGATGATGGAATCAAACACCGGCGTCAGCGGCGAGAAGATTTCCGCCACCGGCGCAAATGCCGCTTTAAGCCCCTCCACCACGCCCGAAAAGAATGCGCTGATGGGCTCCCAGTATTTACGAATCAGGAGCGCCCCGGCCACCACTGCACCGGCGACCGCGACCACCGGCAGACTGATTGCACCGACAGCAGCCACTATTGCGCCACCGGTAACGGTAAAGACCGTTCCCAGCAGACCTGCGGCGGCGATAATGGCGTTAATCCCCATCACCACCGGCCACGCAATCAGGCCAATCCCGCCAATAACACCAATCAGCGCCAGTGCGCCACCGGCTACAACACCGATAGTGGTCGCCAGTGATTTATTGCGGGTGATCCAGCCATCGAGTTTCAAAACATATCGCGTGGCCGTCTGCGTCAGTTTGCGCAGAGCGTCGTTTTGCTGATCAAACAGGTCAGTGCCCACGGCCTCATAAGCAGACTGAAACTCTTTAAAGTCGCCGCCGAGATTGTCCTGCATGATTTTGACAAGCTCCTCGGTTTTACCGTCCGAGGCTTTAAACGCTGCGGTGAGTTTGTCGAGCTTGCCGGTCGACGCTGCGGTCATCAGCACCGCCGCCGCCGAGCTGGCCTCTTCACCGAAGATGGTTTTCATGTACTCGCCGCGCTGGCTGGTTCCGAGATTATTTTTCTCAAAACTGCGCTGCATTTCCTTCAGGATGGAAAATATCGGGCGCGTGTTTCCTCTGGCATCAGAGGTTTTGACACCGAGCTCTTTGATAGCCTCAAAGGCTTTACCGGTCGGCGCCTGTAGTCGGCTAAGGATTGCACGGCTACCCGTTCCCGCCATCGAGCCGGTAATTTTCGCATCGTGCAACGCACCGACCATCGCGGCGGTTTGCTCGATACTGACCCCGGCATTTTTCGCCACCGGCGCGGCATAGGTCAGCGCATCACTCAGACCGTCAAAGTCGGCGGCGGTTTTGTTCATTGTCATCGACAGCACGTCGCCAATGTGCGCGATCTGGTCATTGGAAAGCTGAAACGCAGATTTCATCCCTGTCAGCAGGGCGGCGTTTTCCTCCATTGAGCGCTGATTCGACAGCGCCATATTCAGCGTGACCGGCGTCGCCGCCTGAATGGCATCAGCATCCCCGCCACTTTTGGCGATGATGATTTGTGCACTCGCTGCATCGTCCGCAGATGCGGCGGTATTGTCTCCGAGCTGTCTGGCCTGTTTGCGTAACGCCTCCATTTCGGGCGACTGTTTGTCGACCCCGAGCACGGCTTGCAGCTCAGAGTTTTTCTGTGCAAACGAATAGCCAGGCATCAGCAGTTTTACCCCGGCCATGGTGCCAGCCGTGGCAATTCCGACACCGGCAGCACCAGCCGTCGCCGCACTACCCGCGAGGGATTTACCGGTCTGATACCGCTCTTTAACCCGGCTCAGCTTTGCCTGTTGCTGGCTGACCCGCGCCAGCGCCTCACGTTGCCGGTTAAGCTGGGCGGTCGTCTCGCTGATGCTGGTTTTAAGGCGACGCTCGTCAGCCGACAGCGTTCGGGTATTAATCCCGGCCTGAGCAAGCTCGGTGCGCTGGCGCTGTACCGACTGCCTGAGCCCGTTATATTTGAGTTGCAGCTCAGCGGCGGATTTTTTTGCCGCCTCCATTGCGCGCGCCTGTGCTTTGGTGGGGTTTTCCGTGTTTTTAAACTGGACGGCCAGCGCTGCGGCCTCCTGTTTCGCTTTGTTAAGCGACTGACCGGTCACGGCAAGCTGTGCGCTCGCTTTCCTGAATCCGTCGATTCGGGACGCCTGCGCGTTAAGGTCGCGCAGGGTCGTCTGTGAGTTGCGGATATCGCCAGCGAGGGATTTGCTGGCGTTCTGGATAGCTTTTAGCGGTCGGCTTGCCCGGTCTACTGCATTAAGCAGCACCTCGATCCTGACGTTATTGCTCATAGTGGTTTCCGCTTCGCTGTAGCGCCTTGTCGCGCCATGTGAGGAGCTCGGTCACGCTCAGGGAATACAGCTCTGATGGCGGCCAGTGAAAAATCACTGCAATATCCGCCATCAGGTCATCGACCGAAAGTTTTGCGGGGAACGTCAGCGAGCCGAAGATGGCGACAAAAAACCAATCACCTCAGCGGCGAACTGCATCAGGTCTGAGGCATCCAGACGGGCAATTTCATGCTCGGTGAGTGCCGGGTAAGTCATACGCGGCAGCACCTTAATCAGCGCGTCAACGTCAGAGTTTGCCAGCGAGGCCAGCGACACCCCGCGAAGGGTTCCCGCGTTAGGTTTTGAAACCGTCACCTCTCCGATTTTTTGCTCGCCGCGCATCAGAGGATTGTCGAGGATCACGACGTGTGGCTTTTTGGTTTCGGTGACTTCATTTTCGGTTACGCCGGTTTCGATGTTGTTTTCCATAATGTTGCTCTCGTCTAAGTTTAGTGACCGGCCAGCCTGACTGACCGGTTAAGAGGGTTACAGGCCAATGGCCTTGCGATGCTCTGCCAGACGGTCGACGCCGTCGACTTTCAGCACCATGTTGATGACGTCAATCTCGATGACCTCCTTGCCGTCAATCGTGAGCTGGTAGTACGCGCATTCGGTCGAGATTTTGGTCGTGCCGCTTTCGCCCTGTTTGTTTTCGCCGCCGTCGTACTCTTTGTGACGGCCACGCATGACCACCTCAACGGCAGAAATCGCGCCGGTGTCATCGCGCTGGTATGAGCCGGTAAAGCGCAACGGTACGCTGTCCGCGCCCGGTGAGGCGTACTGCGCCCACAGCTCGACGTCGGGCAGACCGCCGAGCGTCCACTCGCACGACAGTGCATCGTCATCGAGACCGAGGTCAATCGACACCGAGCCCGGCATCCCGCCGCCGCGGTATTTCTCAAGCTTACGGGTCAGCTTTGGCAGGGTGACGGATTCAACAACGCCCATGTAGCTCAGGCCATCGTTGAACATGTTCAGGTATTTCAGTTTGCGTGGTAATGCCATGCTCAGAGCTCCTTAGCTGTTGACCGACTCTGACAGGTTCGCCAGATAGGTATCAGTGATGCGCTGGCGCAGGGTCAGGTTTTCCAGCGGCGGGACGGGGGTGTAGTCGTAATCGATATACAGTTTCCCCACCTTGAGCGTTTCCACGCTGTTTGACTCCGGGTCGTACCAGCAGGAGCCGTCAACGATATAGCCGTTGTTTTTCAGCTCGCGGAATTTCGCATTGATACCGGCGACGATGTCGCGGATGAGCGTTGCGGTGACGGGTTTATCAATCGCCCAGGCGTGCGCTTCCGCCATCGTGTCGGCCAGCACCTGCGCCGTGCGGGTGTAGTTTTCAAAGAGGAATAACGGATCGTCGGAACAGGTACGGTTGCCCCAGAATTTAAATCCGTCGTTACGGATCAACGTCGTGACACCGGCCTGATTCAACAGGTTCGCGTCGGTGGCCTTCTCCTGCAAGTCCCACGAGACCGAGGCACTGACGCCGGTGACGCCATTCACGCCGACGTTAGACAGCGTTTTGTGCCAGCCCGTCTCCTGGTCGATTTTGGCACGCAGGCCGAGCGCGCGGGCGGTCGCCCATGCAATATCGGTCTGATTCGCCGTGGTGTCCCACGCCAGAAAATCAGGGTGAATGACCATCAGCTCGCGCTGGCTGAAATTCTCACGGTAGGCGATGGCTTCGGAAATGGTCTTGCAGCCCCACGCGCTGATATAGCCAAACGCGCGCAGGCTCTGACAGGTCGCCGCGAGCGCGGTCGCCACTTCCAGAGAATCCAGCCCCGGCACGCCGAGAATGCGCGGCTTAACGCCAGTGACGGTTTTGGCGGTCAACAGCGCTTTAAGCCCGGTGTATTTGCCGTTTTCATCGGTCGTGCCGATGATGTTGGAAAGGGTCTCTTTCTGCGCTGCTTCCGGGTCGTCCGGGTCTTCAATACCTTCGGCAACGCGCACAACCACAACGACCGGCTTGCACTGGTCGGCAATGGCTTGCAGGGATTTTGACAGGGTGCCGAGCTTACCGGCTTTACCGATAGCGTTCTGCACGCTGGTAATCAGCACCGGCTCATTTAGCGGGAATGTTGAATCGTCAGCATCGCTGGCGGTGCAGACCATGCCGATGATGGCCGTCGAAACGGTGGAAATGGTGCGCGTGCCATCGTTAATCTCGATGACCTCGACGCCGTGATGATAGTCGCTCATCCGTTTAACTCCGTGGTTAAGGGGTGCAACTATTTTCTGTTGTGTGTGAGGTGTGAGAAACGAAAGGCCGTTGGGGGAGTGACAGCACAACGCGCAGTGACCGGTTGCCATGTGAGGAAAGCGTCATTGATCGTTATCAGCGATCAATCACGGTTAATTGATCGCTGATAACCATTATCAATGAATGGGTATTGTCGCTATCGTTTCGCCATTAACGAGGAAGCGATAATGACGATTTTACTCTGGATTGTTGGTGGTCTGGCTGCATGGTGGCTCTTTGGCTTTTGCTGGCTCAGACTGTTTGTCGGTGATGAAACAGACAAAGATTATGAAGAATGCCCCTATGATTAAACCCGCTTAACGCGGTTTTTTTATTACTCTGTTAACGGCGATTCAGGCCATTCAATTTCGTCAGGCTCACTGGTATCAACCCGGTTAAGTAAAACCCGGTATTTCTTCCACGCCGACAGGCTCGCCATTTCGTCATCTGTCGCCATCGACAAATCGACCGCATCCTGCAAAGGGGCTATGGCCTGAGCTGCAACAGACAAGAGCTGCGCCTTTAATGACTCAGCTTTTTCGATAGCTTCATCGCGGGTAGGCGGTTCGATGTCGACCCATTCCATACATTCTGATTCAACATTGTACTGAGGCGCTTTCCGGTCAGGTGAAACCATAAAGGTTTCATATTCGGCATCGGATATTGCCATCAGGTCTGACGGAACGGGAATACCCTGTTCTTCATAGGTTCTGACGGTTTCCTCAAGGTAAAAGCTTTTATCTGTATTGCTGAAATATTTCTGCATATCAGTAACCTGTTACGTTTAAAAAGAATGTTCCGTTGCAGTTGTGGGTTTCAATTTTCACCTGATTTTTACCGACAGGCGTGCAGTTAAAGAATGATGCGGAGTTATTACCCCCTGCACCGTAATAACTCGAACCGATACCAAGTATCCCGTTAGGGAATGACGTAGGCAGTGTCACGGTTACGGTGGCATTGTTGCCGACCGAGATATTTCTCACAGACTGCATAAACACAGCACCGTTGCCGTGCGTGTAGTAAGCGCTGTTATTGCCTGTTGTCGTTTTACCCACCCCATAACGCGCATCCGACTCCGCTTTGGTATAGGCCTGACCCGCCGGGGTGTAATTGCCTTTTGGCTGGAAACGCCCGTCACTCTCAGCTTTGGTGTATGCGCCCGTTTTAGGCATATATCCCGCATCGGATTGCGCTTTGGTGTAATAACGGTTATCAAAATTCGCATAGCTGCCCGGATTCACCTGCCCCGGTGTGGTGAAGTTTCCCTTAGTGTCCCACTTAAAATTAACCTCTGACCCGCCACTGCCTTTCATGTGCAAATGCCATGAAAGCTCATCGCCAGCGACCAGTGACCCAAACGAAAAAGCCCAGGAGTTTTTGCTGGCAATTGTCGCCTGTTGCTTGATAACGGGATGGTATTCGCTTGCGCCGGTTGTCGAATATGAATTAAAGAATGGCGCTTTCGCTTTGTACTGCTCAGCCCAGGCAAATGGACCGCCATAACCCGCTGTAATCTCTTTAGAGGCATAAATCGTATTACCGACGGTAAGCGGCGTTTCCGACTGTAACGCTCCGGTCTCAAGGCTTACACGCAATGGCCGAAGCGCGTTGTAAGCTCCGTAAGCGTCTCCCTTATTGGTCAGCATGAGATACAGGTTGCTGCCGTCATTTCGCCAGAATGAGCCGTAGTCACCATAGGCAATGCGGAAACTATTCGCAGATGTTGACTGAAACTCAGCAGCATTTCTAATCAGACCTTTGACCTCGGTGCTTCCGCTCAGAGGAATCGCACCAACATCTCCGGCAGTGGGTTTATTTGCCGCATCATACTGCTTTACCCACGCTGACCACGAACCGCTGTATTGCGTGCGAATATAGGACCGCGAATTATGATAAATCCGGTAAATCTGCGTAATCCCGGCGTGCTTGTAAACTTCAAGCGATCCGGCAAGCGCTTCCGGGTAATTCCTCCCGGATTGCGCATAAGCAGTCATCGGCTGGAAGTACAATCCAGCCGTGGTGTAGGCGTTCAAATCCATAGCGTTGCCAATCGCCACGGCCTGCCCGTTGAAAATATCCTGCACGCTGATATCAAAATCATCAGTCAGCGTATGACCATTAATCCTGCGCCCTGATGGCACGCGTCCGTTAGCGTTGTCATTCGCGGCCTTAACTGCTTTCGGCGTTGCCGCCAGCGCCTCAGATGTGCTGTTAGTCGCACTGCTAAGCTGGACGATACCCTTTTGCGCCGTGGTGGCGTCCTGAGCCGTGTATTTCCCTTTCGCAAGGTCATACGCCGCCTTAACTGCTTTAGGCGTCGCTGCGACGCTCTCAGAAGTGCTGTCGGTCGCGCTAGTGAGCTGAACAATACCCTTTTGTGCCGTGGTAGCGTCCTGAGCCGTATATTTCCCTTTCGCAAGGTCATACGCCTCCTTAACTGCTTTAGGGGTCGCTGCGACGCTCTCAGACGCGCTGTCGGTCGCACTGCTTAACTGAGTGAAACCCTTAGCTGTGAGCGTGGCGTCAGGATGGCGGCGGGACTGCTCATGCTCAGCGAGCTTGTCGTCGACGTAGTCCTGCGTTGCCATCACCGTTGAGGTGTCGATGGTCAGCTCGACTGACTCGATGTCGCTCACCATAATAACCATGCGCATGGTCTGCGCACGGCCTGACCCCTCTGCCAGCGCTGGCTTGTAGCTTTCGGCCATATTACCGACCGCAATCAGCGTACCGGTGTCGTCATAGAGGCCGAGTTCGCGTATCCAGAAACCGCCGGTCTCAGGCGGGATGAGCAGCTCCGCCACGACATAATTTTTATTTTTCTTGTCCTGGCTGATTTTGTTCAGCGCGTGACGCCAGACCTCTTTGACCAGCTTTGTCTGGTTCGGATCAGGCACCGGCAGCGTACCGCCGCCGTCACCGACGGCCATCGCCGTAAAATTCACCTTTTTCCCGTTCGGGACGGTCGCCGCCGCAAGTTTTTCGGCACCGGCTTTGGTGATGACCGTTTTATATTTCACTGTCATTGTGCTCTCACTTATCCGGGGTAAACCGTGATGATGTCGCCGTCATAGCTCAGGGCGCCGGTGTACAGATAGCCGGGAATGTCCTGAATAATATTGAGGCCGATAAGATGGCGGCTGGCTGGCTTTGCATCGGCAATAAGCCGCTCCATTTCGTAATACATTTCCTCGGTGATGCCGGTCTCCAGCACACCGATATCGAGTCGAAACGTGCCGGGCGGGTCGTTTGTCTGCCACCACTCAGACACGTTTATCAGGTAACCGAGCGGCTCCACGACGCGGCGCACTGCCCCAATCGTTCCTTTGTGTGCGTGGATATACCAGGCATTGCGGATCACATCCCTTTTAGTGGCCTCCGGCCAGTTCTCATCCCAGCGGTCAACGGAAAACGCCCACGCCAGCCACGGCAGGAGGTTTGCCGGGCAGTCGTCCGGGCTCCAGAGTCGGCGCAGGGGTACGGGGGTATTTTCGATTTCAGCGCAGGCGCGCGCTGCCGCCACCTCAAGCGGCGAGGAGCCCACCGGCAACAGTCGGGTGTCATTCATCATTACCCCCTATGGTGACGCTGTACTCGCTGCACCATGACGCCTGCGTGTCATCGAGAACGATGTCAGCCACCGGCGCGGCCAGTTCGACACGCTGCACGCCCTCGACGTGGAGCGCCGCATAGATGGCCGATTTACGGATGTCACGCCCGAGCCGGTGCTGCGCGGTGATATACGCCTGTAACTTTGCTTTTGCCGCACTGAGCACCGGCTCACTTTCGGGGCCGGGATAAAGGTAAAGCGATGCGGTGATTTTGTAGTCGACGATTTTCGCTGACTGCACGGTCACGCGGTCGGCCACCGGCCTGACGTCCTCGTCGTTCAGCGCATCGCGCACGATGGCGAGCAGCTCGTCAGAGGCCACGCCGTTATTTTCACGCGACAGCACAGACACGGTCACACACGCAGGCTCAGGACTGATGACGGAAATATCCGCGACACGCCCGTCGGCGCTGCGGCCATGAAACTGATATGCACCGTTTGAGCCTGCGGTGCTCAGTCCCTCAAAAGCCTGTTGGATGCGCAGACGGTAGTCGGTGTCAGACTCCATCACCGCTGGCGTGGGCGGAAACGTCGTGTCGTCTGCCGGGGTGATGACGAGGCGCTCGACGTTATAATTTCCGCCTATCTGGTCAAGGTCGGCATCTTCTGCATAAGCCAGCATGACCGCACGCGCGGCCTCGTTGACGCGCTGTCGCCAGATAACTTCCCGGTAGGCGTTTTCTTCCAGCAGCTTAACAATCGGCTCTGATTCGAGCGTCAGCGTGCGCGCAACTGCCTCCTGTTGTTCCTCCGGGTATAACGAGACGAGCGTCGCCTTTCGCTCTGCGAGGATGGTCTCATAGTCCAGCATTTCCACGACATCAGGCGCGGCGAGCTGGTTAAGGTCAACAATTGCCATAGCGTTTAACTCAGTGGAATGGTGAGGGAAAAGGGCTGGCCGTTAGCCGAGCGCGTGCCGGTGATATCGACATACAGCCCGCCGTCGGTCTCCGACCGCTCAAAGGTGATGGTTGTCAGACTGACGCGCGGCTCCCACTTCTGGATCGCGGAATAGCACGCGGCCATAATCTGCAATCGCAGTGCCGGTGTCTGCGGCTGGTCAATCAGTGTCGACAGAAGCGAGCCGTATTCACGGCGCATGACACGCGAGCCAACCGGCGTGACGAGAATGTCGCGCACGCTTTGCCTGATATGCTCAACCTCAGTGATACTGAGGCCGGTCTGGCTGTTCATTCCCAGATAACGCACTGTCATATCGGTGCCCCCGTTGTCCCGCCACTGTCGCCCGGGTGTTTATGGAGGTGCAGCACTTTTCCATTTGACGACAGTGACCCGCCTGTATGCTCGATATTCCCGGACATCGTCCCGCCTTTCTGCACTTCGAGCGTGCCGGTCGTCAGTTTGTTGGTACACACCACCTCGGGTGTATCAAGCGTGATACGGGTCGAGGCTTTCACCAGCACCACCGGCACGGTGGTCGTAATGGAATCCGACGCGGTGACGTTGGCGGTTTTGATGCCAGACACGGTAAGCGCACTGTTTTCGGGTTCGTACTCAATGACCGCGCCATCAGGGAAGGTAACGTGAAGCGCATCGGGTGAGGCTGACGGCGCGGGATTGTCATCTGAGAAAATGCCCGGCAGCACAAAGGCCGTATCGAGTTCACCGCCGATGGCCAGCAATAACACCTGCTCGCCAACGGATGGAGCCCACCACACGCGAGAGCGACCGGCGCGACAGGTGAGCCAGTTAAGCCAGGTAGTTTGCATGCCGCCGGTCTGGACACGACACAGCCCCTCGTCGTGGTCGACGTCGGTCACGATGCCGGTGCGGATGAGGTTGCGGATCGCGCGAGCGATTTCCTGTAGAGAATTTAAATTATTCATACGGGAAGGATGCCGCCGGGCAAGACCAGCGGCAATGCATGTAAGTTTTATGACACTTGACACAACATTGTGAAATTTTGGGATTCTTTGATAAGAAACGTCGGTCTTCTCATGAATAATTAATCACTTGCCTTTAAACTTGAAAAACATTAAACATCAATAGTCGAACTCACTTTTACAAGTGCGAATGTATCTGAAGTTAAAACAAGGATTCTGATATGCCATTAATCACACGCAATGTATTTATTGATACTGAGTTTTTCGTTAAAGCCAATCTCGATTTTGGCTCAAGGACGATAAAATCCTTTGAAGAACTTTGTGAAAAAGGTGAGCTTCATCACATCACTACCACTATTGTTATCAAAGAAATTGAGAGAAAAATAAAAGAGCATATTAAGGAAGCACTGAAAGGAATAAAAAACTTTCGTCGTAAAGCTATAGTATTGAGAGAGTATGAAGATGATAACATTCAAAACCTTTTTAAAGATATTAATGATAATGACATAGAAGCCAAAGCTCTGGAGGCCTTTAGTAACTTCATCGAAAATTCTGAAACTTCAATACTAGATATGAAGAATGTAGACCTAAATGAAGTAATTGAAATGCATTTCAATGAAATCAGTCCATTTAGTGCTAAAAAGCCCAATGAATTTCGTGACGCCTTTACATTACTGGCGTTACGTGCGGCATTAAACGAGGGAGAGAAGATTTATGTTATATCTGACGACCCCGACCACAAAAATTTTTGTGATGAAAATAATGACTTCATAAACGTAGACACGCTAAGCTCCTTGCTGGATATTTATAACAAACACAATGATGACAGAGCGAAGTTTGTTGCGGAATTTTTAGAAACCAAACGCGATGTAATTAAAGCAGAACTTAAAACGCAACTAGATGATGCAGAGGCATATAATAGCTCTTCATGGGAAGATTCAGAAGTTGATAGTTTTGAAGTTACTGAAATATCCGACTTCGAGCCTCAAATCATTCATCTGGATGATGAGAGCTGCCAAATTCACTTCGATGTCACCGTTAAGTTCACAGTTGAAACCACTGGTCCCGACACTGCAAATGGTTATTATGACAAAGAGGACGGTGTGCTTTATACGTTCGAATCTATTACTAAGCAAGATGAGCAAGAAAAGGAATTTTCAGTAGACATCGATTTGAACTTTGAAAGGGATGGTGAAAAATTCATTAATGACGTATTTGACATACATGTCAAAGGCCTTAGTTCTGGAATTGAATTTGATATTGAAGAAAACACATTTGACTTCTGATAGTGCTCATTAAACTTGCCACTCGTCACGTTAGCGCCCCCCATTTTAAGGGGGGGCAAAAAAACAATCACTTCAAATTACAGAGACGATTTTTACAAGGAATTAGATAACGATCAGCGACTAAGATGTTTGATAGTCAGCGTTTCGACGAGTTGTTTATCCGCCTGGCTAAATCCGAGTAGCTGGCGCTCTGCGTACTGAACATCCTGAGCGTGCGCGTTTGGCCGGTCTTTGAGGCCGTACTGATGGACACGCGCGATACGCTGCACTTTTCCGGTAAATTCCACTACAGCACCGTTTTCACGGCCACTGGCTTTCATGTACCGGTTAGTGCGGAGCTTCTGAAACATTGCCCGTTTAATTCGACCTTTTTTGGCTCTCAGCGGCTGGCGCTTTCGCGCCTGATACGGTGAGCCATCCGGGGCTTTTTGCTGTTTGATACGTTGCTGTTGCGCCGTTCTGAGTTGCTTCGCAATCTCACCGGCAAGCTTCCGACGCCCTGCGGGTGACAGGGCAGCAAGCAGCCCCGCGAGCTGGTTATCAAAGGGTTTAAAGTCACTCATCCCACTTGCTCACCAGTTCACCGTTGATATAGAGCTCTTTCGGACGCGTGACGGGTTCAGGCGGTGGCGGCTCCGGGGCATGGCTCACATGCAGCGCGCCGTTTTCCTCCCTGATGATGGTGCGCTCGGTGAGCTGGAGGCTGATGCTGATATCAACCGTATCGCCGTCGTTTAAATCCATCAGGAAGCGGTAGCCCTTTTTATGTCCCTCATCGAGCGTGCAGATATCCGGCTGGTTTTCCCTGAGCCACGCGGCCACCGGCACGAAAATCGAATCAGGGTCGCCCACAAAATCACACACGATCACATTCAGGGTGTAAATTTTCTCGTGGGACAGGGAGGCCGCGAGCCGTGCATCGATATTCCCCTCGTCGGCAAAAATGCGCATCATCTCGGGGTTGGTTTTAAGCTGCGGGACGGCGTCAGTTAGCGCTTTTCGCAGGCTGATTGCTTTCTTCATCGAGTTTATCCTGACAGTCTTTGACGGTTTCAATCTGTAACGCGCAGGCGGCGAGCGCGTGCTCAAGCCTGCGGATGTCTGCACTCAGGTCGCCATTAGTGGCCGGGTCGCTTCCCGGCATCGGGCAATAGCTCACTTTCGGGCAGGCGCTGTAAACAATGACCGGCGGAGGCGCAACCGGCGCGGGTGTGCATCCTGCGCACAACATCAGGCAGCTCAGCGCTGTACCAGCGGCGTAACGTTTCATTTTCATTCATCAGCCTCGTAATGGTTTCTTCCCGGCGCACGGCCATCGCACCGGCAGCAATCAGCTCACCACGTAAACTGACCTGTGCGGTTTCATTTCGTCTGGCGATTCCCTGCGAAACGGAAAGCTGATTTTTCAGCATCCCGATCACGTTTTTCTGTTCGGTCGCGACCTTATTTGCCCGGTCAAAAGAGCGCCGTAGATTACCGTTCTCATGCCTTAACCAGAGCACAGCCGCCAGCGCCAGACCTGCGGCAATCAACATCACAATGAATCTGGACACAGCCCCGCCTCCTCAATGCGCTGACGGTATGAGGTGCGCACCCCCGTAAAGGTCAGGACGCAAATCAGGTAAAGCAGCGCGGTAAAGATCCAGCCAGCACCGAGCAGACAGCCTGTGGTTACGACAAAAAGAATAAGAGACCATGCGCGACGCGCCTTTGAGGGCTTGTTACAGAAAACAGCGCGGAAGATTTTCATAATCTCGGGTTTTACCGGGATACCTTTCCCCGCATTTCGTAGCCAGTGGTCAAAAACAGCCACACCGGCGAGGCTCGCCGTAATACAGACAACACAGCCAAACAGCGCCCACGCTGCAACAAAATTAAGTGCTGCACTTTGCGGCGAAGCCAGCCCCCATAGCAGGAATACAGCCAGCAGGGCATCTAAAATCAGTGAACGTAAAAACTTTTTCATTGAGAAACTCCTTTCAGACAATAAGCGCGCTCACGCGCGCGGCGATTTTCCAGCCCTTTATTGATTGAGCCATTTACATAAACCCAGCGGGTGAGCTGGTCGCACGCCTGCCACCATTGGTGTCGCTTGATATACGAGACCAGCGTCGACCGGCAGGCCGCGCCGGTTCCCACGTTGAATGAGAAGCTGACCAGCGCGTCGTAAATGTGCTGCGGCATTTCTACCGGCACGCAGACTGCGAGACGCTTCTCGACGTTCATCACATCCGCGACGAGGTTCGCCGCCGCCTGACGTTCTGTGATTTCCCCTTTCGGGACGACCCCGGCAGTGTGGCCGATGCCTGACGTCCACACTCCCGCGCTGCACTGGTAAGGCGTCAGGCGACAACCTTCGAGGTCGGCAATCAGCGCCAGCCCCTCGGGCGAGGTGTTAAGCAGACGAAAGTCAGGCATCAGCGCCGCCAGCGCCAGCACTGCGGCCACACTGCAACGTTTAACGATTGATTTCACGAATAGCCCCCTTGTCGAGTCCGAGTGACGTCAGATAGAGGTACGTTTTGCGCTTAAACCAGTAATTCGTAAGCGCGGTAAAAATGGCGCATCCGCCGCCCACGTAAAGCGCCATCTTTTCGGGCGATATTGCGCCGAGGTACGCCAGCGCGACGGCCAGCCAGTAGGCGATAAACGTGGTGATTTTCTCCATACTCAGTCCCATAGATTCACCGTTTCGGTTCTGGCCGCGCTGTCGGTCTCGGGCAGTTCAATTGCCGTGCCGTGCGGCAGGATGACGCCGAGCTCAGACAGACCGGGATTCGCTTCTAAGACGGTTTCGACCACGCCCTCGGTGCGCCCGTAGTACCGCACACAAATCGCGTCGAGGGTGTCGCCCTGTAGCGCATACGCTTTCATCAGATTTGCCCCACAATGCAGCGCGCTTTGTCCTGGATGCGCGCCACAGACCAGCGCATATCCCGCCACATTTCATCGATAGTGCTGTCGATGCTGTCGGCCTTTTTGTCACCTTTGGCGGTCGCATCCACGCCGCGAAAACGCTCGTAAAGCGTGGCGGTCGTCATGGCACACACGGCGTTGAAGTAATGGAATACGCGCACACTTTCGCCGTCGAGCCTGTCGGTCGGGACATCCGCCAGCGTGGCGTAACCGGCATCGAGCTGACGCTCGCGCCATTCGCCCAGCTCCGCGTTCGTCTCTGCGATGGCGGTCTTAATTGCCCGGCGCAGGCGCACCGGGGAAACGGTCTGCTCTAAACGCATTTCCTCACGCACGCGCTTCGGGTCAACATCAGGAAAAAACGGGGTGTTTTTGATTACCGGCTCGCTCACGCCCGGCGGCGGTATCACCACGCCCGGCACATCCTGCGGCTCTTTGTTTTGCTCAATAATCAGCGTCGTCATGACAACCTCGGGTAATAGGTGGGCGGTGGACGCCGGTCGCAGTCAGGGCAATTGATACCCGCGTTGACCGGCGTGCCGCCCGGCTCGGGGAGCGCTCGGTTAACCTGCGACTTTTGCCGCCTTTGGTGGACGCCCGCGCCGTGCCGCCGGTTTGGCGGCAGGTTTGCGCGTGCGCGGTTTAGTCGTTTTGGTTTTCGGTGCCGGTTCGGGTTTTGGCCTGAGCTGGCGCTCTAACTGCTCGATATCCTTTTTCACACCGATTGTGCGTTCTAACTGGATCGCACGTTGCAGGTGCGCCAGCGCCTCGGGCAGTTGATTCGCATCACGCAGGACATAGCCGGTGATTTTGTGCAGCTTCGCGCGCACGATATCGGGCATGTCAGCGCGTTCAGTCAGCGCAATGGTGTCGAGCAGGTTCGCCAGTTCGACCGGCTGTTTTGCAGCGAGCAGGCGCTGCGCGGCCAGTGCCACCTCTTCGGCCAGCAGGTAAGGCGTCGGACGTCGACCGGTCGGCATGGTCAGGCCATAGGTCATGGCGTAACGGGCAATTTCCAGCGCCCCGGCGATATCGTCAGCATCGAGACGCCACAGCATGACCGTCATGACGATGTCATCCTGCGCACCCTTGCCTTTTGCGAGGACGCCAGCCACCCATGGCAGATAGAACGGCAGCAGCTCGCGCTTTTTATCTGCCTTGCGCTCATTGGATCGGATTTGTTTTAGCGTGCGGTTGTCTGCGGCCAGCTTAACGAGCATCTGCTCATAGGCAGTTGCATTGCGCAGCGGGACAGCAGCCCGCCGCGCTGTTTCAGAGGCCGAGACCCGCATCATGTGACGCGCTGCGGGACTCGTCATGGCTTACTCTCCGCCTTCGTTATCTACTGGAGCGGAAGCGCTTTCCGGTGCAGCAGGCGCGGCAAACTCACCGAGCTTGATATTTTCAATCAGGCATCCGGCAGCGTATGCCTCGACCACGTAGTCGGTATTCATTGACTCGTAGTTTTCGATGCGGTCTTTCTTCGGGTTTTCGATGATGCTGCGGCGATGCGCGTCATCCATGAAGTAGATAGACAGGTTATCGAGACGCGTCACCATCAGGGCATTCGCCGGGAAGTAAGGCACGCGCACGGCAGGCAGGTTGCCGATTCGCTTCTGGCTGATGATGATGTCAGCGGCCAGCGACTCGCTGTTTTCCTGGTCTTTATTGACGATAGGGAAGTATTTATCCGCCATCAGCTTGCGACCGGTGATGACAACCAGCTCCGGGTCATCCTGATAAATCTCATCAATCAGGTTGCCGGTGGCATCCATGACCAGCGCGTCGAGGTTCGCATAGTCGCCGTTTTTACCCACGCGGATCACATCGGAAATGACCGTGCCGTCCTCGTCGGTGATTTTTGACATCACACGCGCTGGCGCTTCATTGCGGTACTTCTGCAACCAGCCCACGGCCACGTCCTGAAGCATCGGATTTTTTTTGCGGTCAGATTTTGCGGCGCGCTCAATGCCGTTGAAACCGGCCATGATGAAATCGAGCGCCTGACGCTTGATAATGGCGTTACGGATACGGGTCTGGAAGTCCTGGAATCGCGCCCACAGGTCGAGCTGTTTATAGCGGATATGGAAGTCAAAGTTAATCTGTGCGCATTCGTATTTATTGGACTCCAGCGCAGTAAAATCAGCGGTTTCACGCTCGCCATCGCCGTCAGTATCAGCGGTGCTCGCGATTGTGCCGTTAACACCCACACCGACCTTTTCGCCTTTCAGCTCGTCGACCGGCACGATGTTGATTTTCGTCAGGAATGAGGACGATTCCTGCACGGTGTCCATCATGGTTTGCGTGACCGACGGCTCGACGGTGAATTTCTTCGCCACGTCATCGGTGGAAATGTCGTTCAGCTCCGCGACGCGGGTCAGGTAGGCATTGAATTTAAAGCGGGTTTGTTTACGCATGGTTTTTCCTGTTCGGGTAATAGGTATCAGGCCGGGCGGCGCGCCCGGCGGGTTTTCAGCAGTTGGTCAGCAGCTCGTCGCCCGTACCACCTTTTGAAAGCTCGCGGCGCGGCTGGCGCTGGCTTTCGGTGTTATCGAGGGAGTTTTTGAGGTCGTTAAACGCCTGCGCGCTTTCTTCGGCCTTGCTGGTCACGTCCTGCTTAAGCTGAGCCAGTTCGGTCTCAAGCTCGGTGACGCGCTGGTCGGTGGCGGTGAGGTTGGTTTGCACCAGCTCGGTGACGGTCGTCACAGCCTCATGCACATCTGCAAGACGTGCGTCGTCGCTGGCCTGTTTACGGCTGAAAATGGCCTTTACCTTGTCGGTCAGGCTGTTGAGCATGGTGTCGGGAACGTCTTCAAATTCCAGCTCAGCCAGTGAGGCCACAGAGAAGAGATCGCCCGGCTGGTCTTTTTTACCGGCGAGCGGGTTTTGTGTGGCGCGGCTACAGAATTCGAGGTATTCGGTGCCGAGGCTTGCCGGGTCATCGGTGACGGCGAGCCCGATGAGATAGCATTTGCCGCTGTTAGAGAAATTCGGGCGGATCTCCATTGAGGTGTAAACCTTCTGCCCGGCACGTACCATGCTGACCAGCTCATCGAGCGGGGCAATTTTGGCAAACAGCGCCTTTTTGCCATTGAGCGCAGAGTCATCGCTGATAATCTCCGCTTTAAGCGCGGTCACATCGCCATAGCGCTTAAAGGGGCTGTCAGGGATGAGGCTTTTGATATGTTCGAGGTTAATGCGGCAGCCGTAGACGCGCGGGTCGAACGTATCGGCCATTTCCTGAATGTCATCAGCGCTGATGACGCGGCCATCGCAGGTGTCACCCTCGACGCCGATGCGAAACCATTTAGAAACTTTCTTTGCCATTGTTCAGGTGTCCTGATGTTGGGTTTTCGGATCGGGGTTAGTTTCCCGACTCAGCCCCTCATCAGCCACCTGTTGCGGAAGTGCAATCCCTGACACAACAGGGGTTTAGCGATTAAGCACGGTCATTTCCTTAGCCTTGCCTCGTAACATCAAAACGAGGTAAGCATGACCATTTCAACTGACCTTTCATTACTCAATGACCCACGACGACAGGCGCGGCTGTTGTACTGGCAGGGGTTCGCCGTGCCGCAAATCTGCGACATGCTGCAACTCAAGCGCCCCACGGTGCAGAGCTGGAAACAGCGTGATGGATGGGAGGAAACCGCGCCGATTAACCGCGTTGAATCGACGTTAGAGGCGCGCCTCATCCAGCTTTATGCCAAGCCCGACCTTACTCCGCACGACTTTAAGGTCGCTGATTTTCTGTCGCGACAGATGGAGCGCCTTGCGCGCGTGAACCGCTACAGCCAGACCGGAAACGAGGTGGATTTAAACCCCAACATTGCCAGCCGCAACAAAGGGGATCGCAAAAAGCCGAAACGTAATTTCTTCAGTGAAGAAGCGATTGAAAAGCTGGAAGAGATTTTCTTTGACCAGTCGTTTGAGTATCAGCTCAGGTGGCATAAAGCCGGGTTAGAGCACCGCATCCGCCACATCCTCAAATCGCGCCAGATTGGCGCAACGTTCTACTTCGCGCGTGAGGCGCTTCTGCGCGCCCTAAAGACCGGGCAAAACCAGATTTTTCTATCCGCCAGTAAAACGCAGGCTTACGTTTTCCGTAAGTACATCATCGCCTTTGCGCGTCTGGTCGACGTCGACCTGTCAGGCGACCCGATTGTCATCGGCAACAACGGCGCAGAGCTGATATTCCTCGGGACCAACTCCAACACCGCGCAGAGTCACAACGGCGACCTGTACGTCGATGAAATTTTCTGGATACCCAATTTCCAGAAGCTGCGAAAAGTCGCCTCCGGTATGGCCTCACAGTCGCACCTGCGCACCACCTATTTTTCGACGCCGTCGACGCTGGCGCACGGCGCGTACCCGTTCTGGTCAGGGGAGCTGTTTAACCGTGGCCGCAGTAACCGCGACGAACGTGTCGACATCGATATCAGTCATCAGGCGCTTGCCGGGGGCATGTTATGCGGGGACGGCCAGTGGCGGCAGATTGTCACCATTGAGGACGCGCTCGCCGGTGGCTGTACCCTGTTTAACCTCGACCAGCTCAGACAGGAAAACAGCGCGGATGACTTCCGTAACCTGTTTATGTGCGAGTTCGTCGACGATAAGGCGTCGGTATTCCCGTTCGAGGAGCTGCAGCGCTGCATGGTCGATGCGATGGAAGAATGGGAGGACTACGAACCCTTTGCCGACCGTCCGTTTAACTGGCGCCCTGTCTGGATTGGTTATGACCCGT
>OJKA01000115.1_pt1 | contig 45740 bp, 34 predicted proteins | sample 1596451 | NCBI WGS metagenome assembly OJKA01 (sample SAMEA4350155, study PRJEB24818) | metagenome | biome: human; feature: gut; material: faeces | place: Denmark | collected 2013-09 | reverse complement strand
TTGCCTGGCGGCTTTAGCGCGGTGGTCCCACCTGACCCCATGCCGAACTCAGAAGTGAAACGCCGTAGCGCCGATGGTAGTGTGGGGTCTCCCCATGTGAGAGTAGGGAACTGCCAGGCATCAAATAGAAGAACCCCGTACCGTAAGGTGCGGGGTTTTTTGCTTTTGGTTTTCCTCTCCCGCAGGAAGAGGGCATCAAACCGCACTCCACGTCACAATAAACTCCGCTATCCCATCCACATCATTTAAATCCAACTGCGGAACCTCAAGCGGCAATACAACATCACCGGCCACCGCAATCACATGCTCATCAAGCGTTAACTCGCTAACATCATGCCCGGCATCGCTTCGGAACAGCAGGATCTTAGGTACAGCCTCATGCTTAAACCCCTCGACCAGCACCAGATCCAGGCTGGAATGATCCATCCGGCTGACCAGATAAGCCAGATCCAGCGGTGCCTCATCTGGCGTTTCTGTCATTAATGCCCAGCGCTGATTGCTTGCCACGATTGTCTGCGCGGCACCCGCTTTACGCAGTTCATAGCTGTCTTTTCCCGGTTTATCGACATCCATGTTATGGTGCGTATGCTTAATCAATCCGGGGCGAATACCTTTCGCACACAGTGCGGGTATTAGTTTCTTCAGCAGCGTGGTTTTCCCTGTGCCGCTCCATGCGGAAATAGCTAAAACGGGGATCATCTCTTCTCCTGCATCCTCTGCAAATCTTCACTCGTATTCACGTTCACAAAAGCCGATTTGAAATCGCTAAAATCAACAGGATGGCCGCCAGACTGGCGCATAAACACCATCACTCTGCGTTCTCCCGCCGCCAGATACGCCTCCAGAGAAGACACTAGCGAGCGGTGCATTAAGGCAATAGCAGGATGGTCGCGCTCGCCGTCATGTACCCAAACCACGGATGCTGTGCCACGAAGCTGAACCAGACGCTCAACGAGACAGGATGGAATAAACGGGGTATCGCAGGGACAGAACAGAAACCACTCACTGTTCGACTGCTGCATCACTGAGAGCATACCGGCCAGCGGCCCCGGGTAATCCTCAATATTATCCTGATACACGGCATACCCGCTGTGCTGATACGTGTCGATATGCCTGTTCGCGCTGATGGCCAGGGTTGTCACCTGGCCGGCGAGCGTATCAGCGACACATTGCCATAAGGGTTTGCCATTCAGGAGCTGGAGCCCCTTATCTTTTCCTCCCATCCGCGTTGCTCTGCCACCTGCCAGAACGACCCCAATGATTTCCTGGCTAAGATTCACGAATATCGCCTCTTTTATTGTGGGATTGACCCTGCTAACGTGTCACTCTAAATGAAAGGAGCACCACCATGAAATGTAAACGTCTGAATGAAGTTATTGAACTCCTCCAGCCAGCCTGGCAAAAAGAGCCAGAGCTTAATCTGATGCAATTCTTGCAGAAACTGGCAAAAGAGTCAGGTTTTGACGGCGAACTGGCAGACCTTTCTGACGACATCCTGATCTACCACCTCAAAATGCGCGATTCTGCCAAAGATGCTGTTATTCCTGGTATTCAGAAGGATTATGAGGAAGATTTTAAAACGGCGCTGCTGCGCGCCCGTGGCGTAATTAAAGAGTAAAAGCTTGTAAGCGGAGCCACCGAAATCGCCACAAGATGATATCCTGAATCATTCGTATAATTTCCGGATGATCGGATGAACGACCAGGCTTTTACTTTCCAGACATTACACCCGGATACCATTATGGATGCCCTGTTTGAACAGGGCATTCGTGTGGATTCGGGGTTAACGCCTTTAAATAGCTACGAAAACCGTGTCTATCAATTCCAGGATGAGGATCGTCAGCGCTTTGTCGTGAAGTTCTATCGGCCTGAACGTTGGACCGCAGAACAAATTCAGGAAGAGCATCAGTTTGCTCACGATCTGCTGGATGACGATGTCCCGGTTGCCGCACCGATAAAATTCAACAACCAAACGCTGCTGACGCATGAAGGCTTTTATTACGCTGTATTCCCAAGCCTGGGTGGCCGCCAGTTTGAAGCGGATAATATCGATCAAATGGAGTGGGTTGCCCGCTATCTGGGTCGCATTCACCAGACGGGAAGAAAAACGGCATTCACAGCCCGACCGACGATCGGTATTCAGGAATATCTTATCGAGCCGCGCCAGGTATTCGAAACCTCTGCGCTGATCCCCACTGGGCTAAAGGCTGATTTCCTCAGCGCCACCGATAAACTTATTGCTGCGGTAAAAACCTGCTGGCGCGATGATATTTCCGTCCTGCGCCTGCACGGCGATTGTCACGCCGGAAATATACTCTGGCGCGATGGCCCGCTGTTTGTCGATCTTGATGATGCGCGCATGGGGCCCGCGGTTCAGGACCTGTGGATGCTGATGAATGGCGACAAAGCCGAGCAACGCATGCAGCTTGAAACCATTATTGAAGCCTATGAAGAATTTAGCCCGTTTAATTCAGACGAAATTGCCCTGATTGAACCTTTACGTGCGATGCGTTTTGTATATTATCTCGCGTGGTTAATCAGGCGTTGGGACGATCCCGCATTTCCCCGTAATTTCCCGTGGCTTACCGGGGAAGATTACTGGCGCAGCCAGATATCTACATTCACTGAGCAGGTTAAGGTTCTTCAGGAACCCCCGCTGCAATTAACGCCGATGTATTAATAGGACACACCCAGGAGAGAGTTAATCATGAAAAAAATTTGGCTGGCGCTGGCAGGTATGATTCTGGCATTTAGCGCTTCTGCTGCACAATTTACCGACGGCAAACAGTACACTACGCTGGAGAAGCCGGTTGCTGGCGAGCCACAGGTTCTGGAGTTCTTCTCGTTCTACTGCCCGCACTGCTACCAGTTCGAAGAAGTGCTGCATGTTTCTGACAACGTGAAGAAAAAGCTGCCGGAAGGCACCAAAATGACCAAGTACCACGTTGAGTTCCTGGGCCCATTGGGTAAAGACCTGACTCAGGCGTGGGCGGTTGCGATGGCACTGGGCGTGGAAGATAAGATCACTGCCCCAATGTTTGAAGCCGTGCAGAAAACCCAGACCGTTCAGACCACAGCGGATATCCGTAAAGTGTTCGTTGATGCTGGTGTGAAAGGGGAAGAGTATGACGCCGCGTGGAATAGCTTTGTGGTGAAATCTCTGGTTGCTCAGCAGGAAAAAGCGGCGTCTGACCTGCAGCTTCAGGGCGTTCCGGCGATGTTCGTTAACGGTAAATATCAGCTGAACATGCAGGGCATGGACACCAGCAGCATGGATATTTTCGTTCAGCAGTATGCTGACACCGTGAAATACCTGGTTGAGAAAAAGTAAGTTCTTAGAGATGAAAACGCCGGTCACTGACCGGCGTTTTTGTATGAAGATTTAATGCTGTCTATCTGCTCGTCTTTTTCTTTCCAGAGTGTATTAAGCCACTGCTGGAAACGACGTTTGAAATTTTTATCGTTAACGTAGTCGCCATGCAGTTCGGCATCGACGGGAACTAAATTCACCCGCACAACAATGTGTGTCAGCTTGCCGCTGAGCATATCGAAGAACGGGGTGTTATCGTTCTTCGGGTAGCAGAGCGTGACGTTGAGTAACTTATCGAACTGAGCACCCAGTACATTAAGCGCCATCGCAATGCCCGCCGCCTTTGGCGGCAGCAGGTTTTGATACGGGGAGCGTGTTTGCTGACGTTTCTCTTCCGTAAACCGGGAGCCTTCCACAAAGTTCACAATGGTTGTTGGATGCGCGCGAAACTTTTCGCAGGAACGGCGGGTGGTCTCTACATCTTTACCACGATGCTCCGGATGACGAAGCAAATAGCTGCGCGAATAGCGTTTCATAAACGGCATATCGAGCGCCCAGCAGGCCAGACCAATAAAAGGTACCCAGGCAAGTTGTTGCTTGAGGAAGTATTTATTCATCGGGATGTGTTTGCGGAAAAGCACGCATAACACCACGATGTCGGCCCAGCTGTGATGATTACAAATCAGCAGATACCAGTTCTTTTTATTGAGGTTCTCCAGTCCTTCGACATCCCACTTCAGATGCGGGTTCAGACACAACAGGATCGCCAGCCCTTCACACCAACAGTACATCATGAAGTTACAAAACGCTGACACGGCTCGCCACACCGAGGGCACAGGCAGCAGCAGTTTAATGATCCCGGCGATGATGATCGGCACGGAACAGGCGATCGTCACCAGAATAGTTAAAATGATGCTTAACAGTAAGGTTATTGCAGCGAGCAATCTCGACATGATGAGTTTTTTCAGGTGGTTAGCGGTAAGAGCGCGGCCGACACGTCGGCGCTGGGCGCTGATTTTACCAGAAAAACGACAAAGTATTGGCGCTTTCACGCCGTCATTTGACCGCTTTTACCCTGACGCAGAAGATTTCTCTAATATTGCGCACTAATCAGGACTTATATCCACATAGACTAAATTGCCATCAGTAAGCTGTTTTTATGTGATGTGCTTAATTAACAATATGATATTTAATGATTTATTATCATTATTGATCTGCTGTGGCTGTCTGTTTTTCATTTGAAGTGAAAATATTCACAAACTTATCCACAGTTTGATTTTTGCGAGCGATCCTCACGATCGCAAAATCTTTTTCTGTATCGGGACTGAATAACTGATGTTTTCATCCTTATGTGGCATCCTTTACGCATAAATTGATTAAAGGCACGGACATTATGGTTCAGATCCCAGAAAACCCACTTATTCTCGTCGATGGCTCATCTTACCTGTATCGGGCATACCATGCGTTTCCTCCTCTGACCAATAGCGCAGGGGAACCTACCGGCGCAATGTACGGCGTGCTGAATATGCTGCGCAGCCTGATCCTTCAGTATCAGCCAACCCATGCGGCAGTCGTTTTTGATGCGAAAGGCAAAACCTTCCGCGATGAGTTGTTCGAGCATTACAAATCCCACCGTCCGCCTATGCCTGACGATCTACGTGCGCAAATTGAGCCGCTGCACGCCATGGTGAAAGCGATGGGCCTGCCGCTGCTGGCTGTCTCTGGCGTGGAAGCCGACGACGTCATCGGTACGCTGGCGCGAGAAGCAGAAAAAATGGGTCGTCCGGTACTGATCAGCACCGGTGATAAAGATATGGCACAGTTGGTGACGCCAGGCATCACCCTGATTAACACTATGACCAATACCATTCTGGGGCCAGAAGAGGTGGTCACTAAGTATGGTGTGCCGCCGGAACTGATTATCGACTTCCTTGCCTTGATGGGCGACTCCTCGGATAACATTCCTGGTGTGCCCGGCGTCGGTGAAAAAACCGCGCAGGCGTTGCTTCAGGGTCTGGGTGGGTTGGATACGCTTTACGCCGAATCAGACAAAATTGCAGGCCTCTCCTTCCGTGGCGCAAAAACCATGGCCGGCAAACTGGAAGAGAACAAAGAGGTGGCTTATCTCTCTTATAAGCTGGCAACAATTAAAACCGATGTCGAACTGGAACTGGGCTGTGAGCAGCTGGAAGTGCAACAGCCTTCTGCTGACGAATTGCTGAACCTGTTTAAGAAATACGAATTCAAGCGCTGGACCACTGACGTGGAAGCGGGTAAATGGCTGCAGGCGAAAGGGGCCAAACCTGCTGCAAAGCCAAAAGAGACGATTGTCGTTGATGCCGAAGAGCAGGCAGAAGAAGAAGCCACAGTCCTCTCCTTCGATAACTACGAAACCATTCTTGAAGAGTCGCAGCTGATCGCCTGGATCGAGAAACTGAAAAAGGCACCGGTGTTTGCCTTTGATACCGAAACTGACAGCCTCGATAATATCTCTGCCAACATGGTGGGTCTGTCCTTTGCAACAGAGCCGGGTATGGCAGCCTATGTGCCTGTGGCGCACGATTATCTGGATGCACCAGAGCAGATCTCTCGCGAACGCGTGCTTGAGCTGCTGAAGCCGATTCTGGAAGACGAAAAGGCGCTGAAGGTCGGGCAAAACCTCAAGTATGACCGCGGTATTCTGCAAAACTACGGCATTGAACTGCGCGGGATTGCCTTCGACACCATGCTCGAATCCTACATTCTGGACAGCGTCGCGGGTCGTCATGATATGGATTCCTTATCTGACCGCTGGCTCAAGCACAAAACCATCACCTTTGAAGAGATTGCCGGTAAAGGAAAAAATCAGCTCACCTTTAACCAGATAGCGCTCGAAGAAGCTGGGCGCTATGCGGCGGAAGATGCCGACGTCACGCTGCAGCTGCATCTGAAAATGTGGCCGAAACTCCAGAAGCATGAAGGTCCGCTCAACGTGTTCCAGCATATCGAAATGCCGCTGGTTCCCGTGTTGTCGCGTATTGAACGCAACGGCGTAAAAATCGACCCTACGGTGCTGCATAACCACTCCGGAGAGTTGGCACAGCGTCTGACCGAGCTTGAGCAGAAAGCCCATGAGCTTGCAGGCGAACCGTTTAACCTCTCTTCACCGAAACAGTTGCAAACCATCCTGTTTGAAAAACAGGGCATCAAGCCGCTGAAGAAAACCCCTGGCGGTGCGCCATCCACCTCTGAAGAGGTGCTGGAAGAACTGGCACTGGATTACCCGCTGCCAAAAGTGATCCTGCAGTACCGTGGTCTCGCGAAGCTGAAGTCTACTTATACCGACAAGCTCCCGCTGATGATCAACCCGAAAACGGGCCGGGTGCATACGTCATATCATCAGGCCGTTGCGGCAACCGGTCGACTCTCGTCAACCGATCCAAACCTGCAGAACATCCCGGTGCGTAATGAAGAGGGGCGTCGCATTCGCCAGGCCTTTATTGCACCTGATGACTACCTGATTGTCTCGGCTGACTACTCGCAAATTGAGTTGCGCATTATGGCGCACCTGTCCCGTGACAAAGGCCTGCTGACGGCATTTGCGGAAGGGAAAGATATTCACCGGGCGACCGCAGCGGAAGTGTTCGGTTTGCCGCTGGACAGCGTGACAAACGAGCAGCGCCGCAGCGCAAAAGCGATCAACTTCGGTCTGATCTACGGTATGAGCGCTTTCGGCCTTTCACGCCAGCTCAACATCCCGCGTAAAGAGTCGCAGAAGTATATGGATCTCTACTTCGAACGTTACCCGGGTGTGCTGGAGTACATGGAACGCACTCGCGCTCAGGCGAAAGAGAAAGGTTACGTTGAAACCCTGGATGGCCGCCGTCTTTATCTTCCGGACATCAAATCCAGCAACGCGGCGCGCCGCGCTGGCGCAGAACGTGCCGCGATCAACGCCCCGATGCAGGGAACTGCAGCAGACATCATCAAGCGTGCAATGATTGCCGTGGATGCCTGGCTGGAGAAAGAGAAGCCGCGCGTGAAAATGATCATGCAGGTACACGATGAACTGGTGTTTGAAGTGCATAAAGACGATCTCGACACCGTGTCGAAAAAGATCCACGAACTGATGGAAAGCAGCATGACGCTTGACGTGCCGTTGCTGGTGGAAGTGGGGAGTGGTGAAAACTGGGATCAGGCTCACTAACGGTTCTGTGAATAACGCGCTTTTTATGTAAGTTAGCAACATAACCACGTGCGTTTTGTGACGATCATTAGAATTCCCTATGTAAAGAATGAAAAAAAACTACAAAAAGTGCTTTTTCTGCAGCAAAAAAAGGGGTAGAGTTATCGACGTAGGGTACAGAGGTAAGATGTTCTATCTTTCAGACCTTTTACTTCACGTAATCGGATTTGGCTGAATATTTTAGCCGCCCCAGTCAGTAATGACTGGGGCGTTTTTTATTGTGGCAAAGAAAAGTTCAGGTAAAAAAAAGCGCGGGCATTGCCGCGCTCAGTATTACTCTTCTTCCGCTTCTGTCGCGGGTTCCAGCTCGTTAAACCAGCTATCAAGTTTCTGGCGCAGCTTGTCTACACCCTGTTTTTTCAGCGAAGAGAAAGGCTCCACCTGAACATCGCCATTGAAGGCCAGTACCGCTTCGCGAACCATATTCACCTGCGCTTTACGCGCACCGCTTGCCAGCTTATCGGCTTTTGTCAGCAGCACCAGCACGGCAATATCGCTTGCGACGGCCCAGTCGATCATCTGCTGATCGAGATCTTTCAGCGGATGGCGAATGTCCATCAGCACCACCAGACCTTTCAGGCACATGCGTTTTTCCAGGTATTCGCCCAGCGCACGTTGCCATTTGATCTTCATCTCTTCAGGCACCTGCGCATAACCATATCCCGGCAAGTCGACCAGGCGTTTGCCTTCAGCCACTTCAAAGAGGTTGATCAGCTGGGTACGGCCAGGCGTTTTTGAGGTGCGCGCCAGGTTCTTCTGATTGGTCAGCGTATTCAGGGCGCTGGATTTCCCCGCATTGGAGCGGCCAGCAAAAGCCACTTCAATACCGGTATCAGATGGCAGGTGGCGAATATCGGGCGCACTGGTGACAAAATGCGTCTGTTGGTAGTTCCAGGTAGTCACGTGGTCGTCTCCAAAATCGTAATCTGGGGGGGATTATACCCGAATGCCAACAAAAGGCTTTTCTCATTACACAGAGCTTGCAGGGGAAAGCCCGCACTTGTGTGAGAGATCGGCTCATCATGCTATGGGAGATTTAAGAGAATTCGCAGGTGTCAAAAAAGTCAAACTGTTTTAAATCATAAGCTTATTTCCGGGTAATTGTCTGAAAATCTCTTTTTGCACCGTTTCGTTGCTTGTTAGTTTAAGCGAACAAGGTAAAGTATGCGTCAGGGCGAGGAAGCCAACAGGAATTCGACTTAAGGATTAGGGTCAGGAGCGCCAGGAGGCGAAGACGCAGGACAGTCAGGACGACCGGCGCCTGGAGGCGTTTTAAAAGGAAAGGGAACCGTACACGGACGGTATCAGCCAAGGGATAAACAGGGTTTGTTGTTGGTAAACATGGAATGTCTGACCCGCTAAGGGTTGTGAGTCAGGAAAAAAGGCGACAGATTGCTCTGTCGCCTTTTTTCTTTGCTTGCTTTCTGCTAGATTTCGCCGCAATTCTATACTGAAGAAAACGACTTAAAGATAAAACATCATGAAAAAACCAACCTCCGCAGCAGGTGCTAAACGCCCTGCGAAAGCACGCCGCAAAACGCGCGAAGAACTGAACCAGGAAGCGCGCGATCGCAAACGCGATAAAAAACATCGTGGCCATGCTGCGGGAAGCCGTGCGAACGGCGGTGGTGCAGCGGGCGCTTCTGCAAAAGGCAAACAGCAGAAAGATCCTCGTATCGGCAGTAAAACTCCCATTCCACTGGGCGTGACAGACACCCCGGTCACTAAGCAGCACAAACCAAAGAGCGAGAAACCTATGCTTTCACCGCAGGCTGAGCTGGATTTGCTGGAGAACGATGAGCGCCTGGACGCGCTGCTGGAACGTCTTGAAGAGGGTGAAACCCTGACCGCTGAAGAGCAGTCATGGGTGGATGCCAAACTGGACCGCATTGATGAGCTAATGCAGAAGCTGGGTCTGTCTTATGACGACGAAGACGACGAAGAAGAAGAAGATGAAAAGCAGGAAGATATGATGCGTCTTCTGAAGGGTGGAAACTAACATTTGCACCCGGCAGGTACGATAGTCCTGCTTATAACCCTTCCGGTTATATGTTATCTGGTGTGGTTATTCGTTAAACTACGGCGGTTGTCGCGGCGACAGAAGTGGCTGCGCACCCGAATGATGGCCCGCAACGGGGCCAGAACGGGCCGCCGTATACGAACGCGACACCAACGGAAGGAGTGAGCATGTCAGCACCAACTATCGACTGGGATTTGGCCCTAATCCAGAAATATAACTATTCCGGGCCGCGTTATACGTCATACCCCACTGCGCTGGAGTTCTCCGATGCCTTCGGCGAGGCGGATTTTCAGCAGGCTGTTGCGCGCTATCCTGAGCGCCCGCTGTCGCTCTACGTCCATATTCCGTTCTGCCACAAGCTCTGCTACTTCTGCGGCTGCAATAAAATCGTTACCCGTCAGCAGCATAAAGCCGATCAGTATCTCGATGCGCTCGAACAGGAAATTCTTCACCGTGCACCGCTGTTTAAAGGGCGTCACGTCAGCCAGCTTCACTGGGGCGGCGGCACGCCAACCTACCTGAATAAAGCGCAAATCACGCGTTTGATGACGCTTTTACGTAGCCACTTTAATTTTAACGACGATGCTGAAATCTCGATCGAGGTTGACCCGCGTGAAATTGAGCTGGATGTCCTGGATCACTTACGCGCGGAAGGCTTCAACCGTCTGAGCATGGGCGTGCAGGATTTCAACAAAGAGGTCCAGCGTCTGGTGAACCGCGAGCAGGATGAAGAGTTTATCTTTGCCTTGCTCAATCATGCGCGTGAAATCGGCTTTACGTCGACCAATATTGACCTGATTTACGGCCTGCCAAAACAGACGCCAGAGAGCTTCGCCTTCACGCTGAAGCGTGTGGCCGAGCTTAACCCGGACCGCCTGAGCGTCTTTAACTATGCGCACCTGCCGACGTTGTTTGCCGCCCAGCGTAAAATCAAAGATGCGGATCTCCCTTCTGCTCAGCAGAAACTGGATATCCTGCAGGAAACCATTACTTCGCTGACCGAGACCGGCTATCAGTTTATCGGTATGGATCACTTTGCTCGTCCGGATGACGAACTGGCGATCGCCCAGCGAGAAGGGGTGCTGCACCGCAACTTCCAGGGATACACCACGCAGGGTGATACCGATCTGCTCGGTCTGGGCGTCTCCGCGATAAGCATGATGGGCGACTGCTACGCGCAGAACCAGAAAGAGCTGAAGCTGTATTATCAGCAGGTGGATGAAACCGGCAACGCCATGTGGCGCGGCATTGCGTTAACCCGTGATGACTGTATCCGTCGCGATGTGATCAAGGCGCTTATCTGCAACTTCCGTCTCGAATTCAGCGATGTTGAGGCGCAGTGGGATCTGCACTTCAGGGATTACTTCGCGGAAGATCTGAAGCTTCTGGCACCGCTGGCGAAAGATGGGCTGGTGGAGGTGTCGGAGAGTGCCGTTGAGGTCACGCCGAAGGGGCGTCTGTTGATTCGTAACATCTGTATGTGCTTTGACGCGTATCTGCGCCAGAAGGCGCGCATGCAGCAGTTCTCGCGGGTAATTTAAGCAGCAATGCCGGGTGTCGCTTCGCTTACCCGGCCTACATTTGCGCTTTTGTAGGCCGGGTAAGGCGAAGCCGCCACCCGGCTTTTCATTGACAGCTCGCTAGCTAAACAGCCCCACCAGCGCCGCACACAAAACAGCCGCAACGGCGGTTTGTGGCGTGTGGCTTTCAACGGCTCCGCTAGAGAGCATATTTACCAAAGTTTCCAGCATGATCGACACCCTCAATTTCCGGGCACGATCATACAAAACTCATCAGAACAGTAAAGCGCAAAATAACGGCAATTTGCGCTCAATTAATAACCTTTACACTTCGGGTAAGATTACTCCATTCCCAGCTCTTTAAGCTTGCGCGTCAGGGTATTACGCCCCCATCCCAACAGGCGGGCGGCTTCCTGCTTATGGCCTTGCGTATGACGAAGCGCGGTGGTCAACAACGTACGTTCCATCTCTGGCTGGGCTTCAGACAACAAGTTTTGATGACCGGAACGCAGCGCGCGGTCGGCCCATTGTGCCAGCAGCGTCGCCCAGCTGTCCGGCAACGCGTGACCGGTGCTGCTCTCAGGCGCGGTCGCTTCAAACAGTTCGGCCGGTAAATCCTGAATTAACACTTCCTGCCCGGCAGCCATCACGGTTAACCAGCGACAGGTATTCTCCAGCTGACGCACGTTGCCTGGCCACGCCAGACGCGTCAGGGCGGCATCGGTTTCCGGGTGAAGCTGCTTGGCTTCCACACCCAGCTCGCGGGCGGCCACCTGCAGGAAATGTCGCGCCAGGCGGGGAATATCTTCCCGGCGCTCACGCAGCGGCGGCAGATGAACGCGAATCACGTTCAGGCGATGGAATAAATCCTCACGGAATTTGCCTTCCTGTACGCGTTGCTCCAGGTTCTGGTGCGTCGCGGCGATAATGCGCACGTCCACCTTCACCGGCGCGTAGCCGCCCACGCGATAAAACTGCCCGTCGGCCAGCACGCGCAACAGGCGGGTCTGAACATCCAGCGGCATATCGCCGATCTCGTCCAGGAAAAGCGTCCCACCATCAGCCTGTTCGAAGCGCCCCTGGCGAATGGTATTCGCGCCGGTAAACGCCCCCTTCTCGTGGCCGAACAGCTCGGACTCAATCAAATCTTTTGGGATCGCGGCCATATTCAGGGCGATAAACGGCGCTTTTGCTCGCGGGCTGTGGCGATGCAAGGCATGCGCCACAAGCTCTTTACCGGTTCCCGACTCACCGTTAATCAGCACGCTGATGGATGAACGCGACAGACGGCCAATAATGCGAAACACATCCTGCATCGCTGGCGCTTCGCCGATGATGTCGGTGGTAGGCCCAAAATCGGGCGCGTGACGCGGCTGTTGCTGCTCCTGGTAATGGCTAATCGCACGCTCAACCAGTGCCACCGCCTCATCGATATCAAACGGTTTGGGCAGATAATCGAACGCCCCTTGCTGATAGGCACTCACAGCGGCATCCAGATCGGAGTGTGCCGTCATTATGATGACCGGAAGCATAGGGTGGCGTTGTTTAATCTGCTTTAAAAGCGCCAGCCCGTCCATGCCCGGCATGCGAATATCCGAAAGCAGAACGTCTGGCGTTTTGGTGGTGAGTGCATCGAGCACGTCGCTGCCGCTCTCAAACGTCGTGCAGCTTAATCCTGCCCCTGTGAGCGCGCGTTCAAGCACCCAACGGATGGAGCTATCGTCATCGACTACCCAGACTATCCCTCGTTGCATAAACGTCACCTTTATTTTTTAATCGGCAGGAAAACCGAAAACTCGGTATGTCCCGGCCAACTGGTAAATTCAATTTTTCCGGAGTGCTGATCGATCAAGCTGCGGGCGATAGATAAGCCCAGGCCGGTCCCGCCTTCGCGACCGCTGACCATCGGATAAAACAGAGTGTCCTGAAGATGGGAGGGAATACCGGGCCCGTTATCCTCGACGTCGATGCGCGCCGCCAGCCGATAGCGCACGCCGTGTAAGGTGAGCTGGAAGGCGGTACGGGTACGTAAAATAATCTCGCCCCCTTCCGGTCCCAGCGCCTGCAGGGCATTACGCACGATATTCAACAGGACCTGCTCAATTTGATCCGGGTCATGCGCCAGTTCCGGCAGGCTGGGGTCGTAATCACGCACCAGCGTGACGTTCTCCGGCAGTTCCATCGAGACGAGTTTCACGACGCGTTCAGCCACCTTATGAATGCTTTCCGTAACATGCATTCCCGGCTGTTGCGGCCCCAGAAGACGGTCAACCAGATTACGCAGACGGTCCGCCTGCTCAATGATGACGTTGGTGTACTCCGCCAGCGCAGGATCGGGTAACGCCTTGGTCAGAAGCTGCGCCGCACCGCGTAACCCACCCAGCGGGTTTTTGATTTCATGCGCCAGACCACGCACCAGGTCACGGGCGGCAATTTGCTGCGCATGCTGGAGCTGCTCCTGGCTCAGGCGACGCTGATTATCCATCGGCGCCATTTCAAGCAGGATCATCCCTTCAGGAAGTCGTTGCGCAGTCAGCGACAGAATATGCGAGCGCCCGTCGATCACCAGCGTCACTTCGTTATCGGTAAACCCCTGGCCGGCCTGCAAACTTTCCTGCATCAGGCCAATATTCAGCGAAAAATAGCTCAGGAGTTCCGGAAGCGGGGTACCAAACAGTTTCCGCGCGCTTTGGGCCAGCAGCTGCTGCGCCGCCGGGTTGGCGTAATGAACGGCCAGCTCGTCGTCGACCAGCAAGATACTGTTAATTAAAGAATTGAGGATCTGCCCAGCATCGGGCAGCGTGCCAGTTGCCATTCAGCAGTCTCCTGGAGTCGTTGCACTGTTTTAGTGCAGTATAGCTTTTCGGCGTAAAAAGCGCGTGAGATCAGGTTGTTGGTGGAGAAAAAAGCCCATCCGGAGATGGGCTAAAAGTTTCCACGGCAACTACTCCCGGCGCTTGTCACGCCGGGTAAAACAACTTAATTAAACGCTGTAGTACAGTTCGAACTCAACCGGGTGCGGCGTCATGCGCACGCGGTCGTTCTCTTCGGTACGCAGGGCGATGTAAGCATCGATAGCGTCGTCAGTGAACACGCCGCCCGCCGTCAGGAACTCACGGTCTGCGTCCAGCGCCTGCAGGGCTTCTTCCAGAGAGCCAGCAACCTGTGGGATCTCTTTCGCTTCTTCTGGCGGCAGGTCGTACAGGTTTTTGTCCATCGCTTCGCCTGGGTGGATCTTGTTCTTGATACCGTCCAGACCGGCCATCAGCAGTGCTGCGAAGCACAGGTATGGGTTAGCCGCTGGGTCCGGGAAGCGAACTTCGATACGACGCGCTTTAGGAGACGCCACCACCGGGATACGGATAGAAGCAGAACGGTTACGCGCAGAGTAAGCCAGCATGACTGGTGCTTCGTAGCCCGGGACCAGACGCTTGTAGGAGTTCGTGGTTGGGTTCGCCAGGGCGTTGATCGCTTTAGCGTGTTTGATAACGCCGCCAATGTAGTACAGCGCCTGCTCAGACAGACCAGCATATTTGTCGCCAGAGAACAGGTTGGTGCCGTTCTTGGACAGAGACATGTGGCAGTGCATACCGGAACCGTTATCGCCAAACATCGGTTTTGGCATGAAGGTCGCGGTTTTACCGAAACGGTGCGCAACGTTATGCACAACGTATTTGTAGATCTGAATTTCGTCCGCTTTTTTGGTCATGGTGTTGAAGCGGGTAGCCACTTCGTTCTGACCCGCAGTCGCGACTTCGTGGTGGTGAGCTTCAACCACCAGGCCCATTTCTTCCATCACCAGACACATGGTGGAACGGATGTCCTGTGCAGAGTCGACCGGTGGAACCGGGAAGTAACCGCCTTTCACGCCTGGACGGTGACCTTTGTTACCACCTTCGTATTTGGTGGAGGAGTTCCATGCACCTTCGATGTCGTCGATTGCTACGTGGGAGCCAGAAATAGAGGCACCGAAACGGATGTCATCGAACAGGAAGAACTCTGGCTCTGGCCCGAACAGCACGGTGTCCGCGATGCCGGTAGAACGCAGGTACTCTTCAGCGCGTTTAGCGATAGAACGTGGGTCGCGGTCGTAGCCCTGCAGCGTGCCTGGCTCGAGGATGTCGCAACGGATGATCAGGGTTGGTTCTTCGAAGAACGGATCAATGACCGCGGTGGTCGCATCTGGCATCAGAACCATGTCGGATTCGTTAATGCCTTTCCAGCCACCAATGGAGGAGCCGTCAAACATTTTGCCTTCTTCAAAGAATTCGGCGTTCACCTGATGAGCAGGGATTGTGACGTGCTGTTCTTTACCTTTGGTATCGGTGAAGCGCAGATCAACAAACTTCACTTCATGTTCGTTCAGCATCGTCAAAACGTGTTCAGCGGACATACTTAACTCTCCAGATTGGTCATTGTCGTCGTGGTAACGAGGTCTTCAATTTCTGTTTGTACTGGCCGTGTGCCATGTATTTTTATAAAGCGAAATCTGTGCCAACTTTTAAAACACCCCAAAAAGGCGTTATCATGCGCACCATAGTGCAAAAGGGCTGCACCACAATGGATTTGTTGCACCAGTATAGTGCTTCAATGTGAACATTGAGCACCATATTGGTGCAATTTACGTTAAAGCGCCCTTTTACCGCTCCGTGAAAGCGATCACAAAGCATCTCTGCAATACTTGTTTGCGGGGGATGTTTGTGATCCTGTTTTGTAGTGCGATTAATCCGTGTACAATAGCGCGCTATTTCTAAATGCCTGAGGCAAAGTTGTGATCGAAAATTTGCGTAACATCGCCATCATCGCGCACGTAGACCATGGTAAAACTACCCTGGTTGACAAGCTGCTGCAGCAATCCGGTACGTTTGATGCGCGTGCCGAAACCCAAGAACGCGTGATGGACTCCAACGATTTGGAGAAAGAGCGTGGGATTACCATCCTCGCGAAAAACACCGCGATTAAATGGAATGACTACCGTATCAACATCGTTGATACCCCAGGGCACGCCGACTTCGGTGGTGAAGTTGAACGTGTAATGTCCATGGTAGACTCCGTTCTGCTGGTCGTTGACGCAATGGATGGCCCAATGCCACAGACGCGCTTCGTGACCAAAAAAGCTTTTGCCCATGGTCTGAAGCCAATCGTTGTTATCAACAAAGTTGACCGTCCTGGCGCGCGTCCTGACTGGGTTGTTGACCAGGTCTTCGACCTGTTCGTTAACCTCGATGCGACCGACGAGCAGCTGGACTTCCCTATCGTTTACGCGTCTGCGCTGAACGGTATCGCTGGTCTGGACCATGAAGACATGGCTGAAGACATGACCCCGCTGTATCAGGCGATTGTTGACCGTGTTCCTGCGCCAAACGTTGACCTGGACGGCACCCTGCAGATGCAGATCTCCCAGCTCGACTACAACAACTATGTTGGCGTCATCGGCATTGGTCGTATCAAGCGCGGTAAAGTGAAGCCTAACCAGCAGGTCACTATCATCGATAGCGAAGGCAAAACCCGTAACGGTAAAGTCGGTAAAGTCCTGACTCACCTGGGTCTTGAGCGTATCGAGAGCGACATCGCGGAAGCGGGCGACATCATCGCGATCACCGGTCTGGGCGAGCTGAACATCTCCGACACCATCTGCGATCCGCAGAACGTCGAAGCGCTGCCTGCTCTGTCCGTTGATGAACCAACCGTATCCATGTTCTTCAACGTCAACACCTCTCCGTTCTGTGGTAAAGAAGGTAAATTCGTTACCTCTCGTCAGATCCTTGACCGCCTGAACAAAGAGCTGGTGCACAACGTTGCGCTGCGCGTTGAAGAAACTGAAGACGCTGATGCATTCCGCGTTTCTGGTCGTGGTGAGCTGCACCTGTCTGTTCTGATTGAAAACATGCGTCGTGAAGGTTTCGAGATGGCGGTTTCCCGTCCGAAAGTTATCTTCCGCGAAATCGACGGCCGTAAACAAGAGCCGTTTGAGAACGTAACGCTGGACGTTGAAGAGCAGCACCAGGGTTCTGTCATGCAGGCACTGGGCGAGCGTAAAGGCGACCTGAAAAACATGAATCCAGATGGCAAAGGCCGCGTACGTCTCGACTACGTGATCCCAAGTCGTGGCCTGATCGGCTTCCGTTCTGAGTTCATGACCATGACCTCCGGTACCGGTCTGCTGTACTCCACCTTCAGCCACTACGACGACGTGCGTCCGGGCGAAGTGGGCCAGCGTAACAACGGCGTGCTGATCTCCAACGGTCAGGGTAAAGCGGTTGCGTTCGCGCTGTTCGGTCTGCAGGATCGCGGTAAGCTGTTCCTGGGTCACGGTGCAGAAGTTTACGAAGGCCAGATCATCGGTATTCACAGTCGTTCTAACGACCTGACCGTAAACTGCCTGACCGGTAAGAAACTGACCAACATGCGTGCGTCCGGTACTGACGAAGCAACGGTTCTGGTTCCACCGATCAAGATGACTCTGGAGCAGGCTCTGGAATTCATCGATGATGACGAACTGGTCGAAGTGACTCCACAGTCAATTCGTATCCGTAAACGTCACCTGACCGAGAACGATCGTAAACGTGCTATGCGCGGTGCGAAAGAAGACTAATACGGTCAATCCGTAGTAAAAAAGCCGCTGAGAAATCAGCGGCTTTTTTGTTAGAACGAATACCGTAACCCCAGGCGAATTCGGTACTGCTCGCGGTTGTAATCATTCCATCTGTCCAGCCACTGAAGTTCGAGGTACGGCAGCCAGTTTCTGTCGAACTTATAGCTGAATTTATTGGCGATTTCCCAGTGATGGTCTTTGCCATTTTTGCTGTGATAATCATTCACCCGCTGGAAAAAGTGCGGTTCAAACGTGTAGAAAAACGCATCCGTTACTTTGAAATTCCAGTAGTTGGCAAACTCGTGTGTGTCGTTCTTATCCATCTGACCGTTATAGTCCGGCGTATCGTAATTGTTATGGTTATAGCGATAGCGGAAGGTCAGGTTAAACCAGTCGATGAATTTATAGTTGGTGTCCAGATAGACGGCACCACCCGAACCGGCGCTGCTGTCATTAATCAATCCGCCGGGCTGGAAGGTGAGTTTGTCGGTGGGTTTAAAGAGCGGATACCATCCCTCTATTTCGTTATAGCTGTGCTTCAGCTCATCCCATTTCCCCACGTTATAGGCATTGGTGAACATCAGCCCCGCGCCCATATCAAAGTTATATCCCGCACGCAGGATCACCTCGTGCAGTTCAGAGGCCGTATTGTAAGCTTCGCGGGTTTCGACATAGGCCCCGGCAAATACCGGGCAGGACACAGACGACACGATCAGTACAGTGATGATTCTTTTCATAATTTGTCCATGTATCAGGTACAGAAAGGCCTCCCTCCTGATTAACAGGAAGGACATATTGGCCGGATTTATTGTTATAAAGTGACTGCTGACGCTTTATTGTTGGTGGTTATCTCAGGGGTATTCGCTGATTGTTTTTTCCGTTTTCCAATCTCCTCGATAATAAAGGCGAAGCGCGCTTCGTTGAGTTTATAAAACAGTCCCATGGTCACAGCGGCGACGATTGCCAGACCGCATGGCCAGAGGAAAATAAGCTGACGCAATCCCAGCAGCGTGCCCGCGCTTTGAACGGCATGGGGAACGTAGCCAATCTGGGTCAGCATGATGCCGGGCAGGAAGCCAGCGAGGGCGGCGGATATTTTGCGCGAGAAGGTATAACCGGTGTAAACCGACCCTTCGGCGCGGATGCCGGTTTTCCATTCGCCATAGTCGACGGTATCCGGCACCAGCGCCCAGTTCAGGCTGTTCACAAACGCCGTGCCGAAGAAGGCCATGCAGGAAAACAGCACAAACAGCAGGGAGCTGGTCCCCCAGAAGAAGTTCAGCACGTCACCCACTGCCCACAGTGCCAGCCCACCCAGATACACCGGCTTCTTGCCAAAGCGCTTCACCGCGCCGGGCACCAGAAACACGCCAATCAGAATGCAGCCCATGCTGAAAAAACCCATCCACGACAGCAGATGAAGATCGTTCAGCACGTACTGGGTGTAATAGACCTGAATCGCCAGCTTGATGTTAAACGCGGCGAGGGTACACAGGTTGGCGATGCACAGCACCAGCAGTGGCGGATTGCGGAAAATCGCGCAGAACGATTTCAGAATGCCGGGCTTATGGTGATCGGGCGTGAGCTCCACGTAGCGTTCTTTCACACCGCTGTAGCACCACCACATGCAGAACAGGCCACCCGTCACAAACACCAGCGCGGCCACCAGATAACCGAGTGAGGGCTGGTGGACGAACAGTGCCTGAATGGGCATAAAGCCCACGGTGCAGAGCAACAGCCCCACCGTCGCGCCGCCCTGACGCCAGGCGGCCAGCTGCGCACGCTCGTTCGGGTTTTTGGTTATGGCCGGAACCATCGCGCCGTAGGAGCAATTCATCAGGCTGTAGCACAGGCCAAACAGCATAAAGAGCACCGTGGCGAGCGCCGTTTTCACCGTCAGGCTAAAGTCGTTGGCCATAAACTGCGCCGTCGCGACCAGCGCCACCGGGACGGAGGCGTAGAGAATGAACGGCCGGAATTTTCCCTTCTTACCGATATTCCGCCGGGAGTCCAGCAGCACGCCGGTCAGCATGTCGGTAAACGCGGTGAAGAATTTCGCCACCAGGAAAATAATGCCGCCATAGAACGCGGGCATGCCCAGTTCATCGGTGTAAAACTTCAGCAAATACAGCGTGCCAATACACAGCATCAGGTTCGAGCCAAAATCGCCCATCCCGTAGGCGCACTTCTCACGCAGGCTCAATTTCAGGGTTAACGGATCAGTATTATCTCTCATGGTCGATCCTCAGAGCGCCCCGCAGGGCGCTCTATCACGTCATTTATGCCGTACGCTTGCGCAGCTCGATCTCTTCGACGATGCGCACATACATCTTCTCGTTGAGGTTGTAGAAGCAGCCCATCGCCACGATGGTGATGACCGCCAGCAGGCTTGGATAGATAAATATCAGCTGCCGCAGCCCTTCAACCGTACCGGCGGATTGCACTACGTTGGGCACATAGCCGATCTGCGTGAGCATGATCCCCGGGAAGAAGCCCGCCAGCGCCTGAGATACCTTGCGGAAGAAGGTAAAGCCGGTATAGACCGTTCCCTCGGAGCGCACGCCGGTGCGCCACTCGCCGTACTCCACGGTGTCGGAGACCAGCGCCCAGTTCAGGCTGTTCACAAACGCGGAACCGAAGAACGCGAGGCAGGAGAACGCCACAAAGCTCACCGAGCCGCCGCCGAAGAAGTAGTTGAGCAGATCGCCCGCCACCCAAATCATCAGCCCGCTGATGTAGACCTTTTTCTTACCGAAGCGCCGCACCGCGCCGGGCATCATAAAGACGCCGATAAAAATACAGCCCATGCTGAAGAAGCCCATATACGACAGCAGAATCGGGTCGTTCAGCACGTACTGCGTGTAGTAGACCTGGATGGCGAGCTTGACGTTAAAGGCACCCAGCGTGCACAGGTTTGCAATGCACAGGATAAACAGCGGACGGTTCCCGGCGATGGCGCGAAAAGACTGTAACAGCCCCGGCTTTTGCGCCGGATTGGCAGGCTGCATCTCGACGTAACGCTCGGTCACGCCCTTATAGCACCACCACATAAAGAACAGCCCGAACAGCGAGAAGAGGGTGGCGGCAAAGATATAGCCCAGCTGATCGTTGCCTTCAATCAGGTTCATCACCGGGACAAAGCCCACGGTACAGAGCAGCAGGCCGAGCGTGGCACCGCCCTGACGCCATGCGGCCAGCGAGGCGCGCTCGTCCGGGTTTTTGGTAATGGCGGGCACCATCGCGCCGTAAGAACAGTTCATCATGCTGAAGAACAGGCCGTACAGCATAAACAGCACGGTTGCCATCACCGTTTTACCGGTCACCTCAAACGGCGTGCCCACGAAGTTGGCAATCGCCAGCAGCGTCACCGGGAAGGCGGCGTATAGCACGAACGGGCGGAATTTCCCTTTCGGGCCAATCTTGCGCCGGGAGTCGAGCATGATCCCGGTGCCCATATCGGTGAAGGCGGTAAAGAACTTCGCAATCAGGAAGATGATCCCGCCGTAGGTGCCCGGCAGCCCCAGCACGTCGGTGTAAAACTTCAGCAGATACAGCGTGCCGATATCCAGCAGGATGTTAGAGCCGAGATCGCCCATCCCGTAGGCGAGTTTCTCTTTAAACGGCAGGCGCAGGGTTGCCGGATCAGAAGTATGTTGACTCATTATTGTTCTCCGTCTGCCCGCAGGTTTCCCTGCGGGCGAGCCTTATCAGATATGACGTAAGGTGCTAAACAGATCTGCCCATTCACTGTGCTGGCGATAGAAGACCGGTGGCTTGCCGAGTGGGGCATCAACGGTCACGTCACCGCCCTGGCAGCATTCCCCGGTCCACGCATTCACCCAGTTGTCCTGCGGCAGATAGAGCGTCCAGTCCGTGCGCCCCTCTTCGTGAACGGGCGCCACCAGCAGATCGCGGCCAAACAGATACTGGTATTTCAGCGTGTAGGCGCGTGCGTCGTGCTCGTAGTGCAGGAACAGCGGGCGCATCACCGGCAGGCCGCTTTTCGCGTTCTGCGCGACGGCGGCTTTGATATACGGCTTCAGGGTGGTGAAAACGGTGGTCATGCGCGCGAAGTGCGCGATGGTTTCCGCATCGCCGTCGAACTGCCAGTTATCGCCAGGACGGTTACCTTCGTGGGTGCGCATCATCGGCGTGAAGGCGTTAAAATCGCACCAGCGCAGCAGCAACTCTTTACTGCGCTTCATCTCGAACAGGGTGGTATAGCCGCCGATGTCGCTGTGGTGCAGGCCGTGCCCGGTCATCGCCAGAGATAGCGCCGCAGGCACCACGGACGCCAGACCGTCGTCCAGGCTCCAGTCGACGTTCTGATCTCCCGCCCACATCATCACCGAGTGCTTCTGGCTGCCGGTGTAGCCTGCGCGCATAAAGAACAGGATCTCGCCAAGTTTGCCGGTCTCCTCCAGCGCCTCGTAGTTACATTTGGCCCACAGGGCTGGCCACGCGTTGTGCATGATCTCTGCGCTAACGCCGTTGTGCAGGAACGTGTCAGTCGGAAGATATTCCCCGAAATCGGCCATCCAGCCGCCGCAGCCCAGTTCGATCAGGTTCTTTTTGATGACCTCTTTGTACCAGTCGTAGGCTTCAGGATTGGTCAGGTCGATGACGCCCGCATAGAACTCGCCAAACTCGACGTGGTAGTCCTTGCCGTCGGAATTTTTAGTCAGATAGCCGCGTTTCGCTGCTTCTTCGCAGAGATCTTTATCGCTGGCGACGTACGGGTTGATGTAGGAGAGGAACTGCACGCCTTCCTGTTTCCATTGTGGAATACGCTCGTCAAGCTGTGGGTACAGCTCGCTGTTCCACTTCCAGTTCCACATCACGCGTTTGCCGAAAGAGGTCATGCGAATGCCGGACCAGTCCTGAGCCCAGATGCCGTTCACCTTCACGCCCCCTTTGCGCATGACGTCGAGCTTCTGCTGACAGACCTCGGTGCCGCCCTGAATACCCAGCGTCACGCCGTCGTAAACCCAGTCCGGCAGTTCAGGCTGACGCCCCAGCAGTCCGGTGAGTTTTTCCAGCAGGCCGACGTAGGTTTCCGCACAGTCGAAGCGCAACGTGGCGGTATCTTCCCAGAACGCCAGTTCGTGGAAGTCCGGCGCGCTGAAGTCAAAATTCATGTAGCAGCTGTTGTCCACGTGGCAGTAGTACTTCTGGGTGCTCACGAAGGTAGGCTGTGGGAAGAAGGTCCAGTAGTAATCGCCGCCTGCGTTCTCTTTGCAGTCGGCCTGCCAGGTCACGTAGGTTTGCTTGTTACGGCCCACGCCTTGTTCGCTGGTCCACAGCGGGAACGGCTTGCCGCGCAGATCGAAATAAGAGAACTGCTCGCCGCAGCCGTAAATGTGATCTTCTGGCTGAGCTGCCAGCCGCAGCCAGATGCGGTTATGGCGGGTGGCATCGTTTTTAAGCTTCATCTCCAGGCGGCCTTCGCCATCCACGCCCACCAGCAGCGTCGCGCTGACCGCATCGCCACGGGTAAAGCGGATCGCCCAGCCCGCGCTTTGCTGCGTGACGGTTGCGTCCGTCAGCGCGATCTTTTCGTTCAGTTTGTCCTTGATGCTGAAATTGCCGCGAAACATCTCAATATCGGCGACGCCTGCACCGATCCACAGGCAGGGCGCATCCGCGGTATGGGACAAAATCAGGCGGTTTTCCCAGTGCAGGGTGAAACCCCTTTCGTTATTTTTCAGGTCAATATTGTGTAGGGTACGCATAAAAACTCCGTCTTTTATTATTTGGCCAGGCAGTCCAGCAAACCGGCGGCCGTTGCCGGGGCTAAGCCCGGTGCCAGCGGCAAACGTGGGATCACCAGGCAGTGCAGCAGATGGTAAATATCCTGCTTGCCGTCCCAGACTTTGGTTGTCACTTCGTTATGGGTATCCAGCTCCTGCCACCAGGAACCGTTCTCGTAATCCATCAGGTACTTAATGCAGTAATCCCACCACTTCTGATACCAGGCTTCGTACTGTGCTTCGCCGGTTACGGTGTAGAGCGCGTAAGCCGTGCCCATCGCCTCGACGATAGGCCAGCGCACGCGTTCACGGACAATAGGCTTGCCATCCCAGCCTACGGAGTAGACGAAACCATCGGCCCCGTCCGGTGCCCAGGCGTCGCGGATGGTGGCATGGAACAGTCCTTTCGCATCTTCGAGCAGCCACTCCGGCGGGGTTTCAAAACGGGCTTCCAGCGCGGCGCGCAGGTGCAGCATCAGGCGGCCCCACTCGATCCAGTGGCCCGGCGTGCCGCCGTAGGCGCGGAAACGGTGGGCAGGATTGTCGATGTTGTAATCGCGGATCGGGTTCCAGTTCGTGTCGAAATGCTCGTTGACGCGGTACTCACCTTTGCGCGCTACGTCGTGAATAATCACCGAGGCGATGCGCAGGGCACGGTCGAGCCACTTGCGGTCGTGCGTGACGTCATAGACGATCAGGAACGCTTCAACGGCATGCATGTTGGCGTTGCCGCCGCGATAATCCTCGGTTTTGCTAAAGGCCTCGTCCCAGGATTCGAGGCACATTTGTTCTTCCTCGCTCCAGAAATAGCGCTCGATCACCTCAATCGCATCGTCCAGCAGTTTGCGCGCCTGCGGATGGCCGGTGGTCACGGCGCTCGCCGCGCCCAGCAGCACGAAGAAATGCTGATAGCCCTGCTTGGAGGCGTCGATCACCCCTTCATCGTTCACACAGGCGTACCAGCCGCCGTGCTGTTTGTCGCGCAGCGGGCCGTTGAGGGCATTAATGCCGTGCTCAACCAGGGCATACGCCCCGGGACGCCCCATATTGGCGGCCACCGCATACACGTGCAGCATGCGGGCGGTGATCCACAGATGCGTACCCATATCGCTACGCACCTGGCCGTTATTGCCCAGCCAGCCAAAGCCGGTCGGCACGGCGGCGTTTTTACCGAAATCGAAAATACGGTCGGTCTCTTGTTCGAGCCAGCGGTTATGGCTCAGGGTGTTAAACCATTTCATGTTCGGGTCCTTTCTTAGCGGCGAGCTATCATTTCGTCGACGATCTCACCCAAACGCTGCAGTTTTGGCACAGAGACGTCGCGTAGCATCATTTCAGTATCCGGCAGCCCCACCACGGAGGACCACACGGCGCGACCGGCTAAAAAGCCTGAAGCCCCCGCCTGCATGGCAACCTGCACCGCGCGCGGGAAGAGCTTGTCATCCACGCCGGAAGAGAGGATCACCCACGGCATATTGATTTCCGCGTTCAGCTTTTGCGAGGCGGCCAGCAGTTCCTGCTGCGTACCTTTACCGAACAGCGGCATCTCCACTTTGTAGAGGTCGGCACCGCTATCGCCCAGCTCTCTGGCGGCGTCGATAATCGCCTGCTCGCGGTTGAACGCGGCACCGCGACGCGGCGGACGCACCACCGGTTCGATAATGCTAAGCAGTCCGTTGCTATGGCACAGCGTATTGAACGCCTTCACCATCTCCAGACGTTGCTGCGGATCTTCATCGCTGCGCCACAGCACCAGCAGCTTCAGCGCCTTGCCGCCATCGCGTTTTACTGCCTGCGCGTCGATGTTTTTGTCGATCACCACGCTATCGACCGGAATACCGTTGCCCGGTATAAACTCGTCCGCTGCCACAATCATCGCGCAGCTTTTGGCGACGGCCTGCTGCTCGACGATCTGGCGATAGCAGAACTGCTGGTCAACCAGAATAGCGGAGGCATACGGCGACAGGATTTTGGCCGCGTTAACCTTAAAATCCGTGAGGTGCTGGTCGGTTACCGGCACCGGCGCGCCTGCCGCAGCAAACATCAGGCGCATCGCTTCGCGCTGGTCCACGGCCAGCATGGCAAAACCGCCGGAAGGTCGGGTGATATCTTTCAGGGTGTACATCGTCATTCCTCAGTCCTTTTCGTATCAGTGTGATTTTTTCAGCCCGGCAGATGCGCGAACCTGTTCAAGAATGGCCGTCCAGTCTTCGCGCCCGCGCCCGGCGGCGCGAGCCTGGTTGTAAACTTCACGGGAAGCCGCGCCGAGCGGCATGGGAACGTGGAGCTGGTTGGCCACGTCCAGGGCGATCCCCAGATCTTTATGCGCAAGGTCGATCATGAAGGCGGGTGAAAGATCCCCTTTCAGCACCTTGTTCGGCCATGAGGTCGTGAAGTGACCTTTGCCTGCCGGCGTGCCGCTCATGACCTTGAGCGCCACGTCGAAGGAGAGGCCGAGCGCTTCGCACAGTACGGCCGCCTCTGCTGAAAGCGCGTTCAGGGCGATGCTCATGTAGTTATTGATAAGCTTCACGCGGATGCCCATGCCCGGCCCGCCAGCGTTGATCAGCTCATTGCCCATCGCCATTAATACCGGCGTGGCGCGCTCAACCTGCTGCGCCGTGCCGCCTGCCAGCAGAAGTAACGTACCGGCGATGGCATGGTCAGACGTCCGTCCGACGGGGACGTCCATCAGGCTGAAGCCGCGCTCCGCCATGTCACGGATCAGCGCGTCAGTTTGCAGTGGATGAATGGTGGACATATCGATCACCAGCGCGTCGCGGGATAACCCTTCGCAAACGCCGTGCTCACCAAACAGTACGCTGCGCACCAGGTCGCCGTTGGGCAGCATGGTAATGACGAATTCGGCATCCGCAGCGGCCTGCGCTGGCGTCGCCACTGCCTGTGCGCCGCTCTCCACCAGCGTCTGAACGGCCTGCGGGTTCACATCAAAGACCTGAAGCCGGTGACCTTGTTTCAGCAGATTCTTCGCCATTGGCGCGCCCATCTGCCCTAAACCGATAAATGCGATTGCTGACATGCCTTTCTCCTGTCACATCGTGTCAATTTTTGCGCGTTTGTGTTGTCTGTTTTTGATCGTATTTGTAATTTATAGTCAAAAAATTGACAGGGGTCACTTTTTAAACATTTGATGAAATTAAAATGGCAGCATCAGAAATCGCACAAGGAATCACCATGACTCGCATCGTTTGTGTCGGCATTACCGTGCTGGATCGCATCTGGTATCTCGATGATTTACCAAGGGAAGGTGGGAAATATGTCGCAAAAGATTATACGGAAGTGGGCGGTGGCCCGGCGGCAACTGCGGCGGTGGCGGCAGCGAAACTGGGGGCTGAGGTGGACTTTATTGGCCGCGTGGGTGACGACGAGACCGGAAGACGCCTGCTCGCGGAGCTGGAATCCCTGGGGGTGAATACCCGCTACACGCGCGTGTTTAAAGGGGCCCGATCGTCACAATCCGCAGTGCTGGTGGACGCCAGCGGGGAGCGCGTGATTGCGAACTACCCCAGCCCCGATCTTCCCGCTGAGGCTGACTGGCTGCAAGACGTCGACTTCTCACAATGGGATATCGTATTAGCAGACGTGCGCTGGCATGACGGGGCAAAACAGGCGTTTATCCGTGCTCGCCAGCAGGGCGTAACCACCTTACTTGATGCGGATGTCACTCCGCAGGACATCGCGGAACTGATCGCCCTAAGCGATCATGCCGCCTTCTCCGCGCCGGGACTGCGGCGTTTAACGCAGCTGGATGAAGCTGAAGACGCGCTGAAAAAAGCACAAACGCTCACAAATGGACATGTGTACGTTACGCAGGGGCGAGACGGTTGCTTCTGGCTGGAAAGCGGCAGGTTATGTCATCAGCCTGGCTTTGAGGTCGAGGTGGTTGATACCACGGGGGCGGGCGACGTTTTCCACGGTGCGCTGGCGGTCAGTCTGGCGCAGCAAGCGTCCGCCGCTGACGCCGTGCGTTTTGCCAGCGCCGTCGCCGCCCTGAAATGCACCAGGCCCGGCGGGCGTGCGGGTATACCCGACTGTGATCAAACCCGCTCTTTTTTGTCACTTTTTGTATAAAATGCGGGGCGTGATGGTTTTCAGAGGACAGCCCATGAGTCTTACCGAACTGACCGGCAACCCGCGTCACGATCAGCTGCTGACGCTGATTGCCGATCGCGGCTATATGAATATTGATGAACTGGCGCAGCTGCTGGATGTGTCCACACAAACGGTACGACGGGATATCCGTAAGCTCAGCGAGCAGGGACTCATAACGCGTCATCATGGCGGTGCGGGCAGGGCGTCCAGCGTGGTGAACACGGCGTTCGAGCAGCGTGAAGTTTCGCTCACCGAAGAGAAGCGGGCGATTGCCGAGGCGATTGCGGACTACATTCCCGATGGCTCGACCATCTTTATCACCATCGGGACGACGGTGGAGCATGTTGCCCGGGCGCTGCTCAATCACAACCATTTGCGCATTATCACCAACAGCCTGCGGGTGGCGCACATTCTCTATAAAAACCCGCGCTTTGAAGTGATGGTCCCCGGCGGCACGCTGCGCCCGCATAACGGCGGCATTATCGGCCCGGCGGCGACGGCGTTTGTGTCCGGCTTTCGGGCGGACTATCTCGTGACCAGCGTAGGGGCGATTGAGCACGACGGTGCGATGATGGAGTTTGACGTCAATGAAGCCAGCGTGGTGAAAACCATGATGGTTCACTCGCGCCATATTTTACTGGCAGCCGATCATACGAAATACAGCGCTTCCGCCGCCGTAGAAATTGGCAACGTGGCGCAGGCCACGGCGCTATTCACGGATGAGCTTCCCGGCTCGGCGCTGCAAAATCTCCTCAAATCCAGCAAAGTGGAAGTCGTTGAAGTCAGTTCAGGAGAAGAACAGCAGGCTGGCTGACCTTTTTATGGCCCGATATCTCTCTTCGGGCCATTCCTTTCTTTAAGCTGAATCTCGCACATAGCCAAACCTTCTCTTTCCCGCTACAGTTATTTTTCCACGGCGAGCAGGAGATAAACATGCTTTATATCTTTGATTTAGGAAATGTAATCGTCGATATCGATTTTAATCGCGTGCTGGGCGCATGGAGCGACTTTAGCCGTGTTCCGCTGGCGACGTTAAAGCAGAATTTCGCGATGGGCGAAACCTTTCATCAGCATGAGCGCGGTGAAATGAGTGACGAAGAATTCGCAGAGCGTTTCTGCCAGGATATGGGGCTGTCGTTAAGCTATGAGCAGTTTTCGCACGGCTGGCAGGCGGTATTTGTCGCCATCCGCCCGGAAGTGATCGACATCATGCACAAACTGCGTGAGCAGGGGCACCGTGTGGTTGTCCTGTCGAATACTAACCGCCTGCACACCACGTTCTGGCCTGAAGAATACCCTGAAGTTAAGGCAGCGGCAGATAAAATCTATCTCTCGCAGGAGATGGGTATGCGCAAGCCCGAAGCGCGGATATATCAGGCCGTTTTGCAGGCAGAAGGTTTCACTGCCGCCGATGCCGTCTTTTTCGACGACAATGCCGATAATATAGAGGGAGCTAACCAGTTAGGTATCACGTCAATTCTGGTGACCGGAAAAGAGACGATACCCAACTACTTTGCGAAGCAGTTATGTTAAAAACCGTTCATCAAAAAGCCACGCATCATACGCGCCCGCTGAGAGCCTGGCTAAAACTGCTCTGGCACCGCATTGATGAGGACAACATGACCACGCTGGCGGGAAACCTCGCGTACGTGTCGTTGCTCTCATTAGTGCCGCTGGTGGCGGTGATCTTTGCGCTATTTTCCGCCTTTCCGATGTTTGCGGACGTCAGCCTGCAGCTTCGCCATTTCGTGTTTGCGAATTTCATTCCTGCCACCGGGGATGTTATCCAGAACTACATCGAGCAGTTCGTTGCCAACTCCAACAAGATGACGGCGGTGGGGGCGTGCGGGCTGATTGTCACTGCGCTGCTGCTGATGTATGCCATTGATAGCGCACTGAACACCATCTGGCGGAGTAAAAAAGCGCGGCCAAAAGTCTACTCTTTTGCCGTGTACTGGATGATCCTCACGCTCGGCCCGCTGCTGGCCGGGGCGAGCCTTGCCATCAGCTCTTACCTTCTGTCATTGCGCTGGGCGAGTGATTTAAACGGCGTTATTGATAATGTGCTTCGCATCTTTCCGCTGATCCTGTCATGGCTTTCGTTCTGGCTGCTCTATAGCGTCGTACCGACCACGCGCGTACCAAACCGCGATGCGGTAGTGGGGGCGCTGGTGGCGGCCGTGCTTTTTGAGCTGGGTAAAAAAGGGTTTGCCCTTTACATCACCATGTTTCCGTCGTATCAGCTGATTTACGGCGTGCTGGCGGTGATCCCCATTTTGTTTGTCTGGGTCTACTGGACCTGGTGTATCGTCTTGCTTGGTGCCGAAATAACTGTCACTCTCGGCGTATACCGCGAACTTAAAAAAGCAGCAGCAGCTGAAAAACAACAAGAAGCAGACCAACCATGATTGCATTGATACAGCGCGTAACCCGTGCCAGCGTCACCGTGGAGGGAGAGGTGACGGGTGAAATTGGCCCAGGACTTTTGGTGTTGTTAGGTGTCGAAAAGGATGATGACGAACAAAAAGCTAACCGCTTATGCGAGCGGGTGCTGGGTTACCGCATTTTCAGCGATGCGGAAGGCAAGATGAACCTGAACGTCCAGCAGGCGGGCGGCAGCGTGCTGGTGGTGTCCCAGTTTACGCTGGCAGCGGATACCGAGCGCGGCATGCGCCCGAGTTTCTCGAAAGGCGCCGCGCCGGATCGTGCAGAAGCACTTTACGAATACTTTGTTGAGCGTTGTCGCCAGCAGGAAATGCATACGCAAACCGGACGATTCGCTGCAGATATGCAGGTTTCGCTGGTGAACGATGGCCCCGTCACATTCTGGCTCCAGGTATGAGCCAACTGGCGGCGTGGCCGCGGGTAACAAGAGAGAGTACAGCTATGTATCACCTTCGAGTACCGCAAACGGAAGAAGAGTTAGAAGCCTATTACCAGTTCCGCTGGGAAATGCTGCGCAAGCCATTACATCAACCGAAAGGCTCTGAGCGCGACGCCTGGGACGCAATGGCCCATCACCAGATGGTGATGGACGAGGAGGGCAATCTCGTCGCCGTCGGGCGTCTGTATATCAATGCCGATAACGAAGCATCTATTCGCTTTATGGCGGTTCACCCTTCCGTACAGGACAAAGGGCTGGGGACGCTAATGGCAATGACCCTGGAGTCCGTCGCCCGGCAGGAAGGCGTTAAGCGCGTCACCTGTAGCGCCCGCGAAGATGCCGTGGAGTTTTTTGCCAAACTCGGTTTTGTGAATCAGGGGGAAATCACCGCCCCGCAAACCACGCCGATTCGTCATTTTTTGATGATCAAACCCATTGCCACTCTGGACGACATTCTGCATCGCGCAGACTGGTGCGGTCAGTTACAGCAAGCCTGGTATGAACATATCCCTCTGAGTGAAAAGATGGGCGTGCGCATCCAGCAGTACACCGGGCAAAAATTCATTACCACTATGCCGGAAATCGGCAACCAGAACCCTCACCACACCCTGTTTGCTGGCAGCCTGTTTTCTCTGGCAACGCTCACCGGCTGGGGGCTGATCTGGCTGATGTTGCGCGAGCGCCATCTTGGCGGCACCATCATTCTGGCCGATGCCCATATTCGTTACAGCGCGCCGATCAGCGGCAAACCGAGCGCGGTGGCTGACCTTGGCGCACTGGGCGGCGACCTTGATCGTCTGGCGCGTGGCCGCAAAGCGCGTGTACAGATGCAGGTTGAGCTGTTTGGTGATGAAACCCCGGGCGCGGTGTTTGAAGGAACTTACATCGTTCTCCCTGCGAAGCCGTATGGCGCGTATGAAGAGGGGGGGAATGAAGAGGAGTAGCGCAGTTAAAAGAGAGTTATCTTTTTAGAAGATAACTCTCATGTTGTATTAAAAATAAATCTATTGATGGCGTAATTGCCATCCAGATCGGCGTTCGAACCTTCATAGACGAGCGTATAGTTAATCCTTGTTGTCGTAATAAAAGATGTGTTGCCAATTGCATTTTTAATTCTCTACTTTTCAAATAAAACCCAAATTGTAATTAAGGAAAGCTAAATGGTGTTTAGCTATTGCATCAATTATTATTGCAACATTTATGTACTAATGACTCGTTATGAATTTGTAATAAAATGAATAAATACTACAGCTTTGAACGAAACAAATCCGGGCTCGTAATTATATTATTATTGAGTTTTTTGCTTTTGGGTTGTTTTCTTGCCTATATCATTTGGGTGAGCATGATTTCAATGAGAACTGTTCTAATGAACTCTGTTCCAGAATGGTTAACGTATATAACGATAGGCTCTATTTTTGGTCTCATATTCTCCGGGAGAGCTACCTATTATAGACCTATTGGTAAAACATCAAATTATGTCATTGAACGTTTTTGGGTGGGGTTTAGTTGTGGCTTTATTCTTTCATTAGGGATTTATGATGTTTTCGTGTTTATGTCGAAGGGAAACGTTATTACATACGAAGCGGCTTATGAAATAACATATCCTGGTCCAGGAAAGGGGCGGTTTGGTCATTGTGAAGCAGGGTTGTGGTTTAAGGACTATAACACAAAGCGTTGGATTCAATTGTGTACAAATAAAAAAGCACTTCAAGCATCGGGTGAACCAGGAGCAGATGCTGTAAGGGTTAGTGCTCATTCAAATGAAATAGGGTCTTATATAATTGATTACAACTTCATAAAATCCAAGAGTTAATTAAGAAACCACAACTCCATATATTCACTCTGAAATAATAAATCCACGTTAAATTAAAGGAGAGAAAAACATCTCTCAACGGGAAATGGTTGTCGAATGCAGTTTTATTGATTGTATGCTGGTTAAAATCCGCGTGATGAAGGATTGTATCATGATCACGCCACAGCATACACGCGAACTATGGGGTTGCCTGGATGGTATGAGCGTAGTGAATATAAATAAACAAAAAGTGACTAACTGGCTGAAGACGTTTCCCGGAGTGCTGAATGATTTGGGGGATGTGCCGGTGATCAGACGGGATAAGTGACAGTTAAAAGAGAGAGCCCGGCGCGGTGGCCGTGATTTTTTATTACTTTTTTTCTTGGCGGTAATAAATCCACCAACAACCACATCCAAAAATGAATCCACCAAAGGATGTACCTTTAATTAGTTTCATAAAACCAGGTAGATAAACATCAATAGGAATGTCTTGAGTAATTAAAAGGTAAATTCTTGCAGAAAAATAGGTTAGTAAAGCAACAATATTAGCTGTCACAACAAATGCGAACGTGAGGAAAAACCATAGTAAAAACCACTTCTTCGATGTCATTTTATTCTTTCCTTAATCCTTATTATAATGAGGTATTACAGCCTGTTGTATTATTTTCTCGAGTCGCTTCGCATTTATTAAACGTTTCCCATAATGCAGTGCTGTATCTTTATCCATAGCGGTATAATGGCCGCAGGAAAAGTCAGTGATACAGGCTGTGAATAATATGTAATGAACGTGAAACGGTAAGAGCGCGGTATAAAGGTGCGCCAACACCTTTATACCGCTGACCACAAACAACTAAGCAGGAGTTGATTATGGCTGCGAAGAATTCTATGCCAGAGCGGGCTGTTGCCCAAACAGAAGTTGCAGTATCTGAGAATAATGTAGAAATTCGCGAGCAGGTGCACAAAAAGAACCCGCGTGCGCTTCACGGGGAACGCACCGGGTCTGAACGTGTTTACGCCAGAGGGGGATCAGGCTCTGCCTGCTGCGAACTTTATACCCGAATGGATCGCAATTATTTGCCGCTGGCGGGCGAGCGGCTGTCCCGCGTCGGATTTCGTAGCGGGATGGCGGTAAAGATCCGTGTTATGCCGGACTGTATTGTGATTGCGCCGCAAAATACCCGCGAGTTATGGGGGTGCCTGAAAGGGTTAAGTATCACGCATATCAATAAATTGAAGGTGAAAAAGTGGCTGAGAGAATTTCCGGGGACGCTGAACGACACTGGCGATCTGCCGGTGATTAAACGCGATCGTTATGATTGTCTGATCCGCAGCGAGTGATTGTTAAAAGATCCCGGCTCAGTGGCCGGGATCGTGGTTCAGGATTTTGGATCGGAAGGGGGGGATTTTCGGGCTTTGCGCTCGTCCAGTTTGGCGAAGAGCCATGACCTGAAAGCTGCTGCCGTTCCAGCAATAACGCTTGCAACCAAAACATGCTTGATATCTGATTGTTCAATATCTACTTCATGACTAATGATTAGTTTTACAATTATCAAAGCCAGAGAGAAAAAAATTAAACAACAAAAAACCATGTATGCAATGCTTAAGAACAGTAAAGCTACGGTAGTGTTATTTTTTCTTTTCATTAATTTCATCCTTAACTACATTACTAATAAATTCACCTCCCACGGTACCGATAATATCACCTACAGGGGCTGCGCTCGGACCTAATACAGGGGAAAATACTGGTGGTGCAATAATATTAACTGCCGTACCAAACGCCCAACCTGCGCCCGTGCCAGTTAATGCACCTTTATCCAGCCCATCAGTGAATAGTGAACCACCCAGTGCGATCCCGGCATTAGCCCAAATCCCACGACCCGGAGCTAGTGCACCAGTTGCTCCCGCTGAAATACTTCCCTTATAATCCCAGTTCTTGTTCTCGTTACCTGGACGGCTCAGGTCAAACCACTGGTAGCTTCCATTAGCAATTTCTCCTATTATTGCGCCACTAACAACGTTACCTACTGACGCCGCTGGTCCCAGATACCAGGCTCCCGCAATCATCACACCATCCTGATATCCTTCCACAATTGCTTTAGCGATATTCGCGCCTTCCGGTAAATCACCGTTTGCCAGTTTTTCCAGTCCGGCCTGCTTCTCCTTCGGAGACAGACCATTCTCTTCTGCATACTGGTTCCACGACTGTGCTGCCAGGCCGTAATCCATCATACCCTGTCCGAAACTGCTCGGATTAAGCGCATTATTCTCAACCACCGTCTTCCCGGACTGCGCCCCGGCGATGGCGCTTGCCGTACCGTCTCCCGCAACGCCGCCTGCTATCCCTGCGGCAAGAGTCGCCAGCGCGCTGATGGTCTGCTTTTCACTTTCACTCAGCGCAGCAACATCCTTCCCGTACATCTCCAGCGCAATACCACCCGCCAGCTCCCCGACCGCTGCTCCAGCCGCACCCGCCAGCGCGTCTTTCCCCTGCATCGCGGCCAGCACCGCATTCGCCACCGCGTGGGCGGCGGCTTTTTCCATCGTATCGTCCAGCCCGGAACGGTGGCCGATAATCTCCGCCACGTACGGTGCCGCCGCTCCGGCCAGCGCGGCGGTCATGTCGCCGCCCGCCAGACCCTGAGCGGCAGCGGTAGCCGCCTGGATGGCGCGCTGCATGTCGCTGCCCGTGCCGTACTGTTCAATTGCCGTGCGTCCGGCCTGGTCGGCTATCTCCTGAGGGGTAGGGTTGCTCTTGCCCTCAGCCCTCAGCTTCTCCTCTGCGGCGCGGAGCGCTACCGGGTCGTTCATGGCCTCCTGTTTCGCGATTTCACCCTGCGTGCGGGCGATATCCGCCACCTGGCTGCCGATTTCCCCGATAAGCTGCGCCTCCTCCATCCTGCGCTGCTCTTTCTCCTTATCGAAAATGGTGTCGATGCTGCCGTTGGCATTCGCCGTGTCGCGGCTCAGGTCCGCCACGTCCTGCGTCTGATGCTCCTTATCGCGAACCACCACCGTGCCGTTTTCAATGGCCGCACGCGTGGTGCCCTCCGCGCTGCCGCTGCTGTCCGCCCCGACCAGCAGGTTGCTCGCCATATTCCCGGTGAACTGCCCCGCGATGCTGCCGCCGGTGCTGATGCCCGCGCTCTGGTGCTCCACCTCGTATTCAGCGGTGTTATGGATATCCCGCCAGCCGAGCGTCCCGGTGTCGAGGCGGTTATTATCCGCCGTGGCGGTGGAGGCGATAACCGCGCCGTCGAGCTGCGTGTGGCCGCCGACGGTGATGTCGAACCCGCCGGAGCCTGCGAAGATACCGCTCTGCTCCTTCACGGAGGCGTAGTCGCTGTTCATCCTGTCGCGGCTGTAATTAACGCTGGCGGAGCCGCTCATGGTGCCGAAGGTGAAGCTGCCGCCCGCGCTGGCGTTCTTCTGGCTGCTGTCGTAACGGTCGGTGTCCTGTTCACTGGTAATGGTCAGGTTGCGCCCGATATCGGCCAGCACGCTCTCCCCGCTGACCTGCGCCCCGGTGAGATTCGTATCGCGGCCGCTGACGATTGTGAGCGTATCCCCCGCGTTAACCGTGGTTTCGGTGCGGGTGGTGCCGTTGCCGCGCTCGGTTCCTTTGCCGCCGTTCACGCTGGCGGAGACGGAGATGCCCGCGCCACCGGAGCCGTAGCCGATACCGACGCCCGCGCTGCCGCCGTGGCTCTCGTTTTGGCCGTCGAGCGTGGAGGTGTTCAGTGCGGAAATCAGGTTCACGTCCCGGCTGGCCTGTAGCCACAGGTCGTTCTGCGCATCAAGCTGGCTGCCGTGAACCAGCAGGTCGCCGTCGGTTGCCACCACGGTGAGGTTATTCCCGGCGGTGAGGCTGCTGCCTTTTGCGGTGGCCTGCGTGCTGGTCTGGGTGGATTTTGACGACTGGCTGCCGTAAGAGAGGCTGATGCCGACGGTGTTGTCGTTGCCCTTCTGGTTGCCGGTGGCCTGGTCGAGCATGACGGACTGCGCGCCCTGTCCGAGGGTCAGTGCGCCTTTCACCGCCTGCAGCGCGGCGAGGCGGTCGTTATCGGTCTCTCTGGCCTGCTTCAGGGTGTGGACGCTGCTGTCGAGAGCACCACCCGCCGCGCCGGAGAGCGCAAGGGTCAGGCCGGAAGATTTTTGCTCCACGGTGTGGGTCTGCGTGCCGCTCTCCGTGGCGGCGGTGATGCTGACGTTTTTCCCGGCGAGCGTCATGTCCTGCGCGGCAATCAGGTCCGAGCCGTGGACGCTCAGGTCATTGCCCGCGCTCAGCGTGACGCTGCCGTTCACGGAGCCAATAGTGCTGCCGCGATGGGTGGTGTCCTGCGCGGTGTCGGTGACCTTCAGGCTCTGGCTGCCGTAGCTGACGCCGATGCCGCCCGTGCCGGAGAAGCCGGATTTTTTCTCCTGGCGCTGATGGCTCTCCTGGCTGTGCTCCTCCGCCGTGGTCACGGTCAGGCTGTTGCCTGCCGCCAGCCGGACATCGTTATCGCCCACGATATCGCTGCCCTGCACCCGCAGGTTATTGCCCGCCTGCAGGGTGACGCTGTCGCCGCTGAACAGGGCTCCCTGTGCGGTCTCACTGTTCACCACATCGTGCGTGGTCACGGTTTTTTTCGACAGCGCGCCGCTGCTGCCGGTGGACTGATGGTGCGACTCAAACATGCTGCTGTCAGTGGCGGCGGTGACGGCGATGTCGCGCCCCGCGCTGACGGCGAGGCTGCTGCCCGCCTCCACGGTTGCGGCCTGCGCACTCACGTCGCGGCCGGCCATCATCAGGATATCGCCTCCGCCGGCCACCTCGCTGCCAACCTGTTGAGTGGTGGACTGCTTCAGCCAGTTATTTTTATCCCACGTCAGGTTATCGCTGGCGGAGGTAGTGACGGTGGTGAGGTTCAGATCCCGCCCGGCACTGAGCACCGTCTGGCTTCCACTGCCGCTGTTAACGACCTGCGCGCCGGTCAGGGTGAGATCGCGCCCGGCGTTCAGCACCAGCTTACCGTCATCGCCCTGGACGTAGATCCCCGCCACGCGCTCCACGGTGGTGCGCTCAAAGCTGTTTTTCCCGCTGCTGCTCTGTGCGCCGCGGGTGGTGGTGGTGAGGCTGATGTCGCGCCCGGCGGTGGCCAGTACGGAATGGTTACCTGAAATCGTGCCGCCGATGTTGCTGATGTCCGTGCGGGCGAACAGGCTGACGTCAGCCCCCTGTATCGTTCCTGCTTTGTTGGTGATGTTGTCGGCGCTGAGCTGCACCGCGTCACGCCCGTGCAGGGTGCCGCTGTTGACCAGGTCGCGGTTCAGGTTCATCACCAGATTCTGGCCCCCCATCAGCGCGCCGGAGCCGTCGATGTCGCCAGGCTGTACGCGCACATACACCTGCGGCACCATCACCGTCTGCCAGCTGCCGTCGGCAAGCTGAACGCGGGTGTTGACCAGCCAGACCATGTCCTCCGTCAGCAGGCTCATCTGTTCGGCGGTGAGCGCCACGCCAGGGACAAGCTGATGCGTCTGCCCGAAAGCAATGCCCGCATCCATCAATGCCCTGAACTGGGTCTCATCGTCGCGGTAGTCGCCCAGGTAGCGGCCGCCGGTGAGCGCGATGATCTGCTCGCGTACCAGGCGCTGCTCGTAATAGCCGTCGCCAAGGCGCTTGTGCACGTTATCCGGATCCGTCATGAACGCATTCTGCATATAATCACTGCCGAGCCACGTCTTGTTGTTGGTGAAGCGTGGATCGGTTTCGATCAGGTAGTGCGCATTCGGATCGGGCAGGGTGTTAAACAGGCTGCTGTCCGGCAGACGGATGTCCGGCCCTGCGGCACGTACCACCACGCCCTGCGCATCGCTGGCGGGCGTTTCAATCCATTTGCCAGGCGCATTGCCGGAGGGCAGGGCAGGGGAACCCGGGGAGGTGGTGTCCACACCCACCGCCAGGCTCCCCGTCCCGCTAAGCGTGGTATCTGTTTTGTGGGCGCTGGCGGGGGAAAGGGTCATGCCGCTGCCATCGGCCTGGCTGTTGCCTTCCATTTTGCCCGGCGACAGGGTGATCGACTGGATAACCACAGGCGGGGCGTAGTCCGAGGTGCTTTTTCCCTGCGAGTCGCCACCCTTTCTGGATTTACGGCTGTAGTGTGTGACCGAGCCTGCATCGGTGATCCATCGGCTGCCTTCCGGCATCACGTTATCCACCGAATCGGCGAAGATCCCGAGCGTTCCCCCCGCCACAATCTGGCTTTTATCGTTCAGAACCTGATTTGCCGTAATCAGCATATTGCCGCCGGCGAGGATTTTGCCCGGGTCACTTTCGGCAATCACCTCTTCTTCAATGGTGCGGGTGTAGGTGTACTCGTAAAAGTTGTCGTTGTTGGCCCCGGTATCGTCCGGGGTGTTGAGGTTAAGCAGGTGGTCGGCCGAGTTGTGGTCGACGAACACGCCGTCAGCATCCGCATCCCAGCGGGTGGGCGATCCCTTTTGCTGATACTCGTGGATCTGCTCCGTGGAGATGAGCGCCACTTCGGTGCTGAAATGGTCGTTGATGTTGTTGAGCTGGCCGACGGAGAGCGCCATGTCGCCCGCGGATTCAATGGTCGCGCTGTGGTTGTTGAGGGTTTGCGCCTGCCCGATGGCAAAGCCGTTGTCGTCTACGCGCCCGCCGATGGCCATCGCCCCGTCGCTGTAGATCAGCGCGTGGTCGCGGTTGTTGATTGTCTGTGCCCCGATGTCCACGCGCTGGCGTCCGGCGAGGGTCGCTGCCGTTTCGTCCTGGGCGAGGTTATTCAGCGTTGTCGCCTGAATCGACAGATGATCGCCGTAGATGCGGCCGGTACCCGCGTTCGTTAAGGTTTCGGTACGCAGCCACGTCTGGCTGCCGTCGATAAGACCGTAATTACTCAGGCTTGAGGAGAGGGTCAGCCAGGTCGCGCCGGCGGCAATCTCGCCGGAAGCGGCATTGAACAGGCTGGCGGCGCTGAGATCCAGTTTTGCGCCCGCCAGCAGGTTGCCGCTGTTGGTCACGCTGCCCGGCGTGGTGAAGGTCATGCTGCCGTTGGCAATCACATCACCCGCGTTGTTAAAACTCTGCTGCGTGTGAATCGTCATATCGCCGAGCGACAGAAGCTGACCGTCTCCGGTTAGCGCGTCGGCTTCAAGCGTGACGTTCTCCCCGCCAATAACGACCCCGTCAGCGTTGAGAAGCCGCAAAGCCGCGCCGCTCAGCGACAGCGCCCCCTCGGCGGACAGCTCACCCTGCGTGTTATCCAGGGTTCCGGCATTGGCGATCGATAACGTATTGCCTGCCCGCGTTGTTCCCAGAGCATTATCGAACTGCTGGCTGTTGATTTTCACATCCAGCCCTTCAATACCCTTATCTTCAGCCTGCGTATTGCGATTGATCAGCGAGGCTGCGTTGAGCGTCACCGTTGCGCCACTGCGTATCAGGCCCAGTGTGTTGTCGATCGCACCCGACACGGCATTCACCGCCAGTTCACCGAGAGACTGGATCTGCCCGTCCTGGTTATCAAGACGCTCGAGGTTGAGGGTCATCTCCTGCTCACCCACCAGACGCCCGCCGGAACGGTTATCCAGCGAGGTTGCCCGCAGCGTGAACTCCCCTTTTGCGCCCAGCGTGCCGTTCTGGTTGTTCAGCGCGGCGGTGGCGAGTTGCATTTCCGCCAGGCTGTAAATCGTCCCCTCGCGGTTATCCAGCTGCCAGCCGTGCGTATCAAGAACGAGCCCGCTTCCCTGAATGACCCCCTGACGGTTGTCGGTATCGCTGCGCGTGGCAAGCGTCAGCGTATCCAGTGCATACAGCGTCCCGGCGATGTTGCTAAAGCGCGCGGCGTCCAGCGTGGCCCGTTTTTCGGCGAGCAGTACGCCCGCATCATTTTGCAGATCGGTCGTGGTTATGCTCAGGTTTCCCTGGCTAACGATGCCGCCCGTGTCCCCGCTGTAGCGGTTGCTGATACCGTCAACGGCCAGCGTGAGATCCCCTCCGCTCTGGACCAGCCCGCTGCTGTCGTTATCCAGACGCTGTGCCGTGACGGCAAGATCGCCCTGGGCGACAATCATCCCTTTCTGGTTGTCTATCCGGGAGGCGTCTATCCGCGCATCGCCACCGGATACCAGCGTGCCTTGCGTATTCTCCAGCGACCCCACATGTAGATTCAGCGAACCTGTGGCGCTCAGGGTACCGTTGCGGTTGTCCACGTCCGCGGCCGTTACGACGGTTTCTTTCGCGCTGGCCAGCATGCCGTGCTGATTGCTGATGCTGCCGGCGTTGACGTTCAGGGTGCCAAAGCTGACGATGCCGCCGGTCGTCAGGGTCGTGTTGTTTGACAGGCGGTTCCCGTGAGTGTCGACGATCATGTCCGCCCCGGACTGAATTAACCCTTCGTCGTTGTTCAACCCGGCGCTGTCGAGCGTCAGGTTATCGTGGGCGGCAATTGTCCCGCCGACGTTAGCCAGCGCGTTGCGGCTGGTTAGCGCGACGCGGCCGTGTTCCGCGCTGATAAAGCCGCTGCTGTTGTTGAGAGTGTCGGCGCTCATGCTGATGCTGCCTGCTGCTGCCAGTTCACCCTCGCGGTTGTCCGTCAGGCCAGCCGTTTTTATCGTCAGGGCGCTGTCGGTATCGGCGGCAACGATCTGGCCTTTACGGTTATCCAGCGACGCGGCGTTGACGTTTACCGTGGCGTTGGCGGCAATCACGCCTTCGCGGTTATCGATGCCGTCCTGATGGTTCAGCGTCAGACCCCGCGTGCCGCTCTGGCTTATCTGACCTTTATGATTTTGCAGGCGTTTTGCCGTGAGCGTGAGCTGGTCGGCGGCGAGCAGGCCGCTGCTGTTATCCAGCGTGCCGGTTGCCGTGACGCTGAGGGCGTCATTCGCGATGACTTCCGCACCGGCGGTGCTGAGGTCGCCTTGTCCGGCGTTAAGGGTAATGGTGTTGGCCTGCGTCACGCTGCCTGATGCATCCACCCCCTGTCCCGTGGACCTGATGTTGCCACCCGCCACATTCAGTCCATGCATCTCAAGTTTGCCGCTGGCGTTGAGCGTCAGATCGCCGTCGCGGCCCGTGGTGCCATTGGGCTGCACGCCTGCTGCCAGCGTGCCGGTGCTGGCAATCGTTTTGCCCGTCAGGCTGACGTTGCGCTGTGCAGCGAGGGAGCCGCTGTTTTGTATGGCGTCGGTGCCAGAAAGGGCGACGTCAGCGGAAGACCAGACCGTGCCGCTATTCTCAATACGCCCGTCGGCGGAGAGGGTGACTGTTCCGGCTTCTGCGCCAATATTGCCCGCGTTGCGCACGCCGACGCCTTTTTCCGTCCCGATCAGACGGATTTTCCCGGCGTACATGCCGCCGACCTGGGAGACATCCAGCGCCATGACGGGTTTTGCCGCACCGTTATCCGCAAGGGCGGTCACCTTTTCATGCGCCGCATCCACCGTGTTGCGCCCGGTAGTGACGCGTAAATCCTGCGCGTGAATCGCCGCATTCACCTGAACCGCCCGGGCGATGATATCGGTGTGCGCCTGCCCGGAGGTATCCAGCCCGTTGCCGTTCACGGTAATCTCACCGCGCTCCACCTGATACCCGGTTATCCGGCCATCCTGCATCTGCGCGGTACCGGTCGTCAGCGTGGCGCGCCCGGCGTTGATTAAGCCGCAGCCGTCACAGGTAATGCCCGACGGGCTGGCAATGATCACGTCGGCCTTTTGTCCAGCCACCTCAATGTAGCCGTTGAGCTGGCTCGGGTTGCGTGCGTTCACCTCGTTGAGGATGACTTTAGCCTCGCCTTTCGCCAGCCACGGGTTGGCGGTCACCATTCCGCCGAGTTCGGTTGAGGTATTTTTATGGGCGTTATTGAGGATGGCCCCGTCCCGGCCAACGTCGAACTGGCTGTAGGTGTTGCGGGACACGCCGCCTGCAGACGGGGTCTGGATATTCACCTGCGTCGTGCCGTTAACGGTGCTGATCACGGTGGGCTGCTGTTTACCGGGCGCGGAGGCGTCCGCCACAATCCCGGCGGCCTGCACCGTGACGGCACCAGAGGCCAGCCACAGCGCAAGGCTGAGTGCGCCGACGCGACAGACAAGACGCTGAAGCGCGTGCCCGATCCCGGAGGAAGACGATCCGCCCGAACAGCCGCGCGCCAGCTCGGAAACGACCATCAGCATGCCGCGGGCTTTATTAAAGACGATACGGTACAGACGTTTATTCATGGTGAAATCCTTTTTATTTTTGTCCGTGCAGCGGGTGCGTGTGTTTCCAGTTCAGCAGCGCTTCGCGCGTGACCTGCCTGCCATAAAACGTTTTGATACGACGGCCTTTCTCATTGCCGCGATGCCACAGAAAGCGCGCAACGTGATGCGGAAAAATCTCCTCGCGTACCAGGCGAAACAGGGCTTCCGCGTGCCCAAAGGGGGCAATAAAATCGCGAAACCACATCCGATCGCCGTTACACCAGTCTTCTTCCGGCAGGACGACCGTCTCCTGGGTGAGATAGCGGCGTTCGGCTTCTTCGCTCATCCATGCCCAGCTCAGGAAAAAGATCGGGCGTCCTTTCTCCTCTATCAGCACGTACTGCTGGCGTTTAATGATGGGCAAGAGCACCACGGGCAGGACGTGCAGCGGCGCGTCACGGTGGTTGAGGGAATGCATCCAGAGCCAGACCGACGCGCCCAGCACTTCGGCTTCACTCAGCGCGACGTCCTCGAGCTGCGGACAATGAACCGTCAATTCGCCATAGCGCATACTCAGAAATCCATGTTGAGGTTGAAGCCGAAGGTTGCCGGGCTGGTTTTAAAACCGTCCGGGCGGGAAAACGGCACGCCCGCGAAGGCGTCGTATCCCACTTTCCAGAGCGCACCGCGCAAGCCCGCGGCGCCACCGGCAAGATGGTTGCCCGTCAGGTACTCCGTGCCGTTGCCAGCGACCTCGCCGTAGTCGGCAGCCAGATAGAACTCGGTTCCGGCAAGCGGGGTCTGCCAGGAGAGATCGTTTCGAACCAGCCAGCCGCAATCGGCGTTGAGCGTGCGTTCGCCGTCGAAGCCGCGCACCGTCCAGCGCCCGCCGATGGCGAACTGATCCTGTGAAGTGAGCGGCGTGTTGCTGGTCTGACGCTGCCAGGCCACGTCATAACGCAAGTGCTGCGTGCTGAGTGCGAACGGCAGGCTCAGGCGTGCGTTGGTGCGAAGAATTCGGCCCAGCGCCGTGGCTTCATCGAACGTTTCTTCGGGGGCTGGCTGGGCGCCAAACCATCGCGTGCCGCGCTGATAGTTGATGCCTGCATCAAGCGTTGCCGGGCCGATATAGTGGCGATGCTGAAGCCCGGCCTTCCAGGAGGAGACGTGGCGGCGCTGAACTTCCACTTCCGTGTCGTTGATGTAGTTTTTCGTTGTCCGGCTCTCCACGTCCCAGGTGAACGTGGTTTTTTGGGCGCTGCTGCGATGCAGAACCCGGCTGGCCTGCGCCACCAGACTCTGGCTTTTGCCGCTGTAACGAATGTCGCCGTTTAGCCCCGCCACGGTCTGGTGATAGTGGTAATCGCTGCCGGTAACGGAAAATGCCCACCAGCCCACGGGAACAGACCAGTGGGCGCTGAGGTTTTGGTTGCCTTTTTCCGGCCCGGTTTGCAGGTCATGGTTCATGGAAAACCAGAAGAGATCGCTCAGCGCCAGCGGGTTATCCAGCGACAGCGTTAGCCCACCCTGATAGCGGCCCGTTGACGACGAGCCAGAATCATCAAGCGACAGGCCAAGCCGCCAGAATTTGCTCTGCTGGCGGGTTATCACGATATCGCTCTCACCCGGCTGTTCAGCCGGAACGATATCCATCTCAACCTGGACGGTGGGCAGGCGCTGGAGGTTCTCCAGACCCTGCTCGATATCCCGCAGGTCGAGCAGATTACCGTCATGTGCCGGGAAGGCGCTGTAAAGCCATAACCCGCGACGGCTGTTATCGGTCAATGTGACGTGGCGTATTTTCCCCGGAATAACGGCCAGTGTTAAATGGCCGCTTTTTAAATCCTGAGCGGGAGCCAGCACGCGTGCGGTTGTCCAGCCGTGGGCGATCAGCCGGTTTTGCAGCAGGCTCATCACGTGGTTGATACCCCGTGCGCCGAGGCACTTCCCGACGGACTGATTCGCGATGCGCTGCAGCGGTACCCAGTGCGGGAGGGCGTTATGCCCCGTCAGCGTCACGTCATGGATGGTGAAGCAGGGCGTTTCGGCGGCAAATTCGCCGCTTTCGTTACGTGTTGCCGGAGATTGCAGCCGAACGTCAGGCGCCTGGGGCGTCAGTTGGGTTTCCAGCGCCTGCTGACGCTGCTGTTGCAGGATAAACGGTTCATCACCCGGTGCGGCGCTGGCACCCGATGAAAGGCTGAGAACAGCACAGATAAAAAAGCCGGTGCGCTTCGTTGCGACCGGTCGAAATTCCCTTTTCAACATTTTCCCTTACAAAATGTAATGTTTCTTGCAAGGGATCGTGACGAAGTCACAGCGACTTTTCTACGCGTAGCGGCTAAATAAAATCTGAAAGTGGGGGAAAGTACGGAAGCGGATTAAAGCGGGTATGACTGGCCGGGCAAGCTTGCGCCGCCCGGCACGGTTGCGGGAGATTACTCCCCTTCACCCGGGAACAGGAACGGGTTGATTGAGCTGCGGGCGAAGCCCTCCTGCTCCATTTTGGCATCCAGAATCAGCGAGGCGAGATCGTCGGCTACCGCTTCGACTTTCGGGTCTTTTTCCTGATACAGAATCTTCAGGTAGGTCCCACAGTCGCCGCAGCTTTCAGCTTTCACTGCCGCTTCTTCATTTTCCAGCGACCAGTAGTTGAGATCGCGGGTCTGCTCGCAGTTGCTGCACTTCACGCGCACGACGTGCCATTCGGTTTCGCACAGGTTGCAGTGCAGGTAGCGCAGCCCCTGGGTGGTGCCAATCTGTACCATACTGGAGACCGGCATGGAACCGCACACCGGGCAGAACTGGCGCGCTTCACCGTACTCGGCGCGGGCTTTGCCGGGGATCAGGCTTGCCATCTGCGCCCAGTAGAGCGACAGTGCCGCCCAGATAAACGGCGCTTTATCACTGCTGACCAGCGAGAAGTCGGAAGCAAACAGCGCACTCGCCATCTCTTCCAACTCCTGTTCGGACGCTTTTTCCAGGTTCTCAATGACCGCCAGCGCAGTACCGCTCATTTCGGGCTTTAGCTCGGCAATCAGCGAATGCAGCAGCTTGTGCCAGTGCTTGTCGCGCGGCAGGACGTGAATATCCAGCGGCGGCTTGCCCTGCTCATTGGCTTCTTTGATGCGCGCAGTCAGGTCCATTTGCAGTGGGTGGTCGTACAGCACCACTTCCTGCGCGTGGGCGACAAGCGCAGCAAAACGCAGAAAATCGCCCAGCGGGTTGTTCTCTGCCAGCTCGCGCAGACGCTCTGCGCGGCGGTTGTAGAGGTTCTTGAGTCTGGGGAATAACAACGGCGGAATATACTCCGCCGTACGTTTCTCGCTCGACCCCAGCTCAT